>VFQT010003065.1_pt1 | contig 15876 bp, 7 predicted proteins | sample 3512381 | NCBI WGS metagenome assembly VFQT01 (sample SAMN10412376, study PRJNA504923) | tailings metagenome | isolation source: Relicate 2 Philex TSF3 active mining site | place: Philippines: Tuba, Benguet | collected 2017-08-29 | reverse complement strand
TCAGCGCCCACAAAAAAGCCCTGCTAATGCAGGGCTTTTTCCTTTTCTATGTTGGAAGAGCTTCAAAAGAACATCTTATACTCTTAGCCATCATTAACAAAGAACCTCCTGTAAACAAGTTTACAGGAGGTTCTTTGTTGCCCGGTCCATTGGGCGCTATTTATGCAGAAATTAATTAATCGCCAACAGTGGTGTCTGGCATTTCTTCAGTGGAGTCGGGTGCGGCTGCTTCTTCACCAGGAGGGGTAAAACGCCCATGGATGAAGCCCGTACCTGCCGGTATGAGCTTACCAATGATGACGTTCTCCTTCAAGCCGTAGAGCGGATCGGTGGTGGAGCCAATTGCAGCGCTCGCCAAAACCTTGATGGTGTGCTGGAAGGACGAGGCGGAGAGGAAGGAGTCGGTGGAGAGAGACGCCTTGGTCACACCGAGCAACACTTCGCTGAAGCGAGCCGGTTGTTTTCCATCCGCGATCAAAGCTTCATTCTGCTTCCGGATCTCGAGGCGGTCCACCACATCGCCGGGCAGATGCTTGGTATCGCCGGGGCGAGTGACCTGCACCTTGCTCAGCATCTTGCGGATGATGACCTCAAAGTGTTTATCGTGGATGTTCTGACCCTGTGAGCGATACACCTTCTGCACTTCGGTCATGAGGTACATCTGGCAGGCGTCACGTCCCTGGATCTTGAGGATGCGGTGCGGGTTGAGTGAACCTTCGGTGAGCGGCGTACCAGCTTCCACATGGGTGCCATCGCGGACGAGGATGCGGGAAGTGTTCGGAATGTCGAGGATGGCTTCTTCGCGCTGTTCGTATGAGACGATGACCTTGCGGTCCTTCTTCTCCACAGCAACACGTCCGCCATGCTGGGAGACAATGGTTGCCTTTTCGAGCGTGGCGAGAACTTCACCAGCCTGCACTTCAGATTCATCCTTGGCGACGATCTTCCAGTCTTCGGGGATGGCGTATTCGTCGTGGACCATTTCGGCGTGTTCGATGTGAACTTCGCGCATATCGGCATATTTTTCCGACTGCTGAATACGAACAATACCGCCAATCTCAGCAACGGTCGCTTCGCCCTTCGGCTGTTTGCGCGCTTCGAAGATTTCTTCCACGCGTGGGAGACCAGTCGTGATGTCTGTTGCGCCTGTTGACGCCACACCACCAGTATGGAAGGTACGAAGTGTGAGCTGTGTACCCGGTTCACCGATGGACTGAGCAGCAACGATACCCACTGCAGAGCCAAGGTCCACCATGGTACCGCGACCAAGGTCGATGCCGTAGCACTTGGCACAGATACCGTGGTTGAGTTCACAAGTCAACGGCGAGCGGAGTTTTACTTCGCTAATACCAGACTCGGAGATAATACGCGCCAGATCGTGAGTAATGATTTCGTTGTATTCAGCGAGCACTTCACCGGTCTGCGGGTGGATGATGCGTTCGGCAGCCAAACGGCTGTACATGCGGCTGTCCATCTTCTGACCAGCCACATCGTCCGCACGGCGGATCCAGACACCATCGTGGGTGCCGCAGTCGTGTTCGTTGATGATGATGTCTTGTGCAATATCCACAAGACGGCGGGTCAGGTAACCGGCATCCGCGGTACGGAGAGCGGTATCGGCGAGACCCTTACGAGCACCGTGAGTAGAGATGAAGTATTCCTGAGCGGTAAGACCTTCGCGGAAGTTTGAGCGGATCGGCATCGGGATGATACGACCAGAGGGGTCAGCCATCAAACCGCGCATACCTGCCAACTGCGAGATGGTGGAGAAACCACCCTTCGTCGCGCCGGAGGTCGCCATGGTGGAAAGATTACCATCGGGATCCATGTGTTTCTTCACGGCATCACCAACCTTATCGGTCGTTTCCTGCCAGATCTGGATCTCGCGTTCGTTCTTTTCCTGCTCAGTGAGCAAACCACGACGGAAGTCACGCTGCACCACTTCGACCTGCTTGAGGGCTTCGTCGATGATGGGCTTGCGTTCCGGTGGGATGGAGATATCGGCAACCGCCAGGGTGGTGCCGGATTTCATGGCATATTCAAAGCCAATGCTCTTGACGCGGTCAGCGACGTTGGTGGTCACTTCCTGTCCACACAGTTCGTAGACTTCGGCGATGAGGTCTTTCACACCACCCTTGTCCAGTTTCTTGTTAACGAACTGAACTTCAGCAGGAAGGATGCGGTTCAAAAGCACACGTCCAACCGTAGTGTTGATGATGCGAGTCTGGGGTTCTGCCATGCGCTTGTTCTTGTCATCGTACCAAGTGGTGGCGCGCAGTTTGATCTCAGAGTGGACTTCGACCTGATCGAGAGCGTAGGCGAGTTCAACTTCGTCCATGTCGGCGAAGGCGCGACCATCACCCTTGTGAGCGGCTTTCTGCTCCATCGAGAGATAGTACACACCAAGCACCATATCCTTGGACGGAGAAATGATCGGTTCGCCGTCTGCCGGTTTGAGCAGGTTCTTGGAAGCAAGCATAAGATCGCGGGCTTCCTGAACCGCCTTCTGGGAGAGCGGAACATGGACTGCCATCTGATCGCCGTCGAAGTCTGCGTTGAACGCGGTGGTGACGAGCGGATGGAGCTGAATGGCAGAGCCTTCGATGAGGATCGGCTCAAACGCTTGAATACCGAGGCGGTGAAGCGTAGGAGCACGGTTCAACAACACGGGACGGTCGCCGATCACGCCTTCGAGCGCTTCCCACACTTCGGGGCGGTTGCGTTCGATAAGGCGGCGGGCACCCTTCACGTTGGCTGCATAGCCGTTCTGCACGAGGCGGGCGATCACGAACGGACGATACAGTTCGAGCGCCATGCTCTTGGGCAGACCGCATTGATTAAGTTTGAGAGTCGGACCCACCACGATCACGGAACGACCGGAGTAGTCGACGCGCTTACCGAGCAGGTTACGGCGGAAACGACCCTTCTTGCCTTTGAGCATGTCACTCAAGGACTTGAGTTCGCGGCGTCCGCGGCGGCTGAGTGCCTTGCCACGCTGGCTGTTATCGATCAGGGAGTCAACTGCTTCTTGAAGCATGCGCTTCTCGTTGCGGATGATGACATCAGGCGCACCAAGTTCGAGCAATCTCTTCAAGCGGTTGTTGCGGTTGATCACGCGGCGATAGAGATCGTTAAGATCGGAGGTGGCAAAGCGACCACCATCGAGCTGCACCATCGGGCGCAGATCCGGAGGGATCACGGGAAGCACGGTGAGGATCATCCACTCAGGGCGATTGCCGGAACGTTTGAAAGCTTCAACAACCTTGAGGCGGGTAGTGGCTTTCTTGCGCTTCTGCTTGCTCTTGGTGGTTTTCACTTCGTGCCAGAGTTCTTCAGAGAGTTTATCGAGGTCGAGGCGTTCGAGCACATCGTAGAAGGCTTCAGCACCCATGTCGGCGCGGAAGACCTGACCCCAACGCTGCTTCAATTCACGATAGCGGATTTCGCTCAAGAAGGTGAACGGACGCAGTTCAAGCAACTCATCGCGCAGGCGTGAGGAATTATTCGAAGAAACCGAGGTCTGCGATTCCAACTGGTTACGCAGGGCTTCCATTTCAGTATCAGCCTGCGCCTTGATTGCGGCAGCCTTGGTCTTGAGTTCTTCGATCTCAGCCTGACGCTTGTCTTTCAGTTCGTTCTCAAGCGCTTCAAGTTTCTTCTGAACGGTCTTTTGAATGAGGGTGATGTGCTTGCTGGCAACTTTATCGCCAGCATCGATGATCTTCTCACCAGTCAGTTCGAAGGCAACCGTTTTCTTGGCAGCCTCACCCATCTGATCCTGCAGAAGGCGTTCAAGTTTCTGACCTTCCTTGATGATCGGGTCGAGCTGTTCGGCAATACCTTCATCGTAGCCCTGTTCGAGCGTGGCTTGCTTTTGCTTGAGTTCGGTGATGCTTGCATCGCGCTTGGTCTTGATCTCCACGATGCGGGCATTGATCTCCGAAGCCTGTTCGCGTTCGGAAACTGTAATTTCATCTTCGAGGCGCTGAAGGGCTTTCTTGCGGGCCTCTTCGTCCACATAGGTCACAATATACTGGGCGAAGTAAAGCACACGGTCCAGATTGCGGCGGGAAATATCCAACAACATACCCATCTGAGACGGGATACGGCGGGTATACCAAATGTGTGCAACGGGAGAAGCCAACCCAATATGTCCCATGCGCTCGCGGCGCACGGAAGAGCGCGTTACTTCAACGCCGCATTTTTCACATGTGATGCCTTTGTATCGGGGGTTCTTGTACTTGCCGCAATAACATTGCCAATCGCGGGTCGGTCCAAAGATCGCTTCGCAGAACAAGCCATCCTTTTCAGGACGGAGGCGGCGATAGTTGATGGTTTCAGGTTTCAACACCTCGCCATAAGACCAGGACATAATCGTCTGGGGGGAGGCAAGGCTGATACGGAGTGCTGTTAATCCCTTGGTTTCCACTGGATCCTCTCCAAAAAATAAATTTCGTTTGAGTGACACGGGTAGCGCATAGATAACGCGTACCAGAGACAAACAAATGCAAGCGCTCTGAGGTTTTTCCTCAAGCGCTTGCTGGTGTTTTCTCGTTTTTTACATCCAACGAAACAATTATATGGACTCAGCCCCCTAGAGTCAAGGTTAATCAGTGAAGAGAGGCTCACTTTAAGGTGGATTCAACGCCTCTTTCCCGTGCCAGAGCCTGATTCTGCCTATTTTGGCACTTCCCTCACCTGCAAATCGGAGAATCCCACCTCCATAGACGACTTCTCGCTGGGCTCAGCGGCAAGGTAGAACTTTCCCATTTTGAAGCGCTCATCCTGAAAAGACGTGGCAAGTACACCATTCAAATAGATGCGAAAACTACTGCCATTGCAAATCACCCGCAGTCGATTAAAGGCATCCATACCGGAACGCAATGCCGTATGCCATGACCATGGCATGATCTTGTAAAAAAGCAACTCACCCTTTTCATCCTTGGCAACATAACCGAATGTGTATGATGCCTGCACAGAAATCATCACCCCATACCCACCTTCTGCGGTGTGACGGAAAAAGTACCCAGCGCGGATCCATTCCTTCTCACCTTCAAAAAATCGGATGGTGGCACTGACATCGAAGTTATCTAAAAAGCCAGAGCTTTTGAGCATGTAATATGAATTGACCTGCGGCAAGAATTTACCGCGCAATTCGGCAGGTGGACCTTTATGAAAGGTTAACTTGTCATCATTGACCGTTTCCCAACCAGGCATGGTTTTCTGGCTAAAATCTGCGCCGAGGAGCAAGTCACCCATATCAGGTTCGGGTGTAAGGGTTTCCGACAGGCGAAAACTAGTGCCACAAAATTCACAAGTGGCAACATCCCCTTTAAGAGCTGCGGCAGATAAAGCCGCACCACAGTTGACACAGTTCATCGCTTTCATGGTGTCGGTGTAACCGTGGGTGTTTCAGTTGGAGTATCTGTTGGCACGATGATAATGATCTGAGTAGGTGTAGACGTTTCAGTTGGGAAGGGAGTCAGCGTCGGCGTGGCAGAAGGTACGGTTGGAATGGGCAGGTTCAAATTAAGTCGGACGCGTTTCGTGATCTCCCCTCTATCGCCGATGAGGGTCAGTCGCAAGGTTACGATTCCATTGGGCAGGGTCGAAACATTCCATGTTGTGAGGGTTCCGCCTTCAATGGGATTATTGCTCTCAGCAAGAGTCGTCCACGAACCAGGGTCTTCACTCAGACCGAACTCAAGACGCCATTGTTTGAAGCCGCCATCTGCTGTGGCAGTACCTTTCACCTCAACGGTTGGAGATGAGATCACTTGCCCATCAGAAAGACTGATCTCGATCTTGGGTTGTGGGTCACCTTCTTCGCATTTGCGATCTGGCACGATATCCAGGTCTTCGTCCAGACCATGATCAGAAAGCCATGCTTTTCCATCCCCTGTTTCAAACCACTTAAGCGCCCAAGGGTCTTTGACATTCATCACTAATTTTTCATCAGTAGGACCATCACAAGCATCGGAGGCTTCATAGCCCGTCCAAACATCAAGCAACACGCGGCGCACAAGTCCTTGTTCCTTTGGCAGGGGCAATTGGTCGAATGCAAAGACTTCGCTATATTCACCACCGCATTGGTTGGTAGGTTCTGTGCCACCCAAGCGACAAACCACTTTATCGACAATTCCAGATGGGCGTGAGAAGGGTGTCGGCAAGCCATTGGTGAGATAAGGCACTGCAAACTCCATGAACTGTGACCAGATCGGTGCGGCGCCGCTCAAACCGGAAGAACTAACCATGGGTGTGTAATCTGCATTACCCACCCAAACGCCGGTGACAAGATCAGGATTGTAGCCCATCGTCCAGTTATCACGGATGTCATTGGTGGTACCGGTTTTTGCAGCCACCGGGAACGAAAGATTCAAAGCAGAGTTTCGACCGAATGTGTAACTACGCGCCTCGTTATCCGAAAGGATGGACGAGATGAGATAAGCATGCTCAGGACGAATAACCTGTTCGCCTTCGGGTGTCTGATATTCGTAAACCACTTTGCCATCAAAAGTAGTGACTTTGAGGATCGCCACTGGCGGAATCTTCTTGCCGTTGTTTGCAAAGACCGCGTAGGCACTGGTCATGTCAATGAGACTGACATCACCGCCACCCAGTGTGAGCGACAAACCATAATCATCACGAGTGAACGAGGTAATACCAAGTCGCTTTGCCATGGCGATCATGCCATCTTCTTCAGGAGTGTTGGGGTCATCGTAAATGCCAACAAATTCAAGCGCTTTGACCGCAGGAATATTGAATGAATTCGCCAAGGCTAGGCGGACCGTGAGACCGCCATGGAACGTACCATCATAGTTGCGCGGCTCGTATGGCGGATTGGCTCCATCGGGGAATTGAGTTGGAACGTCCCATATCCAGGTTGCAGGAGTCCAGCCCTTTTCAAAAGCAGCGAGATAGGTGATGGGCTTGATGGATGAACCAGGCTGGCGCGTGGGACTGATCGCCATATTGATCTGACCTGAGATCGCCGCATTGTTGAAATCTGGCGAGCCGACCATGGCAAGGATCTGACCTGTTGAAGGTTGAATGGAAACCAGGGCACCATTCTTTGTATTGTTCTCCACCATCGAAGCGACTTGATTGGTCACCAATTGCTGCGCCTGATCTTGAAGGACAGGGTCAAGCGTGGTGTAGACGACGAAACCAGAGCGATAGATCGTCTGTGCGTCGTAGAGTTTTTCCAATTCTGAACGGACGAAGTTCACCCAATGCGGATAATTTGTTGCGCCAAAAGAAGGTGCAACGAAGGGATAGTTTTTGATCTGGTTGGCAGCATCGGTGGCAGCAATTGGATCCACACACACGCGTTCTGTGCTGTTGCTGACTTCGATGCAGTTTTGTGTCTGGCTTAACTCGAACAACAACACCAATACCTGCTGCTGACGGATCAATGTCGTTTCGGGGTTTGTGTAAATATCGTACACGGCTGGAGACTGTGGCAGCCCGGCAAGGAAAGCGGCTTCGCCCAAGGTCAGGTCGCGTGCAGATTTGTTGAAATAGGTATTTGCGGCAGCTTCAATGCCATAAGCAAGGTTGCCGTAATAGATCTCGTTTAGATATAGTTCGAGGATCTCATCTTTTGAGTAGCGGCGCGTAATTTCTGCAGCGAGAATGATCTCACGTGTTTTGCGAGAGACTGTACGCTGGGTGCGTTCTTCAGGAGTAAGCAACAAGGCACGTGCCAATTGCTGCGTAATGGTCGAAGCGCCGCCGCCCTCACCTTGTGTGACATAGTTCCGCCACAGCGCACGGATGATGGCAACAGGATCGAAACCAGGATTACTATAGAAATCCTTGTCTTCAGTGGCGATCGTCGCCGCAACAAGGTTCGGAGAAATTTCGCTAAGTGGAATGTAGTTACGACTTCCAGCCGTTGGGTCATTCAACTCGTACAAGACCTGTCCATTACGATCCAGGATCCTTGTCGTTTGAAATTGTGAAGTGCGGGTTTTTAGATCACTCACATCAGGCAAGGTGCTGGCAATGGTGTAATACTGATAGACCAGGATCGAACTTCCACACAAGCCGATGATGACCACCACAAATGCAAAGAGGATCAACCCACGTATGAGACAGCCTTTATTGCCGCGCATTGCCGCTCCAATACGTCCAAAGAATGAACCAAGGCGATCCATGAAAGATGGACCCTTTGGAACAGGCTGTTGATATTGATATTGTGAGTATTGCTGTTGTTGTTGATTCGGCTGGTTTTGATTTTGCGGCAAACGATAGGTGGGACGTTGATTCGTCTGTCCCTGCTTGGAATGGGGTGGTTTCGTTTCAAGCGCCGGGCGATATGCCGCATTGGTCACACGCGTTCCGTCGAGATCGGTCTCTTCGACGCGATTCGGGAGCGGCATGTTGTTTTCGTCAAGATCGGGCAGATTCAGGATCGGCGTGGTATTCCCCGTTCGTTTGCGTGACGCCGTTTCATCGTCGGAAGGAGGCGCAGGTTCCATATCCTTGCGCGTTTCTTCTTCAGACCGAAGCAGGCGTCTTAATCTATCGTTGTCTTCTTTATTCATTTTTACGACCTTCGTTTCTTGCAGGGATGGGTTCCCCCACCCCTACTTTGGCTTGCTCAACATTAATAAATTTAGCGTACCCTTTTGAAGTACTTCATCACTTTGGTTGCGAATTTCCACCGCTGCGATCAAAGCGCCGCCGCCAATACGCGGTAGAGCTTTGGTCTCACTGATCGTCAACACAGCATGAATGGTATCACCGATAAAAACGGGCTTCACGAACTTCCATTCCTGAATCTCGCGGAATGCAAGCACAGTGCCTTCGAGCAGACCGGTGCGCATGATCAAACCCACCCCTATGGACATGCCCAACAAGCCATGCGCAATGCGCTGACCGAATGGAGTCGTCTTTGCAAATTCGGCATCCGTGTGGATCTGGTTGTAATCCCCCGTCAACCCGGCGAAGTTGAAAATGGCATCTTCGCTCACCGTGCGTGACGCGGTTTTCACCGATTGCCCAACCGAAAATTCCTCGAAATAAAGTCCAGCCATGTTAATCTCCTAGTCTGATAGTCTGTTGGTCAGATAGTCTATTCATCGCTCGACTATTTGACGAAACGACTACACGACTATCAGTCCAAATTATACCTGTTTGACCTTCCGCTCATTCACCCGTACAATTGGCGCATGCGCGACTGGTCTCTCCGCCTCGGCGACCCGCTCCACCTCACCCTTGCAGCGGATGCCCGTCTTAGCAAGCCGGATTACCCCAACGACCACATCTGGGAAGTAGAGCTTGGCAGCAACGACCCTGAGCGTTCTGCCGTTGGCATTGCCACCACCTTTGGTTCAAGAGCGCGCTCGATGCGCCTTTTTTTACGCTTCACCGAGGGCGGTAACAGCGTTACAGACCCTAACACTTTTGCATCCAAACCGTCACTACGACGCTTCTACCCAAACTTCCTAACCCTCGATTTTGTTCCCTTCGAAAACCTGCAAACTACGGCAGATTTTTGGGTTCCCGAATCCCATTCCGTTGCCGGGCGTGTGACCCTCGTCAATAAAACCACCACTGTGCGCAATATTCAACTCGAGATCTGCGCCGCGCTCGCCCCGCTCAATGGGCAATCCATCGTTCCAACCCAACAACAATTAGTAAATATATTAGCGGGACAAACCAGCGGAATCGCCCCTGTGATCTTCATGACAGGCGGACCCAAACATGGACCCGGCCCGCACGCCTCGCTCATTCTGGACCTTGAGCTGGGACCTGGCGCCACTCGAACCATTTCCTTCGCCGAAGCCGCCCTCGACACCATCCCCGAAGGTTTCGACCTTGCACGCAAAACCGCCGCTCGCCCGTGGCAAGCTGAACTCGCCCGCATCGAAATGCTGGATGCCAGCCAAACGATCGACATCCGCACTGGCGACCCAGATTGGGACGCAGCACTCGCTTTCAGCCAAAAAGCTGCACACGCTTTGTTTTTACACAGTGAGCATTTACCCCATCCATCCTTCGTGCAAGCCCGCCACTCCGATCATGGACATTCCAACAAAGGCGATGGCACCGATTACCCGCCCGCATGGAACGGTCAATTCGTTTTAGATGCCTATTACCTCACCAGCATTTTGAACGTCGTGCCGCAAGTGGCGAAAAATCTCATACTTAACTTCCTCTCCACTCAAAATGAAGATGGCGAAGTGGACGGCAAACCCGGCATCGCCGGTCAGCGTGGTCGTTTTCTCGCCATGCCCATCCTCGCCAGCATGGTTTGGAAGTATTACCAAACCACACAAGACCAGGATTTCCTTGCAGAGATTTTTCCAAAATTAGTTAGATTCTTCTGGTCATGGTTCTCTGGTGCGCACGACCGCAACCGCGACGGTACCCCCGAATGGGACCACATCTTACAAACAGGCTTGGAAGATAATCCACTATTTGATGTTTGGAATCCCTGGTCACAAGGGATGGATGTTTCATTCGTTCACAGCCCATCGCTTGAATCGATGCTGTATCGCGAAGCGTTGACTCTCACGAAGATCGCAAAGAAACTCGGCAAGCCTGATGAAGAAACCGCACTTATCTTTGCCCAAGCAGATAAATTAAAAGTATCACTGGATGCAAGTTGGAATTCGCGTGTCAGTTTTTATTCGTATCGTGATCGCGAAACTGGTGCAATGACCGAACCCAAAGTCATTGCCAAACGCAAAGGTGATGGCGCAATGCGCCCAAAATTCGAATCTGAGACGCCGGTAAGGCTGCTGGTGGAGATCCAGACGAATAGTCCAGCCGCGAAGCGACCGGAAGTGGAGATCAGCGAATATTTCACCAAATCCAAAGGTGAGACAGAAGTCATCGCCGGGCATCAATTCCAATGGCGCACGGGCGGTTTGGTGGCAACGACTCAAACGACCTTCTCCCGCGTTGGGCGCATTAGTGTGGTCGGGTTGGAAGAGACCGATAAGATCAACATCAAGATCGTGGATATGACCGGCGAAGATATTACGCTGGGGTTGCCGCTGTGGGCGGGTGCACTTGAACAACAACGCGCCTACGCCATGATCGGTCGCAACATCATGACCGCGGATCGATTCGATAGACCTTTTGGCATGCCATCCATGCCAACCGTGCCCGATAAAGAAGCCGAAACGATCGCGTTGAGCGTAAGCCTGCCATGGAATCTACTACTCGCTGAAGGTCTGATCGCCTATGGCTTCCGTGCCGAAGCAACGCGGCTCACCGCGCATATCATGAATGCCATTATTCAAAACCTGAAACAGAACCGCGCGTTCTATCAACGGTATCATGCTGAAAAAGGGACAGGCATTGGTGAGCGCAATTCGTTGACCGGTTTTGCGCCAGTTGGTTTGGTCATGCAAGCATTAGGTGTGACGCTTCTTTCAGGAACGCGTGTGAAACTTGAAGGGCGAAATCTATTCCCATTTGCAGTGACGATCAAGTACAAAGGTATGTCCATTGTGCGCGGACAGGAACAAACCACGGTGACATTTGCGAATGGCGAAAGTGTGATCGTCAAAGACGAAGCGCCCTGTATCGTTGAAATGTAGTAGAGCTGGATATAAATAACAGTCACCTTAACCCACAGGGCACGAGGTGACTGTTATTTATTTTAAAAGGGATTTAATCTAAGTCCCCGGAATCATGGTATAAAAATTTGGAGGCTTAAATCACAAAAAAGATAAATCAAAAACTTTCACCCAACACAACTGCACCTCAAATCAACTTTTAGAGGCAAATGAAGAAAACGATACAAGATCAACTCACTTTTCTGTACGGGGGAAATATCTCTGCGCGTATATTCGAGCAAACTCAAAACTTATTAAATCAATATCAAACACGCATTACATCGCGCAATGGAACGTTGACCGAGCGCGACGCCATGCTCATCACGTATGGTGACCAGGTTCAAGCGCCAAACGAAAAGCCGCTGCAAACACTCAAAACATTTTGCGACAAATATCTAACCGATGTTCTCAGCAGCATTCACATCCTGCCCTTCTACCCGTGGACATCTGACGATGGCTTCTCCGTCGTGGATTATCGCCAAATTGACCCCGATCTTGGCTCATGGGATGACGTATCGTCCATGCAAAATTTTCGTTTGATGTTCGATGGCGTCATCAATCACATCTCATCCCAAAGCGAATGGTTCAAAGCCTTTCTACACGATGACCCGCGTTATCGCGATTATTTCATCACCATCGAAGGCGAGCCGGATCTTTCGCAGGTCGTGCGTCCGCGCGCGCTGCCGCTGCTCACCTTATTCAAAACTCCATCTGGCGAGAAAAAAGTTTGGACGACCTTCAGTGCCGATCAGATCGACCTCAACTTTAAAAATCCCGAAGTCCTGCTTGAGATTCTTGACATCCTTTTGCTTTACATCGAACGCGGTGCAACCTTCATTCGCCTCGATGCGATTGCCTATCTTTGGAAAGAGCTCAGCACGACCTGTATTCATCTTCCGCAAACGCATGCCGTCATTCAATTTCTGCGCGCCGCCATCAGTGACGTCGCGCCGCATGTCTATCTCATCACCGAAACCAACGTGCCGCACAGCGATAACATCTCTTACTTCGGCGACGGCACGAACGAAGCGCAGCTCGTTTACAACTTTGCCTTGCCGCCGCTGACTCTCCACACTTTCCACACTGGTGACGCACGCATCTTATCGGACTGGGCACGCACATTGACTCTGCCATCAGATAAAACAACCTTCTTCAACTTCCTCGCCTCACACGACGGGATTGGGCTGAATCCTGCCCGAGGAATCTTGTCAGACGTTGACATCGAATCGCTGGTGAATAAGGTCATCGAACATGGAGGCTTGATCTCTTACAAACACAACGCAGACGGGACGCAGAGTCCGTATGAGATGAATATCAATTATTTTGATGCGTTATCAAACCCAAACGGGAATGAACCGCAAGAGTTGCAAATAAGCCGCTTCATCGCCGCCCAATCCATCATGCTTTCTCTCATCGGTAAGCCGGGCATTTACTTCCACAGTCTCTTCGGTTCACTCGGATGGATGGAAGGCGTCCAGCAGACCGGACGCAACCGCACCATCAATCGCGAGAAGCTGCGCTTTGATGAATTAAGAAACCAGCTCGCAGATGAAAATTCTTTGCGCGCCAAAGTTTTTGCGAAATATAGTGAACTACTGAAGACCCGAAGTTCTTCGCCCGCATTCGACCCGCATGGGACACAACAAATCATAAATCTGCATCCTTCCATATTTGCCGTCGAACGGACTTCACCCGATGGTACGGCACATGTTCTATGTTTACAAAATGTCAGTCAAACGTCAGTTTCATTTTCCATGAAAGATGGATCGGATATCGTTCTTGCACCTTATGAAGTTCTTTGGCTAAAAAACAAATAAAGGCAACCTCATGACAAACCCTTCCCATAACATCGGTTTTATTTCCACTCGCTTTGCAGGCACAGATGGCGTTTCACTCGAAACACAAAAATGGGCAACCATCTTTGAGAGGCTTGGACATCAGTGTTATTATTTTGCAGGCGAATGCGACCGCGGCGCAGAGATCTCGCACGTTGTGCCTGAGGCGTTTTATCGTCACCCAGAAATCGACGAGTTGAATAAACGGGCATATTCCGGCAGTTGGACGGTCACAAAAGAAGCGTGGGCATCTCACCCAGAAATGAAGGATCTGCATAAGGATTTTTTCTCCATTTACATCCGCCCTCCGCAAATGACAAGACGTATCAATGAGTTGAAAGATTATTTCAAAGCGGAGTTATACAAATTCGCGCGCAAGTTCGATCTGGAAATTCTTGTTACCGAAAATGCGCTGACCATCCCGCTCAATATCCCATTGGGGCTTGCCATCACCGAATTCATTGCCGAAACAGGTTATCCCACCATTGCGCATCACCATGACTTTCATTGGGAACGTCAGCGTTTTCAAGTCAACTGCGTGACCGATTATCTGGCTGCGGCATTTCCTCCCACCCTGCCTTCGGTTCGGCATGTGGTCATCAACTCAGTGCAGGCGCAACAGATTGCAACACGCTATGGGGTCTCTTCGCGTGTCATTCCCAACGTCATGGATTTTGACTCACCGCCATCCCCGCCCGATGAATACACCCGATCTGTCCGCACAGATTTTGGGATCGGTGACGGCGAATTCTTTTTCCTGCAACCAACGCGCGTCATCCAACGCAAAGGCATAGAACATGCCATCGAATTGATGCGTCGCCTCGACCTGCCAGCCAAACTCATCATCTCTCATGCCAGCGGTGACGAAGGTAACGATTATGAACATCGTGTACGCGAATATGCCCATTTGCTGGATGTGACCGTGCGCTTTGAAGCGGATCAGGTGCAGGATTATCGCGGCACGACCAAAGATGGGCAGAAGATCTATACGCTTGGCGATGTCTACCCACATGCAGACATGGTGACATACCCCTCGAGCATCGAAGGTTTTGGAAATGCATTTCTTGAGGCGGTTTATTACAAACGCTTGATCTTGGTAAATAACTACTCGATCTACGAAGTGGATATCAAACCAAAGGGCTTTCATACTCTCTGGTTCGACGGCTTCATCAGCACCAGCACATTGGATGCCGTTCGAAACGCCTTGAAACATCCCGAACTGGCACAAGAATGGACAGAAACGAACTATCAACTTGCCAAACGCTATTTCTCCTTCACCCTTCTTGAAAGGCGGCTTGAATCGGTCTTGGCAGATTGTTTGGGATATCAAGTATGAACATTGCCATGCTGCATTACTCTGTGCCGCCCATCGTGGGCGGTGTGGAAAGTGTCATCGCGCATCATGCCCGCCTTATGTCTGCAGATGGACATTCCGTCCGCCTCATTGCGGCGCGTGGTGCAGCAATGAGCAGCGAGATCTCACTGACCTATATTCCGCTTGCAGATTCGCGCCATGAACGCATAAACCTGGTCAAGCAGGAACTCGACCAGGGTAAGGTCACTTCAAGGTTTGATTCTTTGCGCGATGACCTGGCAGACGAATTAATAAAAGCCTTCACAGGTGTCGACGTGCTCATTGCACACAACGTCTGCTCATTGAATAAAAACCTGGCGCTCACTGCCGCCTTGCACAAGCTACACGTATCCGGGCAACTGCCGCGGCTCATTCTTTGGCATCACGACCTGGCATGGACAACTCCACGTTATTTACCTGAATTGCATGATGGGTACCCGTGGAATTTACTCAGCACCGATTGGGGCAACATAACCCATGTTGTCGTATCAAATCTGCGTCAGGACGAACTTGCAACCTTGATGAAGCTTGACCGAGATTCCATACATGTCATTCCGAATGGGGTGGATATGGATCGGTTCTACAAACTTGAAACGCTCACACAAGACCTGCTCAATACAACCCATTTGCTCGACTCTTCACCAATTCTGCTTTTACCTGTGCGGGTAACACCCCGCAAAAATATCGAACTCGCGTTGTGGACCCTGGCTGGCTTGAAAAAAGATTTTCCACAATCCGCACTGGTGGTCACAGGTCCACTCGGACCGCACAACGCCAACAACGTCAAATACTTCGAGATGCTCACCGACTTGCGCAAACAACTGGGCTTGAAAGATTCCGTTCATTTTCTTGCTGAGTTACACGATGGCTTTTTACCGGATGAAGTCATTGCAGATTTTTATCGTGTTGCAGATGCGCTCTTTTTCCCAAGCCGCGAAGAAGGTTTTGGCATTCCACTCATCGAAGCGGCGTTCAGCCACCTTCCTGCCTTTTGCGCAGATATTCCACCGCTCAGAAAATTAGGGTTGAGCGATGCACAATTCTTTTCACCCGATGAAGACCCCATCCTTGTTGCGAACATGATCGCAGAATATTTTCATACTTCCCTGCC
>VFQT010003063.1_pt1 | contig 15879 bp, 17 predicted proteins | sample 3512381 | NCBI WGS metagenome assembly VFQT01 (sample SAMN10412376, study PRJNA504923) | tailings metagenome | isolation source: Relicate 2 Philex TSF3 active mining site | place: Philippines: Tuba, Benguet | collected 2017-08-29 | reverse complement strand
TCGGCTTCTACCTGTTTGCGGTAATCGCTGACTTCTTCCTCCGTCGCGCGGTTACCCATCAGCATACCATATCCGCCGGACTGATCGGTCTTCTTGACCACCATCGACCCGATGTTGTCGAAGACATGGCGGAACGCATCAGGGTCACTCAACTGGTACGTGGGGACATTCGAGATGATTGGTTCCTGGTTCAGATAATAGCGGATCATATCGGGTACGTAGACATAAACTGCCTTGTCATCCGCCACGCCGTTGCCGACGGCGTTGACCAATACCACATTGCCCTTGCGATAGGCACTCATCAGTCCGGGTACCCCCAGGATACTGTCCGGCCGGAACACCAGCGGGTCCAGGAATTCATCATCGATCCGGCGATAGATCACATCCACCTGACGCAGTCCCTGCGTGGTCTTCATGTACACTTTGTGATTATCCACCACCAGGTCACGGCCCTCCACCAGCGGAATGCCCATCGACCTGGCGAGGAAGGTATGCTCGTAATAGGCGGAATTGAACACCCCCGGGGTCATCAGCACCACCACCGGATGCGCGATCTGGCGCGTCGCCAGCGACAGGAGATTCTGGTGCAGCAGGAGGGGATAATTGCCCACCATGCGCACCCGGTTGGCCGACAGCAGGTCGGGGAACAATCGCTTGGTGACCTCCCGGTTCTCCAGCATATACGACACGCCGGATGGGGTCCGCAGGTTGTCTTCCAGCACATAGTATTTGCCGTCGGCATCCCGGATCAGGTCGATCCCCGCGATGTGTACATGGATATCATGCGCCGGACGGATGCCGTGAACCTGCCGGGTGTACTGCGGACAGGAAGCGATCAGCGAGGCCGGGATAACGCCGTCCTTCAGGATCTGCTGTTCGCCGTAGATGTCGCTCAGGAAAAGGTTCAGGGCCTGCAGGCGTTGCCGGATGCCCGTCTCGATCAGGTCCCACTCAGCGCCGCGGATGATCCTCGGCAGGATGTCGAACGGGAAGATCCGTTCAATGCCCTTGTCTTCGCTGTACACGGTGAAGGTAATGCCCTGGCTCATGAACAGCTCCGCCGCCAGCTTGTCCTTCTGGTGCAGGTCTTCTGCATTCAGCTGCCGAAGGGCATCAAAGGTGGTTTGATACTCCGGGCGGACAGATCCGTTGGAGATCATTTCATCCCAGTAGCCGGGACGCAGGGGATAATGTTCGAAAGGAGAACCGCCGGTCATGTGCTGAGTGTTGATCAGGAAATGTTGCGGCAGTCATGCGTTGGTGTTCAAATATAGAAAATTACCCGGACTTTTCCCGTAAAGTCAATGGCAGGCTCAGTTTTGACTTACGGTGGGTACTGTTAACAATGAACGTAGTCACCACATTTTGTCAATCCGAGGGGCAATGAACATTGATTTTTCTTCCGTTGATCATATGAATGTTGTGAAAATACGCCATTGAGAAAGGCAAGGTTCCTCGCTCCGCTCGGAATGACGATGGGGGGAAGAATGCCACTCCGCATTGTTCCACTTGGAATGACAGTGAAAGGAGGAATGTACCCCCACATTGCTCCGCTCGGAATGCCACTGCACTGTCATCTTACGTTTGCATTTCAAACAAAACGTAATCCCCCCTCCATGTCATCCTATGTTTGTATTACGAAGAAAATACCCCCCTCTGTCATGAGGAGACCACTGAAGTGTTCCCCATTCTTTGGACAGAAAAATGATGAACTTAAGATGTTTTCAAAAGTTAGGCGCTAGAGCATTCCGAGCGGAGCGAGGAACCTTGCCTTTGCATTTCATGCCACGAGGTTTCATAATTACAAAGACCCTATTTTTGTCGCTTTCAGAAAACCGCAGCCATGGCCGATACCAACATCTATTCCATTCCCTATCGATTCCGCAGGGTCGAGAACCTGCACATTCTCCTCTGGCTGATCAAGGATGCTTGCTGGGCGGTCAATTTCCGGGTGTTGGGGATGATCATGATCATCCCGACCCTGGCGGTGGCGGTGATCATCACCTGGCAGACGCGCGGCATCGTCTCGGAACTCCTGCATAACATCGTGGTCGCCCTCTGGATCACGGCCAACTGCACCTGGATGGTCGGGGAATTCTGGGGATGGGACGAAAACCTGTGGGGACCTTACGGCCTGCGGCAGGCCACGGTGATCCCCTTTTCCATCGGACTGCTGATCCTCCTGTACTATTATATTTTCCTCGCCCGCGACGAGGCTTTCAAGGAGCGGATGGCAGAAAAGACACAGGCAGCCATCGAAGAGGAGATCCGCCGCCGCAAATCCTTGTGATTTTTCGCTCCGTGTAACCCGCTCGCCGCCATTGCGTATCTTCGCGGCGCAGCCGTGACCGCATGTCGGCCAGCCTTAATCTACACAGCCATGTACAGAATACATACCTGCGGAGAGCTCCGCATCGCCCATGTAGGACAAGAGACCACCCTCGCCGGATGGGTGCAGACTGTCCGGAAATTCGGGGCCATCACCTTTGTGGACCTGCGTGACCGTTATGGCATCACCCAGCTCGTGTTCGGAGAGAAACTCGGCGCCCGCCTCGATGAAAATCCGCTGGGACGTGAGTTCGTCATCCAGGTGACCGGCACCGTGATCGAACGCAGTAATAAGAACCCCAACATCGAGACCGGGGATGTTGAGATCACCGTAACGGATTTCAAGATCCTGAACAAGTCGGCCGTGCCGCCCTTCACCATCCAGGATGATACGGACGGCGGCGATGACCTGCGCATGCGCTATCGCTACCTCGACCTGCGCCGTCATCCGGTTCGCCGCAACCTCGAACTGCGCTATGCCGTGAACCGCTCGGCCCGCAACTACCTCCATGAAAATCATTTCATGGACATCGAGACGCCCTTCCTGATCAAGTCCACACCCGAAGGTGCACGTGATTTCGTGGTGCCCTCGCGCATGAACGGCGGACAGTTCTATGCCCTGCCTCAATCTCCGCAAACCTTCAAGCAGCTGCTGATGGTCAGTGGATACGACAGATACTACCAGATCGTGAAATGCTTCCGCGACGAGGACCTGCGGGCCGATCGTCAGCCCGAGTTCACGCAGATCGACTGTGAGATGAGTTTCGTCGAGCAGGAAGATATCCTGAATATGTTCGAGGGATTGATCAAGCGGATCTTCCAGGATGTGAAAGGGATCGATTACGAAGGCCCCGTCCAGCGCACCACCTGGGAAGCCGCGATGTGGACCTATGGAAACGATAAGCCCGATATCCGCTTCGACATGCGGCTCTGCAATCTGAAGAAACCCGCGTCGGTATTCGTTGACCGGGACGACCACAGCGACCTCATCAATGGTGCCGGCTTTGGTGTGTTCGATAATGCAGAAACGGTCGTGGCCATCGCCGTGCCGGGTGCATCAGAATACACCCGCAAGCAGACCGACGAGATCACCGACTGGGTGAAGCGTCCGCAGATCGGGATGAATGGCATGGTCTTCATCAAATGCAATGCCGACGGGACCTTCAAGAGTTCCGTGGATAAATTCTATCCGGAGGATAAATTAAAGGCCATCGCGGCGGCTTGTCGCGCAGAAGCCGGGGATCTTATACTTATCCTGGCCGGTGCCGAAGAACGCACCCGCAAGGCCATCAGCGAACTGCGCCTGGAGATGGGCGAGCGGCTGGGGCTTCGTCGCAAGGATGAGTTCAAACTTCTGTGGGTGCTGGACTTCCCGCTGTTCGAATACAGCGAAGATGATAACCGCTGGGTGGCGCGTCATCATCCGTTCACTTCTCCGAAACCGGATCATATCCCCGTGATGATCGGCAACGATCCGTCCATCACGGATGCCTCCAAATATCTCGATCATCCTTATGCGCAGATCAAGGCCAACGCCTATGATATGGTCCTGAACGGCAACGAGATCGGCGGTGGTTCGATCCGGATCTTCCAGCGCGAGCTCCAGGAAAAGATGTTCGCCGCCCTGGGCATGAGCGAAGAGGAATCCCTGCACAAGTTCGGCTTCCTGCTGGGGGCTTTCGAATATGGGGCACCTCCGCATGGCGGCATTGCCTTCGGCTTCGACCGACTGTGTTCCATCCTGGGTGGCAGTGAGAGCATCCGTGATTTCATTGCGTTCCCGAAGAATAACAGCGGTCGCGATGTGATGCTGGACGCGCCTTCGGCGATCGATGATAAGCAGCTGGATGAATTGAGTATAAGGTTGAAGTAGGGAATTCGAGCGCTGAGAAAGGAGAAAAGGAGATCCGCAGAGGTTACCAATATTTGGTAACTTCATGCAAAGACGATGTTATGGGGCGTAATACATCCATTTCCCTGGGGGAGCATTTCGAAACTTTTGTCGACAGTAAGGTGAATGATGGCAGGTTCAGGAATGCCAGTGAAGTGATCCGGGCCGGACTCCGGTTATTGGAAGAGGAGGAGGCCAGGATGGAGGTGTTGAAAAAGGCCATTCAGGAGGGCATTGACAGCGGAGTCGCGAAGGATTTTGATCCACGGGCACATCTTGCACAACTAAATACTGAAAAGGCTCGTCGCAATGCCCTATAGTTACCAGCTGTCGACAAGAGCGGTTGAGGATCTCTCAGGCATCTGGAATTACACGTTCGATACCTTGTCGGAAACCCAGGCTGACAGGTATTATCAAATGTTGCTGGGGCATTGTCAGGATATTGCTGATGGTTTGGTCTTTGGCAAGCCTTATGCAGATGTGGTCGACGATCTGGCCGGCTCAGCCATCGGGCAGCACATTATATTTTATCGCCGCGTTCAGGAAGATCTAATTGAGATCGTGAGGATCCTGCATGGTCGCATCGATCTCCGCAGGCGATTGGGGAAATAGCCTCATGGTAATTGTTCATTCCGAGGCCTCCAAAGAATCTTGTATTCGGCTGTTTTATCAATAAGAAAAGGGTTTACCGCAAGGCCGCGAAGGGAAATACCGCTATTCGAGTCCCGGCAATATTTCCCGGAGAAAATACCTCAGGCTGTAAACCCAGCTTCCATCACTTCGTGGAAATGCATCGGTTTCTGCAAGGAGTATTATGCGGCTGGCAGGTTTAAGATCTTCAGCTACTTGGGAGAAGCCTCTTCCGACCGGCGTGGAGAGCGAACGTTTGATTTCGATCTGGTGCATTTTCCCTTTCGGACTGGAAAGGATCAGATCGCTTTCTGCTCCGGCCTGTGTTCTGTAGAAAGAAAGTTGCCAGCGTTCCGGCAGGCAACGGCGTATCTGCTCGATGGCATATCCCTCCCAGGATGCGCCCACGTAACGATGGCTGATCAGTTGTTCGAGCTGTTCAATACCAGATAATGCATGAAAAATACCAGAATCCCGGAAATAGAACTTTGGTGACTTGACCAGACGTTTGCTAATGTTTACGTGTAGTGGCGGCAGTCGGTGGATCAGAAAACTGCCCTCAAGAATGTCAAGATATCGGGTCAGGGTAGGGGCGGATACCCCTAATGATCTGCTTATTTCACTGATATTCAATATATTGCCGTGTACGGTCGTTAGCATGAACAGGGTTCGGCGCATCGCCTCCGGTGCAATTTCATAGCCCAGTATCCGAAGGTCGCGCTCGAGAAATGTGTTCAGGAAATTATTATGCCAGCGCCAGGCCATGGTCGGATTCGACATCAGCAGGGGATCCGGAAACCCACCCAATAGCCAGTGTTTCTGCATATCCATCTCCGGGGGAAGCTCACGCAGCGAAAACGGACTGAGCTCCGTGTAGGCGATGCGTCCCGTCAGGCTCTCCGAACTTTCTCGAATTATGCCGGGTGATGCGGATCCGAGGATCAGAAATCTGCCTGGCCGCCGGTGCTCATCCACCAATGCGCGGAGCAAAGGAAAAAGGCGGGGCATGCGCTGAATTTCATCTATCACAACCAGTTTGTCCTGATGAAACCTTAGAAAAGTCTCTGCATCATCCAGCTTTTGAAGATCGCTGTCAAGTTCCAGATCCAGCATTAGAGAAGGACCTTCCCATTGGGCCAGCAGGCTTTTGGCAAGCGTAGTCTTTCCCGCCTGTCGAGGACCGATGATGCCCGCCACCGGAAACCAGGATAAGTTTTCGAGAATGGTTTTAACTGCTTCACGAGTGATCATGAAGTCGAAAATACACATTTATCCTTGTAAATCATAAAATAGACTTTTTAATTTACAAGGATAAATGCGTACTGTCTAACCTCAATTCCTCAAAGCCAAATGCAAGGGATCATGTTTCTTTCCCCCCAACCATCATCGCCACGCCAAACACCGCAAACGCAAGTCCTGAATAAAGGTTTATATCTACTTTCCCACCATCGGCGATGAACCAGGCGACCAGCACCAGCACGGCCGTCAGGAAAAAGAACAGGCCGATGATAAATCTAAGGTTTGTATAACGCTCTTGCATACACGTAGTTTTTGGATCAGAAGAACAGGAAATTAAGGGCGAGGGTCAGGATGATCAGCACCAGTCCGAGGGTGGAGGCTTTTTGATACCAGGGCAGTCCCTCAACTTTTGGTTTGTCGGTCAGCGACCAGACCAGGCCGCGGAGTTCCTCGTCGGGTTTGGGTGTCGTCACCAGGCTGACGGCGATGGTCACCACCAGGTTGACGATGAAGGAGACCGACGCCACCGCGAAGGCCTGCGCCATCCCGCTGCCGATCATAAAGGATTCGGATATCCAGCCACCCTTGCCTTCGGCGATCGTCAGACCATGCGTGGCAGCAGCGGCCAGTGTGCCGAGGAGGAGTCCGTAGAAGGCGCCGTTGCTGGTCGCCCGCTTCCAGAACATACCCAATACGAAGGTCGCGAACAACGGACCGTTCACGAAGCTGAAGACCAGCTGCAGGAAGTCGTTGATGTTGTTGAACTGCTGTGCAACGTAGGCCGTCACAATGGATATGAGGATGCCCACCACCGTGATCATCTTGCCGACGAGCAGGTAGTGCCGGTCGCTCTTCCCCTTCACGAAATAAGCCTGGTAAATATCAAAAGTGAAGACCGAATTGAAGGCTGTCACGTTGCCCGCCATGCCGCTCATGAAGGAGGCCAGCAACGCCGTGATGCCCACACCCAGCAGTCCCGAAGGGTAGTAGTGGGCGAGTAGGGAGGGCAGGGTCATGGTGTAATCCAGTCCGCCATCGGCGGCCGTGGGGATCGAATATCCCTTCGATTGCAAGGCGGGTGTCATCAGGGTGATGGCCACCAGTCCGGGCAGCACTACGATCAGTGGCATCAGCATCTTCGGGATCGCCGCAATGATGGGTGTACGCTGCGCCTCGTTCATGTTGCGCGCGATCATCGCCCGCTGTACGACGAGGAAGTCGGTGCACCAGTACCCGAACGACATCACAAACCCCAGTCCGAAGATCAGCGAGATCGCATTGATCCCCATGCTGTTCTGATCGGCACTGCCCATGTACTGCCAGGCATGGGTGTACTGCGGTTGCAGCTGCGCCTGGATGTTCGACCATCCGCCTGCTTCGTGCAGACCAATGATCACAAGGGGCGATAATCCGAGTACGATCAGGAAGAACTGCAATACTTCGTTATACACCGCGCTGGTGAGTCCCCCGAGAAATGTATAGGCCATCACAATGCCGGCCGCCACCCAGATGGAGAAGTCGAAATCCCATGCCAGCGTGATCTCCAGCAGTTTCGCCAGGGCGAAGAGAGAAATGCCGGAGGAGAAGACCGTCATCCCCGCAAAGGTGATGGCGTTCAGCCCGCGGGTCTTTTCGTCGAAGCGCAGGGAGAGGTACTCCGGTACGCTGCGGGCCTTGCTGCCGTAGTAGAACGGCATCATGAATACCCCGAGGAATACCATCGCGAAGATGGCGCCCACCCAGTAGAAGTGTACCGTCATGATGCCGTATTTCGCGCCGGAGGCTACCATGCCCAGGACTTCCTGGGCGCCGAGGTTGGCTGAAATGAAGGCCAGACTGGTGATCCAGAGGGGGATATTGCGCCCGCTGCTCAGGAAATCGTTGCTGGACTTGATCTTTTTCTTGATGATGAAACCTACGGCGATGACGAAGGCAAAGTAAAGGATGATCACCGCATAATCGGTGGCATGAAGCTTCATGTGCGAGAGGATGTAATGGCTAACAATCTGGTTATCTCGTCCCAAATTATTGTTTTCATCCGGCAAAAAAAATTGTTATTTTGTACCTGATTCACCAATCAACTTAACCAAGAAAAAACGTTTGCCATGTCTGAAAGCCGGCAATCCTTCTCAGCTGCGGAGATCAATCCCCTGAAGAGCCTGGACGAATGGGAAGATTTTGTACTTGAAGTGTACCCCGAACCGGAAACCATCGCCACTGCGAAGGCCACCGAGGAATACCGCAATTACGAGGACCCCGCCCGTGATACCGTGCGAGAGTTCTATCGCCTGAACCATACCTATCAGACCTACGACTTCGTGCGGGAGAAGCAGCGTCAATACCTGTCTTTTGACAAGAAGGAAATGCCTGTCTGGGCCGCCTTCGACTTCCTCAATCAACTCGTGGACGACTCCGATCCCGACACGGACCTCGATCAGTTCCAGCACCTGCTGCAGACTTCCGAGGCCATCCGCAAGGACGGTCACCCCGACTGGATGGTCCTCACCGGTCTGATGCATGACATGGGCAAGGTCCTCTGCCTTTTCGGCGAGCCGCAATGGGCGGTCGTGGGTGACACCTTCCCCGTTGGCTGCGCTTATTCCGATAAGATCGTTTATCCCGAATTCTTCAAGCATAACCCCGACTATAATAACCCGGCCTACAACACGAAACTGGGTGTGTACACCGAGGGTTGCGGCCTGCGGAACGTGCACATGTCATGGGGACACGACGAGTACGTCTATCAGATGATGAAGGATTACATCCCCGAGCCGGGCCTCTACATGCTGCGCTATCATTCCTTCTATTCCTGGCATCGGGAGGGAGAATATCAGTACTTGCTGGACGATCACGATCGTGACATGCTGAAATGGGTCAAGCTGTTCAATCCGTACGATCTGTATTCCAAGAACCCGGAAGTACCCGTCTGGAGCGAACTGAAGAACTATTACGAGGACCTGATCGGCAAGTATTTGCCCGCCAACCTGAAGTTCTGATCAGATCTTAAATGAATATAAGGAAGCCTGGATGAATGCCAGGCTTCCTCCATTTAATCAACCCCTCACACTATGGACCGCCGCCAACTCCTTCGCCGTTCCGCCCTCGCCATGTCTGCTTTCGCCTTCTCCCGCGATAGTTTCGCGGAAGCCATGGCAGGTATGCCCGTGCATCCCAACGAGCCGGGTCCCCAGATCCGACTGGGCTCCAATGAGAATCCGCATGGCCCTTCGCCCATGGCGCGCGCGGCCATGATGGAGGCGGTCGCGATCTCCAACCGCTATCAGTGGGATATGAACGGCGTGCTGCGGGAACGCATCGCCGGACTGACGGGACATACGAAGGAACATATCACCCTCGGGGCAGGTTCCTCCGAACTCCTCGGACTGGCCTCCCTCTGGGCCACCCGCGGGAAGGGGAACCTGGTGGCTTCTGAGCCGACCTTTAAACTCTGGCTGCCTGCAGCCCGTCGCATGGGCATGGCCACGAAACTCGTGCCGCTGACGGCTTCCAAGCACAACGACCTGCAGCGGATGCTCGATGCGATCGATGCGGATACCCGGATGGTCTATCTCTGCAATCCCAACAACCCGACCGGCACCACCGCGACAAAGACCGACCTCGAGACCTTTGTACAAAAGGTCGGAACCGATAAAGTGCTGTTGCTGGACGAGGCCTACACCGAGTATTACGATAGTCCGTCCATGTCGCACCTGGTGGATAAATACCCGAACCTGATCATCGCCAAGACCTTCTCAAAAGTGTACGGAATGGCCGGCGCCCGCGTGGGATATGCCCTTGCACAGCCCGGCACCATCAAGCAAATGAATGAATTCCAGGCCTGGGCGAATGCCGGACCCTCGGCCGTATCAATGGTCGGCGCCATGGCCGCGATGAAGGACCTCGAATTCGTGTCGCGCGTTAAAGAACAGAATAAGCTGGCTAAGGATGTCCTTTACAAGGCTTTCGATAGGGCAGGGATCCCGTACATCCCCTCCGTCACGAGTTTTGTGTATTTCGATAACAAACCCTACGCTAAACGCATTCCGGAACTGCTGGCGGGCGCCAACATTATCGGTGCACGCAGCTTCGAGGAGAACAGTACCTGGCTGCGGCTCAGCATCGGTACGGTGGCTGAAATGCAGAAAGTCGCATCCCTGCTTTGACCTTACCTTTGCATTAATTACAGACGTCTGATGTCGGCCATACGATCATATAAGCAAAGCATCTCGGATGCCCTCGCCAACTTCCCGCCGGAAGTGAAGAAATTTCTCGTGCGCTCCTTCGTACTGTTCATCATCTGGAAGGGACTCTATCTTTTCCTCTGGCAGACCCCGCGCACGCTTGACGGCCCGCTCACCAATATGGTGGGAGATCAATCCGCCTGGCTGTTCAACACCCTGCAAAATACCAGCGACTACCAGGCCGTACCGAAGTTCTCAAGGATGGTGATCGAAGGGGAGGAGATCCTATCTCCGATCAGTCAGGTTACCTACCAGGGCCGGAAAGTGGTGGGCATCGCCGACGGCTGCAATGGATTGGAACTGTTCGTGCTTTATATCGGATTCATCCTGGCCATGCCGGCAAGCATCAAACGCAAGCTGCTCTTCGGGATCGGCGGACTGGCGGTGATCCAGTCGCCAATATCCTGCGTTGCGTCGGACTCGGCGCCCTGCTGATGCACATGGATGAATATTTCGAGATCGCCCATCACTATGTATTCAAGATCGTGATATATGCCACGATCTTTGCCCTCTGGGTATGGTTCTCCCAGCAGATCTCCTTCCTCAATCCGCGTCATGAAGCTGTATAATTCACCGCGCAGTCGCTGGATCGGCGGATTGGCGATCATTTTGGTCATCTACACCCTGTTCTATGTCTATTTTGTAGATACTGACGTAATGTGGATCCCGAGAAAGATCCGCCATGTGATCAAATTCGGATCGACCATCGCGGTGTATTTCGTTGGAACCGCCCACCTCGGCCAGCTGAAGGATAAATGGATGTCGCATCTCTGGCATCTGATCCACATCAGCCTGCTCGGGTTCATCACCCTCGTCGGCCTTTACGACTGGACCTTCGGGATGGTCAGCCAGCAGATCAAGGACATGACCTGGACGATGCAGGAATTCCTCATCTCCCCGGTCCTATACGTGGGCATGGGCATCCTCAACAACCGGCTGAACGCCGGACCAGACACCCCGAAACCGGCCGCATGAAGGGCGTAAAGAAGTCCGACCTCCCTCAAAAGGTCTGCGTCACCTGCGGACGGCCCTTCACCTGGCGCAAGAAATGGGAAAAGGTCTGGGAGGAAGTGAAGTATTGCAGCGACCGATGCAGAGGCCAGCGATCCACCAAAAAGGCATAAAAAAACCGGTGAAGATGTCACCGGCCAGCGAGCGGAAGACGGGACTCGAACCCGCTACCTACAGCTTGGGAAGCTGTCGCTCTACCAGGTGAGCTACTTCCGCTTGGATGTATGTAAATATACGAAAAAAAGAGGAGATCTCAAAGGAAACCCAGCTCCAGCTTGGCGACCTCGCTCATCATATCCTTGTTCCATGAGGGGGTCCAGGTAACTTCAACATGCACATCATTCACTCCGGGGATCTCGCGGATCTTTTGGTCCACCTCGTGAGGCAATGTCTGCGCGGCTGGGCAACTGGGTGCGGTCAGGGTCATCACCACCTGAACGTTGTTGATCGGCAGTACGTTCACTTCGTAGATCAAGCCCAGATCCCAGATGTTCACGGGGATCTCCGGATCAAAGACTTCCTTGATCTTTTCAATGACCGTTTCCTTGAGTGTATCCTGTTCGATCATGGTTGGGTGGGGTTAGGATGCATTGGCCCTGAGTTGCCAGGCCGTCGCATCAAGTTTCATCTGTTTGATCATGGCCCGCAGTCCGTTGGAGCGGGTCTGGGCGAGGTGACTGGTCATCCCGATCCGGTCGATGAAGCCCAGATCGGCCTGAATGATGTCCTGCGGGGTTTGGCCTGACAGCACCCTGATCAGCATGCTGATCAGCCCTTTGACGATTACCGCATCGCTGTCGGCCTGGTAGAAGATCTTACCGTCACGGAGCTCGGAGACCATCCACACGGTCGATTGGCAGCCACGGATGCGGTGCTCGTCCTTCTTGTGGGCATCATCGAGCAGGGGCAGCTTCTTTCCCATGTCGATGATGTATTCGTACTTGTCCTCCCAGTTGTCGAACAGTTCGAATTCTTCCACGATCTCGTCTTCTATCTGCGGTATGGCTGGTCTTTGTTCCATGGATCAGGAGAGCATTTTCCGGGCCTTTTCGAGGGCGGTCACCAGGGCATCGACCTCGGCGCTGGTATTGTACACGGCGAAGGAAGCACGGTTGGTGCCTGGCAGACCCAGTCTTTCCATCAGGGGTTGGGTGCAGTGATGTCCGGTGCGGATCGCCACGCCCTGGTTGTCGAGCAGGATGCCGATATCCTGCGGATGAAGGCCTTCGATGACGAAGGATACCACGCTCACTTTTCCCGGGACATCCCCAATGATGCGCAGTCCGGGGATCTCCCGCATGCGTTGCGAAGCATAGGCCACCAGGTCATCTTCATGCGCCCGCATGGTCGCCTTTCCGAGTCCGGTCATGAAGTCCAGGGCTGCCCGGGTGGCCACGACATCCGCGATATTCGGCGTGCCGGCCTCAAATTTATAGGGCAGGTCGTTGTAGGTCGTACCCCGGAAACTCACTTCGCGTATCATCTCGCCGCCGCCTTGGTAGGGAGGCATGTCTTTCAGCAGACTCCGCTTGCCGTAGAGGAAGCCCACGCCTGTAGGGCCGTAGCATTTATGGGCGGAGCAGGCGAAGAAATCACAATCGAGGGCCTGCACATCGATGTCGAGATGCACCGAGGATTGTGCTCCATCCACCAGGACCAGTGCTCCCCGGGCATGTGCGGCACGGATCACTGCTTCTACCGGATTAATGACGCCGAGGGCGTTCGATACGTGAACGATGGATACGAACCGGGTGCGGTCCGACAGTAACTTTTCGAAGGCATCGAACTGGAACAGGCCGTTGTCGTCGATGGGTACGACCCGGATGACGGCGCCTTTCTCCGCGGCGATCATCTGCCAGGGGACGATGTTGGAGTGATGTTCGAGCGTGGAGAGGATGATCTCATCGCCGGGCTGCAGGTTGGCCCTGCCCCAGCTGGACGCCACGAGGTTGATGCCTTCGGTGGTTCCGCGTGTGAAGATGATCTCCTCCGTGGAGGCGGCGTTGAGGAAGGCACGGGCCGTTTCCCGGGTGGCCTCGAAAGCGGCCGTCGCCTCTTCTGCAAGGGTGTGGATGCCCCGGTGGATGTTGGCATTGTAGCCGGCGTAGTAGCCGGTGAGGGCATCAATGACGGACCGGGGCTTCTGCGTCGTCGCGGCATTGTCGAGATACACGAGCTTACGTCCCTTGACCGATCGGTCAAGGATCGGAAACTGAGTTCTTACCGCGTCGATGTCCAGCCTGCCTTCCATATTCATTTGATTGCGTACGTTCAGATCTCAAATTGCAGTCGCTCGGAGATCAGGGCATCCACATGCTGACGCAGCGGCTCCCACTTGATCTTGTCAAGGATGTCCACCGCAAAGGCATGCAGCAGCAGCGAACGGGCATTCTGTTCACTCAGGCCACGGGCCCGAAGGTAGAAAAGCGACTCCTCATCCAGCCGGCCGATGGTACAGCCGTGCGAGCATTTTACATCATCTGCAAAGATCTCCAGTTGCGGCTTGGTATTGGCGGCACTGCGTTCACCCACAAGGATGTTCTTGTTAGACTGATAGGCATTGGTTTTCTGGGCATCTTTTCGGACAAAGATCTTACCGTTGAAGACACCCGTGGATTCCTCATCCATGATGGCCTTGTAGAGCTCATTGCTGAAGCAATGCGGCTTTACATTGTCCACGATGGTATGGTTATCGACCAGGGTCTTACCGTTGAGCAGACTGAGACCGTACATGTGGGATTCGCCATGTTCGGCTTCCATGATCATGTTCAGGTTGTTGCGGACAAGCGCCCCGCTGAGGGAGATCGTTACCGCATTGGTCACGCATTTGCCGGCCTGCCGGATATGCGTGGTGCCGACGTGGTTGGCCGTCGCTCCTTCGTGCTGGATCTTGTAGTAGTCCACCAGCGCATCCTGTTCTGCCACCAGTTCGAATACTTCATTCGTGAAGCTCTCCTGTCCACCGAGGGTGATATAATGTTCCGCGATCTGCAGGGCGGCTCCGGCCTCCACGTGCACGAGCGACCTCGGCTGGGAGAAGATGAAGCCCGTCCGGCTGTCGGAGATCAGATAGATATACACCGGTTCTGAGATCTGCTTCCCGCGGCGGGCACGGATGAACACGCCCGCACCGGCAAAGGCACCGTTCAGGGCCTGGATGCCATCGGGGTGGTAGGCCGCGCTGTGACCGAGGTTCCGGGCGATGAAATCAGCATCTGCACCGGCGGCGGCTTCCCGCAGCGATGTGATGGTCAGATCTGCTTCTGCATGCCGGATATTGGACAGGGAAGGGGCATAAGAACCGTTGATGAAGACCAGTTCCGTAGCGGTTTCATGGCCGGGCAGACGATGTGCATCAATATCTGCCGAAGTTACGGTCGGGATCGAAACGGGAAACTGAAGGTCGTCGCGGAACAGGGCACTGACCCTGGCGTACTTCCATTCTTCGTGCTTCACCGGGGGGATGCCATAGGTCTGGAAGTCTGCCCAGGATCTGGCGCTGAAATCCGACAACGGACCCTGAGCCGGGGCCGAAGCCCGGAAGTTTTCTTCGAGGCGTGTATGAATGAGGTTGGACATGTGTGTGTGCTTGTGAAATTCTCAGGAAACTGCCGGATGCGAACAGGATCGGTTAGTCCTGGGCGAGGGCATCCACTTCGTTCTTGATGAAATCGTAACCCTTGGCTTCGAGTTCCAGGGCCAGCTCCTTGGTGCCGGAGCGCACGATGCGGCCGTTGTAGAGCACATGTACATGATCAGGCACGATGTAGTCGAGCAGGCGCTGGTAGTGAGTGACGACAAGGAACGCATTCTCGCTGTTGCGGTATTGGTTCACGCCGTTGGCCACGATGCGCAGGGCGTCGATGTCCAGGCCGGAATCTGTTTCGTCGAGGATGGCGAGTTTCGGTTCGAGCATCGCCATCTGGAAGATCTCATTGCGTTTCTTTTCTCCGCCGGAGAACCCTTCGTTCAGCGAACGGCTGAGCAGGGCCTGGTCGATCTGTACGAGTTTCATCTTCTCTTTCATTAGTTTCAGGAAAGAAACGGCATCGAGGGGCTCTTCACCTCGGTGCTTGCGGGTCTCGTTCACCGCCGTTTTGATGAAGTTGGTGGTGCTGACACCGGGGATCTCCACCGGATACTGGAAGGCCAGGAACATGCCTTCGCGGGCACGCTCTTCCGGGGCCATATCGAGCAGGTCCTTACCCATGAAGGTGACGGATCCTTCGCTCACTTCGAACTGATCTCGTCCGGCGAGGACCGATGCCAGGGTACTTTTTCCGGAACCGTTGGGGCCCATGATGGCGTGTACTTCGCCGGCCTTGATCTCGAGGTTGATGCCCTTGAGGATCTTCTTCTCTTCGATGCCTGCGTGCAGGTTTTCTATCTTCAGCATGATGCGTTTTTTTAAAGTGTTGATAATGAAGGGACTAGATCATCCCACGCTGCCTTCCAGGCTGATGGCAAGGAGTTTTTGGGCTTCGACGGCACATTCCATCGGCAGCTGGTTCATAACTTCTTTGGCGAACCCGTTGATGA
>VFQT010003062.1_pt1 | contig 15881 bp, 7 predicted proteins | sample 3512381 | NCBI WGS metagenome assembly VFQT01 (sample SAMN10412376, study PRJNA504923) | tailings metagenome | isolation source: Relicate 2 Philex TSF3 active mining site | place: Philippines: Tuba, Benguet | collected 2017-08-29 | reverse complement strand
GCGAATCCCCTCGCCTTCTCCGATGATGTCAGTGGTACCTTCCCCGTTGGCACAACGGCCGACTGGCAGCGCAACGGATCGTCTGCGTTCCTCGATCTCGGGGAGGTCGACGTCGAGCACGCGGAGCTCATCTGGGCCTGCTCGAGCAACGTCGGTAACGTCCCGGCCTCGCCGCTAGTCACCCCGAACACCGCTAACCTCACCCTGCCCGACGGCTCGGTATTCCCCATCGAACCGGATGCGGAGGCCAGCAACCTGAGACTTTTGAACGCTGGCTACAACTACTACCAGCGCTGGGCTGACGTCACTGACATCGTCCGTGAAGGAGGCGAAGGCCTCTACACCGTCTCGGTCATCGTCGGCAGTGCCCGCGCCGACGCGAACTACCTCACTGGCTGTGGCTGGACCCTCGTCGTCGTCAAGACGGCGACCGAGCTGCCTCTGCGCAACATCAACCTGTGGGTCGCCGCGACCGAGATCCGCGCGACTGGCGTCAACGGCGAAGGCGACGCCTGCCCCTGCGACGTCGAGATCGCGCTCGACGGGTTTTGCACCCCCGCCGTCCCCGCCGAACCGACGGGCCGCATGATCGTCTCCGCGATGGAGGGTGATGTCCGCTTCGTCGGCGACACGATGTCGATCGCGCACCCGAACGGGCAGAGCACCTTCATCCCGCTCGCGGGCCCGAACAACCCCCGCAACAACTTCTTCGCGTCCCAGATCAACGGTTCTGATGGCCTCATCGATACTCGCGGGACCTTCGGAGAGTCCAACCACACCGTCAATCCGGCAAATGGTGGCGACTTCACCCGCCTCGCGGGAGCCCGCCAGGGATGGGACATCACCCGCATCCCCCTCAACGACAGCACCTTCAACGAGGGCACGCTGACCCACAACCAGACCTCGACCCGCTTCCGCATCACCACCACCCAAAACGGCGACGATTACATCCTGTCGGTCGTCGGCATGGAGCTCGAGGTCGCCTCCCCACTCATCATCTCCGAGCACGTCATGGACCGCGACGTGACCTTCGTCGGTGACACGGTGACTGCGACCGTCACCTTCACGAACGAGGGCAACGGCCCCGCCGACAATGTTGCCTTCTGCTACGAGGTGCCCGGCAATGCTTCGTTCGTATCGGTATCGATCGACGGCGGGCTCGTGGCGGGTGTCAGCGCTGCAGATCTCGCCCCGGAGAGGTGCGAGCGTGGCGAAGGTCTCATGATCGGCGAGATGGTCGTCGGCCAGAGTCGAACCATGGTCGTCAAGATGCGGGTCGATCGCATCGACCCCAAACCGGCTGGGTTCGACCGCATTGTTGGAACCGAGAGCTGGCGCACGGAGTGGACCCCGAAGTGCCGAGCCGCAACGATTCAGGTCGACAGCCAGACGGGTACGTCCGTGTCCGTCGGTGCCCCACTGCTGCGCGTGAACTTGACGGTCGAACCTCCGGGCCCGGCGCGGGGCGGCGACATCCTCACCTATGGCATCTCAGTCACCAATGTTGGGACGGGCCCCTCATCCGACACCATCGTGACGGCCACGATTCCGAACGGCACGACCTATGTCCCGAACTCGACTCGCCTCAATGGCGCGACACTGCCTGATACCGATCGTGGCGAGACCCCGTTCGTGGGAGGCCGCGAGGTGCAGAGCCCCGGCTCACCATCTGGCGTCATCATCCCCGACGGGACGGCCACCGTGCGATATGAGGTGCAGGTGAACCAGCCCACGACAACCGATCAGACCGAGGTGCGAAATACGGTCTTCGCGGACCCCGACGGCGAAGAGGGCCCCGTGGACGAGGTCATATCGAACGAGGTCATCACCCTCGTCGACGGACTCGTCCCACCCGAGCCCGAGCCCGAGCCTCAGCCTGAGCCGCAGCCCGAACCCGAGCCCCAGCCCGAGGTCGACCCGTGCTCGGTCGACCCGAACATCTGCTACCTCTCCGAGGGAGGGGCCTGCCAGGGAGGCGGACTGTCGCTCGCAGCTCTCGGGCTCGCCGTCGGCATCCTTGCGCTTCGACGCATCTCCAACAGAGGTCCCCGAGCCTCTTGACCAATCCCGAGCGGTCGGCGAAGACTCGCCCCGCGTGGACTGGCCACGCGGAATGGCCGCGTTGAGAGGAGACGACACATGGACTCCAGCATCATCGACCGCGACGGCGAGTGCCCTCGCTGCAACAGCAAGGACATCGAGCGCGAGGTCATCCTGCAAACGAGCATGAGGGTCGTCTCCGGGGCGGTCTTCGTCTGCAAGACGTGCGGGCTCAGCCGCCGCGCCCTCTCGAGCGACCGCGAGGCGTGGTGGAATACGCACAAGGCGTGGCAATCACCTCACGTCCCGGAGACCTCCTGGGAGGAGTTCGAGGCGCGCTGGCCGAAGAAGGTCGAACGGCCCACCTATGGTCGGGCCGAGCCGCTCGGACCGATTCTGCCCCGCCCTCCTGAGCGCTGAGCGTTCTGGGGTCCGATTTTTCGAACGACTGCCATTTCTGCGGCTGCTCCCAAGACAAGCCGCGAATTTCTGGGTAGTGTCCGCGCCGATGAGTTCCTCGACGCCGGAATCACCCCCGCCGAACGACGCACCAGATGACGCTCCTCCCCGCATGGCGGAGCGCTCTGTGTCGCCTATCGAGGCGACCCAGGCCGAGACGATCGAGCATGAACGCCCTCTCGTGACTGCGCCGTTCCCGTTCGCGCCGCACCGTCACACGCCCTACCCCAACTCCGAGCGCCCACGTCGTTCCACGGCCGACCCGACGACCGTACTGCAGCGCTCGCGCCCGATTCGCCTCGAGCCCGGTGGCAATGCCCACCCGATGCAGGCGCTTAGCGGAGACGAGCTCGTCCGGCCAGTCCCTGCGAGGCCTGTGGAGAGCGGAGAGGTTCCACTTGCAGACCGCGTGGGCCTGCCGAATCTCGCGACCCCCGTCGCCCTCCTCTCCCTCCCTGGTGAACGACCATTCACTGCCATCGGACCGCGTCCCGTTGGCCGCCACCAGATTGGCGAAGTCCTCGGCGAAGGCGGCATGGGCAAGGTTATCGCCGCGAAGGACCTCGACCTCGGACGCGTCGTGGCAATGAAGACGCTGCGCGAGGAACAGCGGGGGAATCCGGCCTATATCCAGGCCCTGGTCTTCGAAGCCCGCCTCACGGGTCAGCTCGAACACCCGAACATCGTCCCCGTCCACGAGCTCGGCACCCTCGCCGACGGCACGCCATATTACACGATGAAGCTCGTCGGCGACCTGTCACTGCAGGATGTGCTGAGACAGCTCCGCGAGCAGACCCCACTCGCAGTCAAACACTACACGCGCAACCGTCTGCTTCAGTACTTCCGTGGCATCTGCATGGCGGTCGAGTATGCCCACGCCCGAGGTGTGATCCACCGCGATCTGAAGCCTGACAACGTGCTGATCGGTGAATACGGCGAAGTCCAGATCCTCGACTGGGGTGTCGCGCGCATCCTGCCTCACGAGGGCCGCCCAAGCTATTTCGCTGGCCGCGTCGAGGAACCAGGCGTCGTCATCGGCACGCCCCACTACATGTCACCCGAGCAGGCCCGCGGCGACACGCACCTCGTCGATGCGCGCAGCGACGTCTACTCTCTCGGCGTCATCCTCTATCAGATCCTCACGCAGAGCCTGCCCTACCACAAGGCGAACACCGTCGAGCAGCTCGATGCTCTCCTGTCCGAGCCCGTCACCCCGCCGTCCTTGCGCGCACCGGACAAGGAGATTCCGAAGGCCCTCGAGGCCATCTGCCTTCGGGCCCTCGCCCCGCGACGCGCCGACCGCCATGCCTCGGCCCGTGCCCTCTGGGACGACATCGAAGGCTTCCTCGAAGGCGAGCGTGAGCGTGAGCGCCTGTCCGAATTCGCTGACACCCAGGTGGCAGAGGGCGACAGGGCCGCGGAGCGCTTTTATCGCGCCTCTGAGGAGCTCATCATACTAGACGAGGACGTGAAGCGAGACGAGCTCAACGCACGTCACATCGACCCCCTCGACCTCAAGCGACAAGCCTGGGAACGCCGCCTGCTCGCTGACGAAAAGCGCATGATCGAGGCTCGGCTCTTTGCCGAGGCCGTGACCGGCTATCAACGGGCCCTCGCCTACATGCCTCGACACATCGTCGCGCGGGACCGCCTCGTCGAGCTCTATCGCCACCGCGCCCAGCTCGCTCGCCTGCGCGGGGATATCACCGAACTCATCCTCTACTCCGACCTTGCGCGGGCGACGAGCCCACCTCCCGCCGAGTCGACGGGCCACGTCCACGTCCGCACTTACCCCGAGGGCGCTCAACTCCGCATCCTCGAACTCCGCTCTTCGGGAGTGACAGAGGCGGTCGCCGCCCAGGCCCCCATCGTCGACCTCCCTCTCCGCCCAGGCAGCTACATCGTCTGCGCCAGCCTTCCCGGTCACGCAGAGCGGCGCGAGACCATCGTCATCGAACCCAACGCAAGCGAATACGTCCTCCTCTCGCTCACGCCCTGGGACGCGGCCCTCCCGGTGGTCGCGCGCCACGATGACCTCACCACCATGAAGGAGGCGATGACCGCCGTCATGGCCGAGCGCCGCATCGGCTCGATGATGGTCACGGGGGATGCAGGTCTAGGTAAACGAAAGCTTCTCGACGAGTTCGGCGCCTGGCTCGACCGCCTTCCCCAGGTCGTCGTCTATGGTGCCGTTCGGCTCGAGCCCTACCATCGGCATGTCCCCCTGCAAGCCGTCGCCGAGCTCCTCGGTCATCGCGCGGGGCTCACGCGCCACGACTCGCCAGAGACGACGCGGCAGAAGCTCGTCGACATGCTGAGGCGCCCCTACCTCGAGGAGATCGGGCTCGCTGAATCCCTCTCGCCTCAGCTCGAGGAACGCCTGCGCCTCGACGCCGTGCGCATCGCCTCCCTCCCGCAGTTCCGACGTTTCCGTCAGCAGGTCGACTTCGAAGCGAGCCGCGAGCACACTCTCGACGTCTTCGAAGCCATCGTGAATTACCTTCGCAAAATCGCAGATACCACGCCAATCGTCTTCGCTTTTCGCGGCGCGGAATATCTCGACCGCCTCTCCCGCGACCTCCTCTTCCTTCTCGCCGAGCGCCTCCAAGACTCGCCCCTCTTCTGCCTCATGTTCGCCCGGAACGACACGCTCCAGCTCCGTTGCGACCAAACGATGCGCCTCCTTCCTCTAGACCACGACCGCATTCGCCAGCAGCTCGCACTCCTCTTGCGCGGCCCCACCACCGAAGAAGCGCTCGACCTCATCGCCCGTCTCTCCGATGGCAACGCGTTCCAGGTCGCCGAGTCGGTCCGCATCCTTGCCCGCCGCGGCCACCTCCGACATGACGGTCGCCAGTGGCGCCTCGCCCCTACCACCGTGCAGGAGCTCGCCTCGAAGCGCCTCGAAGACCTCCTGCACGAAAACCTCGATCAGCTCCCGCGCGATGCCATCGCCCTGCTCACCCGCGCGAGCGCCCAGGGCACGAGCTTCTTTGCCGAGGCCCTCATCGCCGATCTCGGGCCCGCCGAAGCCGAACGCATCGAGCAATCCATTGAGCTCCTCGCGAGCGCCGAGCTCATCACCTCGCGCGCCGCCTCGCGCTTTCCCGGAAGTCGCGAGTTCGGCTTCCGACACGACGCACTTCAGCGCCGCCTTCTTCGTGACCTCCCCGAAACCGACCACCGCGCGGCGCATCGGAGCTTTGCTCAGTGGGTCCTCTCGGTGGGCAGTGGCACCCCGTCAGACGTCGCGCTCGCCGCCCTTCATTGCGAACTTGCAGGCGATTGGGAAGATGGCATGCAACTCAGGGGAGAGCTCGCCCTCGAAGCCGCCCGCTGGGAATGCCCGCTCGTTCAGCGTGAACAGCCGAACTGGTTCGACTGGCCCGAGAACCTCTCGAGCGCCCTCTTCGACTGACCTTCTGAGCCCTCGTCGCTTTCAATATCGCCCCCGTTCTTCGTCCCAGGCCCATGCTGCCCTGGAGGTCGAGTGACCTTTCGGGTCTGAGCGTTCGAGAAAGGGGTTCAGAGATGAAAAAAATCGGCCGGGCGAAGGGGCTCTTCGGGTTACTGGGATTATCGCTCTTCGTAAACGCCCTGGCTTCAGGCTGCGGAGACAAGGCTGGCGACTTCGAAACCGCTGGACTCCCAACGCTCGAGGTGACCGACGACGGTATCCATTTGCCATCTGGCGGAACAATTTCGGTATCCGCTGGAGCTCTCGCCACGGGTGAGAGTGGCGTGGTATCCGAGCTCCGCCTCGCGAATTCCGGCACCGCAAATCTCGAAATTCGTAATATCGAAATCATTTCCGAACCACCTGGCGCCTTCGTCCTCAGCGATGCCCCGGAAGGACAAACCATCCCAGAGCTTCCGCTCGAACTCACCCCAGAGGATACGTCGTCGGGAAATCGCAGCCTCTATCTCTACCTCATCCATACCCGTGCCGAGCCTGGGATCATCCCTTCTGGTAAATTGCGCATCCACTCGAATAGCGTCTCGCACTTTGGAGTGTCCCAACCGGTCATCGAATTCGATATCAATATCGAAAATTCTCGCCCTATCCTGCAGGCCTTTCCAGCGACGATCGACCTTGGCACGGTCCCGAGCGGTGAACACGAGCAGTCCACGCTCAACCTCCTAAACCAGGGAGGCGACACACTCATCATCTCGAGTTTCGTCCTTCGCGGTCACCCGAAATTCGAGGTACTCATCGGCACTACGACCTACGCCGTCACCGACACCTCCGCATCGAGCGGCATCGTCCTCGCAGAACCACTCCGCATCGAAGCCCTCGCGAACGCGCAAATCGGCGTTCGATACTCTGCAACCGACCCGTCAGAGGCGCGCGGCGAGCTCATCCTATTCTCGAATGATCCTGCTCGAGCGAGCGGTCTCACCATCCCCATTCAGGCCAACGTCGGCGGCCCCTGCATCACCGTCAATCCGCGGCGCGTCGATTTCGGCGGCAAACTCGTCGGCCGGGAAGCACGCGTGGATGTCGAGATCACCTCATGTGGTGACGCGACTCTCGAGGTCTCTGAAATCTCACTCTCAGACGATTCATCGAGGGAATTTTCTCTCTCGCTCGCTCAAGTCGAGGGGGCCCCCGCTGAGGGGCCGCTCACCCGCGCCAATGCACCAGTGAAAATCGCCCCCGGTAAAAAGGTCGTTTTCCAGACCCTCTATTTCCCCGAGGATCTGAGCGCAATCTCCGACAGCGGAAACCCCGTCCAGGATATCGGGGAAATCCATATCCGCAGTAATGCCTTTGATGCAGACATCACGACCGAGGTCAGCGGCTTCGGTGTGGACCGGGAGTGCCCCACCGCGGTCATCATCGTTCAGGAGGGCGAAGAGGTCATCCCCCAGACGACCCTCCACCTCATCGGCGCGCAGAGTTATGCCGCCTCGGGAACCATCGAACGCTACCAGTGGGAGGTCGACCAGCCGAACGGCTCTCGCTCCGTTTTCCGCCCTTCGGCAAACGTCGCGAACCCGACCTTCGAGGTCAATGCCGCGGGGGTCTACAAGTTCCGCCTCTCGGTTGAGGACTCCGCTGGTGAACCCTCCTGCGTAGAAGCCGAGACCGAGGTCTACGTGAACCCCGACGAGGCCATCCACGTCGAACTCCTCTGGGACACCCCGAACGATACGGACCCGACCGACAGCGGCCCGGTCGCGGGCGCCGATCTCGACCTCCACTTTACCCATCCCCTCGCCAATGGCGGGTTCGACGGCGATGCTGACGGCAAGCCCGACGGCTGGTTCGACACCCCATTCGACGCCTACTGGGGCAACAAGGCGCCCGACTGGGGTTCCTTCTCGGCCGCGGTCGACGACAACCCGAGCCTCGACCGCGACGACACCGACGGGGCGGGCCCCGAAAATCTCAATCTCGATATGCCGGAAAATGGTGCGCGCTACAAAGTCGGCGTCCAGTACTGGAAAGATCATGGCTTCGGGCCGAGCCTCGCGACCGTACGTGTCTACATCTTCGGCGTCCTCGTCTTCGAGACCCGCGACATCGAGCTCCTCGTTCGTGACATGTGGACAGTGACCGAAATCGAGTGGCCGCCCGCACCTGGCAAATCACCCGAACTTGCGAAGGTATGCGCAGGCACGACTCAGGCCTGTGTGACCAACGCAGACTGCGGCACATCGCAATGCGGGCTTCGCATTACCCCCGATTACGTCCACCCGTGGATTCCCTACGACCTCGAGTGAACGCGGATCCCAAACGCGTCATCACAGGGACTGCAGAACTTGCGAGGTCTGGGTAATATGCCATGGTCCTCGCATTCTGGTCCGGAGGTCACCTTGAAGCTTTTCATCCATGCTGCCATCTGCTTCACCCTGGCGCTCGTCATGAACGGATGCCGCGAAGATCGGCGCAACAACCGCAATGACACTTCGAAAGAAGATACGACATCGGACACCTCGAGTCCGGACACAGACGACGACAATGACGGCAGCTCCCCCGACGCAGGCGGGGACATCGGCAATTCCGACGCGACGGCCACCAACGGATGCGCCGCAGACAACCTCGGGGCCTGCGACTACCCCGAGGAGAATCTGACCTTCACCGAAAGGGAGGGCTTTTCGGTCACGGACCCGATGAGCGGTCGAATCCTGCCACTCCTCGCGAGAATCCCCGAGGGACCAGGCCCCTTCCCCGTCGTCATCTGGTCACACGGCGGCGGTGCGAACAATGCGGGCCAGCATTTCAGCCCCGAGTGGGGCAACGCGTTCGCTAGCAATGGCTACGTCGCCATCCATATTGCGCACGCGATGCCGACCCCGGAGACCGCCACCAAAGTGTGCGAATATGCCAATATTCCAGCCGATGAATGTACCGCTGGCGATGACGAGGACGCCACGGGGCTCCTCGCCCTCTTCAAAACGGTCGACGTCGCCGCCGTCATCGACAAGCTAGCGGCTATTTCCGAGGCGAGCGTTGCCGATGGAGGACCGGCCCTCGACCTCGACCGCATCGCCGTCGCAGGTTGGTCTGGCGGCGCGCGCGCCCCTTCCGCCATCGCTGGGACCATCATCAATACCACCGAAAGTGGTGACCGCCTCGACGAATACGACGGTCGCGTGAAGGCCCTCATCATGAGCAGCCCCGCGGGCCCGGGCTTTGGTGGCTATTTCGACACTGGCACCGAGAACTCCTGGCAATCCGTGAAGAGCCCCATCTTCTGGATGACAGGGACCAATGACGTGAAGCCGCTCAAGCAGGAGTTGACTGGCGCGAATCGTCGGTACGGATTTGCAAAACTCCCCGAGGACGGTACCCATTGGCTCATCTATTCGAACCTCGAGGTCGGCGTGGGGGGTCACGGCACCTACAACCTCGAAGACATGGACTCCGAGGACGAGCGCCTCACCCGCCTCTCTCGCGCCCTGCGCTCGACCGCAATCGCCTTCCTCGATGCGATGCTGAACAACGACGCAGCCGCGAAGACCTGGCTTGCCTCTCAGAATGCCAAAATTCTCGCTGGCGATATCGATTGGGAAAATCGCTGAAAATCAATAATCCATTTTTGTCATATTAAAAAGGCCATCTCCTTCGAGTTGGCCTTTTGGCTTTTTCAATTTTCTCCCGAGGCGGCCCTTTCCGCGCGGGGCCGCGGTTCGAAGCCGAGGGCCTGCGGATAGGCCTTGCAGTGCGCGACACAGAGGCCACAACCCGTGCATTTGTCGGCGTCGACGATGGGCACGCCGCCCCCTGTACCGAGCTTGATGGCCCCCTCGACCTTGCACCACTCGATGCAGCGCTCACACGGAGGGTCGTCCTCGTCGATGGGCGTCTCGGGGCCGCGCAGCGCGTTGAGGCACAGTCGGGCAAAGACCCTCGCGGTGCCAAATCGGATGCCCGCGGGCGCTATGGGGCTCAACGCCTTCGGCTCGCATGCCGAGATACACGGCGTCGTCGTGCAAAGGATACACGGGTGCTTCGCGATATCGGCGACGGGATAGCCGTCCTCGTGAAGCTGGAGGGTCTCCTCGGGGCAAGCCTCGATACAGGCCCCACAGCGGGTGCAGGCAGTCAGGAACTCCGCCTCAGGCAGGGCCCCGGGCGGTCTTGGCAGGGGCTTTGGCGAGACCTTCTTCGAAGGACGTCCTGGCGTCTCGGGGGCAGGCGGCACGAAACTCGGCTCGAGCGTGTCCGCGCCCTTCGTCTCCTCGAGGATGATCCCGAGGCTCTTGCCGAGGCTCTTGACGAGCCCCTCGAACAGCCCCCGACGCCCGGTCATCTCATCGCCTCACCTTCTTGGTCGGACGGCTGTCCTTGCCGTCCCGACGTCCACTATGACCCTCGCGCGGCTTGTCCTCCCGACGCGCCGGCGCCCGCTTGTCGCCGCGTCCCGGGCCCTCGTTACGAGCCCCATCGCGACGCGCGTCACGCCCCTCGGGTCGTCTCGCCGCACGCTCGGGCTCACTGCGACGCGACTCTGCGCGTTCGGGACGCACCTCGCTGCGGCGCGACTCTGCGCGTTCGGGACGCACCTCGCTGCGGCGCCCCTCGGTGCGGACCGCCTTCGAGGAGGTATCCGGTCTCGTGTCCGACTTCGAAGGCTTCTCGACTGGCAGCGCGTCCTCCGCAAAGCGCCGCCGTGCCTCTTCCTTGCCGCCCTCCTCCTCCTTCTCGGGGTAGAGCGCGTGGATGTCCTTCCTCAATGCGGCGAAAGTGCCATCATCGATCGACGCGCGCACCTTCGCCATGAGGTCGCCAAAGAAGCGCAGGTTGTGGATGGTCGCGAGCGTCGAGCCGAGGACCTCGCCGATTTCGAAGAGGTGATGCAGATAGGCGCGCGAGAAGTTGCGGCAGGTGTAGCACTCGCAGGCGGTGTCGATGGGGTAGCTGTCGCGGCGGTATTTCGCGTGGGTGATCCGAATGCGCCCCTGGAAGGTGTAGATCGCGCCGCCGCGGGCGTGGCGCGTCGGGATGACGCAGTCGAACATGTCGATGCCGGTCGCGACGCCATCGACGAGGTCCTGGGGGCGGCCGACGCCCATGAGGTAGCGCGCCTTGTCGGTCGGCATGTGCGGCATCGTCTCGGCGAGCATCGCGTTCATCTTCTCGGGGCCTTCACCGACCGACAGCCCGCCAATGGCGTAACCATCGAAGGGGAGCGACGTGATTTGGGCCAGGGACCGCCGCCTCAGCTCGCCGTACATGCCGCCCTGGACGATGCCGAAAAGGGACTGTTCGGGCTTCGTGTGGGCCTTCAGGCAACGCTCGGCCCAACGCGCCGTCATGTCGACCGAGCGGCGGGTCGTCTCGAAGTCGGACTCGGGAGGCAGGCATTCGTCGAATGCCATGGCGATGTCCGACCCCAGGGTCTGCTGAATCGCCATCGAGGTCTCTGGCGACAGAAAGGTCTTCTTGCCGTCGAGCTCGTAGGCGAAGCTCACGCCTTCCTCCGAGATCTCCTTCTTGCGCAGCGAAAAGACCTGAAATCCGCCCGAGTCGGTCAGGATGGGCAGGTCGGTCGCCATGAAGCGATGCAGACCGCCGAGCCGCTCGACGAGCGCCTCGCCCGGCCGCTGATGGAGGTGATAGGTGTTGGCGAGGATGATTTGGGCGCCGACCTCGCGAAGCCAGTGGGGCGGGAGCGCGCGAACCGCCCCCTGGGTGCCGACGGGCATGAACACGGGTGTTTGTACCTGACCGCGGGCGAGCTGGAGGGTGCCGGTGCGGGCCGCCGTCGAGCGGCAGAGGGTCTTCACTTTGAAGGGGGCGGGAGCGGTCATGTCAGGATTCCTGATGGCTTGAAAATCGTATGGTTTGAAAATCGTTTAGTTTGAAAATCAGCTCACACGATTTTCGTGCAACTTGATTTCCGAGGTTCAGCGCACGGTGATGATGGAGGGCTCCATCGCGAGGGGCCCCTCTCCCGAGAGCGCTTGCAGCGCGGTCCCGAGCATCTCGAGCTCGGAGTCGCCCTTGCGGGACTCGGCGGGCGCGTCGAAGAAGACCCCGCCGATGAAGCGCTGGAGTCCGGAAAGGGCGTCGAGGGTGCCGATATAGACGATGCCGAGGTCTTCGTCGGCCTCGACCCGGGCCTCTTTGCGGACGACAGCGAGCGCGTCCCAGAGGCCACCCGACACATCGACGAGACGGCGCTCGAGGGCCGCCGAGCCAAGCCAGACGCGGCCGCGCGCGACAGCATCGACCTCGGCGACGGTCATCTTTCGGCCCGCCGAGACGATCTCGAGGAAGCGGTCGTAGTAGGACCTGAGCGTCGTCCGGGCGGCGAGGCGCTCCTCGTCGGTGTAAGGGCGGAAGGTGCTCATCATGTCGGCGCGGGGGTTGGTCTTCTCGGTGTGGGTCGAGAGTCCGAGCATCGTGTAGAGCCCGGAGATGTCGACCTTGCCCGCGAAGATACCGATGGAGCCCGTGATGGTGACGGGCGTCGCGTGGATGGGGACACCCGCTGCGAGGTAGTAGCCGCCGCTCGCGGCGACATCGCCAAAGGACACGACGACGGGCTTTCGCTTCTTCGCGTTGACGACGGCGCGGTGCATGCGGTCGGACGCGATGGCCGAGCCTCCGCCCGAGTCGACGCGGATGACGACGCCGACGACGTCGGGGTCCGCGACAGCCGCCTCGAGCGCCGGAATGAAGCTCCCGTCGCCCGTCGATTCACCACCGATGAAAGGCAGCGGCAGGGGGTTGTCGCCAGCGCTCGCACCGTCGACGATCGACCCGGTCACCGGCAGGATGGCGATGCGCTTCTTCGAAGACCAGCGCGTGAAGCCCTCGGGCGGAGGGGTGTAGCCGTCGACGACGACTGCGCCGCGGCCAAAGCTCGCCTCGACGAGCTTGCCGATGCCGTCGGACTCGACGAGCCCATCGACGAGACCGCTGTCCTTCGCGGTGTGCATCGACTGGGGGCCAGCCTCGAGGAGCTTTTCGACGGTCTCCTTGTCGAGCTTGCGCCCGGTCGTGACGGCTGCGAGCCACTCGGCATACATGCCATCGAGGATGGCGCGGGTCTGCTCGCGCGAGGGCTCGGAAGGGCCACTCCGCATGAAGACCTCGGGGGCGGACTTGTACTCGTCCCATTTGAGGAGTTCGGCGCGGACCCCGAGCTTGTCGAGGAGACCGAAGAGGTAGGTCTGGGTCACGGCGAGCCCCGTCATCATGAGGCCGCCTGCGGCGTAGAGGTGGATTTCATTGGCCGCGGACGCGAGGTAGTGTGCGCGCATGTCGCCGACGGTGAGCAGCGCGATGACCTTCTTGCCTGACTTCTGAATCCGGCCGATGGCCTGACGGAGCTCCCAGCTCTGGGCCCAACTCGGGGCGGCGTCGATTTGGAGGAGGAGACCCGCGACATGGGGGTCTTTGGCGACGATGTCGAGCGCCATGAGCCAGTGGACGAAGCCAGCCGTGGGGGCGCCGAAGAGGGTCTTCTTCGGCCGCTCGGGGAGAGGGCCGGAGAGGCGGATGCGAACGACTCTATGGCCGGTCTCAATCAGGCTCGGACGCGCGGGGGAGCCGCTCTTGACGAGGGTCGAAAGACGCGAGCCATCGCGGTCAGCGTCGAAGCCCGACGCGACCTCGACGCCGCTCTGCGAGATGCCGAGGGTCAGCCCGCCCTGGAAATCGCCGTCGCCGCCAGCCTCGTTCAGGCCGTAACGGGCCCAGCCGCCGAGCCAGAGGCCGGGGACGACCATGGCGCGGACGGTGGCGCCGAGGTCCCAGCGCGAAGAGGCCTCAGTCAGGGGGCGAGCGGCGTCGATGCCGAAGGAGACGCGCTCGGTGCCCGGTCGAAATCCGAACGAGAGGAAGGCCGTCGGGTCGACCTCGCGAGTGCTGCCCGGGAGAATGGGGCGGTCGAGGTCGTCGATGCCAAAGCCGAGGGAAAAGCCGCGCGAGGGGCGCCAGGTGCCTGTGATATGGAAGGCGCGGTAGTCGTCGAGAGCGGGGTCCGTGCCGCTGCCGAGGTCGACCCACTGCGCGCCGAGGGCGAAGCTATCGGCGAGTCTGAGCGCGAGGGCGACGTCGAGGCGGGTCGTGTGGGTGTCGGCGTCGCGACCGTCGGCAATACCAGAGAAGGCGAGGCCGACCGCGACGGGGCCTAGCCTCATCGCGCCGAGGCCGGCGAGAGACGACACCGGGTCCGGCCCGCGAAGGCGCGCGGCGCCGAGCAGCCCGACCTCGTAACCGTCGAGGAAGCCGAGACCCGCAGCATGGCCGATGGTGGACTCCACCCCGTCGAGGTCTGCGCGAAAGCCCCAGGGCAGGACGAGAGGTCGGGGACCGGGCCCTGGCGGCGCCGCGTACACTAGCGAGTGGGGTCCGAGACCGATGGCCAAGGCAAGCAACAGTTTTTTACACACGTCCGAATCCTCGCCGCGAGACCGCGCGCTGTGAGCTCCGGAGCGATTTCGACCGGAACCTTGAACTTCGTTCATCGACCTGCTAGGGGCCCGTCGGTTGACGCGCTCCGTTCGGGCTTTCGCGTAGCATGCCACCGCGGAGTCGCCCACTGAAAGCGCAAAGGCCTCCCACCGGGGAGCGCCCTCGCGCCACGCCAGAGAGGAACCCGACATGATTGCTACACGCAAGCTCGCCCTCGCCCTCCCCCTCGCCGCCATGATCGGCGCCTGCACCGAGGCGAACGAGGCCACCGAGGCCGTCGGCTCGATCGTGGAGCCGGGCAAGGCCGACAACTTCCTGTCCCAGTCCGCGCGCGAGTACTGGGTCGAAGGCACGACGACCATTGCGCTCGACGCCTCCTGGGCGAGCAAGTCCGAGGCCGAACGGGTCGCCGAGGTGAAGCGGCTCGTCCCCTTCAAGCAGGTCGTCATCGGGTGGTTCTTGAACCGCTACATCGTCGACAAAGAGGAAAAGGACGCCGACGCGAAGTACGGCGGCTTCAAGGCCCTCACGAAGAACGGATCCTACGAGGACTTGAACCTCACGAAGGTCGATGACACGACCTGGTCCTTCGATTTCCGCCAGGAGATCGGCGGCCAGAACGACCTGCTCTCGGACATCCCCGACGCCGCCCCCCAGGGCGACGGGACTTGGCTCTTCGACCTCGTCGTCGGAAAAATCGGCAACGAGGAGATGCAGCGCCTCGAGACCGACGCCGAGTGGTATCGCTCGAGCCCCTGGGGCGAGTTCACGCCGGACTCCGTATCCGCCGACCGCAAGGAGACCCTGCGCCTCAAGATCCGCCCCCAGCCTGAGGAGGATGACGCCTGGATCGAGCTCGACCGGCTGATGGCGGACAAGAAGCTCACCGTCGGCATCCACTTCGGCTGGGACTACCACTCGGCCTACCACGAGAAGCACTCGAAGGACGTCTACAACTGGCTCACGACCAAGAAGGGCTTCAAGAGCCCGGTCGCGAGCTGGGAGCTGCTCCGTCACGACGCGGGACCGCTCAAGGGCAAGGTCACCTACCGCGGCAAGTCCGTCGACGTGGAGATTTCGCTGTTCTGGGGCCGCAAGGGCGACGCGACCGACCCCGACACCGCCGCGGGCGGCAAGCAGCTCGAAAAGGATATGCTGACGAGTCTCGCGACCCGCGAGGTCATCATCTTCTCGGGCCACTCGGGACCGTTTTACGGGTTCGCGCTCGCCAACTGGCGCATGACCTCCGAGGGAGACCTCGACGATTCCGAGCTCATGAGCGTGCCGCTTCTAAAGGGTCAGTACCAGCTCGTCGTGGCCGAGGGCTGCGACACCTATGCGATCGGTCAGGCCTTCGCGCTGAACCCAGACAAGCCAGGCCTCAAGGACCTCGACGTCATCACGACCACCTCGTTCTCGAACGCTTCGAGCTCGGGCACGCTGACAGACGTGCTCGGGACCCTCATCGGCCCCATCGGGTCGTCAACGACTGGACCGAAGCTCTACT
>VFQT010003061.1_pt1 | contig 15885 bp, 15 predicted proteins | sample 3512381 | NCBI WGS metagenome assembly VFQT01 (sample SAMN10412376, study PRJNA504923) | tailings metagenome | isolation source: Relicate 2 Philex TSF3 active mining site | place: Philippines: Tuba, Benguet | collected 2017-08-29 | reverse complement strand
GCGAGCCCGATGGTTCACCGTGGCTGGGCAACATGTTCTTGTGGAACATGAACTTCGCCGTGCTGTGGGGCGCCCAAGACGAGCCACTCCACGAGCAGGCTTCGTTCGGCATCCTCAATCCGGACTGGAGTCCGCGCCCCGGCTTCGTCGCCGTACAAGGCTTCATGAACGCCATCAAATCCGAGGGACGACGCTAAACACGCGTCTCTTCACATCGCCCCCTGTCACATCCCATGTGGCAGGGGGTTTTGTAATGCAGTGAAGCATCAGAGACCGGTATAATACGTGTGTCATTAGCAGAATGCACGAGGATACCCATGAGACACCGAATCTGGACCATGACATTCATCATCACGCTGTGTTTGGGCTGGGTCACACCCACTCAGGCAGCTCCTCATAGCCCACAAGAAGTCCCGGCATCACGCACCACCGGCGAATCACGCACCTTCAGCGAAAACGGCTTCACGACCAGCGATTATTTCTACCGCGCCTGGCGCAGCACCCCCAACGCCATGTTTGTGTACGGGCTGCCCATTTCACAGCCGTTCATCGAACAAAGCTTCAGCACACCAGGTGAATACTACCGCGTGCAATACTTCGAACGAGCCATCCTCGAAGAAAACCCCGACCTCGCCGGCACCTCGTACTACGTGCAGGGGCGCCTGTTGGGCAGTGCATTGGCTAGTTCGCGGCGTACAGAAGCACCATTCCGAGCGGTAAGCGATCCTGGTGACGGCAGCTACGACAGTGTCACACAGCACACGTTACGCGATTCACCAGCACCGTTTCGCAGTTTTTATGCCAGCAATGGTGGCATGCGCGTCTTTGGGCGACCGCTGTCGGAGCAATTCCAAGAGGTCAACCAAGCTGATGGTCAAACCTACTGGGTGCAGTACTTTGAACGCCAACGCATGGAATGGCACCCGAATGAAAGCAATCCGCAATACCGCATCCAACTCGGGCTCCTAGGCAACGAATATCGTGACGCCAATCATGCCAGTAATGCGGCATTCAGTGTCAACGGGCAAGTGACAGATCCCAGCACGATTGTGGATACTGGCGCCATAAACCCTCTTGGCACCGGCAATTTTGCCTATGGATTCAACGCCGTGCTGTATGGGCATGGTGGTACGCGCTGGCAAGATCGCCCTCGTGTGCTCAAACTTGCCACCGAGGCCGGGATGCCCTGGATCCGCCAGCAGGTGCGTTGGATGGACCTGCACGACCAATCAGGCACCATTTACTGGGGTGAGCTCGACAAAATCGTCGAAGATGCCCAACGCTACCAAGCCAAGCTGTTGCTCAGCATTGTGGCAGCACCACGTTGGAGCACCGACAACGGCTTACACGGCATGCCGTCACGCACGCACTTTGCCACGTTCAACTACTTTGTCGAACAAATGGCCAATCGTTACAAAGGCAAAGTGGCCGCCTACCAGATTTGGAACGAACAAAACTTAGCCGTCGAAAACGGTGGCAGTGTGAGTAGCACCGAATACTACATGGACATGCTGGTGGGTGCAGCCCTGGCCATCAAAGCGGCTGACCCGAGTACGCTGATTGTCTCTGGATCACCAGCGTCAACCGAGACCAACTGGCCGACGGTGGCCATGAGTGATTTGCGCTTCTTCGAGGGTATGTTCAGAGATCCCCGCTTCGCACAAGTGGTCGATATCGTGGGAGTCCACCCGGGTGGAGCCAGCAATCCCCCTGATACGCTTTGGCCCAGCAAACCGGGACCAGGCCCCAACTACGTCACTAGCCGCGAGTTTTACTTCCGCCGCGTCGAAGATGTCCGCGTACTCATGCTGCAGTATGGACTCATGACCAAACCAGTGTGGGCCACCGAATTTGGTTGGGCAACTTGGAACACCTCTGCGGGCTACGAATTCGGCAATCAGATTAGTTATGAAACCCAAGCTGACTACATTGTGCAGGCTTACCAATATGCACGCCAGTACTATGCTGGTTGGATGACTGGTATGTTCGTCTGGAATCTCAACTTCGCCATATCGTGGCGTGCCGCAGGAAATGCGTTCCATGAACAAGCATCATTTGGCGTATTGAACGGTGACTGGAGCCCACGACCAGCCTACATTGCACTCAAAAACATGCCGAAATAACCGGTAGCCAGAAAGGGACTGTGTGCGTACCACCACCAAATTCAGTTGGAGTGATGCCGGACTCGTAGCGACCATCCTGTTTTGGGCAGCCAACATGTCGATTGTCAAAAACGCATTCGGCGAAATTGCGCCAACGGCCTTCAACAGCGTGCGCTTCCTGTTTACTCCGATTTTGATGCTCAGCATTGTCTTCATTCTCGAACGCAGTGTGCGCATTGATCGTACGCTCTGGCGCGATGCCATCCTATTGGGGCTCATCGGCAATACCGGCTATCAGATTTTTTTCATCGAGGGACTCAATCTGACCAGTGCTGCTAGTGCCTCACTGCTGGTCGCCACAACTCCCATCTGGGTGGCGATTATCAGCCACGTCCGTGGCTGGGAACGCCTATCACTCATCAGTTGGGTGGGCATCGGTTTGTCGTTCGTCGGGGTGTTCATCATCTTGTTCGACGGCGAAGTGCTGAGTAGCAGTGCCATGATTGGCGACGTACTGGTACTGATTGCGTCCATGTGTTGGGCGTACTACACCATTGGGGCCAAAGCATTACTTGCAAAATACTCGGCCATTCGTGTGACAGCAGTCACGCTGAGCATCGGCAGCATCCCCATCATCCTGTTTGGCCTACCTCAGATCATACAGGTGTCATGGGGCACACTAACGTGGGTCAGCTGGGGTTCGATGGCCTATTCGGTGATTTTTTCGATTGCCATTGCCTATGTGCTGTGGTACAACGGCGTCGTCAAAGTGGGGCCAACCCGCACTGGTATCTATGCCAGCCTGCTGCCGGCTTGTGGTGTCATATCGGCCTACCTCATCCTCGGTGACCCCATCACCGTGCGCGATATTGCCGGCACCATTGCTATCGTCACCGGATTACTGCTGACGCGGCGTGGCTGATACCGGTGCGAATGCACACACAACACACCGCCCACGAAGTTGCACTTCGTGGGCGGTCTTCTGTTTGACACGATATGTGGTACTTAGGCAATCCCCAAGTCGCGGCGCCAATCGGCGAGTAGGCTCGGCAAATCATCGTAGAGCAGGTCGGGCTTGAGTGGCGAGGCTTCGACATCGGCACGGGTGACCACGCCAGTCAGCACCATACCGGCCGTCAGGCCAGCAGCTACGGCCCCGGCCACGTCCGTGTCGAGGCGATCGCCGATGGTCAACGTCTCTGCAGGCGTGATATCGAGCAGTTGCATGGCGATGTGAAACATGGTCGGCCCCGGCTTGCCAATCACAAACGGCTGCTGATCGGTCGTCGCACTCAGCAACGCCAACAACGATCCCGCTCCTGGCACGAGCCCTTCGGGCATGGGCAACGTCACATCTGGATTGGTGCCGATGAAGCGGGCACCGTTGCGGATGAGCAACGTGGCCTGTCGCAATTTGGCGTAGGTGACCTCGGTATCGAGCCCGACAACCACGAATGCGGGTTGCTGATCGTCGAACACAAAATAGCCGTCACCAAACAGCGCATCACGCAATCCGTTCATGCCGATGCAGTAAATACCGGTGCCTTGCGGCGCCTGACCGGCCAACCACAAACGCGTGGCGACCGCCGAGTTGATGATGTGCTCAGCAGGGAAGGTAATACCCATGCCTGCCAATTTTTGAGCGAACTGAGCCGGGGTCATGGTGGCGTTGTTGGTAATACACGCCGCTTTGATACCCTGCTGTGCACAAAAATCGATGAGTGTATCAGCGCCAGCCAAACGGTCATGACCGCGGTACAACACCCCATCCATATCAAGCAACACCGCTTTGTACTGTGCAAGTGTCATCGTATTTCTCTCCTTCGCTCACATCCGCTCGGGGACGCGAATCCCCAGCAGAGCGAGACCATTGCGCAAGGCCTGTGCAGTTGCGGCAGTCAAAGCCAATCGCGCCACCCGCACCTGCTCGTCTTCGGCCTTGACGACCGGACAATCGCGGTAGAATGCTGAAAACGCTCGCGCGGTATCGTAACACCACTCAGCCATCACGAATGTGGCGTAGCGTTCAGCGGCTTCACGCACCGAGCCCGGCATTTTGGCCAACTGGCGCACCAAATCCAATTCGGATGGATGTTGCAACAAGCTGGCGTCACAGGCAGGCACCTGCATATCGCTCTGCTCACCATTCACACGGCGCACAATCGAACGACAACGGGCATACATGTACTGAATGTAGGGCGCACTGTTGCCTTCAATGGCTAGCATGCGATCCCAATCGAGGTTGATGTTGCGGCGTGGATCTTGGTACAGGTCGTTGTAGACGACGGCACCCACACCCACGGTTTCTGCCACTTGGGCCCGCTCATCTTCACTCAAATCGGGGCTTGACACGTCGACAATTTGACGCGCACGATCACGCGCATCATCGAGCAGGTCGGCCAAATAAATCATGTTGCCGGCACGAGTCGAGAGTGGTTTGCCATGCTGATCAAAAATCGTCCCAAATTTGACGTGCATCAATTCGGTCGAATCCGGCACATACCCCATGGCACGTGATAGCGCAAACAATTGTCGGAAATGCAATTCTTGGCGCGCATCAACCACGTAGATAATCTGCACCGGGTCGAATTCTTGCATACGGAACTTGATGGTGGCCATATCACGTGTGTGATACAGCGTCCCCGAATCACTGCGTTGCAACAAAAAGGTGGGCAGATTTTCGGCGAGCTCACTCACGACCACGGCCCCACCGTCATCGCGATGGGCATGCCCACTGGCCAAAGCCTCTTGGATGACGCCTTCGGTCATCGGCGCATAAAAACTCTCGCCGTAGGTGTGGTCAAACTTGACACCGAGCCGGTCGTAGTTGTACTGATTGGCCGTCAACGTGAGGGTGACCATCCACTGCCATAATTCGACAGCCGTTGCGTCGCCCTGCTCGAGACGCAACGACCAGGTGCGAGCCTCTTCGTCGCAGGTGGGGTCTTCTTTGGCCATAGCACTAAAGCGCGCGTACAGCTTGTCCAACTCGGCAATGGCAGCCTCGTTGTCACCTTCGGGCTTGCCCCAGCGCACCACTGCAGCAATGTTCATGCCGAATTGCTTGCCCCAGTCGCCCAGATGATTATCGCCTACCACGTCATAGCCGGCAAAGCGGAAGATGTTGTATAGCGCCTGACCGATAATCGTCGATCGGATATGCCCCACGTGCATGGTTTTGGCGATATTCACCGCCGAATAGTCGATGACCACTTTGCGCCCGGCCCCTACCTGACCACTGCCATAGGCCTGACCCATCTGGCGCACATCATCGAGCACACTACGCACATAATTAGCCGTGTTGATGCTGAAATTCAAAAATGGACCAGCCGCCGTGGCAGCCCCCATCAGTGCATCAGGGGTCGGTTGAATGGCGGCTGCTAGTTGTGCGGCCAACGCAGGTGGTGCGATTTGTTGCTCGCGAGCCGCCTTAAACGCCGGGAACGCCAAATCAGCAGGAATATTGGGTTTGGGGGCTACCAGCTCAATCTGCTCAGCACTGGCCAAACCAGTAGCTACAATCGCGTCATGCGCCTCACGCACAAACCGGTCAAGAGTGTAGTCCACGCGCATCTATCCTTTCACATCCAGTTCATCACACTAATTCTGCCAAAACGGTTGCGCCCAACCACGACCTACCAGCACACTGCGAAACGCCAACATGGCGGTATAGGTCGGCAATACGTAGAGCGTTTCCCCAGCTGGGATTTCGGCCAGACATGCATCCAGTGCAGTCGCAATATCATCGATGCGGCGTACTTGCGCGGCCGTAGCCCCAGCATAATGCAAACGCACCTGCATATCGGCAGCCCGTAATCCACTCACCGTGAATGCTTGAGTGGCACCAATCAGAGCCTCGAAATCCGCATCCCACAGCCAAGACACATCAGTACCATCAGCGTCACGATCATTGATGATAATCAACACGTGCGCCGGTGCCTGCCAGGCTTCTACCAACATGCGCACTGTTTCACTGGCACCGACGGGGTTTTTGATGAGCGCCATTACCAATTGATGCTGGGGTGTTGCTACCACTTCGTAGCGCCCAAATGCTGCCGGCATCTGTGCCAACACCTGATTCGCATCAGGCGCATAGCCCAGCACACGGACCGTGGCATACGCAGCCAAAGCATTAATCGCATTGTACAAGCCAGGCAATGGCACCTGCAACTCATCTGTCGCATGCGGTGTGCGCACCTGCACCACACTACCGTGGAGCGCACTCGCCGTATAGGCGGCAATGGCGTAATCAGGCACGGGACGCACAAAACCACACTGCGCACAGTAGTAGTGCCCAATATGAGCAAAAAACCGCGCCGTGTAGGTCAACGGTGTGCCACAACGACAAAACCCCGCATCAGCGAGATGTGGTACGTTGCCGCGCGCACTCTGCACGTCGTCGTTGCCGTATACCACCACACGGCACTGCAGCTGCGTGGCCACATGTGCCAAAGACGGATCATCACCGTGGATGAGTACCACTGTGCGCGTGTCAAGTGTGTGCAAAGCCTGCAGCCAGTGTGCAGCAATCGTATCGACTTCGCCATAACGGTCGAGTTGATCACGAAACAAATTATGTAACACGACCAGGCGCGGCATCGTTTCACGGATGACCTGCGGCAAGGCAGCTTCGTCACATTCAAACAAGGCCATGTCAGCCTGTACCCGACCACGCCTGTCACATGCCGACAATATAACCGCAGTAATGCCGCTGACCAGATTGGCACCCGAGCGGTTGTGTACCAAACGCACACCACTCTGTTCGAGTAGTGCCGCAATCATGCGTGTCGTCGTCGTCTTGCCGTTGGTGCCAGCCACCAATACCACACCATGCGACAGTTGCTGAGTCAAATGCGACAACAGCGCCGGAGACACCCGCCGAGCCACTACGCCAGGCATCGTCGTACCACCACCACGGCCTAGCCAACGGCTCACCGCACCAGCAATTCGCCCCAACCAGATTGCCACAATATCACGCATGCAACCATTTCTCCACACCACAGTGCTTGCTGCGTCTATTATAGCCGTTTCTTATCAAGCGTGGCGATGCCATACTCCGGTCCATTCAGGCAATCGCACACTGCCATCAGCCTGCACGATGCCTTCCATGGCCACTCCAAAGAAAAATTCCGTCAGGTCTTGGCACTCACGTTGTGAATGAAAACGATAATCAGTGGCAATCACCGTGCGTTCAAATCCAAATTCTTGCTCAAACAACGCATAACAGTCTGCGAGCGCCTGAGTCGGTGGTGCCGCTGAAGTGGCTCCAGACCCCATGGTTTCGAAAATCATGGCACTGCCGCCGGGGCGCACCGTACGCAACATCTCGGTCACTGCCTGTCGCACATCGGCTTGCCAAGCACCGGGGATCCACTCGGTGGCATGCCCGAAGCTCCAACCCGCCGTCACCAAATCAAACGAAGCAGCGGCAAACGGCAACTGCCGATTATCGGCGGTCACGACCCGCGTATGCGGACGCAATACCGTGCGTGCCACTCCCAACATGGCCGATGCCCGATCACAGGCTGTCACTTGACCGACGTGTGGCTCAATGAGCGCACTCATGCGCCCCGTACCACACCCCACGTCGAGCACATCAGCACGTGACCAATCACCGTGGCGTTGGATTTCACGGACGATATTCCCATCCATGTCCTCACGTGATACCAGCTGGTGATACGCGCGAGCATGTTGTGCGTCTTGATAAATTTCACGATATTCTGGCACGAATTCCCCCCTGTATTTAGGTGGATACGACGAGTTCTACACCGATATGTTGCATGACTGCATCTATCAGCGATGCGGCTTCATCAGTGAATGTCCATTGCGCAGTCGAGCGTTGATACGTTGCAAAGCGCTCACAAATGGTCTGGACATCAGCGGGTAATTCGGGTAACTGACAGGTATATGTGGCATCTGGCTGGCGGAATACCTTCAGGGCCGGCGCAACCCCCTGCGATTGAGCCAACATGAACCACACTGCTTTATCGGCAGTCAATGCCTGCAATTCATACCGCCGTTGATTGTGCTGACGGCAGTACATAAATGCCGCGGCGCTCCGCCCAGACCGCCGTGACAGCAACGCACCATGCTTAATTGTGACAATCTGCTGCCCCATGTGGTCATGCGCCTCACATGCCACAAACACACGCGTCGCTGGGTCATAGATGCTCCAACGTTCACGCATACTTGCCAAATGAATCAACGACTCTGCCACTGCCGGTAGGCGTGGCAATGGTGGCAACGAGGCAATTTGTTCTTCGAGCGACAACACCAACATGCCACGTTGTTCGATGCGACCGAACAACCCTTCACGGCGCCAGCTCTGCAATTCAAAGCGATTACCGGTGACAATTCCTTCACCACGCAAAAACGGCATCACTCGCGTGTCGTGAATCAAGAATCGATTGGGTGCAAATTCTTCGAGAGCACAATCGACCTTGTGCTTATTCTCCTTCATTGACACGTTCACCAATCACATCACTACGGGCATCATCAAGTGCACCACGACCACATTCAACGAGCAAATCATGACGTTGTTGTGCCATTTCGACCAAATGCGTACGCTCGTGTTGTACCATCCAATTGCCCTGGTACAACAAGGTAATTTTGCCATACGTGACATGTGAGGCAGTACGATGCCACGCTGCGCTGGTCAAACCACGCAGCAGCAACAAACAATCGTTGCGCGAAGCATGGAACGCCGTTAGAATCGTTGCCACATCGCGACCACGATAGTGGGCGGCCGCATTCAACTTGGGGGGATGTGCCGACGGCAACTCGGGGTGGTCGGTGTCCAAAATCAAACGCACCCGCTCACAAAACACCAGATTCATGTCGTTGAGATGTCCGAGCACTTCCTTGAGCGATGGCGCACCGTTGGCCATACGGCACGACAATAGTGTATCGTCGAGATCACTCAGCAAATTGCGCAGCGACTCCTCGGAATGTTCGAGGGCGTGCATGATGGCGTGTGGTCCCAGCGTACCCATAGCCTCGATGGCCAAATACTGGCGGTGGGCTTCGGGCACAGCCCCACAGACCACACAAGCACCGATGCAAATGCCTTCACGGGTTTCACCACACGTGGTACACACGTACAAATCACCCAGCTCGCTAGCCAGTAAATCGCGCCCGAGACTGATGGCCTTGGCAGCCCGCCCCAACAAATCCCGTGAACGCTCCGACGTCCCCGTAATGCGCTGCATTTCAACAGCTTTGGGTTCATCGCCGTTCAAGGCATGATTGACATTGTCGGCAGTAGTGCCTATACCATACGTCTGCATAAAAGCGCGCATAGCACGTACACCACGTGCCTCACACAACGCATCAAACAAACGTGCAATATTAAACCGACGTTCGCGACGTGCCTGAGCAGCCCATGCGCGATAGGCCACTTGTCCCATGCTCGCACTCGTAAAGAGCTGTAACAGCTCTTGTTCGGTTTTGTTCATTACCCCAATCCTTAACAGTGACAGAGTGAATTCACTCGGAATTGATACATCGCATCATTGCGCCTACATACTATAATAAGAATATTCGATTCTGTGAATAGGAATTCGGAGCAATTTGTGCAAATAGCCCTTGTCCACGATTATCTGAACCAATACGGTGGTGCCGAACGCGTATTGGAAGCGCTGCACGACATCGTTCCCGATGCCCCCGTCTACACCTCGATCTATGATGCCGCGGCCATGCCTGCTCAATATCGTGATTGGGACATTCGCACGACCTGGATGCAAGCCTTGCCCTTGTGGCGACGTTTTTTTCGTCACTACTTTTTGCTGTACCCCAAAGCCTTCGAAAGCATCCCGTTGCAGCAATACCAACTCATCATCAGCAGTAGCAGTGCTTATGCCAAAGGGGTCATCCCAGCCCCAGGCGCAGTCCACATTTGCTATTGCCACACCCCTATGCGCTTTGCCTGGCAGACCGATCAGTATATCGCCCGCGAGCAGATCCGTGGCCCCATCAAAGTCATCATGCAGTTTTTGTTGCGCTATCTACGCGAGTGGGATGTACGCAGTGCCCCACGCGTCACCCACTACATCGCCAATTCACGCGTTGTCGCCGAACGCATTCGCACGCACTACCAGCGCGAAGCCACCATTATCCCCCCGCCTGTCGATTTGGCCCCCTTCCAAAACATCCCAGCCGGTGATTATTTGCTCACCGGCGGGCGCCTCGTGCCCTACAAACGCATCGACCTGGCCATCCAGGCTTGTAGTGCTCTGGGTGTACCGTTGGTGGTCTTTGGTGATGGGCGTGACAAAGCTGAGTTGATGGCCATGGCTGGTCCCACCGTGCGCTTTGTGGGACGCGTCAGCGAAGCTGAACGACTAGAACTCTTTGCCGGCGCACGCGGATTCCTCTTCCCCGGCGAAGAAGACTTCGGGATTACCCCACTCGAGGCTATGGCGGCGGGTCGCCCCGTGCTTGCGTACCGGGCCGGTGGTGCACTCGATACCGTTATTCCCGATCAGACGGGCGTATTTTTCGATACCCAAACTGTGGATGCCGTGCAGGCCGGTATCACGCAACTCATGGGTCGTACCTGGGATGCCCAGCGTATTCGCCACCACGCCGAACAATTCAGCAGGGAACGCTTCATCGAACGCATGCAAGCCGTCATCGCCCAATACGGAGGTCACCATGCCTGACATCGCCCGACTCTGGCAGCTGGTGCGCCACCACCCCTGGTATGTGCTGCTGCCTGCATTGATCTTTTTGGTGAGCGGCATCGTCCCAATTGCCCAAAGCACTCCGCAGTACCGCGTCGCTATCACGTTTGTGCTGACCAGTAATGCCCCCATGAACGACACGGGCGACACGCTGGCCTACGACTTCCCTGCAGTCAGTCGCGGCCAAGACTTCCGCCAGCGTGTCAACGCAATCCTCGATGAACGTGCTATTATGATTGCAGATGGAGCCTCCTTCCTCAATGTCGGCAATCAAGACCGTGAGGTAACCATTGCGGCCATCGGCCCTGATCCTACTCATTTGGTAGCAGTGCGCGACGCAGCACTCACCGTGCTCGAGCGCGATGGCACGCTGTTGTGGGGCAAAAGCGGCGACACCGCCGTCAACATTGCTCCACTCTCCCGCATTGACACACCAGAGTTACTCAACCCATGGGTCGATACTATCGCCCAACTCGTCCTCCGTACGTTGGCAGGCGCCCTGGTCGGTATTTTGGTAGCCGTCTATCGCCATACACCATAAGGAACGTATTTTATGCGCATGACCGAGTATCTTCGCATCATTCGACGCCGCATCTGGGCCGTAGCACTCGCCATTGTGCTCACTGCCGTGGCGGCGTACGTGTTTAGCAAGCTCCAAGAGCCGTTGTACCGCTCTGAAGCCAGTTATTTGGTGGTGCCAAACCGCAACGACAACGGTCTGTCGATTGTGCTCACCAACAATATGAACAGCTACAAGCAGTTGGCGTTGGCTCGCCCACAAATCGAAAAAATCAGTGCCCAACTCCAGCTTGATCGTAGCCCTGAGTGGCTGCTCGAACATATCTCGATTCAAGCCAATGCCGATGATCGCAAAATGATTGTCCAGGTTGATTACCCAGACATCGACATGGCACCGCGCCTCGCCAATGCTGTCGGCGAAAACATGGCCGCTCTGGTCAGTTCACTCAACGATGGCCTCGAGGGTACCGACAAAATCAACATGCGCATCACGACCCCAGCCACCCCGCCACAGCTCTATCGCCCGCAGACCCGCATCAACGTGCTGGCCGGGGCCTTTTTGGGCATGATTATTGGTCTGCTCTTGGCATTCATTCTTGATGCCATCGACGATACCCTCAAAAACACCGAAGATGTCGAGCGCCATGTCGGACTAGCCATCATCGGCGCCATCCCCGATATTGGCACTGCGGCTGAACGCCGTACAGCAACAAGGAAATCAGTATGACCAGCGATGTGCAACACACTGCATTGGTGGCCCTGCGTGAGCCACAATCGGCTGCCGCCGAGGCGTTTCGCACACTCCGGACCAACATTCAATTTGCCAGCCTCGACCAGAGCTTGCACATGCTCATGATTACTAGTGTCGGCATCGACGAAGGCAAATCGGAGGTCGCCGCAAATTTGGCCATCACCATGGCGCAGTCCGAGCAACGCGTCATCTTGGTCGACGGCGATTTGCGCCGCCCTGCTGTGCATGGTCTATTTGGGCTCAGCAACGAACAAGGTCTGACCAGCATGCTTTTTGCGCCCGAGGGCACACCCGCACCACTACAAAACACCAGCGTACCCGGGCTCCAGGTACTCGCCAGCGGCCCGCTGCCGCCCCGCCCTGCCGACATCCTCGGCTCGCGGCGCATGGGCGAAATCCTCGCAAGCCTGCGTGATAGCGCTGACATCATCATCATCGACACGCCACCCGTGCTGGCGGTCAGCGATACCGTGGTGCTGGCACCCCGTGTCGACGGAGTGCTCCTCGTCATGCAAGCTGGGCGCACCCGCCGCGAACACGCCCGCCAAGCCCGCAATACACTCGACAAATCCAAGGCGAATATCATCGGCGTCGTCCTCAATGGTGCCGAACTCACCCAGGCCTCCGGCTACTACAGCTAGATCACCGCACATCAATCACAGCGGTGTATCGGGCATCCGATACACCGCCTTGGTTTGCAAAGGAACCACTCCTGTATGATTGATATTCATTGCCACTTGCTCTACGATGTCGATGACGGCCCACGCACTGCCGATGTATCATTGGCCATGGCCCGCCAGGCCTACGAAGCCGGCGTCACCACGTTGGTCTGCACTCCGCACAGCCCCAATTCGAGCGCCTCGCGCCAGTACAGCCCCGAGCTCATCCGTGGCCGCACCGCCGAAATCCAAGCCGCGGCTCATGAGTCCGGCTACGACATCACCCTGCTACCTGGCACCGAAATCAACTACTACCCCACACTCCAGCACGATATCGAAGCCCAACGTGTGCTCACACTGGCAAGTAGTCGCACATTGCTCATCGAAATGCCCGTGTTTGCCGTCGATATGCGCTATTTGGCCACTGCCCAAACCCTGATTGCCGACGGCTACACCGTAGTGCTGGCCCACCCCGAGCGCTACATCTACAACCAGTACGACCTGGAGAACCTCAAACGCATCCACGCGGCTGGCGTACTCTTTCAAGTAACCGCCGTAGCCGTCGATGAAGAAAACAGCGCCATCCTGTTCCAGCACGACATGGTCGACCTCGTGGCTAGTGACGCTCACAGCGCCACCTATCGCCCCACCGCCATGGGCTGGGCCTACCAATACGTGGCCGACACCTACGATCGTGCCACCGCCGAACGTCTGTTTGTGCAAACCCCCAAACGCATCCTGGGTCTGGCGTGATGTATACATGGGCGGTTCGCGAACCGACCCGACACCATTCCACCACCACCGGCGGTTCACGAACCGCCCCAACATCATTCCACCACCGGCGGTTATCACACCCCGTAGGGGCGGTTCGCGAACCGCCCCTACATTATTCCACCACCACCGGCGGTTCACGAACCGCCCCAACATCATTCCACCACCGGCGGTTATCACACCCCGTAGGGGCGGTTCGCGAACCGCCCCTACATTATTCCACCACCACCGGCGGTTCACGAACCGCCCCAACATCATTCCACCACCGGCGGTTATCACACCCCGTAGGGGCGGTTCGCGAACCGCCCCTACATTATTCCACCACCACCGGCGGTTCGCCAACCGCCCCGACATCATTCCACCACCGGCGGTTCACGAACCGCCCCGACATCATTCCACCACCACCGGCAGATTATGATTCGTCGTCTTCCTTGCGTGGCGTATTTCTCTCGGCCCTGATGCGTTCCAATTGCTTGGCACGTTCTTCTGACTGCAACCATTCGACGGGGATGGGATCGGGGTCATCCAGATATCCCCACACCTTCTTGTTTTGTGTGGCCCAACGATCCAGCGCCGCCCATGCGCGTTTTTCCTCCGGTGTAGGAGGCGGGAGCTTCGGGTGATTCCCAAAAGCTTTTTTGGCGCCTTCAATCATCTGTTGCGTCAAGCGATCGCCTGAAATATCTTTTTTCGTCATACACAACCTCTTTTCTGACTTCACATCCCCCGCATCACACCTGCTGACGCATGTACTCCATTACCGTTGCCCAATCGGGGAACTTTGGCTGGCCAAAGTGCACGTGCTCACCTTTGAAGTGCTCGGCACCGTTTTTGATGCGGTCGTCAATCAAAAAATCACCTGCATTGAGGTGTTTGTGGTGCGACAAAATCAATCGCTTATAGGCTGATCGATTGAGATTTCGGTGCACCCAGAGAATCTTATCGGACCACGCCGATGGATTACGCCATGGTGCCGTCGACAAAATATACGTGTCAAACAGCTCACTCAACTCCTCATAAGCCTCAATGGCCCCTGGCATGGGATCCATCAAACTGAAAATCCCCGGTGTTTCGTCGAGGTTACCTTCATATTGGTCTCTGAGATGTTTCGGTAAACGGCGAATGCCCGAGGGGAAGTCGACCAGCACGTTGTCCATGTCGACATAGACGATTTTTTTGGTCATCGCGAAATGCTCCTTTTGATACGGTCAGTAACGCATATACACCACAGCCCTGACCCCAAACACTATTACGTTTGATGAATGGAACTCTTTTATTATACCATATACACGTTAATGTGTCATTTCATGCACAAACCCCCACACAGATTGCACTGTGCGGGGGCGTTGGCAGCATGCAGGATGGGCCTAGGTGTCTGTCGTGCGCGAACCCATTTCGCGGCGGGCCTCGATGACATCGGGCAGACGATTGAGGCGATCAATCAGGCGCGTCAGCTGTTCGACGCTCTGCACGCGCACGATGGCCCGCAGCAACGAAATATTGGCGCGCTTGGTGGGCATCTGCTCGACCACGTCGATGTTGATGCCGGCATCGGCAATGGCGCTCGAAATATCGCGCCACAGCCCGACGCGGTCCCACGATTCGATTTGCAGTGGCACCAAAAAGCCCTTTTTGGGCACCGCACTGCCCCAATTCACGTTCACGATGCGATTACGATCGGGCTCATTCAGCACATTATGGCAATCCGAGCGGTGGATGGTCACGCCCCGCCCACGGGTCACATAGCCGGCAATCGGCTCGCCCACCACCGGGTTGCAGCAGCGCGCAATACGCGTCAGCATGCCGTCGAGGCCACGCACGCGGATATCCACGCCCTCGGTTTGGCCCACAGTACGCTGCTGTGGCATGGGCGGCTCGACGATTTCTTGCTCGCGCATCTGCGTGGCCAGAATCTTTTGGCCGATCATGCGCGCCGACAACTCGCCGTCACCGATTTGCGCGAGCACGTCGTCGACGCTTTTGATGCCCATCACATTGGCGACTTCGTCGAGCGCCACCACCAGGCCCAGGCGCTTGAACTCTTTTTCGAGCATTTCACGGCCCGCCACGATGTTTTCACCGCGATCGGCACGCTTGAAAAAGCGGCGAATGTGATTACGGGCACTGACCGTTTTGACGAAGTTCAGCCAATCACGGCTGGGGCCCGACGAGGTGCGCTTGGTCATAATCTCGACCACATCACCCGTGTTGAGCTGGTAGTCGAGCTGCACCATGCGCTGATTGACGCGCGCGCCGGCACAGTTGTTGCCCACATCCGAGTGGATGCGGTAGGCGAAGTCCACCGGCGTCGATCCGACCGGCAGGTCAATGATGCGCCCCCGCGGCGTGAACACGAATACCTGCTCTTCGAGGAAGTCAGCCTTGAAGCGCTCCACGAATTC
>VFQT010003060.1_pt1 | contig 15885 bp, 12 predicted proteins | sample 3512381 | NCBI WGS metagenome assembly VFQT01 (sample SAMN10412376, study PRJNA504923) | tailings metagenome | isolation source: Relicate 2 Philex TSF3 active mining site | place: Philippines: Tuba, Benguet | collected 2017-08-29 | reverse complement strand
GAAGGTATGTCTGAGATCATGGATGCGAACGTCCGGAATTCCGGCGAGCCTTCGGATCTTCGCCCACTCCTTGCCAAGGCCATCAAATGGACCGTCCCCCTTCTGACCCGGAAACACCCATTGCTGGTTTCCTGAGGTCCATTGGCGCTGCTCTTCCAGAATGAGAAGAGCAGCCCTCGCGAGAGGTATGATCTTCGCGCCGGTCTTGCTGGTCTCCTTCCGCAACATCCCGAACCGGAAATCCACCTCCGACCATTTCAGTGCTTCGATCTCGCTGCGGCGAGCGCCTGTCAGGATCAGAAGCTTGATGACGGTTGCCGCGGTGGCCGCAGTCTCCGAGGCGGCATCGCGGTTGAGCACCTCGCCCAGCCTGCGGACCTCGTCGGGCGACAGGTAGCGATGGCGGCGGCCCGATGCGGGCAGCCGAATACCGAGAGCCGGATTGCGCTCGATGAAGCCGGCGTCCACGGCGTAGGACAGGATTGAAGAGAACAGCCGCACGGTACGGACCGCCGCACCCTGCCCGCCTGTGACCTTGATAAGGCCGCGCGTGCGGCCTTTCCGCTTGGTCGTCGTCTCTCCCATGGCGATCTGGGTCCGGAGCCGCTGGATGTCGCCCTTGACCAGGCTCTCGACGGTACGCGCGCCGAGCAATCGGCGGATATGATGGTTCGCCTGCGCAACCTCGTTGTCGATGTTCACCTGCTTGCGGGGGGCGCCCGTGCGTCGATTGATCAGGACCCCGTCTTTCGACCAGGCGTCGATGAGCTGGCCCACCGTCAGCGACGCGCGGACTTCATCGCGCTTTTCGGCGACATCCTCCCCGAGGTGGGCTTTGGCCAGGATGTCCTTGGCCTTCGCCCGGGCCTCCTCGGCAGTGATCTTGCCGTAGACGCCGATCGTGATCCTGCGCTGGCGGCCGGTGCGCCCTCCTCCAAGGCGGTAGTGGGCGACGAACGTCTTGCGTCCGGTCGGAAGGACGCTGAGCGCAAAGCCGCTCAGCTCGTCATCATAGACGTAGTGGCGTTTGTCCGGCGTCGGCAGCGCGTCGATGTTTCGTTTGATGAGTTTCACGGCGCCACCTCGATGGTTTGCCGTGAAAAACTAAGTGTCGCATTCGCGAGGTTGAAGAATGCGCATTCTACAAGGGAATTCGCGACGCGTTTCGGCAACGCGAGGCAACACCTGGAAACAGCGCGTCTGAAAACTCCACTGCGCTCAAGCGACTGCGATGAGCGAGGCGGCGAATTTGGAGTAGCACCGGAGTAGCACCGCGAAGGAAAATCCGGGGTAATTCCGGGTAACAGTGTAACACGCACCATTCTGCCCAATCGCGTTTAGAGCGATGATTTCTTGGCAGAATCTGTCACGTGTGCTATCAAGGAGAAACAGGGTGCAACTCGACCCGGCGCCGTTCGTAATGCGGGGGTCACGTGTTCAAGTCACGTAGGCAGCACCATCTAAGTTGCTGATCTTATTGAATAATTTTTGCTGGCGCACTGTCGCAACTTCAACAATGCCGCTTCATGTGCGCGGGTCAGGCATTCAGCTTCCGGTTCGATCTCACATTCTCGAACGGCTGAGGCAGTTGCACCGAGCGGGACCTTCGACAGGAAGCACATGGGAAACACCAACACACAATTCGGCCTCTGCAGCGTAATGCGTCGACCCTGAGATCAGCGCGGCGAAACGCCATCCAACTGCCGCGCGAAACGTGTGCACAGGATCGGCATTCGACTCGAACCTGCGATACCCGATTAAGCCAGCCCAGCGATCCGTAGAGCAACACCGCATACAGCCGAGGCAAGGATCAGCCAGACCGCGCCGATCTTGAACCGGAGCAGCGCGACCGTCGCGATAACGCACATCAGAGCAGCGGCAATCTGAAATGAAGGCCACACGGGTAGAGGCAGTTCGGCTCCCAATGGCAGATGCAGCGCGTCAACAGTTCCGAAGACGACGTGCAGTGCGAACCACAGCGCAAGGTTGGCGATGACGCCCAACACTGCCGCGGTGATTCCTTTCAGCGCCCCATTGGCAAAACGATTCGATCTCAAGCGCTCAGCAAAGGGCGCGCCTGCGAAGATCCAGACGAAGGACGGCGCGAAGGTGCACCATGCGGCCATCAGCGCGCCAAGCGTCGCCAGCGCAAGACCTCCCCCGCCCTGCCAGCCAGCGACAAACCCGACAAACTCATTGACCAGCACGAGCGGTCCAGGCGTTGTCTCCGCAAGACCCAGCCCGTCGATCATCTGTCCCGCGGTCAGCCACCCATGCACCTCGACCGCTTCCTGGTTGAGGTAGGCCAGGGTCGCATAAGCGCCGCCGAAGGTAACGACGGCTAGCGTGGAGAAGAGCTGCCCGATCCGCGTGAGCACATGGTCCGGCCCGAGAGCAAGAAGCGACAGGCCGAGCGGCGCCAGCCACGCAACTCCCCACGCCGCTGCGGTCGCGACGACCTGCAATCCCGAAGGCGTGGGGCCGCTTGCAGATTCATCGGTCGCGTTCGCTGGCTTGGGGCTGCGCATGGCGAGCACCACGCCGATGATTGCTGCCGCGAGAATGACTACCGGAAACGGTACGCTCCAGATGAGTAGCCCCATAAACGCGGCGATCGCGATCGGCCAGGCTCCCGCTCCCTTGAGCGCGCGCTTGCTGATCTTGATCATCGCCTCAAGAACCAAAGCGACTACTGCCGCCTTGATGCCGAAGAAAGCCGCCGCGACGAGCGGCTGCTGACCAGCGGTCACATAGATCCACGACAGGGCAAATACGATCAGCGCCCCGGGCAGGACGAAGAGGGAGCCAGCGATGACGCCGCCCCTCACGCCATGCAGCAGCCAACCGACATAGGTGGCAAGCTGTTGCGCTTCTGGCCCCGGCAGCAGCGTGCAGTAGCTCAGGGCGTGAAGGTAGCGATCCTCTTCAATCCACTTCTTCTCGTCGACGAAGACGCGGTGCATCAGGGCGATCTGCCCTGCTGGTCCGCCGAAGCCGAGGCATCCGACCTTGAAGGAGGCCGTCGTCAGCTCGCGAAGGGTCGGGCGCGCCTCGACCGTCACAACGCTCCGGCCCTGGCGAATTCCCTGTCAGCGTTGGCCCAGTCGAGAGCGCCCATATAGGCGTCGACATAGGCGGCAGCCTTGGCGCCGAAATCCATATGATAGGCGTGCTCGTACATGTCGAGCGCGATCAGGCCACGGCCATCGGCAATCGTCATCGTATGGTCAGCCGCCCACTGGTTGACGAGCTTTCCGGCCCGCGGCGACCACATCAGCAGGACCCAGCCCGAGCCGCCGCCCAGCGCCTTGCCCATCGCGACGAACTGGTCCCGCCACTTCTGCTGGCTGCCGAAATCCTTCTCGATCTGGGTTGCAAGAGAAGCTCCCGGCCTGCCGCCGCCCTTCCCGAGCGAAGCGAAGTAGAGCTCGTGCAGGATCATCGAGTTCATCGCGAGCAGTTCTTCGCGCTTCAGGCCATTGTACATGAAGCCCGGCGCCGCAGGATCAAGCTGCGCGACCTGCGTCTCGATCGCACCAAGGCGCGTGACCGCACCGACATAGTTGTTCGCGTGATGGCTGACGAGAATGCGCTCTGAAAGTCCGGGGATGACTTTCGGGTCGAACGGCAGAGGCTTCGGCTGGTAGCCGGTCGTCGTGACCGCCGCCGGTTGCGCGGTGGCGCAACCCTGGGCAGCCAGTATGGCGCCGGCGGTTATGGTAATGGCAAGTGCAGTCCGGCGATCAATTTCTGCGGCCATGTGTGTCTCCTGACGACGCGGGGCGACTGCACAGGTCTGCGCCCCGCCTTGATGAAACTCAATACTCCTGAGCGCAAAGCATCAATGTACGCGCGAGCATTCGCAGGATGCCTAGTTGGGACGGTCGAAGTCCATCAATCGTACTGCTTCACGTCGGTGTACTCTCCGTTCGTTCGCAGCGTGATCTTCACATCCTGATCCGTGCGGTTGCGCCAGAACCAGCCGTGACTGCCGTCGAAGGCCGCGACCAGTTCGCCCTCCTGGCGGGGCGTGTTCGTGCCTTTGCCATAGCCATGATAGCTGATGCCCGCCCCGTCGGCGTGGGTGTCGTAGTTGACGCCCGGCCCGTCGGTGAACCACTCGAATTTGGCTTTGGCGCCCTTCACCATGACGAGCTTGATCTCGAAGCCTTCATCGGGAGCCAGTGTAAAGACGCTTTCATCACTTGCGACAGGCTTTGCCGACTGCGGCGCGGTAGCGGGAGGCGTCGAAGGTGTCGCCGTTGCGGCTGCGGGCGGCATAGCGGAATTGGGCGACGCTCCCTCGCTGGGCGTGGATTCAGGCGACGGGGTGGACGCCTCGGGCGAGGTCGCCACCCCTTCCGCCTGATCAAGCGCCGCCTCTTCGGCGAGTTGCATCTTGATGCGGCCCATCTCGGTCAGGCCAAGAAGAGAACCGGCTCCCGTGGGATCGACGCCGTACTCGGCGGGCAGAACGACGAAGACAAGCAGCGCGCCCGCGACTGCCGCCGCGATGCCTGTGGATTTCAGGAGGCGTCCGGTCGAGGGCAGTTCGGCAGGGTCGGGCTTTTTTGCGTTGAACATTTGATGTCTCCGATCAAGCGACGAAGTAGCCGACGAGCTGATATCCCGTCAGGGTGAAACCAAGGGCCATCAGGACCACGTTCGCGAGATACGCGTGCTTCCAGAAGCTCGGCGTCTTTCGCCAGAAGCCCATGGCGATGAGTATGGCGCCCAGCGCCAGCAGCTGGCCCAGCTCGACCCCGATGTTGAAGGCGATCAGATTCACAACGAGCCCGTCCGCCGACATCTCGAAGTCCTGAAGCTTGGTCGCCAGCCCGAGGCCGTGGAACAGACCAAAGACCAGCGTGGCCCCGCGCGTGTCAGGCTGGAAGCCGAACCAGCGCTGGTAGGCGCCCATGTTGTCGAGCGCCTTGTAGACAACCGACAGGCCGATAATCACGTCGACGAGGTAGGAACTGACGCTGACATTCGCGAGCACGCCGGCAAGCAGCGTGACCGAGTGCCCAACGGCAAACATCGTCACGTAGATGCCGATGTCCTTCATCTTGTAGAGGAAGAAGATCACGCCGAAGAGGAACAGCAGGTGGTCGTAACCGGTCACCATGTGCTTGGCGCCCAGGTACACGAACGGCCAGAAAGCGATGCCCGACGTTTCCTGGATGTAGCCCTTGTCCCCGGCCTCAACGCCGTGGGCAAAAGCGGGTCCAGCCCCGACGGCCAGCGCCAGCAGCAACGCGCCAAGTACTACGACAAGCGGCGGGATGCTCGTTCTTTGCAGCGGGATCATCCTGGCTCACCACCTTGGTTGGAAAGAGCGTAGGCGGGTAATAAGTCGGCAGGTTTGGGTTCCGCCGGCCTTGCTCTGTGAACAAGCCGGTAAAGTGCAGGAAGCACCAGCAGGGTCAGGAAGGTTGACGAGATGATGCCGCCAATCACCACGGTGGCAAGTGGCCGCTGAACCTCCGCGCCAGCGCCCACGTTGAACGCCATCGGGATAAAGCCGAGACTGGCCACCAGCGCCGTCATGAGCACGGGCCGCAGGCGCGAGAGGGCCCCCTCGCGGATCGCTTCATCCAGCGTGCGCCCCTCGCCTCTCAGGGAGCGGATGAAGGTGAGCATCACCACCCCGTTGAGCACCGCCACACCCGAGAGCGCGATAAAGCCAACGCCCGCCGAAATCGACAGCGGCAAGTCCCGCAGCATCAAGGCGAGTACGCCTCCGGTGAGCGCCAGAGGCACGCCGGAGAAGACAATCAAAGCGTCCCGAACCGACCTGAACAGCACGAACAGCAAGGCGAAGATCAGCAGCAGCGTGGCCGGAACAACCAGCGCAAGGCGCTGTGCTCCGGATATGAGCTGCTCAAAGGTGCCCCCATAGCTGATCCAGTGCCCTGCCGGGACTTCCACTTCGGCTGAAACCCGGGCCTGCGCCTCGTTCACGAATGAGCCAAGGTCACGACCGCGCACGTTGGCGGTGATGACGACGCGCCGCTTGCCATTCTCCCGGCTGATCTGGTTCTGCCCGATGGAAAGTTCGATACTCGCCACCTCCTGCAGTGGCACGAAGCCGCGCAAATCGCCGCCCCGGTCGGCCAATGGGATACGGAGCTGTCCCATGGCGTCAACATTGGTGCGAAGCTGTTCCGGAAGTCTCACGACAATATCGAAGCGCCGGTCACCCTCGAATATCTGACCAGCCTTGGCGCCGCCGAACGACGCCCCGATCACGTTCTGAACGTCTTCGACGTTCAAACCCATGCGGGTCAGCGCGTCACGATCCGGCGTGATCTGAAGCACGGGCAGGCCTGTGATCTGCTCGACCTTCACATCCTGCGCTCCAGGTACGGAGCTTAGGACGGCTTCAACCTCATCACCCAGCGCCAGCAACTCATCGAGCTCGTCACCGAATACCTTCACAGCCACGTCAGAGCGGACGCCCGAGATGAGCTCGTTGAACCGCATCTGGATTGGCTGGGTGAACTCATAATTGTTGCCGGGGATGCTGCTGACCGCCTCCGCCAGTTCGGACACAAGTTGGGCCTTTGGCTTTCCGGGATCAGGCCACGCCTGACGGGGCTTAAGCAGGACGTACGTGTCCGCCACACTCGGCGGCATGGGGTCGGTTGCAATGTCGGCGGTGCCAATCTTGCCCACAACCCGCTCAACCTCGGGTAGCTCCCGTATGCGTCTTTCGAGGCTCTCCTGCATCTTCACAGCCTGCGTAAGCGACGTTCCAGGAATACGCAGCGCGTGAAGCGCGATATCGCCTTCGTCTAGGTTTGGGATGAACTCCGAGCCCATCCGCGAGGCGGCAAAGCCAGCCAGAGCAACTAGTGCGATGGCAACGCCCACAACGAGACCCCGCATGCGCAGCGCCCAGTCCAGTGCCGGCTGGTACGCGGCGCGGGCGCTACGCATGACGGGGCTGTCCTTCTCCGCTACCTTGCCCGTGACAAACAGCGCGACCGCTGCAGGAACAAATGTAAGGGAGAGCAGCAGGGCCGCCGTCAGTGCGAACACAACGGTGAACGCCATCGGGTGGAACATCTTCCCTTCAACGCCGGTGAGCGCGAAGATGGGCACATAGACCAGCGTGATGATCAGCACCCCGAAGATCGAGGGTTTGATCACTTCCGCTGCCGCGCGTTCGGCAGCGGCGAACCGCTCGTCACGCGTCAGCACGCGACCACGCCTTTGCTGCTCCTCACCAAATCGACGTAGACAGTTCTCGACGATGATGACCGCGCCATCGACGATCAGGCCGAAGTCCAATGCGCCGAGGCTCATCAGGTTGCCCGACACCTTGTTCTGCACCATGCCGGTGATGGTCAGAAGCATCGAAAGCGGGATCACGAGCGCTGTGATAAGCGCCGCCCGGAAATTGCCGAGCAGCAGGAAAAGCACGGCGATGACCAGCAGCGCGCCTTCGACGAGATTGGTCTCGACCGTCTGAATGGTGCGATCCACAAGCGCCGTGCGGTCGTAGATCGGCACGGCGATAATGCCCATCGGCAATGCCTTGGCCGCCTCGGCAAGCTTGGCCGCAGTTGCCTGCGCAACCTCCCGGCTGTTCTCCCCAACGAGCATGAACACCGTACCAAGCACAACCTCCCTGCCATTCTCGGTCGCAGCGCCAGTTCGAAGCTCTTCGCCCATCCCGACATCGGCGACATCGGCAACACGCAGCGGAACGCCATTGCGATTTGCGACGACGATGCTTTCCAGGTGGTCGATGCCGTCTGCCTGCCCCTGCGACCTCAGCAGAAGCTGTTCACCATAGCGTTCAACATAGCCGGCGCCGCGATTGCTGTTGTTGCGGTCGATGGCGTCAACGACATCGTCAATCGCGAGGCCCGCCGCGGCCAGGCGATCCGGCCACGGCGTAACGTGATACTGGCGCGTGAAGCCGCCAATCGTGTTGACCTCGGTGACGCCCTTGGTGCCCAGCAACTGTGGCCGGATTACCCAATCCTGTAGTGTGCGCAGGTCTTCCGGTGTGTAGGCCGATCCATCGGGCTTGGCCGCGCCTTCCTCGGCTTCGACCGTGTACATGAAGATTTCGCCGAGGCCGGTCGCAATCGGCCCCATCTCTGGCTCAATGCCTGCGGGTAGCTGGCTTCGTGCCGCCTGCAGCCGCTCGTTGACGAGCTGCCGCGCGAAATAGATGTCGGTTCCGTCTTCAAAGACGACGGTGACTTGCGAGAGACCGTAGCGGGAAACCGAGCGGGTGTAGTCGAGATTGGGCAGACCGGCGACCGCCGTCTCGATAGGAAACGTAACCCGCTGCTCCGCCTCAAGCGGAGAGTAACCCTCCGCCTCGGAGTTGATCTGAACCTGGACGTTGGTGATGTCCGGCGTCGCGTCGATTGGCAGGTGCTGGAAACTCCAGACGCCTAGCGCGCCTAGCGCGAGGACCGCACCGAGAACCGCCCAGCGGAACCGGATGGAGAGATGTATGATGCGTTCAAGCATGGCGCCCACCCCTAGTGATCGTGGCTAGCGCCGGACTTCTCGACGTCCGCGCGGATCAGGAAGGCGTTCTCACTGACATAGACCTCGCCGGGTTTGATGCCGCCGAGTACCTCAGTCCATTCCGGCGACCGCCGCCCGAGTTCAAGCATTCGCACCTCATATGTTTCGCCTGCGCGCGCGTAGACGACTGTGAAGTCGCGAAACCTCTGAAGAGCCTGTGTGCGCACGGCGAGCGGGACATCGGCCGATGCGACCGATGCATCACCGCTGACCGCCTGCCCGGGGCGCCAGAGCAGGCCATCGGGATTAGGCAGCTCGACATGCGCCACCACAGTCTGCGTCAGCATGTCAGCGGTCGGCAGGATGGCTTCGATTTCGGCTCTGACGCTGTGATCGCCCTGAAGGTTGCTCACCACAATCGGCTGACCTGCCCGCAGGCGCTCCGCATCGCGCGGGTAGACATAGAACTCAGCGTGCACTTTGGTGGTGTCGGCGATCACGTAGAGCGCGTTTGATCCGGCCACATCGCCAACATTGGCGCCGCGCTCCATGATGACGCCCGAGATCGGCGCAGGGATTGCGTAGGTTTGCAGGCTCTCGCTCGATGTGACGGTTGCGACGGTCTCGCCCTTGCGCACCCGCTCGCCAATGACCTTGGTCATGGTCATGATACGGCCCGGATACCACGCGCGGACATCTGCCTTGCCCTGCGGCTGCAGTTCAACACGCCCCGATAGCGTAACGATATCGTCAATTTTCGCGGGGCCAGCAGGCTCAACCTTTACACCGGCTTCGTCCGCTTGAGCTTGCGCGATTGTGGTTCGGCCTTCGTAGGACGCATAGGTCCACTGATGCTGTTTGCCTGCATGCGTGGCCGTTACCGCCACATCAAACGAATGTGGCTCCACCACAACGCCATCGCCCTTGAGATAGTCATCAACTGGCGCGAAGGCGAACGTGGTCGTTTCCCCACCGAGCCTGCCCAGCGTCACCTGCAATTGGACCTCAGAGGGCGGCAGCGGCTTGTCCGCCTTGTAGGCATAAACGTGAAACTCCGGAGGAACTCCGTCCTCGAAGATCGTTATCTCAATCGCGAAGTCGCCACCCCGAAGCATACGACCTCGATGCGGCCCCCGCTCGTACTCTCCGCTGGCGGCGGCCTCGCCGTGGGCAGGCTCCGCTGGTGTGGGCTCACCGCATCCTGCCAGAGCGGACAACGCAATTGCGAGAGCGAGGCCGATACCGCGTTTTGTATTTCGCAAAGACATGGAGAACCTCATTGCGTCGATCCTTCAGCGTAGGCGCCCGTCAGGCGGGCGAGCGCGACACGCGCGCTGTGAAAGGAGTGAAGAGCGGAATTACGCTGTAGCCGGGCCTGTACGACGAGACGCTGAGCATCCAGCACGTCGAGATAGGAGAAGCCGCCTGCGTTGTAGCCTTCGCGCGCATACGACAGCGCCTGCTCGGCGGACGGCAGCAGCCTCGCATCGATCGCCTCAAATTCTGCTCGCGCGATTTCCATCTGTGAGCGGGCGGTGTTTGCTTCCCGCTCGATGTTTCGCCGGAGAGCCTCTCCCTCGAACCTTAGCCTGGAGGTTTCGGCATGGGCGCGGGCGATTGCTCCCTCGTTCTGGTCGGAGAAGGCCAATGGGATCGAGAACCCCACAACCAGCGCCACCTCACCTGTCTCCTGGAAATAGCGGAAGCCACCCGAGATCGTCGGGTCTTGCTCTGCGCGTGCGCGCTCCACGCCGACAACCGCCGCCGCCTTGCTCGCCTCGGCTTCGGCCAGCGCGAGCTCCGGGCTTCCCAGCTTGGCATATGTTGATGGCATAACAGCGGCCCTGTAGGGTGCCGTGTTAACCGAGAACACCGCATCGCCACCCCAGAAGCTCGCAAGTCGCATCTTGGCGCTCTCGCTCATGCGCCGTGCGTTCTCAACGCCAATCTCAGCGTCGGCCAGCGCGGTCTGCGCCTTGGCGCCCGCCATCAGCGGGTCACGCGCAGCCTCCACGCGGCGCTGCACGGTTGCGACGATGTCTTTGGCCAATGCCGCACGCTCCAGCGCCACCGCCAGGTCGGCCTCGGCCTTTTGGACTGCGATGTAAGCAAGCTCGACCTCATACAGGAGGTCCTGGCGCCGGATGTCGCCGTTCGCGCGCGCAATGGTGATGTCCGCCGCTGCAAGGCTGCTTCGTGCCCGACGGTCATCCCCCCATTCGAGGCGCTGGCTCAGCGCGAAGGTGGTCTCGGAGCGATCTATCCCCGAATAGAGGCCGCTCCCCAAGAGGTTCTCGGCGGTGATGTCGAGGGTGGGGTTTGGGGCACGATCGGCTTGCCGCACACCAGCCTCTGCGCCAAGCCGCGCCTGATCTGCCGCCTGTATCGCGGGAGCCTCTACCAGCGCACGCGCAAATGCGTCCTGCAATGACAAGTATGGCTGCGCAGCCGCCTGTGCATGCGCGCCTCCTGCCGCCACGACGGCGACAAGACATGCGAACCCCGAACGGGTCGCATCAATATGAAATGACAAGGCTGGCTCCTCTGTCTCAAACGCAGGGCATCCGCTGCAAAGCGGACGCGGATGTCTGGATCAGAGGAAGGTTCGTGGAGGGCGATCAGCTGGCGTTATGCTTCGTGTGTGAAGCGGAACGACCAGCAATTGAGGTTCGACAGACTGGACCGCAGCGGCGCGGGTCAGTGACGGATACTCGGCCTCCAATGCCACCAGGCACGTGGAGTGGACGTGGAAAACGCCCTTCTCGTGGTCATGTCCGGCGCCGCCGTGTTCGTCATCGGCCGGCGCAACAGGGTGATCATGGTCATGTGCATGGGGATCAGCGTGGTGGGCGAGATCAGCAGCAAGCGTCACTGCGTGGATCGTCAGGCCATGATCAGGGGCGATTTCGTGCGCGTGCGACTGCATGGCCCCGGCAGAGCCGGTCCACACGAATGAGGCGGCCAGAAAGGCCATGAAAAACTGCCGCACAATCGACATGGTCGATACTAGTACACCAACTGTTGCCTACGCGTGAATGCTTTGCTGGATAAGGAACCCTCAGCCTAGCGGGATCGCAAGTCGACTCGCCTGAAGACTGAGTGCGATCGACTGCAGGTTCGGGCGAACAGCTGATAACACTGAGCCCCATGGAGCGATCCGGACGCGCGCAAAAGTCGCCATATACCGGGCTTTCGGCTGGCCTCAGCGCCGGAAGACGCCAACGAGCTCTGCGATGACCTTTTCCTGCTCTGAAGCGTTCTTCGAGTTCATGGCGCGATGCACGCAATGCCCGAGGTGCTGCCGCAGAAGGTCGCTTTCGATGCGCGCCAGCGCAGCGCGGGCAGCTTCGATCTGCGTCACGACATCAATGCAATAGCGGTCTTCTTCGACCATCTTGGCGATGCCGCGAACCTGCCCTTCCACCCGGTTCAGGCTCTTCAGCACCTTCTCGGAAACCGATCTTTCCATACATACCCCTCCCGGGTACTTGCTTTAATACCCCTATAGGGTATATATGCCGGAGACGAGATGCAAGCCTCGAGGACGCCATGGCGCATGCCCACGCTGACGAAACCGACCTGAAGGACCCCGTCTGCGGCATGACGGTGAAGGGGGATACTCCCCATCACACAACGCATGATGGCCGCGAGGTGCTGTTCTGCAGCGCGGGCTGCAAGGCGAAATTCCAGGCCGAGCCTGGTCGGTATCTGAAGCCAGTCGGCATGGTCGGACACAGCTGGGGCTCCGCAGATGTCGCCAAAGCTGCACGCAATGGCGGCGATCACCACCACTCACACGCGTCATCCCATCCACCCGCAGCGGCATCCGCTCCTGTCGGTGCCAAGTGGACTTGCCCGATGCACCCGGAGATCGTTCGCGACGGCCCGGGCTCGTGCCCAATCTGCGGAATGGCGCTTGAGCCAATGATGCCGACGGCAGACGCCGCGCCGAACCCCGAGCTAGCCGACATGTCGCGTCGTTTCTGGGTGGGTCTTGCCCTCGCACTGCCGGTTCTCGTCCTGGAGATGGGCCGTCACTTGTTCAACGTCGATGCCCTTGTGCCTCCGCACATAAATGCGTGGATCCAGTTTGGCCTCGCGACGCCGGTCGTCCTCTGGGCGGGCTGGCCGTTCTTCGAGCGGGGTTATGCTTCGCTCGTCAACCGAAGCCTCAACATGTTCACGCTGATTGCGCTAGGCACGGGCGTGGCATGGACTTACAGCGTGGTTGCCCTGCTCTTCCCTTCGGCCTTCCCGCCAGAGTTCCGCGGCCCCCACGGTGATGTCGCTGTCTACTTTGAAGCGGCAGCCGTCATCACAGTGCTTGTGCTCCTCGGGCAGGTTCTGGAACTGGGCGCGAGAGAGCGTACGGGCGGAGCCATTCGCGCCCTACTTGACCTTGCACCCAAGACCGCACGACGGATCAGTGATGGCGAAGAAGCCGAAGTAGCACTGGACGCGATCATCGCCGGCGACCTGCTGCGCGTCCGACCCGGCGAGAAAACGCCGGTCGATGGCGTTGTCATTGACGGGCGTTCCACGCTCGACGAGTCCATGGTGACCGGAGAATCCATGCCGATCACACGCGGTGTTGGCGACGCGGTCATTGCCGGGACCCTCAATCAGACTGGCGCCCTGGTGATCGAAGCCAGACGCGTCGGCCGCGACACCATGCTGTCGCAGATCGTTCAGCTGGTCGCGGCTGCGCAGCGTAGCCGCGCGCCAATCCAGCGACTCGCAGACAAGGTGTCTGGCTGGTTTGTACCGGCTGTGATTGCTATTGCCGTCCTTGCGTTCATAGGCTGGTGGGCCTTCGGGCCACAGCCCTCCTTCACCTACGGACTGATCGCCGCTGTTTCCGTCCTGATTATCGCGTGTCCATGTGCGCTTGGCCTCGCCACGCCCATGTCCATCATGGCGGGCGTCGGTCGCGCAGCACGTCAGGGCGTCTTGATCCGCAACGCCGAGGCGCTGGAGCGCTTTGAAAAAGTCAACACCCTGGTCCTGGACAAGACCGGCACGCTGACCGAAGGCAAGCCCGGCATCGTTGCCATCAGGACCGTTCCAAACTTCGCTGAAGTGGATCTACTGCGCGCCGCAGCAAGTCTTGAGCAGCGTAGCGAGCACCCGCTGGCGCTTGCCGTTGTAGCTGCTGCGAAGGAAAGTGGCATCCCGCTGGTCGAGCCGACCGAGTTCAACTCGCCGACTGGCAAGGGCGTGATCGGCAAGATCGATGGCAAGACCGTCGCGATGGGCGCCGAACGTTATCTAGATGAACTTGGCATCGCGACCTCTTCTCTTCACTCCGAGGCCGAACGGCTGCGCGCCGACGGCGTGACAGCCATCTACGTTGCGATCGACGGCGGACTGGCTGGCGTTCTGGGTATTGCTGACCGGGTCAAGGCGACAACGCCTGAATCGCTAGGAGCGTTGCGCGCCGAGGGGATCGAACTGGTCATGTTGACAGGCGACAACCGTACGACAGCCGAAGCTGTAGGCCGGACGCTGGGCATTGAACATGTCGAAGCAGAGGTCCTGCCCGAAGATAAATCACGGATCGTCGAGCGACTGAAGCGAGAGGGCCGCGTCGTTGCGATGGCAGGAGACGGCGTCAATGATGCGCCGGCTCTGGCGGCGGCCGACGTCGGGATCGCCATGGGGACAGGGACGGATGTCGCTATCGAAAGCGCTGGCGTCACGCTGCTCCGTGGCGATCTGTCTGGAGTTGTCAAAGGACGGGCCGTCTCGCGGGCGACGATGGCGAACATCCGACAGAACCTGGTTTTCGCCTTCGGCTACAATGTCCTCGGCATCCCGGTTGCTGCTGGCCTCCTCTATCCATTTACGGGTCAACTGCTGTCGCCGATGATCGCAGCGCTGGCGATGGCGCTGTCCTCAGTGTCGGTCATCGTGAACTCCCTGCGGCTGGGGGCCACGCCAGCGGGCGAAGCGCCCGGACCGCGTCCGCAGCCGCCGCTTCCCGCGCCAACCCGATCAGGCGCCAGCTGCCACTAGCGCCCCATTGGCGGAGCCTTTCGTGAGGGATCCGCCCACAGGCTGCGTAACAGATATGGACCCCTCCCCGCCGCACCAGATCCGCGGCTAGATCAAAGAGCATCCTATGAAAAACAAGCTTCTCACTCTCATGATGGCGGCTGCACTTGTGGGCGCATCGCCCGCGCTCGCGCACAGCGGCATGATGGAAACCAGCATTCAAGACAAGGCGGCCCTTGCGCAGGCGCCGGCCGAGTTCAAAGTGACATTCCAGCACGAGAGCGCCATCACCAGCCTCATGTTGATGGACGCGAACAAGAAAATGATCGCGGTCGATTTCAAACCTTCAAAGACGATGGGCAAGGAGTTCACGATCCCGCTGCCGACGCTTGCCAAAGGCTCCTACACGCTGTCGTGGAAATCCTTGGCAAAGGACGGCCATGCCATGCCGGGAGCGGTGCGTTTCACGGTGACGGGCCAGTAGCATCGTGACCGGGGACGAACTGTCACTCCTGCAGTTCGCCAGCCGGATTGGTCTCAATCTTTTCGCGCTCCTGACGATCGGTTTCGCGCTCCATGCTGCTTTGGGCATCGTGGAGCGCGATTCATTTCGCGGCCTGCGGTCGCGCATCGCCCTGGCCGGTCTTGCCCTCGCTTTCTTCACGAAGGTGCGGTTCGGCATTCTCATCGCGCAGATGGGGGATGGGACGAATGTTTTAGATCCTGAACTGATGCCGCTGGCGTGGATGGTACTCGGCGATTCGACACTTGCGATCCTTGCAGGAGCCGCCGTCGCAGTCGGAGGCGTCTGGTTCAGGTCACCGCTCACTGCCGCCCTTGGGGCAGCCGCCCTCAGTTTTGGCTTCGGCCTCGCGGGACACGCGCAGGGTCTGGCCGATCCTGGCCTCGCGCCGATCGCGGTCGCCGTGCACGTCTTCATCGCCGGTTTCTGGTTGGCCGCTCCGGTCAGTCTCTATCCGGCCCCGAGGCAGGAAGACTCTGAGCTCCTTTCCCGTCTCCGACGATTTAGTTCAATCGCCGTTATCGCCATTCCTGTTCTGGTCGCGCTCGGCGCATGGCTCGCCTGGACGTTGGTCGGCAGTCCGGAGAAGCTATTCGGCACGACTTATGGTCTTCTTCTGGTCGCCAAGCTCGCGATCGGCATTGTCGCGATGAGCCTCGGCGCCCTCAACAAGCTGGTCATAACAGCCAAAGTCGCAGCTAATCCGGCCGTCGGCCGTAAGTGGCTGCGCGTTACGCTACTGTGCGAGGCGACCCTGTTTGCAGCGGCCATCATGGCTGTCTCCGCCGCGACCACGATTGGTGGTCCTGTCGAGTAACTGCGGCGCAGCTTCCATGCAGGATTGTTCGCCGGGCCGTTAATCCCGCCGACAG
>VFQT010003059.1_pt1 | contig 15886 bp, 18 predicted proteins | sample 3512381 | NCBI WGS metagenome assembly VFQT01 (sample SAMN10412376, study PRJNA504923) | tailings metagenome | isolation source: Relicate 2 Philex TSF3 active mining site | place: Philippines: Tuba, Benguet | collected 2017-08-29 | reverse complement strand
CTCCGGCGTATTGCTGGCATTCATGGATTGGCTGACCGGCCACCAGAAGCCGCACTGACATTCCGCAGCCGGAAAGAAAATTCCCCGTCGACTGAGCCGACGGGGAACAAGGGTGATTCTCGGGGGAGAGAATGCTCTTCGATACGCACGCCACGCGGCGCTGGATCGTTCGGAAAGCGGCGATCGGACGATAGTTTGAGGCGGGATTGCGGCGCGTTCGCTAGCAGGGCGACCAGATGTCGCGTGTACCGGTCGTTTTGTTCTCCACCACCAGGTTGAAGTTCCGCTGCCCGGACGTTGCGACATATTCGGGGCTCAGCAGATAGCGCTGGCCTGCCGCGGGCCGGGGCTCCTCCACACGCGTGGTGAGTTGCTGTCCGGTATCGTTTTCGACAGCGTGCACATACTGGCTGCCGGGCGCGGTAAAGACGAGATAGCCCTCGTCCAGTGTCACGATCGTACCCTGCTCGCAGGCGATGCCGTCCCAGTTCCAGCGCCCAAGGATTTTCGTGGCTAAGCCTTCGCCCGCTTGCGCTCGCCCGCCCCCCCCGGCGCCCAAAACCGGCGCGGGTGGAATTGGCCGGTTTCCGTTCGCGCAAACGCCATCAAGGGGCGAAGACCCGTCCAGACATGTGGCCGACGGCGCGGTCAGCACCCGCGAGGGGTCGATCGCGGGGCACTCGCCGGTCGACATCCGGGGCAGGCCGTTTGCGCATCCGAGACTGGTGAGCCCTGGCGACGCCGGAGCGGGCTTGGGAGAGTAGATCCACTGTGTCAGCCCGGTCGCCCCCGCCACCAGGACCACTCCGATAGCAACGCCCAGCCAGTTGATCTTCCGCGCCGGCTGGCTTGTGGTGGGTTGGATCGGTTGCGGCGAGCGCTTGCCGACGCGGCTTTCGACTTCGGCCACGAGCCGCGCCAGGCCCGCACTTTCCGCATTGCGCCAGTCGGTCAGGTTGGTCGCCTGCACGACATAGAGGCCCATCGGCAGGTCTTCCGCCGCGATCGGGTCGATCATCGCCGGTAGCAGCTTCTTCGCCTTGCGCGCCACCAGCGCCTCATGGCGAACATTATCGCTCTTCACGCTCTCGCGTGACCACAGCACGATCGCCACCTTGCTGTTGGCCAGCTTCGAGCGGATCCAGGTGTCCCAGTCCTGTCCCGGCGGCGTCGCCTGGTCCCAGAAAACGTCGATGCCGCGCGCGCTCAACGTCTCCTGCACGCGTTGCGCTGCCGCGCGATCCTTGCTCGAATACGAGAGAAAGACGTCAGCCATCGGTGTCCCTCAGTCCGCAAACGTAGCCAGCACAGGCACATGGTCGGACGGCTTTTCCATCGCTCGCGCCGCCCTGTGTATAGCGACGGATTTCAGCCGGTCAGCGGCCTGCGGCGAACACATCAGGTGGTCGATGCGTATGCCCCAGTCCTTCTGCCAGGCGCCGGCCTGATAGTCCCAGAACGTGTACTTCTGGATGCGCGCATCGCACGCCATGAAAGCGTCTGTGTAACCCATCCACTGCATCTCGCGGAAACGATCGCGCGTCTCGGGCCAGGCCAGCGCATCGTCGGCCCACGCCTTAGGATCCCAACAGTCCTCGTCGCGCGGGATGCAGTTGAAATCGCCCGCAAGGATCACCGGCTCCTCATTGGCCAGAAGCTCCCTGGCGCGCGCATTCAATCGGTCCATCCAACGAAGCTTGTAGTCATACTTCGGCCCCGGCCGCGGATTGCCGTTGGGCAGGTAAATGCTCGCAACGCGCATCGGCCGCGGCGCTTCAACCAGCACTTCAAGATACCGGCTCTGCTCGTCCTCGGCTTCCCCCGGCAAGCCGCGAACCGCATCGGAAAGGGGATGCTTCGATAGCACGGCGACGCCATTATAGGTCTTCTGTCCGAACACCGCGCAATTGAAACCCAACGCCTCGATCTCGGCGCGCGGGAATTTCTCGTCGATACACTTGATCTCCTGCAGGCACCAGACATCGGCCGGGCAGGTGGACAGTACCTCCAGCACGGTCTGCAGCCGCGCATTGACCGAGTTGACGTTCCAGGTCGCTAACTTCATGGCTCAATTCTCTAGAGCGAAGCGGATCGGTAGGCGCACCTTCGCGCCGGGTCGTGCAACGTCATGGTCGGTTCTGATCGCGAATTCACGCGAAAGCTGGATTGCCGCCGCGCCGAACCCGTAGCCTGCAGGCGCCTCCTGATCGATCTCGCAACCGAGCGTTAGCTCCGGCTCGATCGTGCATCGCAAGTAGGCGATGCCTTCGACATTGTCCGCTTTCGCGCCAACCGGATAGACGCGGTGGAAGTCAGCAGCCGAAGGGCCCCGCGCCGCCCAGGCGGGCCACAGGATCGTATCCGACGCTATCCAGTCCCGCTTCGCTTGCGTTGCGGGTGCAGGTTCATGCTCGACCACACTTAGGCATCCGCTCGCGAGGAGCGCAGCAAGAAGGGCAAGGGGCGTGCGCAATCGGAACTCTCCAGACTCGTTGTGTCCTTGATAGACCCGCTGGCCGGAAACGGAAGACTTGCATTTGGCCGCGAGACGAATTACAAGTGTAATCCACAAGCCGCATGGAGTGGATTGCGGCGTATCCGGCAAGGGAGCCCTCAATGGCCATGAACGTTGGCGAAAGCCGCGACGGCGAACCCGTGTCAGAAATCAACACCACCCCGCTGATCGATGTGATGCTGGTTCTGCTGATCATGCTGATCGTCACACTGCCGCCGCAACGCCACGCGGTGAAGCTGGATACGCCCGTCCCGTGCCCGGCCTGTCCGGAGCCCGACAACGCGCCCATGCCGGTAACGGTTGCCGTCGCCTTCGACGGCGCCATCAGCTGGAATGGCGCCCCTGTGCAGCGCGCCGAGTTGCGCCACCGCTTCGCCGCCGAAGCCCGCAAGCCGATGCCGCCCGAAATCCACATCCGCCCCGACGGCCAGGCCCCCTACGGCGCCATCGCCCACGTCATGGCCTCCGCCCAGCGCGAAGGCATCACGCGGATGGGCGTGATCGGAGCGATGCGATAGAAGGAAGAATGTGCAAAAAATCACGTGTCGCTGCCAAGAAATTGGCTGCACTCTTCATCGCGGCGACTTCAGCGGCTTGTCAGCTTCAAACATCTCAGCCAGTTGCGCCAGTCGAGGCGCTTGCTCCGGTCAGTGTTCGCATACTGGGCGATGGGACCATTATGATCAAAGACGCACCGGTTTCTCGCGACGAACTGGCTGCGCAACTCGCGAAGCTTGTAGCCATGACCCCCCCAACCGGAGGTGCATGTCGAGCCCGAGCTTGGAGCGCCCTACGGCAATGTCGTTCATGTGATGGCTGCGCTTCAGCGTGCTGGCCTCAAGCGAATGGGTGTCATCGGTGGGGCCTAGCTCGTCGCCGCAATCTGGTAGAGAAAGTCGACGTGGTCATCGTCGACTCACCGAGCGCGGCGGTCTTCTGGGATAAAAATATCAGGCTAATCGTCGCGCTGCGAAATCATGCATCGGGCCTGATCGCACTGGCGCGTGCGGGGTTTGCCGCTCTCAAAACCCCCTGAACTCGACAACCTCCGCTTGTGGCGCGCGGTCTGTGTAGATGTCGTTCACCGGATTGCCCGGGTCGGGCACGCCGAGGGCGATGCCGCAATAGACCATGTGGTTCTGGTCCAGCCCGAAATAGTCGTGCAGCTCAACGCGCAGACGCGCCCAGCATTCCTGCATGCACGTTGCCCAGCCGCGCTCCTCGGCGAGCAGGGCGATGGTCTGCATGTACATGCCCATGTGCGCCCACTGGCCATGGCCCATGCGCGTGTCGATGATCAGGAACAGGCCCACGGGCGCGCCGAAGAAGCGATAGTTGTTGGCGAACCATTGCATCCGCCCGGCACGGTCCTCCTTCGGAATGCCGAGCTTGTCATACATCATCTCGCCGACGCGGCGGCGGCGCGCGTCGTAGACCGCATCGATCGCCTTGAGGTCGGGATAGACCGGCCGGTCGCCCGGTATCGGGCCCATCGGGTCCGCCGCCAGGACGCGCTGCGCGATGGCGATGATTTCGTCCTTCACCGCGCCGGCCACCGCGATCATCTTCCACGGCTGAAGGTTTCCGCCCGAAGGCGAGCGTTGCGCCGTCTCGAGCAGGTCGGCCAGGGCGTCCTTCGGGATGGGATCGTCGAGAAACGCTCGCGTCGAGATGCGCTGTCGTACGGCTTCGGTAACGGTCATGCAGGAACCTCGTGTTGGCCGTTGCAGATCACGGCGCAATCATGGCCGGCAACATGACCATTTGTTCGCTTGACCCGCACGATAGCAAGCGGCGAGTTTCTCAGCTTGGGTAGCGGAATCGAGAGGGCTCGGAGATGACCCAGGAGATGGTCGCAGCGCTCATCGCAGTCGGTGTCGTTGCGTTAGGCTTGCTCGGAGTTCTGCGGCTGATGCGGCCGCGACAGGTAACCTTGCCCGACCTGCCCGAATTGCCCGCCCCCAAAACGGACGATTCAGGCCCGCCCCGTCAGACCTGACGCCCGCCGGGAAAAGCCGTCGTCAGGTCTGATTCAGCCGGCTTTGCAGCGATTCGCAGCATGACAGCGAACCGTTGTGGTGCGTTCAGGTTGCATCTGCAGAATGATCGCCATGAAACACCGCATCGCCCTTGTGGCCCTGCCGCTCGCCCTCGCGGGCCTCGGCGCCTGCTCGACCTACGGATATTACGGGTACGACGACTACGGGTACGGCTATGGCGATTACGGCTACAGCACCGGCTACGGCAATAGCGACTATGGCTACGGCTATGGCAGCCCCTATGGCGGGAGCATCTGGCACGACGCCTACTACGACAATCACTATGGCCCCGTGCATGGCGGCTACTGGGATCTCGACGGCTTCTTCTGGTATCAGTCGGTCCTGAACGGTCCCTACCTGCGCGACCACAACCGTCACTTCCGCCGTGACTACTGGAGCGGCGGCAAGCATTACCGCTACGCGGACCGCCGGAACCACAACCGCGACTGGAACGATCGCGACCGCGACCGGCACAACACCTATCCGCCGCTGTTCTCCGGCCAGCAGGGCGGCAACCGCGACTGGAATCGCAATCGCGATGGGAACTGGAACGGCCGCCGCAACAACGACGATGACCGCGGCCGCAATGACGATCGCCCGCGTGGCGATGGCGGCAACCGCTACAACCCGCCGCCCCTGTTCAGCGGCCAGCAGCCGCCGCGCGCCAACCCTGCCCCGCCTCAATCAGGTGTCCCCGAACTCGACGGGGCGCCGCGCGGTCGCGACAATGATCGAAATCGGGATCGAAACCGGGATCGCAATCGCGACTGGAACCGCGACAACGACAACCGCGGTCGCGGCGATGACCGGGCGCGCGGGGAGGATCGCAATCGCGCTAACCCGCCGCCCCTCTTCAAAGGCCAGCAGCAACAGCCTCCGCGGCCGCGTGCGAATCCTGAGCCGCGCGCCGATACGTCACCGCCGCCGCAACAACAGCAGTCACAACCGCGCCGCCGCAACAACGATGATGACGACAATCGCGGTCGCGGCCGCGGCGGTCGCGACAACGACCGCGGCAGCAGGTCACAGGACTAGCGGCGCCGAACCGGTTCGCGCGCGTCAGACCGAGAAGCTGGTCCCGCAGCCGCAGCCGGAGGTCGCGTTGGGGTTGTGCACCCTGAACGAGGCGCCGATGATCTCGTCGACGAAGTCGATCTCCGATCCGGCGAGGAAGGGCAGGCTGGCCTCGTCTACCACGGCCTTCGCGCCATCCCGCTCGATCACGCGGTCGTCTGCGTTCGCCTTCTCGGCGAACCCGAACCGGTAGGAAAAGCCCGAACACCCCCCGCCGATCACCTCGACGCGCAGCATCGTTCCTTCCGGCTGCCCGGCCACAATCTTCGCAATCCGCCGCGCAGCGGAGGCGGATAGTGTGAGGTCGGGGCTTGTCAAAGTATCCGGCATGGTAGCCCAGGTTAGGCGTTTCTGGAGATTCAGATATGAACGCTTGCAAGTATATGTAAGGCGCCAACCATGGCCAAGCCGTTCTCTCCGCCGCCGCGGGCCGCGTTCTCCACCAATCCGGAGCGCTCCCGGGGGAGGCTCCATGCCGAGCCGCCGAGCGCCACCCGCACCGATTTCCAGCGCGACCGTGACCGCATCATCCACGCCGATGCATTCCGCCGCCTCAAGCAGAAGACGCAGGTCTTCGTGGCGCATGAGGGCGATCACTACCGCACGCGCCTCACGCACTCGCTCGAAGTCGCCCAGATCGCCCGCACGGCGGCCCGCGTGCTGGGGCTGGACGAGGATCTCGCCGAGACGCTGTCGCTGGCCCACGACATCGGTCATCCGCCCTTCGGTCATGCCGGCGAGACGGCGCTCAACACGGTGATGGCGCCCTATGGCGGTTTCGATCACAACGCGCAGGCGCTGCGTGTCCTCACGCGGCTCGAACAGCGCTACCCGCAGTTCGACGGTCTCAACCTCACCTGGGAAACGCTCGAAGGCGTCATCAAGCACAACGGCCCGCTGGTCACGCCCAAGCGCGGCATCGACACGCTGCCCACCGCCTTCCGCGACTATGAGGCGCTGCAGTCGCTCGATCTTCACACCTTCGCCGGGCCAGAGGCGCAGGTGGCCGCACTGGCCGACGATATCGCCTACAACAATCACGACGTGCAGGACGGCCTCCGCGCCGGCCTGTTCACCATCGAGGAACTGATGGACGTTCCGCTCGCCGGCGATGTCTTCCGCGAGGTGATCGATCAGTACCCCGACATCGCGCGCGATCGCCTCGTCGCTGAGTCCGTACGTCGGCTCATCGGCGTTTGGTTGGGCGACCTCATCGCGGAGTTCCGCCGCCGCGCCGCCGAAGACAGGCCGAAGTCGGTGGAGGAGGTGAGGGCGCTGCCGCGTCCGATCGCCGCCTTCTCGGCCGATATCGCGGAACGCCAGAAGCCGCTGCGCGCATTCCTGTTCCAGCGAATGTATCGCCACCACAAGGTGAACCGCATGATGAGCCAGGCGCGGCGCATCGTCAGCGAACTCTTCGCGCTGTTCCTCGCCGAGCCTGAAACCCTCCCGCCGCCGTGGAGCGTGCGCGCTGCCGATGCCGGCCGGCGCCCCCGCGTGGTCTGCGACTACATCGCCGGCATGACCGACACCTACGCCATCGACGAACACCGCAGACTGTTCAACCTGGAACGGTGGGCGTGAGCCTCACGCCCCGAAGATCATCTTCACGATCTTCGGCGGTAGGCGCTGCGACGTCACGATCTCCTCCCGTCGCTCGCGAAGGTCGGGATCGGTCGCATGAGCGATTCCAGCGCCTGATCGGCCAGGACATCGTCGCCGTTGAGCCGCAGGGCCGCCGCCAGCGTAAAACCCGCAATCGGCGAGCCGTTCGTGCTGGTCGTCTCCGGCGAGGCCGTCGACTTCCTGCAAGGCCGTTTCGGGGGGATTAACGTCCGCGCCATCCTGCCCAAGCCGCTGAACGCCCAGCACCTGATCGACGCCCTCGCGGCTAGATCGCGCAAGGAATCAGGCCCCGCAGCGGGGCCGCCTTTCCACTTCATTAAGGCTCCTCGGCCAGCATGCCCGCCTTGGCGGCCCTGCGCCCGTCGCACAGTATCCGGTTCCGGCCATGACACGCTATTCCCGATCGGTGATCCCCGGCCGCCCGGCCGACGATCCGCACGCCAATCCAAATCTCGACCGCATGGTGTTCGGCGCGAAGCGCCGGCCAGCGGCCGCGCCTGCACATGAAGACGAGCCCGACTTCCTCCCTCCGATTGATGATGACGAGAGCGACCGGCTGGTCAGCCGCACGACATCAGACCGTCGCAGCGGCGATCGCCGATCCGGCAGTCCCGGCCGCCGCGCCTCCGAATATACCCCCCTGCGCGAGGACGGGCGCGCCGCCCGCATCGATGACAGCCGCCGCGGCCCGCTGTTGCTGGCCGGCGCGCTGATGATCGTGGCCGTGTTCGGCGTGGTCGTGTGGACGGCTTACAGCGACGGCGTCGCGACGGACGAGGCGGAGGTCACGCCTGAACTCTCGACCGCCGGCGCCTTCAAGACGCCGCCGCGCATGGTGGAGGCAGCACCGGTCATCGCCGAGCCCGTCGACGAGATCATGGAGGAAGGTCTCGACGGCGCCGCGACAGACTCGCTCCACGAAACGCGGCCTGCCGCGCCCGCCCGGATCGAGGCCGAACCTGCGCCGCCGCCGTCCAAGGTGATGGCGCCGCCGCCTGCGCCGCTGAAGGCGCCGCCGCAACAGGCAGCCGTTGCGCCCCCGCCGACGAAGGTGGAGCCTCCTAGGCCGGTTGCAGCTGCTCCTGCTCCGGCCCCTGCGCCAGCCATGGTCTCCGGAGCCTTCAGGCCAGCCTTCGCCGCGACCGGCGACCATGTGGTCCAGATCGCAGCGACGTCCAGCGCCGCCGCGGTGGACTCCGAATGGACGCGCCTGTCGAAGTCTATGCCCGAGCTGCTTTCGGGCGCGGAAAGGTTCGTCCAGGTGGCAGACGTCAACGGCAAGACCGTCTACCGTCTGCGCGTCGGATCGTTCGCCTCGAAGGCCGACGCCGCTGCTTTCTGCACGGTGTTCAAGGCCAGGGGCGGCAACTGCTATCCGGCGGTGAAATAGTCCGGACCATTCAATGACGTCTCCTCGCGCCTGCATTCTCTCGGTCTCCGGCCATGCGCTGACCGGGGCGGAGAGGCGTCTGCTCGCGCGCGCGAACCCGTGGGGCATGATTCTAATGGGCCGCAGCTGTGGAAACCCGGCGCAGGTCACCGCCCTGACTGACGACATCCGCCAGACCACCGGCCGCGACACGCTCGTCTTCATCGACCAGGAAGGCGGCCGCGTGCGCCGCCTGCGCCCGCCGGAGTGGGGCGACATTCCCGCGCCGCTCACCTGGCTGCCGCTCTACAAGCAGGACGCACACCTCGGCCGCCAAGCCGTGTGGCTCCACCATCGCCTGATCGCTGCCGACCTTGCCCCCATGGGCATCCGCGCCGACTGCGCGCCCGTCGTCGATCTTCTTCACCCGCACATGCACAAGATCGTCGGCGACCGGGCGCTGGGTGAAACAGCAAAGCAGGTGGCCGATCTCGCGCAATCCGCCCTGAAGGGCCTCGCCGATGGCGGCGTCTCCGGCGTCATCAAGCACATGCCCGGTCATGGCCGCGCCAAAGTCGATAGCCACGAGACCCTGCCTGTCGTCCACGCCTCCCGCGCCGACGTCGAACAGGACATCGCCCCCTTCCGCGCCGTGCGCCACGCGACGATGGGCATGACAGCGCACCTCGCCTACGAAGCGCTAGACGACGCGATCACGCCCGCGACGCACTCAGCGAAGATCATCTCCGAGATCATCCGCGGCGAGATCGGCTTTGACGGCCTGCTGATGACCGATGACCTCGGCATGAAAGCCCTCGGCGGCACGCTCGCCAGCCGCGCCGCGCGCGGCCTCCAGGCCGGCTGCGACATCATCCTCCACTGCTCCGGCCTCGATGCCTGGGGCAAGGTCCTCCGCGACCCTGACGTGGTGCTGCGCGAGATGAACGAGATCGTCGACGCCTGCCCTGAGCTTTCCGGCGAAAGCCTCCGCCGCGCCAAGACCGCCGACGCCGCCATCTGCGACCCGAAGCCGTTCGAGAGAGTCGAGGGCAGGGCGCGGATGGAGGAGTTGCGTGCGATGCTGCCGTCGAGTGCGGTGGCGTGATCCGCCTGCTTCGCAGGCAGCCCTTTCGTCACGTTTCGCGTGCCACCTTCCCCAGCTTCGCCGGGGCTGGACCAGAAACCGTCCGTGAGGTGGTCCTCCCTCGCCTGCGAAGCAGGCGGGGGAGGTGCCCCGAAGGGGCGGAGGGGGCTGCCTGCAAAGCAGGCGGATACTGCTCTCTCGACACGCGAAACCCACCGCCATCGCCCGTTGTGCGTCGCCCCTGCCTCGTCTAGTCCCATCTCATGAGTGTTATTCCCGTTGAAAACGAGGACATGCTAGCCCAGGCCGCCGCTGAGGCGGCTGACGCCCGGGATACGTTCACCGTCGACCTCGATGGCTATGAGGGCCCGCTCCACCTGCTGCTGGACCTCGCGCGCCGCCACAAGATCGACCTCGTGAAGGTCTCGATCCTCGAACTCGCCACGCAGTATCTCACCTGGATTCAGGAGGCCCGCGAGAAGCGCATCGACATCGCCGCCGACTATCTCCTGATGGCTGCCTGGCTCGCCTTCCTCAAATCGAAACTGCTGCTCCCTTCCGAGCGCAAGGCAGAGGACGAGACGGACCCGGACGAACTCGCCGGCCGCCTCGCTTTCCGCCTGCGTCGCCTCGACGCCATGCGCCGCGCCGTGAACGATCTCTACGAAGGCAATCTCGACGGCCGCGATGTTTTCCCACGCGGCGATCCGCAGCTCGCGAAGATCGTGCGCAAGCCGCTGTGGACCTCCAGCCTGCACGACATCCTCAAGGCCTTTGGCGACATAAACACGCGCAAGCTGAAGGTCCGCGCCCACGTCATCGCGCGCCAGCCGGTCGTTCCGCTCGAATCCGCCCGCCGCAAGCTGGAGCAACTTGTGCCCGGCCTCATCGACTGGTCCTCGATCCAGCTGATGCACGCCGAAGACGAAGCCTCGAAAGACGCGCCACGCCGCTCCGAAGTCGCCAGCTTCTTCTCGGCGGCGCTGGAACTCACGAAAAACCGCGCCATCGACATCCGCCAGGACCAGCTCTTCTCCGACGTCTACGTCCGCAAGACGCAGCCAGAGCTGAAGGCGGCCGAATGAGCGGCGAGGAAAAACCAGACCTGCAGGCCATGCGCGACGCAGTGGCCAAGCTGGCAAAGCAGCGCAAGAACAAGCCTTCGCAACCGTCGGAGGGCAGCCCTCATCTTGAGCAGGCCGAAGGCCGTCCGTCGAAGGACGAGGGCGTGCACACCGACGGACCGGCATACCCCGGCCCAGACCCCGAGCGCCTCGCCGACGCCCTGCGCCGGGCCGAGGCCATCCTCTTCGCCTCCGACGAACCGATCGACGCTGCCACGCTCGCCGAGGCGCTGCCGCAGGGCGTCGAGGCGGGCGACGTGCTGCTCAAGCTCAAGGCCGGCTACGCCGGCAAGGGCGTGCAGCTTGTGGAACTCGCCGGCAAGTGGCGCTTCCAGACGGCCCCCGATCTCGCCTTCCTCTTTGAAGAGACCCGCGAGCAACCCCGCGCGCTCTCCCGCGCCGCGCTCGAAACGCTGGCCATCGTCGCCTACTGCCAACCCGTCACGCGCCCCGAGATCGAGGACATCCGCGGCGTCGCGGTCTCGCCCGGCACGCTCGACATCCTGATGGAGGCCGGCTGGATCCGCCCGCGCGGCCGCCGCCGCACGCCGGGCCGGCCTGTGACATTTGGAACCACTGACGCCTTCCTCGTCCACTTCGGCCTCGATGCCATCGACAGCCTGCCGGGCAGGGACGACCTGAAAGCCGCAGGCCTGCTCAGCGCCGACATTCCCCGCGACTTCGACTTTGCGGCCAGCCCGCGCGATCCGGAAACCGGCGAACTTCTGAGCGAGGACCCGCTGGAGGACGCCGATTTCCAGCCCGACTTCCTCGAAGGCGCCGAAGACCGGCCGTGAAACGTAGTTAACACCCTGCTGTGAACGGTTGCCCGCCGGGTTTGCGCTTGTGCGTCGCAGGCGCTACCTTACGATAAGGAAACGGAACAATGGTTGCATCTCCCGGTTTCGGATTTGGCCTTGTTTCAGCGGCTTTCGTCGTCATGTTCGCGCCTGGGCCGCTGAAGCTCCTTGGCGTAGCGGCCCTCTGGGGCCTGGGCTAGAGCGGGACGTGGGATAGAGCTGGGCATCACGCCCGACGGCAATGCCGCCCCTGGCGGCGCACGGAGCATAGAATGTTAGGTGGACGCATCGGTCCTGTCGAAATCATCATCTTCCTGGTGGTCGTCCTGCTGATCTTCGGCGGCCGCGGCAAGATTTCCGGAATCATGGGCGACTTCGCGAAAGGCATCAAAAGCTTTCGCAAGGGGATGAAGGAACCGGACGTCGACACGAGCCAGACCACGTCCGGCGCGCTGGTCAACGAGCCGATCAACGTGACCCCGGACAAGGAGAAGTCGAAGGTCTGAAGTCGCGTACGCTTCCGGCCTAACTTCTCTTCTCCGAAAGGAGCGACATCGCCATGATGCCGGGCGTCGGCTTCGAGGAAATGATCCTGCTGGTTCTCGTGGCGATCATCGTGATCGGCCCGAAGGACCTGCCGTTGATGATGCGCAAGTTCGGGCGCTTCACCGGCAAGATGCGCGCGATGGCCTTCGAGTTCAAACAGGGCTTTGACGAGCTGGGCCGCCAGGCCGAGCTGGAGGAGCTGCGCAAGGAAGTCGCCGACCTCAAGAAGCACACCGGCCTCGAAGACCTCCGCAAGGATCTCGAGGACGACACCCGCAATCTCGAAAGCGATGTTCGCTCCGCGCTGACCGACACTGCGCCCAGGCCGGTCGCCGCCGCGCCGGGTGAGCCCGCGCCAGGCACCGAGCCGCCGCCGGCCCTGCCGCCGGCCAGCTCCGCCGACAAATGGCCCAAGCCGGTGAAGCGCACGCCGATCCATCCGGCCGCCGCCTCGGCCGTCACGATGGCGCGCCCGGATGCGGCGCCCGAGCCCGCCCCCTATGCCGGCCTCTCCGCTGATCATCCCGGCTATGACACGGGCGAACATGGGATAGGCGAAGATTTCCGCCTCGAAGGCCACGCCCCCGAAACCTTCGCGCCAGTCAATGGCGCTAATGGCAATGGCGCGCACGCCAACGACCAGGATGACGGCGTCCACGTCATCCCCGACGATGAGGTGCGCACGCCTGCCGCCCCGCCGCCTCCGCAGCCCGTCAAGCAGGAAACGCCTGCCTGATGAAGAAGCCGTCCACCAGGGACAAGAAGGGTGCAAAGCCGGCCACGCCCGAAGTCGACGAAGTCGAGGCCAGCCGCGCGCCGCTGATGGACCACCTGCTGGAGCTGCGCGACCGGCTCGTCCGCATTCTCGTGGTGATCGGCGTGCTCTTTCTCGCCGGCTGGTATGTCACTGAGCCTGTGCTGGCCTACCTGCTGCAGCCGCTGAGCGACGCCGCCCATCGCGCCGGCCGGCCTCTCACCGAAACCATCGAGACCGTCACCACCGCGCCGATGGAGATGATCTTCGTCAAGCTGAAGATGTCCTTCCTGCTCGCGGTCGCCGCCGGCTTCCCCTACATCGCCTATCAGGTCTACGCCTTCATCGCGCCCGGCCTCTACAAGAACGAGCGCGCCGCCGTTCTGCCTTACCTGTTCGTGATGCCGATCCTCTTCGTGGCGGGCGGGGCGCTGGTCTACCAGTATGTCCTGCCCACCTTCATGGACCTGTCCTTCAGCCAGGAATTCACCGCCGCCGGCGCCAAGGTGGTCTACCTGCCGAAGATCAAGGAATACTACGAGCTCTCCATCTCGCTGCTCACCGCCTTCGGCTTCGCCTTCCAGCTGCCGGTGGTGATCTCCCTGCTGGCGCGCGCCGGCGTTGTGCAGGCGAGCATGCTGCGCAAGGGCCGTAAGTTCGCGCTGGTGGTAATCGTCTTCGCGGCGATGTTCATGACGCCGCCTGATCCATTCAGCTGGGTGCTGCTCTCGGCGCCGCTCTTCCTGCTCTACGAAAGCGGCATCATCGCGGCGATGCTGATCCAGCGCGGCCGCGCCCGCCGCGAGGCGGCGGATGCAAAGCGCGAAGAGGAAGAAGAGGCCCGCGAAGCCGCCGAAGAAGCCCGTCGCCGCGCCAGTGTTCCTGCCACAACCCAGCGCCCCTGGCCCGCCGGCGAATAACCGCCACATTCCTGCGACCACACCGGAAGCGTGCCTCTTGGCACGCGTCCCCGGCGGAGGCCTGGGTCCAGCCAGCGCGCTCCGTCGCCTCGGCGTGGCGCTGTTGCGGAAGACTGGACCTCGGGCCCACCGGGGATGCGTCCTGCGGACGCCAACGGACCACAACCCCCGGTTGACAAACCCCGCCGATTCCGCCCGCAGGTTTTTCAGTGTGCCATGAGTGATTTCAGCGGCTTGCGCGCCAGGATTCGGCCGATTCCAAATCACGCTTTCCCCACCCTCCCGGACCTGTGCGAGACTGCCTCCATCCATCCCGCATGGTGGGCAGCCGATCACGGTCCAACGGCGCGGGGTGGACGCAGCGCGCGTGAAAGCCCGGCGGGAAGCCAAGGTGAAAAGCCGGGAGCAGGCGCAAGGCAAGGCCGCAGGTCGGGAGGGACATACTCCTTGCCAGGGGCCGGGTCCTTCGCGCCTTTCGGGGTCCATGGCTGAACATCCATGGCCCGCACGCCGGCGGCGATCCAGCCGCGCCGGGTGAAATAGCCCGTAGCTGGAGCCGTCGCACAAACGCCTGCCGGGGACGCGGGAGCCGCGACCTCTTTCCAGCCGGTTGCTCCGCCTCACCGCGGAGACGCCACACAACGCGGGGCATCCCGCGTCCCCGGGCCCTCCTTACGGGCTCACGACCACAGCATCCCAGGCGGAAACTCCGGCCTGATGGCTGACCTGCGTCCGCCAACCATCCAGAAGGACAATCGACCCATGAAGCGACACCGCCGGCGAACCATGAAAGACGGCCCCGCCGAAATCTATACCGAAGCGGTCCTTCGCGTCCGGGCCGCAATGAACCGCGGCGACGTTAAGGAAGCGCGGCACTGGACCGGCATTGCCGAACGCGTTCACCGCATGGAGTTCCACTACCTCGACGCCATCGGCCGCGAACAGCGCTATGAGCTGGACGCCCAGGAGCGCCGCCTCCGCATTGCGCGCCTGGAGAGGGCGGCGAAGGCCCCGCAATACCGCTGAACCAGGGCAGGGTCGGGGCGCCTGCTCATGGCGGCCCCGCCCTTTGCGCCTCGCCCGCATCAGGCTAGACCCCGGCGAAGCCCGAGGACGACCATGCACGACATCCGCGCCATCCGTGAGAACCCTGCAGCCTACGCCGCCGCCCTGTCGCGCCGGCCGGCGGTCGATGGCGCCTCCGAGATCGCGGCCATCATGGCGCTCGACGAAAAAGTCCGCGCCGCCATCCTGCGCAAGCAGGAGGCCGAACAGGCCCGCAACGCGAAATCGAAGGAGATCGGGAAGGCGAAGGCCTCAAAGGACGAAGCCCTCGCCCAGAGCCTGATGGCTGAAGTCGCCGCCGCCAAGCAGACGATCGAGGACGCCGGCAAGGACGAAGCCGACGCTACGCGTGATCGCGACGATCTCCTCGCGCGCCTGCCCAACGTGCCGTTCGAGGACGTCCCACAAGGCGCCGACGAACACGGCAATGTCGAGGTCCGCCGCCATGGCGATCCGCGCAAGTTCAACTACGCGCCGAAGGACCACGCCGACATCGGCGAGAAACTCGGCCTCATGGACTTTGAAGCCGCCACCCGCATGAGCGGCGCTAGGTTCGTGGTGCTGAAAGGCCAGCTCGCAAGACTGGAACGCGCGCTGACGCAGTTCATGCTCGACATCCAGACGGACGAGAACGGGTACGTCGAACACGCGACACCGCTGCTCGTTAAGGGTCACGCGATGTACGGCACAGGCCAGCTCCCAAAGTTCGAAGAGGATTTGTTCGTAACGAGGGCGCTCAACTGGGAACGGCTTTCGAGCGCTATGGCGTTCAAACGCACATTTAATGAGATACTTCCCGGACCTGATGACATCGCAGAATTCGATGCCGATGCTCGCCAGAAGATCGAAAGCGGCATGTTTGCTGAGAAGCGCTACCTCATCCCCACCGCCGAAGTCTCGCTCACCAATATCTGCCGCGAGCAGATCGTCGACGGCGAGACTCTCCCCGTGCGCATGACTGCCGCAACGC
>VFQT010003058.1_pt1 | contig 15896 bp, 15 predicted proteins | sample 3512381 | NCBI WGS metagenome assembly VFQT01 (sample SAMN10412376, study PRJNA504923) | tailings metagenome | isolation source: Relicate 2 Philex TSF3 active mining site | place: Philippines: Tuba, Benguet | collected 2017-08-29 | reverse complement strand
GTAACGTAAGGGTATGTACCGTGATCGACATCCAGAAGGCTGCCCTGCGCGCCCTCAAACAGTAAATTTGCACCGGCCTTATGCGCTGCATGCAGAGCGCTAGAGACATCAGTCACCATCGGCCGCAAGCGAGGCGCGGTGCTTAATGCGTCGTCGAAGGTTTTTTGAAAATCAATCGCCTCAGCCTTCAGATAATTCACTAACACGTAGTTGTGATAATCGAGGTTCTCGCGCAGTTTTTCCTCAAAACGACGCTCATTCATCAGATCAGCAACACGAATCGCGCGCCGCGCAACTTTGTCTTCGTAAGCCGGGCCGATGCCTTTTCCTGTCGTACCAATTTTCGCCGCACCACGCGCAGCCTCGCGCGCGGCATCGAGCGCAGTGTGATACGGCAGAATCACCGGACACGCTTCCGATACTTTCAAACGCGCAGCGACCTCGATACCGGATGCCTCAAGCTTGTCGATTTCGCGCAGCAAGTCAGGTACAGACAGCACAACGCCATTGCCGATGTAGCAGGCAACACCCGCACGCATAATTCCAGATGGTATGAGCTGCAGCGCAGTTTTTTGTCCGCCAATCACCAAGGTATGCCCGGCGTTGTGGCCACCCTGAAAGCGCACCACACCCTGCGAGTGATCGGTCAACCAATCGACGACTTTACCCTTGCCCTCATCGCCCCACTGCGTGCCGATGACTACGACGTTTCTAGCCATGATGATTCAGTCTCTTTTAATTTCCGCTGTCAACGCAGCGGCTTGATAACAAGCTTTCCGTTTTGTTCGACAATTTCGCGATCGCAGTCAAACTCCTGCGGGTCATGCGACTGCCCCGGGAAGTGTTGAATCACAATCTCTCCTTGCTGCCGCAATTGCGCAATTAGCGCTTGTAGTGCTTCATCATGTCGCCATGGTGCACTGATTGCCGGCACCGGTGGCGTTACCGGCAGCAACCCCACAATTTCCCGCAGATCCATTGAGAAACCGGTCGCCGGTCGGGCGCGACCGAAGGCCTCTCCGACCTCGTCATAGCGCCCGCCACGAGCCACCGCATTCGGCAGACCGGGAACATAGATCGCGAAAGTCACGCCGCTTTCATACTGATAGCCCGACAAGTCGGCAAGATCGATGTTAATGCTCGCGCCAGTCGCCGCCTGAGCCATTTGCGACAACGCACTCAAGGCCTGATCAATCGCTGCTTTGCGGGGTAGCGATTGCCTCGCTGCATCCAGCACCTCGATACCGCCTCGCAGCGAGGCAAGAGTCAGAACCGCCTCACGTACTGAATGTCCGTAGCGCTTAACCCATTCATGCAGGGCCGGCATATCCTTGGCGCGCAGCAGACCAATCAGCGCCGATCGTTCGCTTTTAGCAAGCGGATCATCTTCAATTATGGCGTCGAGTACACCCACATGCGAGAGATCGAGCGTAAGCTCAGACAGGCCCGCAAGCTTCAGGGAAGCCAGCGCCAGCGCTTGTATCTCGACATCGGCCTCCAGACCGGCATGGCCGTAAATCTCGGCGCCTACCTGTAGCGGCTCGCGCGTCGAATGAAAGCCGGAGGGTCGCGTATGCAACAGCGCGCCCGCGTAGCACAGGCGCACTACGCCCGGGCGATTCAGCAGGTGCGCATCGATGCGGGCAACTTGAATCGTCATATCGGCCCGGATGCCCATCGTGCGACCGGACAGTTGATCGACCAGTTTGAACATACGCAGGTCCAGATCCTGGTCCTGCACCGGCATCAGCGATTCAACATACTCCAGCAGCGGCGGCGCCACCAGTTCGTAGCCATAGCTGCGGAACTGGTCGAGCATGGCACGACGCACCTCCTCCGTCTTGCGCGCCTCAGACGGTAAGACATCAGCAACATTCTCGGGCAGCAGCCAGTTGGGCATGGGAGATCAGGCCGGAAGGGTGAAAAGGTGGAAGGCGAGCAGGAGGATACCAAACAGGACGGTGGCCAGCCCGAAAAGCCGGATCTGGCCCACCTTACTTCTTGGCACCGCCAGGGGTCTTGAAGTAACGGAGGAATTCCGAGTTCGGGTCGATCAGCAGCACATCGCTGCGCGTCTTGAAGCTGTCTTTGTATGCCTCAAGACTACGCATGAATTTGTAGAACTCCGGATTCTTGCCAAACGCATCAGAGTAAATTCGGGCAGCCTTGGCATCTCCATCACCGCGAATCGCCTCTGCTTGGCGATAAGCGTCGGCCAGGATAACGGTGCGCTGGCGATCGGCATCGGCTCGGATTTTTTCAGACTCGGCAGAACCTGTCGAGCGCAACTCGTTGGCCACTCGCACGCGCTCGGATTTCATGCGCTCGTAGACCGAGTTGTTAATCTGCTCGACGTAATCAACCCGCTTCAAACGAACGTCCAGAATTTGCGCGCCAATTTGGGTCGCCTCGGAGGCGACCTTGTTGCGAATCGCATCCATCACCTTGCCGCGCTCGCCGGAGATCACTTCGCGCACCGTACGCTTGGTGATTTCTTCGTTAAGCGCTGCCTTGATGATCTGCGCCATACGGTCTTGCGCACGACGCTCGTCACCACTGAAAGAGACGAAGTACAACTTGGGGTCAGCGATACGCCATTTGACGAAGGCATCAACCAGAATATTTTTCTTTTCTGCAGTGATGAAACGATCGGGCTCGGGCGTGTCGAGCGTGAGAATACGTTTGTCGAGCAGCATCACGTTTTGGAAAGGCGGCGGCAGCTTGAAATGCAGACCGGGGTCTTTGATCACCTGCTTGACCTCACCCAAGGCAAATACGATCGCGTACTGACGCTGATCCACCACGAACAGCATCGAAGACACCAACGCCAGCGCGATTAACGTGGCGATTACATAAGATATCAGGCGACTCATCAGCGACTCTCCCGATCACGCATGCTGCGCTCGCGGTTTCTATCTGACTTGCCCTCGCTCACCGATGTCTCGCTCAGCGGCGCGGGCGTCGCGGGCGGTGGCGGCGCAACGCCCGCCGCTGCCTCTGCTGCGGTTTGCGCGATCAGTTTGTCCAGCGGGAGATAAATCATGCTGTTATTGCTTTTGGTGTCGACCATGATTTTGGTCGTGCTCGCAAAAATCTGCTGCATGGCTTCAATGTATAAGCGATCACGCATCACACCGGGCGCGCGTTGATACTCGACCAGTACTTTGTTAAAACGCGCAGCCTCACCCTCGGCGTTGGCAACCACGCGCGCGCGGTAGCCCTCAGACTCTTGCATCAAACGCGAGGCTGCGCCGCGCGCCTTGGGAATGACATCGTTGGCGTAGGCCTGGCCCTCGTTTTTCTGGCGCTCGCGATCCTGACCCGCTTTAACCGCATCATCAAAAGCCGCCTGCACCTGCTCCGGCGGTTGCACCGCCTGCATGGTGACGTTGGCGACCAGCACACCCGTGGCGTAGCGATCAAGAATTTGTTGCATCAAGGTGCTGGTATCGAAGGCAACTTTCTCGCGACCTTCATACAGCACGAAATCCATCTTGGACTTTCCAACCACCTCGCGAATCGCAGTCTCCGCGACTTGTTTGACAGTTTCTTCCTGATCGCGATTATTAAATACCCATGCCGAGGCATCTTTCAGCCGGTACTGCACAGCGAACTGGATATCGATAATGTTTTCGTCGTCGGTCAGCATCAGCGACTCACGCGCCAGCTTGTTGCGCACATTGCTGCGGTAGCCCACCTCGACCGTACGAACCTGTGACAAATTAACCGTCTCCTGGGTCTGAATCGGATACGGCCAGCGCCAATTGAAACCCGGCTGCGCCGAGTGACTGTATTTACCGAAAGTGAGCACGATGCCGGTTTGACCTTCCTGGATAATGAAGAAGCCGCTCACTAACCAGAGAAATACGATAACCGCGCCGGCGACGCCCGCGCTGATGCCCGCACCGCGTACATCGTCATCGCCATCATTGCCCGAACCGCCTCCTGCATTACCGCCGCCCTTGCCGCGCAGCAGCCGGTTGATGCGTTGGTTGAAATCGCGCCAGAGCTGGTCAAGATCGGGGGGACCATCATTCGGTCGACCCGTTTGCCGCGGCTCTTTGTTGTCATTATCCTGCGAGCCACGACCCCAGCGAGGGTCGTTCAAGGAAAATTTCAGGCCAAATCTTTTTTTTATTGATCCGAACATGCCGTCGTGGTGTTCTGCGGTCGGTGGGGGTGCTGAGTGCTTCTCGCGATCGCATTGCGCAACAAATCAATGCCTTCGCCGGTTTTTGCACTCACAAAAACACGGCGAATTTTATCATATTCATCATATTCCACGCCGGGGCCTTGCCCGCCAACATCGATCTTGTTCCAAACCAGAATTTGCGGAATATGATCCGCGCCAATCTCTGCAAGCACCTGATTCACTTGCACAATCTGCTCGTCGCGCACCGGGCTCACGGCATCAACCACATGCAGCAGCAGATCAGCATGTATGGTTTCCTCCAGGGTCGCGCGGAAGGCAGCCACCAGCTGCGTTGGCAACTCCCGGATAAAACCCACGGTGTCGGACAGCACGATATTGCCAACCTCGCCCAAGTGCATGCGGCGCGAGGTGGTATCCAGCGTGGCGAACAACTGGTCGGCGGCGTAGACGCCTGCCTTTGTCATGTTGTTAAACAGGGTGGACTTCCCTGCGTTGGTATAGCCGACAAGCGATACGGAAAATGTTGCACTGCGCTCGCGCGCGCGTCGCTGCGTTAGACGCTGACGCTGCAGTTTCTCGAGCTTGGACCGTAACATCTTGACCCGCTCACCGATCAAGCGCCGATCGGTCTCAAGCTGGGTTTCGCCCGGGCCACGCAGCCCGATACCGCCTTTTTGCCGTTCAAGGTGAGTCCACCCCCGCACCAGGCGGGTGGCCAGGTGCTGTAGTTGCGCCAGCTCCACCTGCACCTTACCTTCGTGGCTTTTCGCTCGCTGGGCAAAGATATCGAGTATCAGGCTGGTGCGGTCGATCACGCGTACCTTAAGGTGTCGCTCAAGGTTACGCTGCTGCGCCGGCGAGAGTGCGTGGTTGAAGATCGCCAGGTCTGCGCCCAGGTCAGTCAACGCCTCAGCTATTTCGTCGGCCTTGCCCGAGCCCACGAAGAGCGAGGCGTCCGGGCTTGAGCGCCGCCCGGTAATCGCCGCTACCGGTTGCGCACCGGCAGAGGTAGACAACAATGCGAGTTCTTCGAGGCTAGCGTGGAAGTCGCCCTTGCCGAAGTCCACGCCGACCATGACAGCGCGCATCAGCCTGCCCCGGACAGAAGGTCACGAGGCAAAAGAGACTTACTCAGACTCGGACTCTGAGGTGGCTTGGTGCAGGTTGACCGCGCGCGCAGGCACCACTGTGGAGATCGCGTGCTTGTACACCATTTGCGTGACTGTGTTGCGCAGCAACACAACATACTGATCGAAGGACTCAATATGCCCCTGCAGTTTGATGCCGTTAACAAGATAAATAGACACTGGCACGTGCTCTTTTCGCAAGGCGTTGAGGAATGGATCCTGCAGTAGTTGCCCTTTGTTGCTCATGGATGCTCCGTATTCTTATAAGTTCAGCGGATTGTTTTTCACATTTGACGGAGGTGAACGCCCCAATCACTGGCAACAAGGAATGTAATCGATTTTGCCACTTGCTGGCAAACGGCGTCGCGCAAAATCGTGGCTAATCCGTTTTTGAGAAGGGGTTTTTTCCAGAGCGAAACTCTATCCGCAGGGGCGTGCCTACCAAGCCAAAACTCTCACGAAAATGTTTCTCCAGATACCGCTTGTAGCTCGGGTCGATGCCATCCAGCGCGTTGCCATGCACAATAATGATGGGAGGATTCTGACCACCTTGATGCGCGTAACGCAGTTTGGGACGAACCGAGCCCTTGCGACGCGGCTGCTGATGCTCTACCGCCTCTTGCAGCGCACGTGTTAGTTGAGGCGTTGGCAAATTTCGCATCGCCGCCTCGTAGGCAGCGTTGATGGATTTCATCATCGGCGGGATGCCGGTGCCCTTGGTGGCGGAAATGAAATGCATCTTGGCAAATGAAAGAAACGATAGCTTACGTTCAATCTCACGCTTGATGTGTTCGCGAGTATCTTGATCAAGACCATCCCACTTGTTTACACCAACCACCAATGCGCGGCCCGCCTCCAGCACAAAGCCTGCAATGTGCGCGTCTTGCTCAGAGATATCCTGCTGCGCATCGAGCAAGAGCAGCACCACGTTCGCATCAGCAATCGACTTGAGCGTTTTCACGACCGAAAATTTCTCGATCGCTTCAAACACTTTACCCTTGCGACGAATGCCGGCGGTATCAATCAAGGCGTAATGACGTCCGTCACGTTCAAACGGAATTTCAATTGAATCACGCGTGGTTCCGGGCATGTCAAATGCAATCACACGCTCTTCACCCAGTAAGGCATTGACCATGGTTGACTTACCTACATTCGGCCGACCAACAATCGCAATGCGTATACCCCGGTGTTCGGGCTGATCTGGCGCTTCGGTCGTGTTCTCGATTAACTCATCAAGCGCCGACTCAACCAGGTCGGGCACGCCATCGCCGTGCGCAGCAGAGATGACGCAAGGATCACCCAAACCAAGTTCATAAAAATCCGCCGCGACACTGGCGTATCGCATGCCCTCGGATTTATTCACCACCAGCATGACCTTGCTTCCTGCTTTACGCAAAAACTCGGTAATGGTTTTATCGTGCGGGGTTAAGCCTTGACGACCATCAACCATGAACATGACGATGTCGGCCTCGGCGATGGCCTGCTGTGTCTGCTTGGCCATTTCGCGCATGATGCCGTCTTTGGCTACCGGCTCAAAGCCGCCGGTATCAATCACCAGAAACGGACGCTTGCCGATCCTTCCCTCACCGTAATGGCGGTCGCGCGTTAGTCCCGGAAAATCAGCGACCAACGCGTCACGCGAGCGCGTCATACGATTGAACAAGGTAGATTTGCCGACATTCGGCCGCCCGACCAGAGCGATCACAGGTTTCATGGCGCGTTGAGGTTACGGTCCGGGCCTGACTGTGCGCTCACGCAGCGCCAGACCAGAGCTTGAGATTACTCGGTGGTGAGCGCAATCAGTTTGCCATCAACCGTTTGCACCACCAAGTTGGCGCCTGTCACGACCGGCGCGGCACGAAGCTGTGAGCCGATATTCAGGCGGGCCAGCATGGCTCCTTCTTCGCGTGACAGAAAATGCAAATAGCCGTCTTTATCGCCGACGACTACCGCACGTCCGAAAGACACAGGCGCTGACAGGCCTCGCCCGCGCAGTGCTGTGCTGCGCCACAAGCTACCGCCGGTATCACGCGAAAAACCGGCCAGCACACCAAGCTCATCGGCTGCAAATACATAGCGCTGATCCATCGCCGGGCCGGTATCTGCCGAGAACTCGCGCGCCCAGCGCAAGCTGCCGTTTGCGGTGTCCATACAAGCGATACGACCCTGGTAGGCCGTTGCGCATATTTCGCGACCAAGCAAGGCCGGCAAGCCGGAGACATCAGCGACGCGTTCGAGTTCGGTCGCGCCGCGCGGCTCGGCCACCGGCGCATCCCAACGGGCGACGCCGGTGGCTGTGTTGATAGCCAGTAGACGACCGGCCGGCAAAGCGACAAACGCCACACCGTCATAAATCACAATACCCGGCGCTGAACGCAGCACCAGCGCCGGCGCCGTGCGCTGCACTACCCAGCGACGCTCACCGGACTCGACATCATAGGCAACGATCTTGTTGTCCATGCTGCGTACGACCACCACACCGCTGCCAACCGCAGGCGCGGACAATACTTCGGTCGACGCCTTCACCTTCCAGCGCTGCTTGCCGGTTGCTGCGTCAAACGCGAACACTGTTCCGCGCGCACTCGCAACGGCTACGGTTGCTGCATCAGCACCGACACCCGCCGCAATATCTGCATCAACGGTGACGCTCCAGGTTGTTTGCCCACTCGAGGCGTCTAACGCAACCACCTTGCCACCGCTGCCCGCCGCATAGACTTTGCCATCGGCGAAAGCCGGGATAAGAAATGGCGTCCCCGCAGCGCCGACCTCGGCACGCCAGAGGGTCCGGACGGTCAGGCTAGGCTTGAAATCGACCAGCGCAGCCGGCTCTATCCGAGCCTTTTTGCCGGAGAACATGGAGCATGAGGCCAAGGCCCCAAGCAGCAGTACAGAAGCTAATCGCAGCAAGCGCAGCGAGCTGTTCATCAATCGTTCCTTATTAACCCTTGCCAGGTGCGCCGCCCACTGCGTCCAACTTGAGCTGAATCAGTTGACGTGCCGGGTTCTTGACCTCGGTTTTTTCAAGTGCAGTTTGGTACGCCAGACGCGCGTCATCAAGCTTGTTCAGACCAACATAGAGGTCACCTTTGCGGTCTGCCACGAGCGCCGCGAATTGATCCGGGAAATCAGCGGTCAGTACCTTCAGACCCTCATCGTAGGCTTTTTCATCGAGCAGTACACCGGCCAATCGAATGCGCGCGATCGCCTTGAACTCATCGTTCTTGCCGTGCTCCGACACCCACAGCAACTCGGTTTTCGCAGCAGGCAAATCGGCGGCGTCGAACGCTGCTCTGGCGGCAACCAGCGCGCCCATCTGCGCGTAGGCGGTGCTACCGAATTTATCTTTCAGGTCAGCCGATGCGCGAACGCGCTTGGTAGCGTCGTTAGACTCGACGGCCTTGACCAGCTCTTCGTACAGCACCGCCGCCTTCGCTGCTTGCGAACGCTGCCAGTAGTTCCAACCTGTCCATGATGCATACGCAAGTAGTACAGCCGTGATTAACCAGGTGACCAGATTGCCGTATTTATCCCACCACGCCTTTAGCGTAGCAATTTGTTCTTGCTCTTCGTGATCGTATGCCATAACGTTTTTTTGATTAGTGATGCGTGTGAACTTGTCCGGCGTGCAAATGCCCGTGATCATGATCCCCGTCACCAACGATCTGATCAATCAGATAGTCAACGACCTGATCAAATGCGATATGGCGTTGGTTGTTGGTCATGTCGGGCTCGCGCAGGTGCTTGATGCTGGCCTCGCCTTTCGCCATTTCGTCGTCACCCAAGATAAGGGCATATGCGGCACCGCTGGCGTCGGCGCGCTTCATCTGCGTCCTAAAGCTGCCCGCACCGCCAGGCGCTGCGCAATGTAGCACAACATCCAGCCCCGCATCCCGCAAACGCTCGCCCATGATGAAGGCTTGCAATTGCGCCGCATCACCTTGGTGCACCAGATAGACATCGCACTGACCGGCGCTGATCGTTCCGGTGCTCGCTCGCATCAATTCAAGCAGCCGCTCGACGCCCATCGCAAATCCAACCGCCGGGCTAGGCTTGCCGCCAAAAATTTCAATCAGCGGATCGTAGCGACCGCCGCCGCACACCGTACCCTGCGAGCCCAGATGATCTGTAATCCATTCGAACACGGTCCGGTTGTAGTAGTCCATACCGCGTACCAGGCGCGGGTTGATGGTAAAGCGAATGTTGTTGGCGTTGAGCAGCCGCTGCAGACCATCAAAGTGCGCGCGTGAGGCATCACCGAGGTAATCGAGCAGCTTCGGCGCTTGGTTCACCAGATCCTGCATGGCCGGATTTTTCGTATCCAGAATACGCAGCGGATTGGACTGCAGCCGACGCTTTGCCTCGGCATCCAACAACTCGCTATTCTTTTCGAAATAAGTAATCAGGTCAGCGCGGTGACGGTTGCGCTCGTCGGCGTCGCCGATGGAGTTGATCTCCAGGCGTATGTCGCTCAAACCGAGATCATCCCAAAGACGTTGGCACATCATGATCAGCTCAGCGTCAATATCCGGACCCGAGAAGCCTACTGCTTCGGCGCCGACCTGATGAAACTGACGGTAACGACCTCGCTGCGGGCGCTCATGTCGAAACATCGGACCGGAATACCATAGCCGCTTGGGGCCGTCATAGATCAGGTTATGTTCAAGCACTGAGCGCACTACCCCGGCGGTGCTCTCGGGACGCAGTGTCAGCTGATCGCCGTTCATACTGTCGGTGAAAGAGTACATCTCCTTCTCGACAATATCGGTGACAGCACCGAGCCCGCGCGCAAACAACGCGGTAGGTTCGACAATGGGTGTACGAATCTGCTGGTAGCCGTAGCTGCGCAGTACCGCTTGCACGGTATTCTCAAACAACTCCCACAGCGGTGCTTCGTCGGGCAGCACATCATTCATGCCCTTCACACCAAGAATTTTTTCTTTTTTATGCTCTGCCATAACGGGTCTTTACGTAATCCAGTACGATGGATTGAAACTCTTCAGCAATGCGCTCACCCCGCAGCGTGACCGACTTCTGACCATCAATAAAAACCGGCGCCGCCGGTGACTCGCCCGTTCCAGGCAAACTGATACCGATGTTGGCATGCTTGGACTCGCCGGGGCCGTTGACGATGCAGCCCATCACCGCAACATTCATCTCTTCTACGCCGGGGTACGCTGTTTTCCAGACCGGCATCTGCTCGCGCAGATAGCTTTGGATTTGATCAGCGAGTTCCTGGAACACGGTTGATGTCGTGCGACCACAGCCGGGGCATGCGATTACCATGGGCGTGAATTTTCGCAAGCCCATGGTTTGTAAAATCTCCTGCGCGACAATGACTTCTTTAGTTCGGTCACCGCCGGGCTCTGGCGTAAGCGAAACCCGTATGGTGTCGCCAATGCCTTCCTGCAGCAGCACACCGATCGCCGCAGTCGATGCAACAATGCCTTTGCTGCCCATACCTGCTTCGGTCAGCCCGAGATGCAGCGGGTAGTCGCAACGCCGCGACAGCTCGCGGTACACCGCAATCAGGTCTTGTACCCCCGACACCTTGCACGACAAAACAATACGGTCGCCCGGCATACCGAGTTCTTCAGCACGCTGCGCGCTATCGAGCGCTGAGGTGATCAGCGCTTCATACATCACCGCCTGCGCGCTCCATGGCACCGTGCGCTGCGCGTTTTCATCCATGATTCGCGCCAGTAGCGACTGGTCGAGACTGCCCCAGTTGACACCAATTCGTACCGGCTTGCCGTACTGGTTGGCGACCTCGATCATTTGTGCAAACTGAGTGTCGCGCTTGGCGCCCTGCCCGACATTGCCGGGATTAATCCGGTACTTGGAAAGCGCCTCTGCGCAGGCGGGGTATTTTGTCAGCAGCAAGTGGCCGTTGTAATGAAAATCCCCCACCAGCGGCACGTCGATATCCATCTTGTCGAGCTGCTCACGAATCAACGGAACCGCCGCAGCAGCATCTTCTGTGTTGACGGTAATACGCACGACCTCGGAACCGGCGCGCGCTAATTCTTTCACCTGAATCGCAGTACCGATCACATCAGCCGTATCGGTATTGGTCATGCTTTGCACCATCACCGGCGCACCACCGCCGACACGTACTTCGCGGTTAGCGTAGCGCACCACTGCCTGACGCGTGAGCTTGCGCATGACAGGCCCTGAGGGAATCGGCGATACGGGCTGATCCATAAATGACTCCTTACTTGAGACTCAGCTTGGCGACATTATCGCGGGCGACGGCACGCAAGTTGAGCGACTGACCACGCAGCGCCGCATCAACACCTTCGGCATTACCCACCACCAGCACAACCGGCTCATGCACTTCGATCAGCTCAGTGGTGCCCGCCTTCATCAGCCGCGATATCAGCCTGCGCTCGCCCTCTACCGTGGTGACCTCCACCCAGCTGTCTTCGCGCGCCTTGATCTCCAGTGCACTGCCAGATACTGCTGCCGCGCCCGATTCAGCGCCGGCGACAGACTTGTCGCCCTCAGCATCTGTCGAGGAGGTCTCTCTGCCACCGGTAAGCGGTGGCAAGGCATCAACCACCTTTGCTACATCCACGCTGGGTACAGAGAACCAGCCATACTGAAACGCAGCGAAGATCAGTGCGCACACGACCGCTGCGGCAATAATTAGCGAAGGCCATTTGCTGGGGTTGCGGCGGCGCGGCGGCGGTTGCTGCCGGCCGCGCAAGCCGGGTGCGGGCAAGGGCCTGCGCACTACCATGCTGTCGAATGCCGGGTTGGGTTCGCTCGACAGCATCGCGATCAGCGGCGCCGGGTCAAGCTCGAGGAGTTTGGCATACGAGCGAATAAAACCCCGTACTGTCGCCATACTCGCCAGTTGGGCGAAATCATCTGACTCCAGGGCGGCGATCTGACGCGGCGAAATTTTCAGACGTGCAGAAACATCCTCAACCGACAAACGATACTCTTCACGACGCTTCGCCAGCGTCGCACCCGGTAATTGCTGCGGCATGTACTCAACCACATCCGATGGGTGGCCTTGCTCATGCTGATGCGCATCGGTAGTCTCAGCCGGTTCGGTTGCGGAAAGCGGCTTGGCGTCGTCGCCCGACACAGGCGGCTCGAGTTTGTCGTTATCGCTCATTGATATCGTTACTCAAATAAGCCTGCAATTGCGGAGATTCCGGGAACATTCGTTTCCACTGCGCGGCAATGCTGCGCTCCGCGTCACGATCTCCGAGCCGGCGCTCGGTGTCCACTGCGAGCGCGTAGTCCTGGCTGCTCGCTTGACCACTCGGTAGAAGGATAGTGAAATGCAAACGTGCCTGCCGGTAGTCACCGCGCTGTGCCGCCAGCCGCGCCAGTTGCGAACGGGCAGCGAGTAATCCTGCATCGGCCTGCAACGCGCGTTTGAAATACTGTTCAGCGCGTTCGAACTTGTTCAGCCGCAAACTGCACAGGCCAGCATTCATCGCGGCATTGGCCGGCGCAGCGTAGCGTTTGTGTGCGAGCGCACGATCGAAAAAAATTAATGCTTGTTCCGGCTGACCAGTTTCGCAAAGCAGCCAACCCATATTGTTGTGCAAGGCGGGATCGTCCGGCGCCAGGCGGAGCGCCTGCGTCATGCTTTGTCTGGCCGCCTCGGGCTCGCCCAATCGCATGAGCGCCAGTGCGCGCAGGCCGAGCGCATCAACCCGGGCCGGATCAACATCCAGCACGCGATTGGCTTCTTCAAGCGCGATCGCGTGATTACCCTCGGCGAAGTAAGCTTTTGCCAGTTCTAGACGAGCACTCGCGCGACGCTCAATATCCGCAGCGCTGCCCGCGTCGCGTGGCACAGTGGTACACGCCGCGAGCGACAGCAACGCCGAAAAAATAATCCAGAGTTTCATCGATACTTTAACCGGGAATCTCAACAATACGTCCAAAATCGGGGCCGTACTTTTGCTGATACGCATGCATTCGCTGTGTTCTTTCGAGCAGCCGCGTACGATCTTGTACATCGCCCGCGAGCTGACCGCAAGCGGCATCAATATCATCACCACGTGTCTTGCGAATCGTGGTTACGATGCCACCCTCCATCAAGATGTTCGCAAAAGCCTTGATGCGCGGATTGCCTGAACGACGCAAACCAGACGAGGGGAACGGATTAAATGGAATCAGGTTGAATTTGCAGGAGACATTACTCACCAACGCGAGCAGCTCGCGCGCGTGCGCGTCAGTATCGTTGACACCATCAATCATGCAGTACTCGAAGGTGATGAAGTCGCGCGGTGCAAATTCCAGATAGCGCTTGCAAGCCGCGAGTAATTCAGACAACGGATACTTGCGGTTGAGCGGTACCAAATCATCGCGCAGCGTATCGTTCGAGGCATGCAAAGACACGGCCAATGCCACTGCGCAGTCAGCAGAGAGTTTATCCATCATGGGCACAACACCGCTGGTCGACACCGTCACACGACGCCGCGACAGGCCGTAGGCGTTATCGTCGAGCATGAGTTTGAGCGCTGCGACTGTTGGCTCATAATTCAGCAGCGGCTCACCCATACCCATCATGACCACGTTAGTGATCTGGCGCTCACCTTTGGGGCCGGGTGCAATACCCTTCTCGCGCCGCAGCGTTCGCTCAGCCATCCATAGCTGCCCGACAATTTCACCAATGCTTAGATTTCGCGAGAAGCCTTGCTTACCGGTAGAGCAAAAACGGCAGTTTACTGCGCATCCTGCTTGAGTAGAGATGCACAGCGTGCCGCGATTGTCTTCCGGAATAAATACCGTCTCTACCGCATTCCCATCGCCGACATCGATCAGCCACTTGCGGGTGCCGTCGGATGCGGTACTGTCGTTGATGATGGCAGGCGCCGCCACGGTTGCGTGGCGCTTGAGCTTTTCACGCAAGGATTTGGCGAGGTCGGTCATCGCGTCAAAATCAGCCTCACCAAACTGATGTATCCAACGCTGCAATTGTTTGGCACGAAACGGCTGCTCGCCCAGATCACCGCACCATTGGATGAGTGCGGCGGGATCCAGATCCAGCAGGTTGGTCAGTGCCGCCATGAATGCCTCCCAAAACTCCTTGCGGCCGATGGGAAATTCGACCGCCGATACGCGCGCCTTGATACAGCCTTGGAGCTGACGCGACCCGAGTGAATGAGATCAGCGAGAGTAAACGTTCAAGCTCGGGAAAAAATAAGCGATTTCAGTTTTTGCTGTGTCCGGGCCATCCGAGCCATGCACGGCGTTGGCGTCGATCGAATCAGCGAAATCAGCACGAATTGTTCCCTTGTCGGCTTTCTTCGGATCGGTCGCACCCATCAGATCACGATTTTTCATGATCGCGTTGTCGCCCTCAAGCACTTGCACCATCACCGGACCGGAAATCATGAAATCAACCAAGTCCTTGAAAAACGGACGCTCGCGATGAACGGCGTAAAAACCCTCTGCTTCGGCACGCGACAGGTGAATCATACGCGCGGCGATCACTTTCAGGCCTGCGTTTTCAAAGCGGGTGTAGATCTGTCCGATGACATTTTTGGCTACTGCATCCGGCTTGATAATAGACAGGGTGCGCTCGGTGCTCATCTAGAAAACTCCAATAAAATGAAAGGGTTAAGGAATTAGAAGGACTCATTTGATAACTTTCGATTTTAACATGAAAGCGCCTCTTTCAGACCGCCGTAGCGGCACAGTTTCATGTTTGACGGCGTTGACAGCCGGATGCAGTCCGCTTCGAAGTAAGGTAAATTATCGAATTGACAGTCAGCGCCACTCGCCGGCTGTTATCAAACTGAACATGGAGGTCAAATGAACCAACCGCTACCCACTCAATACGGCACGCTTGACGACACTCTGGTCGCACGCCACCGCGTATTGCGCAACACCTACTGGCTGCTGGCGCTGTCCATGCTACCGACGGTGCTGGGTGCTTGGCTTGGGGTGCAGATGCACTTCGCGCTGTTCGCAAGTAGTCCCATGCTGAGCTTCATTGCATTTCTTGCTATTGCCTTCGGCTTTTTCTACGGCATAGAGCGCACCAAGAACTCCGGCATGGGCGTGGTCCTGCTGCTGGGTTTCACGTTCTTCATGGGGCTGATGCTCTCGCGAATGATCGAGCACATCCTTCATTTCGCCAACGGCCCGCAACTGATCATGACCGCCTTCGGTGGTACTGCTGTGGTGTTCGCGGCGATGGCGTCGATCGCCACCACCAGCAAACGTGATTTCTCCGGCATGTCGAGCTGGTTGTTCGCTGGCGTGATCGTGATCTTGCTGGCAGGCGTCGCCAACATTTTTCTGCAAATGCCGGCGCTACAAATCGTCATCTCGCTGGTGGCGGTGGTGATCTTCTCTGCTTATATTTTGTTTGATGTGCAGCGCATCATCAACGGCGGCGAGACCAACTACGTGAGCGCAACGCTGGCGATTTACCTCGACCTGTACAACGTTTTTGTGAACCTGCTCGCATTGCTGGGTATTTTCGGTGGTGAGCGCGATTAAGCCGTACCAAGCACCAACAAAAACGCCGGCCCGGAGCCGGCGTTTTTTATGCGTGATGAGGTGGCTGTGGTGTGATGAGGTGGCTGTGGTGTGATGAGGTGGCTGTGGTGTGATGATGAGGCCGTGGTGTGATGATGTGG
>VFQT010003056.1_pt1 | contig 15902 bp, 14 predicted proteins | sample 3512381 | NCBI WGS metagenome assembly VFQT01 (sample SAMN10412376, study PRJNA504923) | tailings metagenome | isolation source: Relicate 2 Philex TSF3 active mining site | place: Philippines: Tuba, Benguet | collected 2017-08-29 | reverse complement strand
AGGTCCAGAGGGCGTCGCACAAGGCTCCTCCGAGACCTCCGAAGCGGGCTGAGGTGGTGTTCGGGGCCCAGAGGGCGGAGGAGAGGCAGAGGCCAGAGCCTGTGGCGCCGCGCTCGGACGTGAAACGGATTGAAACGCGCGGACCGCGAGGAGAAGTGCGAGGGAAAGGTGGTTCCGGGGGCAGCGTTTCAAATGTTTCACCAGAACATGAAACATCGAGACCGAAGCGGGAGGACAAACGTCGAGACGACAGCCATCACAAGCGCCGAGACGAGCGTCGCCATGAGCGTCCAGACGAGCAGCGAGAAGAGAGAAAGACAGACAGGCGCGCAGAACCAGAGACACCTCTCACGGTGGCGATGGAGATCGGCGAGCGCTTCGAGCGGCTCGTGGCGCTGTTACTGAAGGACGAGGGGCTGCCTCCTGCGAGGCAGCTCTCGCAGATGGCGGGGCCGCTCGCGATGCAGGTGCCGCTGACGTTGGAGCTCGAGGGGGGACATGAGGAGACGCGGGCTTCGGCCCTTATCGAGACATTGAGGGAGAGGCTGAGGGCGACCATCGGCGGGGTCTCGGCCTTTCAGGAAGGCCGGGTCTACTGCTTCTTCACGGAGTCGGCGGACTCGCCGTACGGGACGCCGCCGCATGCGACCGATGTGTTCGCAGGCTATGCCGCCAATGGGCGGCCCGAGTGGGTGTCGTTTCCGAACCTTTGCCTCACGCGAAAGGAGACGCGGGTCGACCGCCTCTATGGGGACCACCCCGAGGTGCTTGCGCTGATTATTTTGCCAGATGAGCTCGAGGCGGGGCTCTTGCCGGGGTTTGGGAGGGGGAGTCTCACCTATCGGGTGCTCGGTCAGGTCGTGGTCGGGCTCGTGCCGCGGGACTTGAACCCGCGGTCGAGGGCGGAGCGGGTCGCGCTGACCCTGCAGGTGGTCGAGACCTCCCAGACGGGTCTTCAGCACCGGTTGAGGTTGAACGTCATCGGGCTCGGGCTCGACGAGATCGCGGGAGCCGCGGCGGACGCCGAGTTGATGAGCCCGGCCGAAGCCCTGCGAAGGGTTCTCCGAGCGACTCGCGGTCGAATCGACGGGCTCGGGCGAAGGGCGGCGCTTGCGCGGAGGCAAGGTGGGACCTTCGACCTCGAGCCGCAGGTCATGCAGTTGCTCTCGCGCCTGCGCGGCGATGTGTTGCGGGTCCTAAAGAGCCGTGATCATCGCACGAGACACGCCGAGGAGCGACATCAGTCGCGAGAGCGGCCAACCTCGCTCGCGCTCGCGGACGCGTTGCAGGCAGGCGAAGGGCGCATGTTCTCGGACGAGCACAAGCAGACCATCGTCGTCCTCGGGCCAAAACAGCGGGTCCACGTCTTCACGCGTGACGGGCGACACGTGACGAGCCTCGAGTTGAAGCCTTCGGAGGTCGAGAGGCGGCTCGAGCTCAGGCGCTGGCGATTCCTCGAGCGGGCCGCGTGCGAGCGGTTCAAGGAGACGCTCAAGCGAGTCCTCGAGGTCGATGAGTTCGGGTCGAAAGACATCAATTCCTGGGCCGAGGCGATGGACACCGAAAGGACGTGAAGTCGTGAGCTGGCAATTCTTTCCATATTTCCTCCTGCGCGCGACGGGCTTTCCCGTCGAGAAGCTGACCCATATCGCCGAGGGGCGGCCGGGGATTTCGGTTGAGCGGGAGCGTCTCTTTCTCGCCCTCTCGGATGACGCTTCGCGCGAGGCGCTGATGACGTCCGCGCCGCTCGTCGACGAGAACTTCGACGGCTGGTGGGCGCGAGCAAAGACGGGGCGGCGGAACACCGAGGACCGGAAGAGGGAGCGGGTCTTGTGGCGCTATTTGCAGCGCTTTGCGGCGAAGAACGACTCGACGAGTTTCTTTGGTGCGATCGGAGCAGGCCGCTTTGATTTCGAGATGCTTGAAAAACATGATACTCGATTACCGGTCGATTCGGGTCGAAGTGTGTTCACGACCCAATGGGTGGTGGAGAGACTGCTGAACGTCGCGCTGAGCGAAATCGGCGAGCACGACGCGGCCCGCGCCTACAGGAGAAGGGCTCCAGGAGCGGACTCAGAGGGCCATGTCTGGGAGCCGGGAGGCCGCGGGTTCCGGTTCTCGGAGGATCCTGCCGAGGTCGGCATCGAGGCGCTCCCGAGTGGACTCCTCGACCCGGTCGCAGAGGCGATCACCCGACTTCGAAGCCTGCCAGACTCGGAGGCGCGGGACCGCTGGGTCGAACGCTTCGAATGGTTAGAAAAGCAGAGGCAGGCGTTCGAGAAGACCGCGCGACGGCCCTCAGAGAGGCGGAGTTTCTTGAAGTCCCACCAGCGAGAGCTGGGGAAGATACTCGGTGAGAACCCTAGCAGACACGAGGGCGAATTCTACGCGTCGCGTGGGCCGCTCCACGAACAGGCCGAGCGAACGGGTCGCATCATCGGGCTCGAGAAGGGCTGGAGGGAGGGATTTGAGCAGGCCCTCAATCCTCTGCTCGAGCTCTCCCTTGTGCCCGCCCGCCTCGAGAGGGTGATCTTCCGGCACTGGTTCAGGGAGACCTTTGGCGAGGACAAGGTGCTCTGGCGAGACGTGCTCGACACCCTGGCGAAGGCTCCGCATGAGCCTGAATTGCGGGCTCCCCCTGAGGTGAGACGCGTCCGTGAGGGCCTGAAGATCGTGAGGGCCGACCTGCAACGCGAGCTCGAGCGCCTCGAGAAGGGAGGCGGTCACGAGGTGGCTCTCGCCCCCCATCCGGAGGTCGCCCGCCTGCTCGAGGAGCTCGGTCCCTGCGGCACGGCCTACGCCAATCCCGACCTGATGGTGGCGGTTTCGGGAGGGCATCACCGATGGGTGCTCGCCGAGGCCCATTACCTTCCGAATTTGACGGGCTCGCTCTTGCCCCCTCTCGCCTGCGCGGAAGAGATCGTTGCGGCGACCCGTGGCTTCCTCCATGACCTCACCGCCCCGGATTTGCCGGCCTTCCCCGTGAGCTTCGACCACAGCTTCATCTCGGTCGGGCCCGATTTTGGCGCGATTGGGCTCGAACTCTCGGGGCTCGCGAAGGAGCCTCCGGACCGACGAGCGACCTTTGCAGAGCTCGAGTGCCGCCTCGAGGGGGACCGCTTCGTCTTCGAGGTGATGACCCATGACGGGCATCTGCTGCGGGTCGCGCCGATGACGCGGACGGCGCGGCTTCATCAGGCCTCACCCACCTTTGCGGTCCCGGTCCTCGACTTCGGGAGCTGGCTTGCGGGGCCTGATTGGAGGCCGCGCGAGAGCCTCCCGCGAATTCTCTATGGAGGTCTCATCGTCCATCGGCGCCGCTTCCGGCTGAGCCCGGAGACCTGCGAGAAGATGCCTCAGGCGACGCCTTTCGAGGTGCTCTCGGCCATGTACGGAGGGGGGCTTCCGCGGTTCATGTTCATGCGCGTCCCGAGCGAGCCGAAGCCGATCCTCGTCGACTGGCAGTCCGAGCTCGCAACCGATCTCGCGAAATGGTCGCTCGGGCGTGGCGAGACCCTCGAACTCTCGGAGATGTTGCCGGCACCCGACGAGTGCTGGCTCGAAGGCCCAGACGGCCATCACACCTCGGAGCTGAGGGCGGTCATCGTCAGGCGTTGAGGTGAATGTGGACCATTTACGTCGAGCTTGACGATCGGCGTTCCCTTGAGGAGTGTCGCGGTCATGAAGCGCTTCGATGTGAAGTTCGGCGCCGATCTACTCGAGCACGTCCCGAGTGCCCCGGGCGTTTATCGCTTCTTCGATGCCGCAGGTGAGGTCGTCTATGTCGGCAAGGCGAAAGACCTCAAACGCCGGCTCTCGCAATATCGCAATGCGGGGCCTTCGAAGCGCGGCCGAAAGCCGCGTGCCATCGTGAAGGAGGCGGTCGAGCTCGCCTGGGAGGTCTTCCCGACCGAGCTCGACGCGAGCCTCGAAGAGGTGAGGCTCATTCAGAGTTTGAGACCGAAGAAGAACGTCGCGAGCGCGTTCTCTTTCATCTATCCGTTTGTCGGTTGGCGCGAGGTCGGCTCGTCGAATATGCCATTTGCCGAGTGGCGCCTCTGCTTTACTGCGCGTCTCGATTTATTTCCCGAATATGCCCATTTCGGGGTTTTCCGCTCGCGCGAGACCGTGGCGCTCGCCTTCTTCGGGCTCATGCGACTCCTGAGGCACCTCGGCCATCAGGAGCCGCGTCATTTGACCGCAGACGAGGAGGCGCGCGACCCGCATTCGAGCGTCATCGCGCTGCGACGCGTGCCTCGAGACCTTGGAGGAGCACTTTGTGAACTCTTGAACGGCACGAGCGACAAACTCCTCGTCGAGCTCGCGATGCGCCTCCTAGAGAAGCCGTCGGCGAGGGCGAAGAGACAGGAGATCCAGGCAGACCTCGACGCGCTGCAGCACTTCTTCGAAGAGGAGGCGAAGCCCCTGAGACAGGCGATCGACGCGACCGGGTTTGGGGCCTATCCCGTCCCCCAGTCCGAGCGCGACCCGCTCTTTCTGAGGTTTCGGGCGCTGTGAGATCGCAGGTCAACGGGCGACTGGACGCTGCTCGCTGTTCCAGCGGAGCATACCCCCGACCATGTTGCTCAAACGGCTGAAACCCATCTGCGCGAGCTTGCTAGCGGCCTGACCCGAGCGGTTGCCCGAGCGGCAGATGAGGACGGTCTCCTGAGCCTTGTCCCAGCCTGCCGAAGCGGCGACGACGGTGCTCAAAGGGACGAGCTCGGCCTTTGCGATATGGCCGAGTTCACCGGTGAACTCGTGGGGCTCGCGAACATCCACGAGGCGGACCGACGAGGCATGGCTCTCGACGTCAGCTGGCGTGACGTCGCGGAAGGTGCCGGGTGCGGGGGGAGTGGCGAAGGGATTCGACATGAGAGACTCCAATGGGTGCAGGAACTCAACTCGGGGCGTTACCGCAAGCGAGATTCATCGGAACGGCGACATCGATAAGCTTCGGTCGGGGGAGATTCAACTCGTTCATGAGGGTGATGAAGGCGTCGCGGCTGCGATTCGCAAGGCGTGGATTGAGGCCCTTCTCCTCGCCGATGGTCGAGGACGTAAAGCCCCGGTAGTCGTGACCTGGGAGGACGACCGTTTCGTCGGGCAAGTTGAAAAGGATGTTGTGGATAGAGTCGTAAAGGGCGCCCGGGTCGCCGTTCTGGAAGTCCGCACGTCCGCAGCCCCGGATAAGGAGCGTATCGCCGGTCATGACGTGTGCACCCGTTAAGAAGGAGAGGCCATCGTCGGTGTGTCCAGGCGTCGCGAGCACGGTGATGGGGTGCACACCGAGCGTGAGCGCGTCGCCGTGACGAAGTGCCAGGTCGACGCAGGGGGCACCAATGGCGCTCGCGGCGGTCTTTGCGCCGGTGCGATCCCTCAAGACGCCAGCGGCGGTGACGTGGTCGGCGTGGACGTGGGTCTCGAGGATGAACTTGAGGGTGAGGCCGAGCTCGCTGACCAATGAGAGGTCGCGCTCGACCTGACCAAGGACTGCATCGACGAGGGCGGCCTCGCGCGTAGCTTCGTCCGCGACGAGATAGGTGTAGGTCGAGCTCTCCTTGTCGAAAAGTTGTCTCAGGATCATGCGGCCTCGATTCAGCGGCTTGGGCCCGGTCGTATCACATCACGCATCGACCGCGGCACTGCTTGGGTCGTTTGCAGCAGCGGTGCCAAGGCGAAATGAGCGTGAGGAGCTGAAGCGCACCCGCCTCGCGCGACCGATGACTGAAAAGTTGCACCACCAAGATGACTGAAACGTTGAAACAAAACGTTTCAGGCTCTGAAACGCATGAAAGAAGCAATCTGGGCGCCTGCGCTCGCCGCCACAGGAACAGACGCTCCAAACGCCATTCGGAGCAGTTCCGAGGCGGGGTCCAAGACTGGCACACTTGCTGCTGAACCCCGGGCATGAGTGTCGATTACCCCTTTCGCCGAATCCTTGTCCCGACCGACTTCTCCTCGTGCTCGGACAAGGCTCTCGAGCTCGCTGGAAAGCTCGCACGCGACCAGGGCGCCGAGCTCATCGCCGTCCACGTCGTCGAGACAGGCCATGTCCCACTCAATGCCGTCATACACCCGGGAGGCGACATCGAAGGCGTCGAGGTCCGTGCCCATATGACGAAGCTCGGCCAGCACGAGCTCGAGCGCCGCGTTCAAGCCCTCCCCATTCCGGCGGAGCGCAAGCGCCTCCATATCGCCGAGGGCTCACCCGCTTCGACGATCTGCCAGGTCGCCCGCGAGCTCGGCGCCGACCTCATCGTCATGGGCACCCATGGCCGTACCGGTCTTGCCCATCTGCTCATGGGTAGCGTCGCCGAGCGGGTCGTGCGCGCCGCAAAAATCCCGGTCCTGACACTCGGCTCCAAGTCTTGTGTCGACCACCCCCTCGACCCCGAGCTCCGCTCGGAAGACGACGGCTGAAGGCCGCCATCAGGAGTCGCCCCATGGTCGTCCTCGCTATCGCCCTCGCCACCTTCATCGGTCTCGCGCTCGGTCTCCTCGGCGGCGGCGGGTCCATCTTGACCCTGCCGATCTTGAAGTATGTCCTTGGCCAGGAAGCCCACGTCGCGGTCGCCTCGTCCCTCTTCGTGGTCGGCATCACGAGCCTCTTCGCCCTCATCCCCCACGCCCGCGCGGGCCGCGTCCGCTGGGGCACGGGGCTCTTCTTTGGCTCCTCTTCGATGGTCGGCGCCTTCCTCGCGGGCAAGCTCGCAAAGCTCATCGCGCCGGGTCTCCTCCTCGTCCTGTTCGCGGTCATGATGGTCGTCACGGCGGTCGCCATGCTGCGTGGTCGAAAGAGCGATGGCGACGAGACCGAGCGCCCGATGAAGATCCCGATGGTCATCATCGAAGGCCTCGCGGTCGGCGCGGTCACGGGTCTCGTCGGTGCAGGGGGTGGCTTCCTCGTCGTCCCAGCCCTCGTCCTGCTCGGCGGCCTCCCGATGAGCGTCGCGGTCGGCACCTCGCTGCTCGTCCTCGCGATGAAGTCCTTCGCCGGCTTCGCAGGTCACGCCGGCGCTGTCACCATCGACTGGCCTGTCCTGCTCGGTGTGTCAGGCGCAGCTCTCGTCGGCAGCGTCGCTGGCGCCGCCCTCGCGGGCCGGCTCTCGCCTGAGAAACTCCGCCGCGCCTTTGGCTGGTTCGTCGTGGTAATGGGCATCTTCATGCTCGCTCAGGAAGTCCCACCTCTCTTCGGCTCGGCGTGGCCCATCGGCATCCCGGTCGCCCTCGCGCTCACCGCCGCCCTTGCCGCCGTCGTTGCGGAGCGTATCCGTCAACATCGGCGTCATCTCATCGCGCACTGACTCACGCTCTCTGGACCCACGCTCTGGCCCCACTCCGAGAACAAACCATGACTGGATTCACCCCCATCCCAGCCCTCGTCGGCGGCCTCCTCATTGGACTTGCCGCCTCCATGGTGCTCTTGTCCCATGGGAAAGTCTCAGGGATCTCCGGCATCTACGGCGGCCTCCTCTCACCCCCCGTACCCGACCGGGGCTTTCGCATCTCGTTCCTGCTCGGGCTGCTCACCTCGGGACTCCTCGCCTACCTCATCCGTCCCGAACTCTTCCCCGCGGTCGACGTGACGCCCCTCTCCGTCGCCATCCCCGCCGGCCTCCTCGTCGGCTTCGGCACGCGCCTTGGTAACGGCTGCACGAGTGGCCACGGTGTCTGCGGCATCTCGCGACTCTCGACCCGCTCTCTCGTCGCGACTGGTACCTTCATCGCGACAGGTGCCATCGCGGTCGTCCTCACCGGCATCCTTGGAGCGCGCTGACCATGAACTCGACGAAGTCCAATCTCTGGGCCTTCGCTGCGGGCCTCATCTTCGGCCTCGGCCTCATCATCTCCAGCATGACGGACCCCGCGAAGGTCATCGCCTTTTTGAACTTCGGTAGCATCAAGGGCGACTGGGATCCGAGCCTCGCCTTCGTCATGGGAGGGGCCGTCATGGTCCACTTCGTCCTCTTTCGCGTCATCACGAAACGAAGCTCCCCCCTCTTTGACACCCGCTTCCACCTCCCGACCCGGACCGACCTCGACCCGAAACTCATCATCGGCTCGGCCATCTTCGGGGCAGGCTGGGGCCTCGGCGGATTCTGCCCCGGACCAGGCATCACGAGCATTGCCTCGGGGTCGGTCAGCGCCATCGCCTTCGTCTCGGCCATGACGGTCGGGATGCTCATCCAGCATCGCTCGGCCCACTGGTTCGAACGCACGGCCGATCTCACACCAGCACCTGGCAAATAACTCGAGGAATGAGAATCATGGAAATCAAACCTTTCTACGACCCCTCGACCTACACCCTCACCTTCGTCGTATTCGATGCCCAATCGCGCGACGCGGTCATCATCGACCCGGTCCTCGACTACGACCCGCTGAGCTCGACCACCTCCACGAAGAGCCTCGAGGAAGTCTCCGACTTCATCCGGCAGTCGGAACTCAAGGTCCACTACGTCCTCGAGACCCACGCCCACGCCGATCATCTCACCGGGGCCCAATACCTCAAGCGCCGCTTCGAGGCCGAGGTCGTCATTGGCCATCGCATCACCGAGGTCCAGGAGACCTTCAAGGGGGTCTTTGGATTCGGCGATGCTTTCAAGACCGACGGGAGTCAGTTCGACCGACTCGTCCGCGACGGCGAAGCGCTCGCGGCCGGCACCCTCGGGGTCAAGGTCATCGAGACGCCTGGCCACACCCCGGCCTGCGTGAGCTACCTCATCGGGGATGCCCTCTTCACAGGCGACGCCCTCTTCACAGAAGACTACGGCACGGGCCGCTGCGACTTCCCGCGGGGAGACGCTGTCGCCCTTTATCACTCTGTCCATGAGAAGCTCTACGGGCTCCCCGATAAGACCCGTGTCTTTGTCGGTCACGACTATCAGCCGAATGGTCGACCCATGCGGTATGAGACCACCATCGGCCTCTCGAAGTCCCAGAACGTCCAGCTCCGGTCGGAGACGAGTGAAGCGGAGTTCACGACGTTCCGGAAGAATCGCGACAGCAGACTTACAGCGCCGCGGCTCCTGTTCCCGTCGATTCAGGTCAATATCGACGCTGGCAGACTCCCATCGCCCGGGCCGGATGGGGTGCGGCGTTTGAGACTGCCGCTCGATCTGAAGAAGCCGACCGAAGAGGATGGCACGCCACGGACCTGAGGTCATGCGACGGCGACGAGAGTCTGCCGCCTTCTGTGGGGGACAGAGGAGTAGGCCACTCCCTTTGACGGCCGGTGTCTGCCAACCCTGTGTGAGGCACGCAGGGCCATCGCATTATCGTTCAGCTGCAGTATCGAAACGGGAGGGAGCCGAGCGCGTGTCGGGGATGCGCGCGAAGCCTAAAGCCGGCTTTGCCGGCAGCGAGCGTGCGCCCCGACCGCCGAGGCGACAGGGTATGTGTGGACTTTGCGATTCCCCTGGTGGGGCACGCCACGGCGCTTGGCCGTGTCAGCAGACTCTGGTAAGATCCTCACATGACACGCCCTTTTCACATTTGGCCACTCGTCTTCTCGTCGCTTTCACTCTTCGGCTGCGGCTCGGGCGAAAAAGTGCAGAGCTTGTCCGATGACGTCGACACGGCTGCCGAGGTTTCGCCTGAAATCGTCGACGAGGACACCGCGGCCGAGACGGCTGACACCTCCGAGGTCGAGGTCGAAGCGGACAGCCTCGGCGAACCCGACGCCTCAGATATCGGGGATTCAGACGTCGTCGACCCAACCCTTGTGCAAGGCTCGCTGAGGTGGGACCTCGGCGCGGTCGCACCGGAAGATTTCTTTGCCTACCCGTGGCCGAGCGACCTCCGGAGGATGCCCAATGGCGCTCCGGATTTGACCGCTTTTCCGGTCGACCGGGCGCTCGTCGACCTCCTCGACCTCGCGGCGCGCGAAGTGGAAAATGGAGCGTCCATCCCGGAGGGCCAGGGATTTTCCCCGCTGTCATCGGTCTATTTCGGGTTCTCGGAATCGATAGACCCGATGACACTCGAGGGTCAGGTCATCCTCGTCGATGTCGACGTCCGGTCCCCCGACTACGGCAAGCCCCTGCCCATGACGGTGACGTGGAACGAGAGCGGCGGCGGCTATTGGCCCGCGAGAACGCTCGCGATCCACCCCGACTATCAGCGACCTCCGCGCGCGGGCATGAAACGCGCAGCCCTCCTGCTCAAAGGCATTCGCAGCGCGAATGGTGACGCGCTCAGAGCGCCCGCCATCCTCGAGCATCTCGAGGACGCCCTCGCCGTCGACAACCCGAGCGAAGCTGCGGCGCTGTTTGCCCCCCTCCTCGAGGTCCTGCCGACGCTTGGGCTCACGCCCGCCGATCTCATCGGAGCGACGGTCTTTACGACGAGCGACCCGATGGCCGAGCTCCGAGCGCTTATGACCTGGATGAGGTCTCAACCCACGCCGACGCCGAAGACGCTGACGCTCGTCGAGCAACGACAGGCCTATGATTTCTACGAGGGTACCTTCATGATGGCCGAGCTCTTCTCCGGAGATCCGCCTTTTACCGACTTCGGCGCGGGCCGGATTGCGCTCTCGAATGGGGTGCCCATCGCACGACGCGACCTCGAGATCCCATTTACGCTGACGCTGCCCAAGACTCCGCCGCCGCCCGAGGGCTATCCCATCGTCGTCTATTCCCATGGCCTTGGCGAAGACCATCGCGGGTTTCTCAGGACGGCCGCCGGGCCCCTGGCGATAAGGGGAATCGCCGTCATCGGCATCGATCCGCCACTCCAGGGGACGCGGAACCGCTCTGGCCTCGATGATCGGTCTCTCGTCATACAACTCTCGATTTCCAATATTCTTGGAGGTCGAGAGATTTTGAGACAGGCGGTCCTCGACGCCCTTCAGGTCACGCGCATGGTCCGCGGAGAGAGCTTCGTCATTCCCGCCGAGCTTTCGCCTTCAGGGGAGAGGCTTCGCTTCGACGCCTCGAAGGTCGGCTTCTTTGGTCACTCGGAAGGGGCGCAGGTCGGCGCCCTGTTGCTGCCCCTGTGCCCAGAGCTCGGGCCCGCCGTCTTCTCCGAGGGAGGCGGAGGGGCGGCCATCACGATGCTGCTTTTGAAATTGCCCGAGCTCGATGTTGCGTCAGGTGTTGCCGACGTTCTCGGCATCGACCGCAGCGTCGAGGAGTGGACCCTTGGTCACCCAGTCGTCTCCGCGGCGATTCAGCCGCTCCTCGATGCGGCCGATCCGCTACACCTCGCGCGTGAGATGTTTCTCGAGCCGCGCGAGCGCGCTCACGACCTCGTCATGCTCGAAGGCTTCCTTGACGCGCTGACGCCGCCCCCGTCCATCGAGGCGCTCGCCTCGGCACTCGGTTTGCCGATCGCCGAACCCGTGGGGCGAGAGATCGAGGGCCTCAACGGACAAGGGATCGCTTCCGTGCCACTGCCTGCCTCGAAGAATTTGCCTGCACATGGCGATTTCCGTCCGACAGGGGCGCTCTTGCAGTTCCCCGACCTCGACCACTACATCATCTACTTCAATGCGCCCGCGCGAAATCGCCTCTTCGATTTTCTCGATTCAGCCCTCGATGGGCAGGCCGTCATTCCGCCCTGAGCATGCGCGCTGACTCAACAGGCTATTAGCGCTCCTCGCAGCCGCCGCCTGGGCACTTCGTCTTGCACGACTGGCTGAGACCGCAGTCCTGAATGCAGGACCCACCGGGGCAGCGCATGTTACAGACGGCGCCCGCAGCGCAGGTCTGATGACACCGCCCCGACGGACAATTGAAGTCGCACTTCGAGCCAGTACCGCAGAGCTGGGTGCAATCGCCGCCATTGCAGACGAAGGTACAGTCCCCGCCGATACCGCAGGTCTGTTTGCAGCGCCCGCTCGCGCAGCGCCCCTCGCAGGTCTGACCGTCGCGACAGGTCTGACCGCAGCCCCCCGAGGGGCAGTCGAACGTGCGAGGAGGCGGCGCAGAGGTGCTCGCTGAGCCAGAGCCCGTGTCTCCTACCCCTTGTGTCCGCACGTCCGAATTTTCGACAACTTTCGCATCGGCATTTTCTGCAACTTTTGCATCGGTACTTTCTGCGACTTTCGCGTCGGCATTTTCCGCAGCTTTCGCATCGACATTTTCTGCGACTTTCGCGTCGGCATTTTCCGCAGCTTTCGCATCGACATTTTCTGCGACTTTCGCGTCGGCATTTTCCGCAGATTTCTCGTCATCTCCGGAGCTTTTCTCCTCAGTCGCGTCCATTTCGGATTTCGGGCTCGCAGCGTCGGACAAAGCGACGGGCTCATTCGTGGACGATCCAAAACCGATCGCGCCAGGATTGAATTCGACTTTGCCGCAGGCGCATAAAAGGATGCAAAGAATTGCCGCGCGCATATTCGACCTCAATCGCAAGTCGGCTTCTGCATCGGAGGCGCGAGCATGATGCCTTCGGGCAGGGTCTCGTAGCGGGTCGCCGTCGGCGTGGCGTAGCGAATGGTCTCGGTTCCTATCTGGAGATAGAGCGCCCCGTCCCGACCGTAGGCCGCCGCGGCCCCACCATCGGTCTGGGCGAGCCCCTCGGCGGTGTTGGCATCGAGGTCGAGGCGGTCGATCCAGTGTTTGAGCACTGGCCCATCATCGGTGCACTTCATGCGGACCGCGACGACCACGCCGTGCTGACCTGAGGCATCGAGGATAATCGAGTGCTGGGTCGCGACCGAGTGGCCCTGCTGCATGACGATCTCCTTTCCTGACGGTGTGAACACGCTGCGCCCCTTATGGGACCATCCCGCGGGGTGATAGCGCGTGAGCAGCGAGCCGTCCGGATTGATCCTCAGGACGGGGCGGGCTGGAGACTCCTGGTTTTCAGAACGCACGAGGCCGCTCGCGCGGAGCTCACGCCAGTGGCTCTTGGTCGTGTTGCCGCGTACGCGTAGGCCAGATGTCACAGCGTGGACCTCGACCGTCGAAAGACCGTCCATCGAAAGAGTCGCGCGACGCGGTGACTCCCCCGCAGGAGAGAGCGGGCTCACTAGGAGCTCGACGTCCTCGAGCGTCGGAGGCAGATCGATGGTCGCCTTGCCCGTCACGATAATCGCCTGCTGCTCGTCGACATCGACCATGCCCGAGAGCGCGCCGGGGATGACCTCCATCGCGGGGACGAAGCGCTCGAGGTCATGAAGCCACACGCCTGGACGGACGAGCTGGCCCTGTGCGCCCTGCGCCTCCGAGATGAGGGTCGCGCTGCGGTCGCGCCAGACGATGGTCGGCGTGCCCTTCTGCATCGCCTCGGCCCAGACCTCTTCCAAGACCTCGATGCGATGCTCGAGCTCCTTTCCGAGGTCGGAGCGACGGAGATTACCGAGGTCCTGATCTTCGCGCGCGGCGCGCTTGAAGCGCGGCAGGTCGCGGACAAGCACATGGGTGAGCTCTTCGAGGGCGCTGTCGAGGTCATTGAGACGGGAATGCGCACAGGCGAGATTGTAGCGCGCGAGGTCGTATTCGGACGCGATCGAGACAGCCTCCTGGAAGTGGGGCCTCGAGCCGGCCCAGTCGCCTCGCTCGTGCTTCTGCCAGCCGAGCGTATTCGCTCGAAAGGCCTTCTCGGGCGGCTCGGGAGGGACGACCTCCCAACCGATCTCGGAGAGCGTCACGCGCCAACCGACGGGCTCCGGTTCGGGCGTCGGCTCGGGCTGCGGCTCGACCCGGGGCTGAGGCTCGGGTTCGGGCACGGGCTCACGACGCTCGACGGTGGCACAGGCGCACATCGAAGATAGCAGTAAGGCGAGGGTGGGCTTTCTTAGGTTCATCGCGTGGAACTCCGCTCGGGACGTGGGCTGGAAGCTAACCCAAGGTGCGACGAGACGCCAGAGGATGCATGGGGTGGAAATCGGACGGATGTCGCGGTCGATGACCTCGACGACACCGAGACAAGACCTCCCTCGGAGAATGTCTCTCGAACAAGGCGACTGCGGCTTCAGCACCACCACGAGTTACAAGATGATGAACAGTCCACGATTTGACATGTGGTGAGAAAAAATTTGCAGGCCACATGGACAGCCGCGAGATTTCGGCATCTACTCCTCGGCGACTGTACAGCTGCGGCTTGGTTGCAGCTCGCCACACAGGAGAAGCAACATGGGTATGAAGAAAGAATTCGGAGAGTTCATCGCCAAGGGCAACGTCGTCGACCTCGCGGTCGGCGTGGTCATCGGCGCGGCGTTTGGGAAAATCGTCACGAAATTCGTCGAAAATATCATCATGCCCTTCGTGAGCCTCGCCACCCCTGGCGGAGACTGGCGAAATGCGGGCTTCACGCTCTCGGAGGGTCCTGTCAAGGTTGCACCCGGAATGACCCCTGAGCAGATCGCCGAGGCGGCAAAGGATGACATCATCATCAAATTCGGCGATTTTCTCGGCGCGGCTCTCGATTTCATCATCATCGCCTTTGTCCTGTTCCTTGTCGTCAAGAGCGTGAACAAGATGAAGGCGCGTGCCGAGGCACCAAAGGCCTGATTTCGAGACAAATTCGGAAATCGGTTCGGGGGCGAGGGCTTACCTTGCCCCTCCCTCCAGCGTGAGCACCCCTTCCCTGTCGCTCACTCCTGGAGGTATTTCCATGAACCGCATTTCTGCGACTCTCGTGTTATCGGTCTTCGCGAATCTGCCATCTACGGGCTGTGTGCCCGCCGTATATCGCGTCGAATATGACGAGGTGGAGACGACGCGCGAGCCCCCGCCGTCCCGCCTCGAACCGATCCCCGAGCCCCCCGGCCCGTCCTATGTGTGGGTCGATGGTTACTGGTACTGGACGGGGCTCGATTTCATCTGGCTCGCGGGCTACTGGTCCCTGCCTCCAGTCGTCGACCATGTCTGGGTGCCTTCTGGATGGGTCCACTGGAATGGCCGCTACCGCTATGTGCCAGGGAGGTGGGCGCCGCCTCATCGCGTCCCGCACCATCACTATGTGCCGCCGCGACCCTCGCGTCCGTCCCACCCGCCGCGTCCCCCTCATCGCCCGCATGAGGGACCGCCTCCGCGGAGGCCCTGAGCCCGCGGGAGACGTCCTCGAATTCCAGGACGGAGTCAGTGGAGCGCGTCGATGGATGGGAGTTGTGGCGGATGAGGGCCGCCACAACGCTTGGCGGCGAGAAGCCGCCACTCCTCGTCGCGGATGAAAACGACCACTTGAAGGCCGCCACTCCTTAGCGGGAGCGGCGGCGGTGCCAGAAGAACATGAAGGCGAGGCCGAGGAGGACATAGACGAGGAAGAGCCGGTCGAGGGTCACGGCGAGGCCGTCTTGTCGGGTGACGTCACAGCCCGTCGCGCCGCCGCTGACGATCTTCTCGACGTCGTCGAAGCCCCAAAGCGGGTCGGTCTCCTTCGGCTCCCCGGGGACGACGCGTTCCGGCTCGAAGCGGCCATCGCGGTCGGTGTCCTCGACCCCGTCGGAGACCGAGCCGTCGTCGGTGTCGAGGTCGAGGGGATCGGTCGTGGTCGTCGGGTCACCGTCGCCGCGGAAGACGCTGGGGTCGGTGTGGACCGCGTCGGGGCTCGCGAGGCCGAGCTCGAGGCCATCACTGAGATCATCGCCGTCGGTGTCGAAGTCGAGCGCGTCGGTCTCGCCCGAGCCCGCGGTGCCAGTCCCACCGAGGGTCGCTTCCCAGGCACCGTCGCGGTCGACGTCCTCGGCGCCGTCGCGGAGGCCGTCATCGTCGGTGTCGTCGTCGAGGGGATCGGTCGTGGTGGCCGGGTCGGCGTCGGGTCGGAAGACTTCGAAGTCGGTGCCTGCAAAGGGGAGCCCGCCATGGCTCGTCCCGGCTGGCACACCCTCGGTGAGGCCGAGCTCGAGGCCATCGGAGAGACCATCCTCGTCGGTGTCGGCGAGCAGCGGATGCGTGGAGTCGAAGCCGTCGTTGATTTCCGAGGGGCGCTCGAGGCCTTCGCAGGGGCCG
>VFQT010003054.1_pt1 | contig 15909 bp, 11 predicted proteins | sample 3512381 | NCBI WGS metagenome assembly VFQT01 (sample SAMN10412376, study PRJNA504923) | tailings metagenome | isolation source: Relicate 2 Philex TSF3 active mining site | place: Philippines: Tuba, Benguet | collected 2017-08-29 | reverse complement strand
TGTTCGCGCAACTTCATGGTAATTGCACCAGGTTTGCCATCGCCAATAGTGAAGTTCCCTTGCGCGCTCTTAGCTTCGCCAATTCCTGAAATGACCGCGGCAGTTCCACAGGCAAATACTTCAGTGATTTCGCCACTAGCCACGCCTGCACGCCACTGATCAACTGAAATCATTCCCTCTTCAACGTTGTAGCCGAGATCTTTTGCGACAGTAAGAAGTGAATAACGCGTGATGCCCGGAAGTAATGTGCCGGTCAGCGATGGAGTGAAGATCGTTGCTTTGTCGCCCGAACCCTTTACGAAGAAAAGGTTCATGCCACCCATCTCTTCAATCCACTTGCGCTCTACAGCATCAAGCCAAACCACTTGATCGCAACCCTCTTTTGCGGCAGCCTTTTGAGCTACCAACGATGCCGCGTAGTTACCGCCACATTTAGCTTCGCCGGTGCCACCAGGAGCAGCGCGCACATACTCTGTTGAGATCCAAACCGAGACCGGTTTAGCTGCATTGAAATATGCAGCAGCTGGTGTCGCAATGAGCAGGTACATAGCGGCATTACTTGGCCGCACACCCAAACCAACTTCCGAAGCAATCATGAATGGACGAAGATAGAGAGACTCTCCTGGATTATGTGGCACCCATCCGGCATCTTGCTTTACCAATGCCTCAACTGTTGCAACGAAATCTTCTACTGGTAATTCAGGAAGGGCCACACGTTTGGCGCTGCGGGCAAATCGTGCACCATTTTCCTCTGGACGGAAGAGCGAAACCCCTCCATCAGCTTGGCGATATGCCTTCAATCCTTCGAAAATCTCTTGCCCATAATGAAAGACCGCGGTGGCGGGATCAAGAGTTATGGGTGCATAGGGAACAAGCTCAGCATCGCTCCAACCAGCACCCTCACTCCAATTGGCCACCACCATGTTGTCGGTGTAGTACGTACCAAAACCAGGTGCCGACACTCGCTCTGTGCGCACGGCATCAGGAACAGGTGTGGCATTTGGTTTTAGTTGAATCTTCATTATGTACCTTCGTTCAACTCGATTAGATAAGTGCTGCTATCGCAGAACCGACATCGGTAGTAGAGCGGCCAGAGGTTCGAGTAGCAAGATCCTTCGCAACGGCAGCGTTAACTTCAGCGGCAGCCTGCGCATGACCTAAGTGCTCGAGCATCATGGCGAGCGAAAGGATCGTCGCCGTTGGATCAGCGATGTTCTTGCCAGCAATATCTGGAGCGGAACCATGGACTGGTTCAAACATCGATGGGAATTTCGGATTCGGACTGATATTTCCGGAGCAAGCTAGGCCAATTCCACCAGTAATTGCTGCCGAAATGTCAGTGAGGATATCTCCGAAAAGATTGTCGGTTACCACGACATCAAATCGTGCTGGATCAGTGACGAAGAACATCGCTGCTGCATCTACGTGGAAATAATCGGTCTTGATGTTTGGATATTCCTTCTTCACCTCATCGAATGTTCGCTTCCAGAGCGCACCCGAGTGCAACATGATGTTGTCCTTGTGCACCATGGTTACCTTTTTGCGACCACGGGATACACATAGTTCGAATGCGTAACGAATAACACGTTCGACTCCAGAGCGGGTGTTGATGCTCTCTTCGGTAGCAACTTCGCGTGGTGTACCAACGGCAAGCGTGCCGCCAGCTCCTGAATATGGACCTTCTGTTCCCTCGCGAACAACGAGGAAATCAATTGGATCTTTAGTTGCAAGTGGTGAAGTTACGCCGGGGTACAACTTCGCTGGGCGAAGGTTGACGTACTGATCGAATGCAAAACGCATCTTGAGGAGAAGCCCGCGCTCAAGTACACCACTTTGCACTGTTGGGTCTCCTACTGCGCCGAGGAAGATGGCGTCGTGCTTTGCGATTTCGGCCATCGTCGAGTCATGGAGCACCTCACCTGTCTTGTGATAATGCGCTGCACCCAAATTAAAGTCAGTGGTCTCGAACTTAAGACCATGTTTCTTTGAGACTACATCTAGGACTTTAAGTCCTTCGCGAATGACATCTGGACCAATTCCGTCGCCACCGACAATTGCGATCTTCTGTGCTTGAGCCATAATCACACCAACGTCACAAATCGAGCGGTAGCGGAAGTTTCCTTCGCCACCTTTGCGAGTACATCAGCAGGAATTGCTGAATCGACTGTCAGGACCATAAGTGCTTCTCCTCCACGTTGGTTACGGGCTACTTGCATTCCGGCGATATTTATTCCTAAAGCTCCCAGCGCATTACCAACCGCCCCGACAACTCCCGGTCGGTCGGTATAGCGAAGGAAAAGTAAGTGATCAGAAAGGGCGACATCAACATCGAGTCCATCAAGCTCGACGATCTTCTCGACGCGCTTGATTCCCATCAAAGTTCCTGCGACAGAGACTCGCTCTCCATTGGCAAGTGCTCCGGAGAGAAAGACCATGTTGCGATGATCTGGGCTATCTCCAGATGTAGTTACTGACGAGACTAAACCGCGCTCTTGAGCAAGCGACGGTGCATTTACATAGGTAACGTCATTAACCCCTGAAGCGCTCAAGATTCCGCGGAGCGCGCTAGTTGCTAGAACTGAGCAATCTTCATTAGCGATTTCACCGCGCACCTCGACATCAACTGCAACTGGAGATTCACCTGCGATTGCGAAGAGAACTTGTGCCAATTTTTCAACAAGAGGCAGCGCTGGTCGAACGTCTTCTGCGATTGCTCCACCTTTGACGTTCACTGCATCGGGAACTAATTCACCAGCAAGGGCTTTGCGGACCGAGATCGCAACAGCGATACCCGCACGCTCCTGTGCCTCGTCAGTTGAGGCACCTAAATGTGGAGTGGCCACAACGTTGTCGAGCGCAAAGAGCGGTGAATCGGTGCATGGCTCGGTAGCAAAGACATCAAGACCCGCACCAGCAACTCGACCAGATTTCAACGCCTCGTAGAGCGCCTCTTCATCAAGAACGCCACCACGCGCGGCATTGATGATTCGCACCGTTGGCTTAACCTTTTTGAGCGCTTCGGTTCCAATGAGATTTGCCGTCTCTTTGGTCTTCGGCAAGTGGATCGTGATGAAGTCGCTTTCTGCTAGCAAGGTGTCGAGGTCAACAAGTTTCACATCTAGTTGAGCAGCACGCGCTGGTGGCAGATAAGGATCGTAAGCAAGAACTTTCATCCCAAATGCCTGCATCCGATGAGCAACAAGTTGACCAATACGTCCAAAGCCCACGATGCCCAAAGTCTTCTCAAATAACTCAGCGCCGGTGAACTTAGAACGTGCCCACTTTCCGATTCGAAGCGCAGCATGGGCAGGAGAAATAAAACGCGCGCTTGCCAAAATCAATGCGATGGCAAGCTCTGCAGCGCTGACGATATTGGAAGTTGGTGCGTTAACGACCATTACTCCTGCTGCAGTCGCCGCTGGGACATCGACATTATCAAGACCAACGCCAGCCCGAGCGATAACTTTCAAACCTTTTGCAGCAGCGATTGCTTCACTATCCATTTTGGTTGCAGAGCGAATCAATACGGCAGAAACTCCTTTTGCCAGTTCAGCAAGAAGTTCAGCGCGATCGGCGCCATTGCAATTTCGAACTTCGAAGTCTGGACCAAGCGCCTCGAGGGTCGCCGGGCTTAACTCCTCCGCGATAAGAACGACTGGTTTGCTCATTAGCGCGCAGCAGTTCCTTCGGTGTAATCATCTTTGGCTTTAACCCAAGACATCATGGCACGTAGATCGCGACCAACTGCTTCGATTGGGTGTTGCTCACCTTTAGCGCGAAGCGCTTTGAACTCAGGAGCACCCGCATCTTGATCTGCGATAAAGCGTGCGGCAAATGATCCATTCTGAACATCTTTAAGGACTGCACGCATATTCTCTTTCACGCGATCATCAAGGACCCGTGGACCAGAGATGTAGTCGCCATACTCGGCAGTGTCAGAAACTGACCAGCGCTGCTTGGCGATGCCACCTTCGTACATCAAATCGACGATGAGCTTTAATTCGTGTAAGCACTCGAAGTATGCAACCTCAGGTTGATAACCGGCTTCAATAAGAACTTCGAAACCCATCTGCACAAGACGTGATGCGCCTCCGCAGAGCACTGCTTGCTCACCAAAGAGATCGGTCTCGCACTCTTCAGTGAAGGTAGTGAGGATGCCGCCGGCGCGAAGCCCGCCGATTGCCTTTGCATAGGAAAGAGTTAATGGCCATGCGTTGCCAGTTGCATCTTGCTCAACTGCAACGATTACTGGCACACCGCGACCTGCAACATATTCACGACGAACTAAATGTCCCGGACCCTTCGGCGCGACCATACATACATCTACGTTGGCTGGCGGCTTGATATAGCCAAAACGGATATTGAACCCGTGTCCAAAGAAGAGCGCTGCTCCTGGTTTCAGGTTTGGTTCGATTGATTCTTTGTAAATGCCGCGCTGAAAGTGATCAGGTGCGAGCAACATGATGACGTCAGCTTCCTTGACTGCATCAGCAACACTCACCACGCGCAATCCTTCGGCTTCAGCCTTTGCCTGAGATTTCGAACCTGGCTTGAGACCAACGCGCACATCGACTCCGCTATCGCGAAGGCTAAGCGCATGGGCGTGGCCCTGAGAGCCGTAACCAATGACGGCAACTTTCTTGTTCTGGATGATGGAGAGATCGGCATCTTCATCGTGATAGAGAGTGGCCACGGTTATGCTCCTTCGTAGTCGGGTTACAGGTTTGGTTTACAAAAATTAGCGTTACTGCTCAATACTACGCCCCATCGCGACTACCCCGGACTGGGTCAATTCCACAATCCCGAACGGGGCAAGCGCTGCGAGGAGCTGCTCAATCTCGGCCGGGTTAGCGGTCTGTTGGATAGTTACCGTAGAGGCAGAGGCCTCGACCAGATGTGCCCTGAACTTTTCCAGAACAGCATCGATCTTTTTCCGGTCATTGTCTCCATCCTTGAGTGCAACCCGGACCAAAATCAATTCCACTTGATGAGATGTTCGCTCTGGCAATTCAATGATGTCAATGACATTTACCAACTTATCTAATTGTTGAATCACCTGATCGAGCGCATGTCCTTCGACATTTACAGCAATGGTGATTCGTGAAATTTCAGGCTTCTCAGTTGGCCCAACCGATAGCGCTTCGATGTTGTAACCGCGACGCGAAAAGAGCGAAGAGACGCGCGCGAGAACGCCAGCTTGGTTTTCTACAAGAACAGAGAGAATATGAGTACGCATTAGAGCTCCTGAGAATCCCAGTCGGGCGCCAATTCGCGCGCGATCATGATGTCGTCATTAGAAGTTCCAGCCGCAACCATCGGCCAAACCATCGCATCACGAAAGACATTGAAATCTACAACGACTGGTTGATCATTGATTGCCATCGCCGCTTCGATTGTCTTATCAACATCCTCAGGACGCTCACATCGAAGACCAACGCATCCCATCGCCTCAGCAAGCTTTGCAAAATCTGGAACGCGCTTGGAGTGCAAATCGGTATTTGAATAGCGCTGGTTGTAGAAGAGCGTCTGCCACTGACGAACCATTCCCAAGCTCTCATTATTAATGAGTGCAACTTTGATGGGGATGTTGTTGATTGCACAGGTAACTAACTCTTGATTGGTCATTTGGAAACATCCGTCGCCATCGATTGCCCACACAGTGGTATCTGGTGCACCAACTTTCGCACCCATCGCGGCGGGAACCGCGTAACCCATAGTTCCTAATCCACCAGAGTTAAGCCAAGTCCGCGGCTTCTCGTAGCTAATGAATTGCGAGGCCCACATTTGATGCTGCCCTACGCCGGCGGTGTAAATGGTGTCTGGGCCGGAAATTTTTCCTAATCTTTCAATCACATATTGGGGCGAGAGGGAACCATCGGCTGGCATGTCATAACCGACTGGATATGTTGTGCGCCAGCCCTCAACCTGTTTCCACCAAGCAGTGAGGTCAGGTTGGCTTTTTGCGAACTCCGCTTTGAGCGCTGGAACTAACTGCGCCATAGTTAATCGGACATCACCCACGACCGGAACATCTGCATGGCGATTCTTTCCGATTTCGGCAGGGTCGATGTCAGCATGAATGACTTTTGCGTTAGGGGCAAAGCTAGAGAGTTTGCCAGTTACGCGATCATCAAAACGGGCGCCTAGAGTGATGAGCAAATCTGCTTTTTGTAAGGAAGTAACGGCAGCAACGCTCCCATGCATACCGGGCATGCCAACATGAAGATGATGGCTATCTGGAAAAGCGCCTCGCGCCATCAGCGTGGTGACCACTGGCGCACCAACCAACTCGGCGAGCGCAAGTAGTTCTTTATATCCGTTGGCTTTGATAACTCCACCGCCAACATAGAGAACTGGTCGAACAGATTGTGCAATGAGCGCGGCAGCATCCTTGATTGATTGTGAAACTGGTTGTGAATGATCGCGGTAACCAGGTAGGTCAATATCTTTCGGCCACTCGAAATTCACTCGCTCTTGCAGCGCATCTTTTGCAACGTCAACAAGAACTGCTCCTGGTCGTCCACTCGCGGCGATGTGATAAGCCTGCGCAATCGCGCGTGGGATATCTATCGCTTTGGTGACGAGGTAATTGTGTTTGGTGATTGGCATCGTGATGCCGCGAATATCCGCCTCTTGGAATGCATCAGTACCAATAGCGCTCGAAGGAACTTGTCCGGTGATTGCAACCATCGGAACTGAGTCCATCTGTGCATCTGCAATCGGAGTAACGAGGTTTGTGGCACCAGGACCAGAAGTTGCGATACAGGTTCCCACTCGACCAGTTGCTTGTGCATATCCCGTTGCCGCATGACCGGCACCTTGCTCATGTCGAACCAAGATGTGGCGAATCTTGCTGTCATAGATCGGGTCGTAGGCAGGAAGAATCGCGCCGCCTGGAATTCCGAACATGACATCCACGCCGGCATGTTCCAATGAACGGATCAAGCTCTGTGCGCCAGTCATCTCCTCGGCCATATCGATTCACTCCTCTATCGGTGCCTATTAATGCGAAATCCCTCAGTGATTCCACTGAGGGATGGCGCACGATCTGTGTTGACGCTAGATCGCGCGCTCCATAACCACAATAATTACAGCGGTTGCCATGGCTTCATTCTCCCGGCAAGGGGCGATAACCGTCAACCCCTACTTGACCCCCGACTCCCCCAAAGAGGCGTGAGGTTAGTCGCAGACTGCGCCCTTGGAGGCTGAACCTACGAGCTTGGAGTACTTAGCCAGGACCCCTCGGGAGTAACGATGGGATAGCGGAGCCCACCCCTTCTTCCGCTCCGCTAGCTCTGCATCTGAAACGAGCAGATCAAGCTGACGGGTCTTGGTGTTGATGCGAATGATGTCGCCGTTGCGGACAAATGCAATCGGGCCACCATCGACCGCCTCTGGAGCGATGTGGCCTACGCACAATCCAGTTGAGCCACCAGAGAAGCGACCATCAGTGAGCAACATTGTGCTCTTGCCGAGGCCGGCACCTTTAATGGCACCCGTGATCATCAACATCTCACGCATTCCAGGTCCTCCCTTAGGACCTTCATAGCGAATAACGAGAACATCGCCCGCTTGGATAGAACCATTTTCTAGCGCATCCATCGCTTCACGTTCCCGCTCGAAGACCTTGGCTGGACCTTCAAAGGTGTCGATACCGATTCCGGCAGTCTTTGTCACTGCTCCCTCAGGTGCAAGTGATCCGTGCAAGATTGTGATGCCGCCAGTGGTATCCATTGGATTCTTTGTTGCGCGCAAGATCTCACCATCAGGATCTGGCGGTGATATGTGCGCCAAATTCTCAGCCATAGTCTTTCCAGTAACCGTCAAAGCATCACCATGAAGCAATTTGGCATCAAGAAGCGAACGCAATACAACGGGAACGCCGCCCACCTTGTCGACATCGCTCATTACGTAACGACCGAAAGGCTTTAGGTCGCCAAGGAGTGGAACCTTAGAACCAATGCGATGGAAATCCTCTAACTCCAAATCGACATCGGCTTCATGAGCAAGAGCCATCAGGTGTAGCACAGCGTTGGTCGAACCGCCGAGCGCCATCAAAATTGTGATGGCATTTTCGAATGCTTGCTTAGTCAAGATGTCGCGAGCGGTAATTCCCTGTCGAATTAATTCGACTACCGCAACACCAGATTTTTTCGCGTAATCATCACGACGACGATCAACTGCAGGTGGTGCCGCTGAGCCAGGAAGTGACAGACCAATTGCTTCGCCAATGGATGCCATGGTGTTTGCTGTATACATACCACCGCATGCACCTTCACCAGGACAGATTGCGCGTTCGATGCGGTCAACTTGGTCCTGAGAAATCAGACCGCGAGCACATGCACCTACTGCTTCAAATGCATCGATGATGGTCACATCTTTTCCATCAACATTTCCGGGAAGTGTCGATCCTGCATATACGAATACGGAGGCAACATCGAGCCGAGCAGCTGCCATCATCATTCCGGGAAGTGATTTATCGCAACCAGCAAACATCACCATGCCATCGAGACGCTCTGCTTGCATAACAGTTTCCACTGAATCTGCGATAACTTCGCGAGAGACGAGAGAAAAGTGCATGCCTTCATGGCCCATTGAAATTCCATCTGAAACTGAGATGGTTCCGAATTGGAGTGGGAAGCCACCAGCTTGATAAACGCCCTCTTTCGATGCCTTTGCTAAGCGATCAAGTGAGAGATTGCATGGAGTGATCTCATTCCATGATGATGCAATGCCAATTTGAGGTTTGACCCAATCATCATCTCCCATTCCAACCGCACGAAGCATTCCTCGAGCTGGTGCACGCTCAAGGCCATCGGTCACGGTGCCAGAGCGCGGCTTCATCGGATTTAGCGGGTTATCACCTGTGTTCTTGGTCATAAGGAGATAGTAAAGGCAAGGGCTACGGGAAAGCGAATGTCCTGGCTGTTACCTTATACATCTACGCAACTGCGTTTAAAAAGCCAAACCGGAGAAACTAATGACAACCAATAATCCTGTATCGACCCTTGCTCCTGATAGATGGCGCACCTTGTTCGTGATTGCAATCGCCCAACTGATGGTGGTGCTCGATGCTTCCATCGTCAATATTGCCATCCCGAGCGCTAAAGCAGACCTTGGAATTACTGACGCCAATCAACAGTGGGTTGTTACGGCGTACACCCTTGCTTTCGGATCTCTCTTATTGCTTGGTGGTCGGATTGCAGATTTTGTTGGGCGAAAAAGAATCTTCATCGTAGGTCTACTTGGTTTTGCTGCAGCATCTGCACTTGGCGGAGTTGCGTCAACGCAAGAGTTGCTCTTTGCTGCGCGAGCGCTCCAAGGAGTCTTCGGTGCGCTTCTTGCGCCCGCTGCCCTGTCGATTGTGAGTGTGACCTTTACTGATCCGAAAGAACGTGCCCGCGCCTTTGGTGTATACGGAGCAATCTCCGGCGGAGGAGCTGCTATTGGTTTAATTCTCGGTGGAGCGCTCACCGAGTATTTCTCATGGCGCTGGTGTCTTGGCGTTAATACGCCTATAGCTTTAGTGGCAGGGCTATTAGCATTCAAATATGTCCATGAGTCCAAAGCAGGAGGCGACCATAGCTATGACCTGCCAGGAACACTAACCGCATGCGCTGGTCTCTTTGCCCTTGTATATGGTTTCAATGAAGCAGCAACAAAAGGTTGGTCGGCGAACATCACGATTGCATTCTTAGTCGCTTCCGCAATTCTCCTTGTCGCATTCTTCGTCATCGAAAAGAAAGTCAAGAATCCGCTGATGCCACTTCGCGTTTTAAGCGAGCGTAACCGGGGTGGTTCCTATCTTGGGTCCCTAGTAGTTGGCGCAGGGCTCTTTTCAATGTTCCTCTTCCTTGGCATCTACCTACAATCGGTTTTGGGATACACCCCGCTCAAGGCTGGCTTTGCTTTCTTGCCCTTCACTGCAGGAATCATCGTTTTCGCAGGCGTGGCCTCACAGCTGCTCCCTAAAGTCGGTCCGCGCCCATTGATGGTGCCAGGCTTGCTCGCTGCAGCAGTTGGGCTTTTATTGCTCACCCAAATCACGCCAGAAACGTCGTATGTCAGCCATGTGTTGCCCGCACTTCTGATCATGAGTAGTGGCATGGCCCTGGTCTTCATTCCCTTGTCATCAACAGCGCTACATGGCGTCGGAAATCGCGATGCCGGAGTTGCAAGTGCACTGATTAATACCAGCCAACAAGTAGGCGGATCGCTCGGCACTGCGCTGCTCAACACGGTTGCAGCAACGGCAACGACTTCGTACATGACCGCAAATGCAACTAAGTCACCACTCTTCGGTTTGACGCACGGATTCACAGTGGCATTTACGGTAAGTGCAGCGTTGCTCGTTGTTGGTGCAATTGTGCTTGCGCTCTTCATCAACATCGGTAAAGAAGCTGTTGTTGAAAATGAAGGTGGCGCAGTAGTCCACTAAAGAGAAATTAAGCCTGACCTAATAGGCCAAGGAGAAGTTCGCGCACTCGCGCAGCATCTGCTTGGCCTTTGGTCTCTTTCATAACGACACCAATGAGCGCACCAGCTGCTGGCAGGTGGCCATTGCGCACCTTCTCTGCAGTTTCTGGTTGGGCAGCTATTGCCTTTTCAATTGCGGCGATGAGCGAACTTTCATCAGAGACTACTTTGATCTCTTTCGCTGCTATTACTGAATCTGGATCGCCTTCTCCTGCGATTACAGCGGCGACAACTTGTCTGGCAAGTTTGTCAGTTAACTCTCCTGCTGCGATTAATTCCACAATCCGAGCAACCTCTTTAGGAGTAATTCCTACGCTGCTTAGCTCAACATCACTCTCGTTAGCTAACCGAGAAATTTCACCTAACCACCAACCACGCGCGCGCGTCGGATCTGCGCCAAGAGCAACAGTCTCCTCAACGAGATCAACCGCACCTGCATTAACCATCGCCGCCATCTCTTTTTCAGGCACTTGCCACTGCGATTGCAGACGCGCTCGACGTACAGAAGGTTTCTCGGGTAACTCGCTGCGAAGTTGTTCAATCCAGGCAGCATCGGGTGCAACGGGGGTCAGGTCTGGCTCTGGGAAGTAACGATAATCCTCAGCTTGCTCCTTGGATCGACCAGAACGAGTAGCACCAGTATCTTCTTGGAAATGGCGCGTTTCCTGAATCACGCGCTCGCCCTTCTCTAACAAACCAGCGTGGCGAATCATTTCACCGCGAACCGCGCGTTCTACCGAACGAAGCGAGTTCACATTTTTCGTCTCACTTCGAGTTCCTAATTTCCCGGACCCAATCGGTGCAAGCGAAACATTTGCATCGCAACGAAGCGATCCTTGCTCCATCTTGACATCGCTAACTCCCAGAGAACGCAAGATATCGCGTAGCTCTTTGACGTACGCCTTAGCAACCTCGGGGGCATACTTACCCGTTCCAGAGATTACTTTTGTGACAATCTCGACAAGAGGAATACCAGCGCGGTTGTAATCAAGGAGTGAGTACTCAGCGCCGTGAATCCGTCCAGTCGAACCGCCAACGTGGAGTGATTTTCCGGTGTCTTCCTCCATATGCACTCGCTCTATCTCAATCCGAAATGTTTTTATGCCCTCATCAGTATCAACTTCAACATCGAGATAACCATTGGTGCAAATGGGTTCGTCATATTGAGAAATTTGAAAGTTCTTTGGCATGTCTGGGTAGAAGTAATTTTTCCGTGCAAATCTGCTTTTAGGGGTAATTGCGCAATTGAGCGCTAGGCCGATTCGAATCGTACTTTCAATTGCTTTCTCGTTGACTACTGGGAGCGCGCCCGGCATACCAAGACAGACCGGACAAGTTTGCGTATTTGGCGGCGCACCGAAAACTGTGGCACAACCACAGAACATTTTAGTCTCGGTATTGAGTTCAACGTGTACCTCAAGCCCAAGAGAGGGTTCGTACTTTGCGACGACTTCTTCGTAATTTAATGCCATTAGCGAGCCACCAAATCTGGAACCTGGTTTGTGAGTGGCCCATTCCACTTTTGATGAAGTTCACGCTCGAGCGCGCCGCCAACTTGATAAAGGCGATCATCTTTCATCGCGGGTGCGATGATCTGAAAACCGACCGGCAAGCCCTCTGAAAGACCGGCGGGCAAACTCATCGAGGCAACTCCAGCAAGGTTTACTGGAATAGTTGCGACATCGCTGAGATACATTGCAACTGGATCATCGCTCTTTTCGCCGATTTTAAATGCAACAGTAGGAGTCGTCGGAGAGACTAAGACATCGACTTTTGAATAGGCGGCAGCAAAGTCACGCGTAATAAGCGTACGCACCTTTTGCGCGCTGCCATAAAACGCATCGTAGTAACCAGCAGAGAGCGCATAGGTACCCAAGATGATTCGGCGCTTGACCTCGCTACCAAACCCAGCATCACGAGTCAGACTCATCACCTCTTCGGCGCTTCGCGTTCCGTCATCACCGACGCGAAGTCCGTAACGCATTGCATCAAAGCGCGCAAGGTTAGAAGAAGCTTCGCTTGGCGCAATTAGATAATAAGCACCGAGTGCAAAATTGAAGTTAGGACATGAGCCTTCAACAATTTCAGCTCCTAGGGTTTCAAGGATCGCCAATGATTCTGAAAAGCGCTCCGCAACCCCCTTCTCATACCCATCACCTGATAATTCCTTCACAACTCCAATTTTCAATCCTTTGACATCGGCTCGTTTTGCGGCAGCAACGACATCAGGAACGGGGGCATTAATACTGGTTGCATCTTTGGGGTCGTGACCAGCAATCACTTGATGCAAAAGTGCCGTGTCCAGGACAGTTCGCGCACATGGACCTGCTTGATCAAGGCTCGAAGAGTAGGCAACTAATCCATAACGAGAGACGCCACCATAGGTTGGTTTGACACCAACCGTTCCCGTCACAGCTGCGGGCTGACGAATTGATCCACCAGTATCTGTTCCGATGGCTAAGGGCGCTTGGAATGCAGCGAGCGCTGCCGCTGAACCACCACCAGACCCACCAGGAATTCGCTCCGTGTCCCAAGGGTTTCGAGTTGGGCCGTAGGCGGAGTTCTCGGTCGAAGAACCCATCGCAAATTCATCCATGTTCGTCTTACCAAGAATGACCACTCCTGCATCTTTCAATTTGGTCACCACTGTTGCGTCGTATGGCGGTCGCCAACCCTCAAGGATTTTTGAACCACACGTGGTGGGAATTCCCTTTTGGGTCAATACATCTTTAAGTGCAAGTGGTACACCATGAAGTGGAGAATGTGCGGAAGTTCTATTTTTGTCAGCGTGATCTGCTTGAGCAAGCGCTCCCTCGCTATCTACATAGAGGAAGGCATTGATGGTGGTATCTGTCTGTGAGATCTGCTCAAGGTGTGCCTGCGTGACCTCTCGGGAAGAGAGTTCGCCTTGTGCAATGAGCGTTCCAAGTTCTGCGGCGCTCTTTCGAATGAGTTCGCTCACGCCTCTTCACCTAAAATCTGTGGAACTCGAAAACGTGCATCTTCGCTCGCAGGTGCACCGCTCAGCGCCTCTTCCGGAGTTAGGCTCGGCACAATGACATCTGGTCGAGTGACATTTGTTATCTCTAGAGGATGTGACATTGCTGGTACATCCGCTCCAGCTGCCTCTTGAACAACAGCAACTGCATCGAGAATTCCGTCGATTTGACCTGCGAAATGCGAGAGCTCCTGATCATCGAGCGTGATTCGAGCCAAAGCCGCAATTCGCGCTACTTCATCACGTGAGATTCGGGCCATAAAGCCAAGCCTACCTGCGAATCTGACCCGTTCCAGTCACGATCCAGGTGGTAGTAGTCATCTCCTCGAGGCCCATTGGACCGCGCGCATGGGCTTTCTGATTGGAGATTCCGATCTCGGCGCCAAAGCCCATCTCTTCACCGTCAGTAAAACGAGTCGACGCATTCACCATGATGGCTGCTGCATCCATGTGATTGATGAAATTCTGGATGGTGGAAGCATTCTCGGAGATGATTACTTCGGTGTGATTGGTTCCATACTTTCGAATATGCTGCGCCGCTTGATTGACATCATCAACTACTCGAACGTTCATCTCGAGAACGCCATATTCAGTTGACCAATTCTCTTCAGTGGCAAGTGTGGCATCAATCCCTAATTTCTCTGCCACTGCCAACGTTTGGGCATCCCCATGAATCACAACTTTCTCATCGCAGAGCGCTTTTAAGGCAATCGGAAGAAAATCATCGGCTATCTCTCTATGCACCAGGAGAGTTTCAGCGGCATTACAGACGCTCGGGCGCTGCACTTTAGAGTTGATGAGTATTGGCAACGCCTTTGCCAAATCGCCATCCTTATCTACATACACATGGCAAACTCCGGCACCGGTTTCAATCGTCGGTACCTTTGCTTCATCAACGACCGTGCGAATCAACGCCGCACTTCCTCGCGGGATAACAAGATCCACCAACCCGCGAGCATGTAGCAACTCAGTGACACTTGATCGATTCGTTGAAGGGACTAACTGAATGACATCGGCAGGTAATCCCACGCTCGCTACGGCATCCCGCATGATCGACACCAGAATCTCATTAGAACAGGCAGCGCTTGAAGAACCGCGCAAGAGCGCACAATTTCCAGACTTTAGGAGAATAACCGCGGCATCCACTGTCACATTTGGTCGAGCTTCGTACACCATTCCGACTACACCAAATGGCACCGTCACTTGTTTGAGATGTAAACCATTCTCCAACGTTCGTTCTCGCTTGATAATTCCGACTGGATCTGGAAGCGCTTTGATCTTGCGAGCCCCGCCGGCGATACCTGCAATACGTGCAGAGTTAAGCATCAGCCGATCAATGAGCGATTCAGAGATCCCCTCGGAGCGAGAACGAGCCACATCTTCGTTATTAGCCGAGAGAATCTCACTCTCCCGCGCTAATAATGCTGCGGCTATTGCTTCGATTGCCGCATCCTTTTGAGCACGCGAAGCATGAGCTAGGACCAATCCTGCAGTCCGCGCGGCTTTCGAAAGCGACTCAATCATGGTCAATAGCCTAACGAATCTTCACTCAGATACGCTTACCAATATGTCAATATTCCGCTGGTTGCGCCGCCTGCTTATCTCGATACTTGCCCTCTATCTACTGCTCTTTAGCTTCACCCGGTTGATTCACTATCCAGAACCGATTGCCGCAGCCAGGTTGGGATTTGCCCCCGCACATGCCACCCCGAAATTGATGCCCGCTCATTACATTCCACCAGCAAACTCCCCGCGCGAGTGGCAAACCACTTCAGAAGAATTACCCACAACCGTGGCATTCAATGGCTCTCAAATCCCATTCCAGAAATTTTTGGATGAGACATCTACCAATGCCTTCTTAGTTATACGCAATGGTGTTATTACGTATGAGTGGTACAAGAGTGGTTTCGATGAGAAATTCCTCTTCCCTTCCTATTCAGTTGCCAAAACTTTAACTTCAATAATGATTGGGCAATTGATTGAAGAGGGCAAATTAAAAGAGAGCGATAAATTCGTCGACATTTTTCCCGAGTTCAAGAATGGTTCTTCGTTCGATGATGTGACTGTCAATCTCCTTCTCGATATGCGCTCTGGTGTTGGCGTCTCAGATAACTACCCATCCGGTCCTAGTGGGTGGGGTGTGGCTATCGCACAGATGTATGCATCAACAAATTTGCATTGGTTTTTAGGTAACAATCGGAAGATGGCTTTCGAGCCAGGTTCGGATGCTGAATATCGAAGCGTAGACACAATGATGCTGGGAATGATCATCAAGAAAGTCACGGGGGAACGCGTGGCAGATTACTTTGCCCGCGAAATCTGGCAACCACTCGGTGCCCAATCTGGAGCAACTTGGAATGTCGACCGACTAGATGGACAAGAGAAAACGTTTTGCTGTTTCAATGCATCTGCTCGAGATTATGGGTTGGTAGGTC
>VFQT010003052.1_pt1 | contig 15919 bp, 11 predicted proteins | sample 3512381 | NCBI WGS metagenome assembly VFQT01 (sample SAMN10412376, study PRJNA504923) | tailings metagenome | isolation source: Relicate 2 Philex TSF3 active mining site | place: Philippines: Tuba, Benguet | collected 2017-08-29 | reverse complement strand
CAGAACTCCAAGGGGATGAACTGGTTTATAAGCGTTACTTTGACATTGGTATCGCTGTTGGCGTAGAGGATGGATTGGTTGTTCCTGTGATTCGTGATGCAGACAAGCTCTCCTTTGCAGGGATTGAATCAACAATCAAGGTTCTTGCTGACAAAGCCAAGAAGAACGTTCTTGGTATCGGTGACATGACCGGCGGTTCGTTTACGATTACCAATGGTGGCGTTTACGGTTCACTTATGTCGACTCCAATCCTGAACTACCCTCAAGTTGGCATACTAGGGTTGCACAGTATCAAAGAACGACCAGTGGTCGTGGATGGTCAGATCGTGATCCGGCCAATGATGTACATTGCACTTTCGTATGACCATCGCGTGATTGACGGTGGTACTGCAGTCCGTTTCCTGGTTAAGGTAAAGGATCTGATTGAAAATCCCGACGGACTGTTGTTAGACTTGTAGGACTTCGTCATCTAAAACGCTCTGTACGCAAGTGCAGGGCGTTTTGCTTTTTAAGTGGTAGAAGACCTAGATTTGACTTAGATAGATAGCTGACATGCTTGGTGCATAAATTCTGACATATGTCCCACCGTCCACTTCCAATGAATGGTAGGTCATGTTCTCATCGATCCGGGCATACCCGCCATACTGCTCGTTCTCAGTTGAGAGAACAACCCGGTATGCACCAGCCACAGGTACGGGGACCCATAAATCGTCTATGGATTTATGTGGACTCGTGTTCGTAATGAGGACGATCCCATTTCGGTGAAAGACTCCGATCATGCGCATATCGTCCAAGACAGGAGCGGTTATATATGACTCATTCCACGCGTCACAGATGCTGGTCTGGTGCATCAAAGCCCGGTCAAAGTTCGCCAGCTTCACATACATGAGGTCTGTGTTGTCTGCCAAATACCACTTCCGGTAAGCATAATCGAAACAATCATTGTTGTTTGGCGTCGGAAATTCGACCCAATCTGGGTGTCCAAATTCATTCCCGACAAACGACATCCAACCCTCGCCTCCTAAAAAGAAGACGACTGACTTACACAGGTTGACGATTGCAACCGCAAGGCGGACATCATGGCTTTGTGTGTTCGCAAGCATGTCTGTGTACATCTTTGGTCCAAGGAGCCTAAAAATGAAAGCTTGCCCACCAACGATGGCTTGATCATGAGATTCAACATAGCCGATGTGCTTTTCGTCGAATCGTCGCGATACCAGCGCATTCCACATTGATGAAGGTCGAATCCCTTCGAACATGACATCGGTTGCAACGGATTCGAAGAAATCTGGAAGCCCCATTTGGAGACGGTAATCAAATCCGACCCCACCAATAGATTCATGACCCGCAAGACCAGGAAAGCCGCTCACATCCTCGGCAATCAAAACCGCATTTGGTCGGACTTGATGGACCAATTTAGTAAGAAGACACAGATACAGCAATCCGCTTTCGTTTAGGTTTTCACCGTCATAATCCGCTTCAGAAAAGGTTTTATGTCCAATACCGTGATCATGATAGAGAATGCTCGTGACACCATCGACTCGAAAGCCATCGACTCCGTAAGTCTCAAGCCAGTATCTTGCATTTGAAACCAAGTAATTGAGTGTCACGGTATTGCTGTAATTGTAAACGAGTGAATCCCATGCTGGGTGAATTGCCTGTTTGCCCGTCAAGAAGAGATAGCCTTCTTGGCCATCAAACTCCCCGAGTCCCTCTGCAAGGTTTTTCACAGCATGCGCATGTACAAGATCCAGAATGACCATCAATCCCAGCGAATGACATGTGTCAACAAGAAACTTCAGGTCCTGCCGGGAGCCAAATCGACTACACACACCGTAAGGGTTACTAACGTGATATCCAAATGATCCATAGAATGGATGCTCATGCACTGCCATAATTTGGACAGCTGTGTAGCCGGCATCTTTCACACGCTGCACAATTCCATTTGCAGCATCCCTGTAAGTACCAATCCCTGGAGCTTGTGCTGCAAGTCCTACATGAAGTTCATATATCCTTAATGACTTGGTTACCGTTTCAACCTTCGTGGGAGGGCTCAACTCATCAAAATCGAAAATTGCGGAAAAGTCACCATTCGGCGACTGTCGTGCAAAAGTGCAAGTTGATGGAACTCGATCTCTGGCCCCATTGAAGCCAGCGATATGCAGCTTGTATCGACTGCCGGGTGCTACACGGTGCCGGTCTATTGTGACTTCCCATTCCGTATCTGTGACACGATGAAGTGGATCCTGACCGCGATCCCAGTGGTTAAAATCTCCGATAAGCGAAACGTAGTGTGCATTGGGAGCATACTCACGGATGACAATTTCGGTGTCGTAAATAAAAACTCCAATCCGATGATGCCAACGAAATCCGTGGTCAATATCGGGGCAAAGCTCGGAAGCCAAACGTTGAACTCTTGCAATGACGCCGCTACGACGCCGGCCATCATCGGACACATTAGTCATTGGATGCTGCCGGTGGCACTTGAGGAGCGTTTACTTTTACACCAAAAACGTGTGCTATGAGCTGTCGCGCAATAGGAGCAGCGTGCTCTCCGCCGTGAAGGTGTTTTCCATTAGCATCGAGCCAAACGGCAAAGGCAATACGTGGCTTCTCACCAGGTTTCTTTGCATAACCAGCAAACCATGCATGAGTTGGGCTTCGCTTACCACGTGACTCTGCACTTCCAGTTTTTCCAAACACTTCAATGCCTGGCAGTCGGCACACTTGCCCTGTACCGCGACGATTCATTACCACTCCACTCATTGCCTGTTGAACCAGAATCCGGGTCCTCTCAGACCACCCTACTGAGCCAACATCTGGAGAACTTAGAATAGGCTTCACGTTCTCATCCTGCGTCTTTATCACAGGTTCTACATGATCGAGCAAGCGGGGAACGACTCGTTTACCGTCATTGGCCACGGCGGCTGCAAGCGTTGCGAGTTGCAGAGGTGTGGTGAGCATCGCCCCCTGACCAATAGCCATATTTGCCGAATCTCCGCTGAACCAACCTTCATAACGCTTCTTGTAACGCCGATAGATAGCTTCCTGTGTCTTTGGACCATCAATGTTTCCATCCAATTCGCTAGTTAAGTCGATACCGGTATCGCTACCCAAACCGAACCTTTTGGACCATTTTTCAAGTTCTTCCTGGCCAACCCAGATTCCCAGCTGTCCAAAGTAAGCATTACATGAAACTGCAAAAGCATCCATCATCGTTACATAACCATGATGGCCAGTGCAGCCAAGGAATGATCGTTTTCCGATGCGTAGTCCACCATCACATCTGACTGCTGTACCGGGCGTTACCTTTCCCGATTCAATCGCCGCTGTTAACGTAACAATCTTCATCACAGAACCCGGTGGAAGTTGAGCCTGAGTTGCCTGATTAGTTGCGAATGGCTTGATACTGGCATCGTACAGCTTCTTCGGCATCGGCCTTACATTCCAAAGATTTAAGTCATACGTTGGGCTTGACACAAAAGCCAGCACTTTGCCAGTGGATGGTTCGATAGCAACGACAGCCCCTTTTCGGTTACCAAGTGCCTTTATCGCTATTCGTTGGAGTTTAGTATCTATTGCGAGAACGAGACGACTGCCCGGTTGCGGAGGTACCACGTTAACTGTACGGCGTTGTCCATTTGTACGGTCTGTTGCAAACTCTTCGTCACCAGGTGTACCTGCCAACGTTTCATCGTAAAACCGTTCTATACCGCCGCGACCGATGAAATCGCTTGCCTTGTATCGCTTGCGAATTTCAGGATTCTTCAAGTCACTTTCTGACACAGGACTTGTGTAGCCGAGAATTGACGCAAATGACTTCCCATCTGGATATCGACGCATTGGCACAACCTGAACGATGACTCCTGGCATGGTGTCAATGTTTTCAAGAACGCGCGTAGCAATCCTCTGTGACACGCTTTGCATGATCGGAACCGGCTCGTAATTCGGTCCACCTGCAACGGCTTTAAAACTGTCTTCAATACGTCCTTGGTCGACTTCGCAGGCACGCGCCAGACGTTTCCAGACCATCGGCAACGTTGTCGGACCTGCAGGTGTTTGTTCCGGCTTCTTTTTCGGCAACCAACCAGGGACAACAGAAATCACATACTTACTCGTGGTCGTAGCAAGAAGATTTCGATCAGAATCAGTGATCTCACCACGTGGGGGCGTGGAACGTGCGTGCTTTAGCGTGTTAGTGACTGCACTCTCGAAATATTTATCGTAGTCCAGAAACTGTAGCTGCCATAGCTTGACGATCAGGGCAACAAGTCCGACCGCGAAAACCGCCGCAAGTACAATTATTCTTGGAATCAGCGCATCGGCGCCACTCGCCCTACTGTGGCTATCCCGTTGAGATGATCTCATCCCACTCGCAAAAACGTTACTAGCGGTTCTAAACCGGCCGTTAGTTGGGCCGTTCATCCGGTTGCGCTCCATGCAAACTACACGTTCGTTTTGGTGACCGTGATTTCGGCATCATCTGCCTTACGACTTCGACACAATATTCGTTTGCACGAAGATTACTGTCGCTACAAATGAGGACTTCGACTTCTGGATCCGGTTTAGGTTCCGGCTTTTTCTTAATCGACGTTGGAGATGGAATGGCAGGTTGGGGTAGGTCAATCGCTTTCGGATCTTCAGCAGGTTCGGTCGATACCGGAGGAGCGACATCAATATCAGGTTGTTCAATCGGTGCGATGGAATCTAAGCCGGCATCTTCAGGCGCTGTGTCCACTTTTACATCTGATGGCGCTGGTTCAGGCGAAGAATCAGTCGGAGCTTTCTTGGTACGTTCACCATCATCAACTGGGGAATCATCCAACGGCAATGCAGCGGCGCGCTCCAGATCAGACAGAATTTTGGGGGCATCCAGCATGATTGCTGACCAAACTGGCGCACAAACCCGCCCTCCGGTGACGCCTTCCATTGGAAGATAGCGCACTACTTCCTTACCATTTACAGTGATTCGCCTGACTCCACACATATAAACAGTTGTTACTAATGACGGGGTGTAGCCGACAAACCATGCATCACGGTTATCGCTTGTGGTACCAGTCTTTCCGCGGGCGCCTTCTACCTGATGAATGCCACGGGCACCGGCGGCACTTCCATAGTCTATTACTGCCTTCAGACATTCATCAACTGACCGTACCGCAGCAGCCGATATGGCGTTTCGGGTTGATTCTATTCCCTCGACAGGGATTGAATCTCCATCACCATCTATGATTCCTACAATGGCAACTGGTTTGACAGCAGTACCGGAATTTGCAAACGTACAGTATGCCGTCGTCAACTCCAACGGACTAACCGCCGCTGTTCCAAGGGCAAGCGTTAGGTCTCGATTCATCGGAACATCTAGGCCAGCACGCTTTGCCGTTGCGATTACGTTATTGATTCCAACTTCACTAGCGACTTTCACTGCCACAGTGTTCTTACTGGAAGCGACCGCACTTCGTATCGAAACACGACCGTATGCATAGCGTCCACCGTAGTTTTTAGGTGTCCAATCTCCGTACGTTGTTGGACCATCAAATCGGGTGGAATCTGGTGTCAAGGAAAGCTTGTTATCGCCAAAAGCAGCAGCGTAAACAAACGGCTTAAATGTTGAGCCACACTGACTTCTTCCGGTTGCATAATTGAAGTTTGTTCTGGCATAGTCGGAGCTCCCTACCATGGCACGGACGTAGCCATTTTTAGGGTCTATGGAGACGACTGCGCCTTCCGTTACACCACTATCCGCGCCATTCTGAAGCCCTTCTTTTAATGCTTCAACAGAACGTCGCTGCAGTTCAAGGCTCAACGTTGTGTAAACCTTCAAACCGCCTCTATAAATGCGTTCGCTGCCGTGCTCTTTGACTAACTTACGCAACACCCAGTTCGTAAAATGTGGGGCTCGAAATTGTGTTCGAATCTTTGGAGCATCTGCCATGATCGCTGGGGCTTGCATCACGGCTGCCTGATAAGTGTCTGGAGTTATGTGTCCAAGATCCCTCATCTTCGCAAGAACAACATTGCGACGGTTTATGGCTGCCTTAGGATTACGAAATGGATTCGTATATGCAGGACGTTGTGGCAATCCGGCAATGTAAGCGCATTCAGAGACCGTTAGGTCTTTCAGAGGTTTATTGAAATAATATTTTGCGGCAGCCGCAACACCATATATATTGCCACCGTAGTTGACCTCGTTGAGATACCTCTCCAGGATAGTGTCCTTGGACAGCGTTTTCTCAATCTGAACAGCCAACACCATCCCTTGTAACTTACGATCGATCGTCTTCTTTCTTGTCAGCAATCGATTAATTGCCAGTTGCTGCGTCAGAGTCGATGCTCCCTCGCTCAGTCTCCAACGCAAAACGTTTCGGTAGACTGCCCTAGCAAGGGATCGGAAATCAACTCCATTGTGTTCGTAGAAGCGTTCGTCCTCAATATCAATCGTAGCCTGTTTAAGGTTCTGGGGAATCTCACTCAGCTTGACATTAATCTGATACCGGTTTGAAACAGTCCCAAGCTCGAGATGCTTACCGGTCTCGGGGTTTACATCTGCAGCATAAATGGTCGTAACACCACTCGGTGTTTCATTTTTTAACTCAGCAACAGAATTAGCTTGAAGCCCCCTAGCAGCACGGAAAAAAAAGTACCCAAATCCAAGGACAAGCACCGTAAGCAATACGAGGACTACCGTGCTAATCCGCATAAACTTGGTTATACGGAACGTCGACTTAGCCCGACCCTGCTTTCGCTTTGTACTCATGGTTTAGAAACCAGACTTGAGGTAAGTACGCCGTGCTATGTCATTGCCGGCATCCGCACGCTTCGGGTTGTAACGCCACACACCCGTACCGGGTTTCTGAGCAAAACAGTCGTTCGAACTCAAAATACTGGCCAGCTTGTGGACACTTGTCCGGCGAATGTAACGCAGCTCGCGTAGAGCTCGTTCAAATGTAACGCCTTTAGGATGATCATCGAGAATCTGTGTCAATATGACAACCGTTGGATTATCCGATTCTGATTCCTTATAGACGTCCAACTCCATACATCGCTCCGCAGTCAGCGCATATTCTCCGCCAATCAATGGTTCTAATTCTAATGTAAAAGCCCCGGGAGTATCCAGCTTTGTAACTGTTGCAAGGCAATCAGATTGTCGAACCTCGTCAGAAAATGCACCAGCAAGCCCGGTTATACACCGAACATTGTTTTGGTTGATTATGGAACAAGCATATTCTGTTCCGTTCACCACGAATGTTACCGGTACATAAGGTAAGTCCCATGGAATGTCGAACGCGCTGATTCTGCACAATGGGATAATCCCATGCGCAAGATGGTCCTTGTAGAGCGGAAATGCCGTACGTTCTTCAGATTCGTGCCTCGAACCAACGGGTTCGTCATCAAGTAAGTCCTGATTGTTAGGATTGGTTACATCCGTTTTCAACGTTCCAACGTATGAATCCGGAGAAAGCAAGTCTTCAACTTGCTCACCATCCTCAGATATAAACTCGACTCTTGGACAACTGAAGGCACTTATAAGTGAGTCGACGTTAACTTCGGGGATGGAAGCCGACGCCATAAATCGCCCAAAACCTACAGGAGAGACGCCTTCAATCTCTTGGATTACTGAAATGTAATCATCAACATGTTCCTTGGGTATTCCATAGGCAGACACGTCAACACATTTGTCGTGCACCAAGATTGCAGTCCTAATCGCGTCGACGACCTTGTCGTCTATCTTTACGCAGTTGTCAGGCTCACGTTCTTCGACAATAGCATCGGACGAAGTCGTCGGGCTAGTCTCTTTCGGTGCTTCCGGCACTGGAACCAACTCGGACACCAGATTACGATAATCAGCCTCGGATCCTGATAGGACCCACCGTCCACCATGCTTACCGCTATGCCACAATAAGCGGTCATCGTGCAAAAGTTGAATGAAGTCCGATGCCGTATTTTGCTCTCGTGTCAGAACCCAATACGCTACAGCAAGTGTCTTATGGCGTATCGGTTTGTTCTGGATAGCTCCTAAGAGTGCAGTAGCGAAGTCTGGAATGCCAGCGAACGGTCCCCTGCCGGACTTGACAAGCAGTGCATCTATCAGATCCCGTTTAACGCCATTCTCCAGAAGAATGTCTTCGAGGTCGTCGTGGCCCAGCATCGGTAACCAATCTGACAACAAAATTTGGTCACCAACGAGCAAGAGATTGCTCCGGCTGCTCCTAATGGCTGCACGTATGGATGAAGCTATATTTTCTGACGTCTTGCCAAGATATACCGTGAGTAGTTCAGAAAGTTCGTTGATGTGCACCGCGCAACCAACTGCCCTAGTGATGTCCGTGCACCAACGATCCAATGACCTCGCTATCGTGTCGTTACATACACATAAGTCCAGATCGCCATCCACAACCGTCAGCCGATCTGAATTTTGAACTACCGCAAGCAGCGTGTCAGCGGATATGCCAAGCTGACCAGCAATGACATCTATGGGGCATCGCCCCAGCTTGAGAACGCTTAACGCAGCCTGATCAACAACCCATGCCTGAGCACGATCAGCCTGCGATTCCTTATTCACTGACCCCTTAGATGCCTGACCTCTAGATTCAGCCACGATTACGACCTCATTTCGGCAAACACATCGTAGGGACCCACGTCAGTAATACTTCCGGAGACAAACGTCCCTGGTACTGCTCTGTAGTTTCGAATGGTGACCGACCCGTCAATTTCAGGCGCATCTCGCCAAGAACGACCAATGGAATCGCTTCCTACTACTTTTTCGACTATGACATCTATATCGCGGCCTATCAACTGTTTGTTAATTTCAGTGCTGATACTTTGTTGAAGCGCAAGCAGTTCCCTACGTCTCGCGTTTGCCGTACGTTTTGCGACCACTGGCTTCATCTCCGCACCGGGCGTTCCATCCTCCGGTGAATATGTAAATACTCCAAGGCGATCGAATTTCATTGCACTGACGAAGCGCATCAGATTATCAAACGAACCATCGTCCTCTCCAGGAAACCCAAGGAGAAACGTTGTACGGATACTCATATCTGGCATCAAAGACCGCATCCGGTCGAAAAGACGCTCATATTGACCGACTGAGCCGCCGCGTTTCATCAAGTTGAGCATACGGTCATCACCGTGCTGCAGCGGAATATCCATGTATTTCACTACATTTTCAGTGTCGGCCATTGTCTTGAGGAGACGGTCATTTACCATCGTGGGGTAACAGTACAGCAGTCGGACCCATTTGAGCCCAGAAATCTTCCCGAGACGTTCAAGGAGACGCGGTAATGCCAGTTCTTTATACAGATCCATCCCGTATGCAGTGGTGTCCTGAGCGATAAGATTCACCTCAACGACGCCACGATCCACGAGCACCTGCACCTCATTGATAATTTCTTCAATCGGCTTTGAACGGTGTTTTCCACGGAAGGTCGGAATAGCACAGAATGTACAGCGGTGATCACAACCTTCAGAGACTTTGACATAAGCCGACCACTTGTCTCCGGCGGTGATCACAACCTTCAGAGACTTTGACATAAGCCGACCACTTGTCTCCGCCGCGGACTGTTCGAGCGGGCATGAGTGGATACTTGCCTTCAATTGGATCTAGGTTTACTGGCACACTTGATGCCATCGGCAAAAGCGTCTTAGATTGTTGTCGAATCGACTGTGGACCAAAGACCGCATCCACGATGCGATTTCCACTCTGGATTCCCAAAATAGCATCAACTTCCGGTATTTCCATAGCCAGGTCATTACCGTAGCGCTGTGCCAAGCAGCCGGTAACGATGACTTTTCCAATCTCACCGCGCTCCTTTCGGGCAACCGCATCGAGGATGGCATTTACGGACTCCTCTCGAGCGGATTCGATAAAGGCACAGGTATTGATTACCAATACATCTGATGAAAGTTCGCTATCCACAAACTCAACCTGACCGGTCGCATCCAGGGCACCGAGCATTTCTTCAGTATCAACAAGGTTTTTGGGGCATCCCAAACTCACAACCCCAACAGACGATTTCTTCATAAAGACCTTTTCGTACCGGTAAACCAAGTTTAGTAGTATGCCACCAGATAGGTCAGTATACTTTGCGCCCTGCTAGACTGCCTAGAAGCAGCAGCATCCCCAGAGTCAGAAGTTTCAGAATACGTGTACATAACGCTCAAGATTGACGCGCCCTGTACCGCTAATCCATCAGCCATTTTCTGCTAAAAAGTTGCCCCATAACTATCAAAGGAACCAACGTAATTACCTGAAGCACTGGGTTGTTCAGCAAAACAGCTGCAGCAACACCGAACAGTATTTCACGCACGCCCAGCGAGCGCACCATGACTTTGACCTGCGGCAAAAAACGCACTCCCCGGTGGACAAATGCAGGTGTAGTGACAAGGAGGAGAGCCGTCAAAACCGATACAGCTCCACTGACTGCGAGACCAACGACCGGTATAACAATGCCAACAGAAAATGCAATGAACTGCAAGATTAGGAGGACTACCGTTCTTAGTATTCCATCCGACAATTGCTGACCTAGCGGTGTAGATCTGTGGTCAGCACTATGAAGACGTTGATCTATTGCCGATGCCAGCGGGTCAAACGCAAACCCAATAACGATGCTCAGCAGCAAATTGAAGATGACTGGAAAGGCAATAATCCAGCCAACTAAGGCTACGAACTTTCCTACGACATCCCACTCGCCTGCAAGGTCCTTCCATATTGGAGTGACCAAAAGCCACATTGCCGCACCGAGCAGTACATACATGACAGCTGCGAACAGTATTGGAAATACATAAACGGATGACGGCACCTGCCTAAGAAGCCTGATGACATCCCATATGCCCTGTCGTTGTCCCATGTTAGCCATTTTCCGCATAAATCAACCCGTGACCGGTGATTCTGCGATAAGCATCCAGATACTTTTCACGCGTCTGACGAATAACCTCTGACGGCAATGTCGGAGCCGGGTATTGCTTGTTCCATCCACTGACTGATTCCAAATAGTCACGGACGAACTGCTTATCAAACGATGGAGGGGAAATGCCAATTTGGTATTGGTCACTTAGCCAATACCTAGATGAGTCTGGCGTAAGCGCCTCATCAATCAGTAGTAGGTGACCATCCGGGTGTATACCGAACTCAAACTTCGTATCTGCAAGGATCAGACCGAGCGGGCTGACCAATCCTGTTGCGAATTGATAAAGCTCTATGGCTGTGGCTTCCACAGTGGGGCCAAACCCTCCCGATACCAGAGCTGCATCCGCCACTGTAAGCGGTTGGTCATGTCCTTCAGTAGCCTTGGAGCTTGGCGTGTAGATGGGCTCCGGGAGCACTTGCGATTCATTCAGTCCGAGAGGAAGTGTATGTCCCCATAGTTTGCCAGGTGTTTTCAGGTACTGCTTCCATCCACTCCCGGACAGATAACCACGAACAACAGCTTCAACGGCGAGCGGCTTCGTTCTCTGACATAACATTACCCGACCACATAGCCAATCATCCCAAATACCGCCAGCGGCTTCTACGGCTACCCGGACTGCATCATCGTCCGCTGAAATGAGATGGTTTCCGATAATGTGTGATGTTTTGTCAAACCAGAATGCAGCGAGCTGCGTAAGTACCTGCCCCTTGTTCGGAATGGGCTCTGACATCACTACATCGAAAGCTGATATACGATCACTGGCTACCAGTAATAACGAATCATCACTGATCTCATAAATATCCCGAACTTTCCCCTGACCTAGATGCCGGAGACCTGAGATGCGAAATTGTGGTGCCATATCAACGCCCCAAAACCTTTCCATAAACATCGGACACAGACACCGGTCCATAGTCCCGACTATCTTCGCTATGCTCCAAGTTGTCTCCCATCACGTAAATCCCATTGGGACGGTTCAAAACACAATCAGGGTTATCTGGCGGAAAAAGGTCGGCAGTCGCAAAAGTACCAAACTTGGTGTTTATTGTTGCCGGCCAAACTGCAGTCCCTGATTTGTTTTGCATAAAGACAATGCGCTTGATGACTGCATTGCCATCAGAGCGGGCATCATCGGGTTTCAAAACGACAATGTCGCCAACCGACAGTTCTGGAAACCACTTGTACTTTCGCATCACGGTAAGAGACTCACCGCTACGCAATGTCGGCATCATTGATTCGCCATCCACAACGACAGTCCCAAAAAGTCGCCAAGCAACCGTTCCACACAGGAGCAAAAAGACGATAAACAGGTAAGAAAGTTGCTGCCGTTTTGTCAATCCCGAGGCCTGTACTTTTGGCATCAGACTCCCCTAACGCAGTTGCGCTTTACGCCTCGACTCGAATCCAATTATGGACTCCCGTGACAACTGGCAGACGCTCAGCCACATCAACAGCGCCTCTGAGATTTTCCTCAAGACACCTATGCGTAATGAGGACTATTTCTGCTTCATCCTTGGAATTCGCACGCTGAATAACGGACTCAATGGAAACATCAAAGTCGCCAAAGACATTCGAAACCTGGGACAAAACCTTCGGTAAATCCTTAGCGGTCATTCTTACATAGAACTTTGATGTAACCAGCTCGCGTGGAAGCATTCGCAGATTAGCATTTGCTGGCCGATGAACGCGACCTGTCGAGCCGCTTACAAGGTTTCTGGAGACGGCAATCAAGTCTCCGACAACGGCACTTCCCGTCGGCAATGACCCAGCCCCTCGCCCATAAAACATCGTGTCTCCAACACCATCTCCGCGCACCAGGACCGCATTGTAAGCACCACTCACAGATGCCAATGGATGATTCTTGTGAAGTAAAGCTGGGTGAACCCGGACATGCATCGTCCCCTGCTCTTCCCATTGCTCAGCAACGGCTACCAGCTTGATGACATGATCGAGATCTTTAGCGACGGCGATATCACGCGCCGTTATCGTTCGAATTCCCTCACTAATGACGGAACTTTCATCCACGGGAGTGCCAAAACCAATACTCGCAAGAATGGCAATCTTGTAACGGGCATCATGAGCATCAACATCGGCTGTTGGGTCAGCCTCCGCATACCCAAGTGCCTGCGCTTCACGAAGAACTTCTTCGAAACCAGCACCCTCATCCGCCATTTTTGAAAGAATAAAGTTGGTAGTCCCATTGACTATTCCCATAACCGCCTGAATGCGATTTGCGGCCAATGACTCACCCATCGCGGCGATAATCGGGATTCCTCCAGCGACGCTGCCTTCGGCGTAAAAATCAAGCTTGTTATCCTGGGCTATCTGAACCAAAGCGTGCCCGTGCTTCGCCATCAGCTCTTTGTTGGCTGTGACCACCTGCTTCTTCGCGGCAAATGCAGCTTCAATCCAAGACTTTGCCGGGTCAACTCCACCAACCAGCTCGGCAACAATATCAACATTGGGATCCGATATGACATCCTCTACACGTGCCGTAAACAAGTGACTTGGCAGAGAAACATCACGGACTTTGCCGATATCCCGCACGGCTATCTTGCGTACGACAAGCTTTGCACCTACTCTGGATGCAATTAGCTCCGCGTTATTGGTTAGAAGCGCAACAGTCCCTGAGCCGACGATTCCACATCCAATCAGCCCAATACCAATTTCACGCACTTAGGCCTCCTCAACAACGATGAGGCTATCACCCGCATGCACCAGCTTTCCGTTTTCAGCAGGAATGGAGACAACAACGCCTGTCACCTCGGAAATGACCTCAGAGAAGACTTTCATGGCTTCAATCGTGCCAATAGGATCCCCGGCCGAAACGTGGTCACCAACTTCAACAAACGGAGGTTCACCAGGGCTCGGCGAGCGGTAGTACACACCCATGATAGGAGCAACGATTGGAGTGCCATCGGAGGCACGATCGCCTACCGTAAGGACAGAGGTTTTGACCGGAGAACTGCCAGCGACGGTTACAGGTGAAAGGTCGGACGTGATGCGAACCGTAGTCGCTCCGGATGTATATTCGATTAGGTCCAGACCATATTGGGCTGAGATTTCGCCCAAGCGGGCTATAACAGTGGGGTCTACAGGTAAATCAGACACGTAAAAATGGTATCACGTCTGCGCGATTGAACCATGAGCAACGCATACCGCTGAAGTAGGAACACTTGCCCAACGTGCTAAGAGGAACCAAATCCCCAAATCCTGATTTCGTTGCCCTGCTGGCAATTATTGTCTCGGCAGCACTGCGGATGCTCATTTCAACGGGACAACAGCTGTCATTCGATGAAGCGTACTACTGGACCTGGTCACAGCATCTTGATTATTGGTACTACGACCAAGGTCCAATGATTGCTTGGATGATTCGTCTCTTTACGGTGTTCACCTCTACTGTAGTGACGGTAAAGCTGGTCGCCATTGCATGCACATCCGTGTTCCTATACTTTGGATATCGTTTGTGTGCAGAACTCATCAATGCACAGACGGGTCTCTACTGGCTTGCAGTAATCATCTCAACCCCGCTGTTCCTCCTTGGAGGTGCAATTGCCACCTACGATACGCCAATGTTGATGTTCTGGAGTGCAGCGAGTTTCTTTGGATATCGTGCGCTGAATACCGGACATCCCGGATATTGGATTACAGCGGGATGTATTTCCGCTCTGGGAGTCTTAAGTAAGCTGCCGACATTGGCACTTCCCGTAGGAATCTTGCTGACGTGCTTGCTGACTCCTGATGGTCGTAGAAAATTAGCGTCGCCGTATCCATGGCTTGCTGGCATCATCGCCTTACTTCCATTGCTCTTGTTGAAGTACTGGGATGAAACGCACTCTAATCTGTTTACACTCCATTCCGCGTCATTGTCGAAACGACATACTAATGCGGCCATGGGTCGCTGGACGGGAGATTTGATTGCCGGACAGTTATTAGTGTTGGGCCCAACAACCTTTGTCGGGGTTATATGGACATTGCTTCGACATCGATCCACTGACTCAGTCCAACCGCGAAACTACATCAAATTACTGAGTTTCCCACTTCTCGCGGTCTGCCTCATACTAAGCCTTAAGTCAAAACTCGAAGTCAACTGGCCGATTGCCGCCTACTTCACCGGTGCCATCCCCCTCGCCGCGTTTCTCGTGTCCTCACGCCAGAAACGCGTGATTCTGCCGGTACTGATCATCCCGGGATTGCTGATCTCACTGATTGCAGGAATACCCGATACGTTGGGACTACTTGGACTCAAGATTAAACCAGCATTAGCAGTAAAGCTTTATGAGCCCCACGGATGGAATGTCGTAAAGGATCGCATTGCGGCTCCTGCATCGAGGATTCAGAAAAGTGGCGGTTTTGTCGCATCGACGAATTACAGGATGACGGCGATGACAGCATGGCTGCTTGGATCAACCAAAGATATTGAGTGTCTTTTCGCCCGCACGAGAAACAACCAATTCGTCATTTGGACAGAGTTGGAAAATCGCTCCGGAGAAAATGCACTGCTGGTACTGGATGCGGTCGACAACAAGGACCTGGCTTACATCCGTAAGTACTTTGATTCTGTCACAGAGATTGCTCCACCTATTGTGATTACTTCACCAGCGGTTGATGGTCCCATACGGACCATTCACCTGTATGAATGCACTAATTTCCATGCTTACAACGTTAAGAAAGAAGCAATCGGCTATTAGTTTTCAGATGGTTACATTCGGTTAGAATGTCTTTATGTACAACCGCATTTCTTCTGGTTCAATAGCCCTTACCATCGGTTTGGCTGCTATTTCGTCAAGCTTTGTCTCCGCTAAGAGCCAGTCAGAGATTCGTCCAACGCTTCTTGTAACAGGTCAACAGATCTCGCCAGTGGGTCAGTCAATCCGTGGGGGCAGTTTCCCGACATCGCTGGAGACATCGCCGGATGGACGATTTATCATTTCCACATCACTTGGCAATCGTTCTCAGCTGCAGGTGATGCGTGCTGATACGGGAGAGCTGCTTCACGTACGGGACTACAATCAGAT
>VFQT010003050.1_pt1 | contig 15925 bp, 9 predicted proteins | sample 3512381 | NCBI WGS metagenome assembly VFQT01 (sample SAMN10412376, study PRJNA504923) | tailings metagenome | isolation source: Relicate 2 Philex TSF3 active mining site | place: Philippines: Tuba, Benguet | collected 2017-08-29 | reverse complement strand
AAACAAGCTGTCGCAGGAGCTGCAGGGAAGGAAACAGGCCTCAACCGCTGGAGGTAGCCTCGCCGCTGAAATTGGCAGCAACGAACGTGCTGTTCCCAGAGGCGTTCAGTTTGAACAGCAATCCCAGTAGTCTGGGGTTTTTTCCTCTTCCGGTGGCCCATCCATGGGCGCAAGGGAATCGGGCGGATCGAAACTGGTGAACTTCGCACGATCCACGGCCAACCCATTAGCGACAGCAAAGATTGTTAGGTCGCTTGACTGCATTTCGGCCAGCGGCGTCAGGTTATTCGGCACATGCCGATGCACACGATGGTGTTTTTCGTCGGTAAGAAAGCCACGAAGGACTATGTCTTTTTCCAGGTGCAGGCGCACGCCGGGGTTCAGTGTCGCCCCACCTGAAAGAACGATGCAAACTGACTTCCAGCGTCGCTTGGCCACAGGTTCTGCTTTGACTTTTTCAAATCCGCGTGCCCAGACCCTGCCGTAGAAGGTCGTCAACTTTCTGTGAACTTCCGCGACGTCGTCAGCCAATCGATTGGGCCTCGCGGCAAGTTCGAGGTCATTTCCGCCAAACAACTGCGATTCATCACAGTAGCAGAGCACTTTGTATCCGCTGCCCTGCTCAGGCACATCCAGTACCGATACTTCCGTGGAACCCGCGCCCATATCCAGCATGACATGAATTCCGGCCTTCGACGCCACGTCTGCAGCGAATGAGCATATTGGCGCGATGGTTTCAGGCAGGATATCGAATTCTCTTTCCTGCTCATCCACCAATGGTCGCGTCCAAACGCTTTCCAGCAGTTGCAGGGCTTTTGTTACAGACATTCCCTGTTCGATGCCATTCGCATGATCATCCGCAGACAGCAACCACGCCGACTGCACCATTCGAAGATACTGGTTCTTCAGCACCCGATTCTCCAAACGCTGCATAGGTGCCGACACATTCAACAGGATCCTGCTGTAACCATCCTTCTGAATGGCTTTCCGCAAACCGCAAAGAGCCCACGCCATGTAAATCGCTACAAGCTTTGCGCATGAAATTTCTGTGGATCTACCGGCAGTTGTGTTTCTGTTGTATGCGACTGCGACTTTCAGTGATTTCAGCAGTTCACCTCCTGTTTTGGTCAGGGCAGTTGTGCCGAACCACATCCTGCCATTTTCGATCCTGATCACGGATGGAGACACGCCCGGCGTGTAACCTTCGTGGTCTTTGTCAATTCGGACGACCCGACCGACCCTGGCATCGCGCTCCCGAACGACGATTTTCGTGGAGTGCGTTCCGAAGTCGAACCCGACATTCACAACGCCGCGCGAGACAGGCGTAAAAAAAAACTTCAGAAACCAGTCTTTTATGCTCATTTTTCGTCCTTTTTCACAAAAACCACACATGCAGCAATTGCATCAGACAACGGCGCTTCCACTGTCTGCGCTCGCTTTAACTCTTCGGATTTAGCTCTAAAGTCAGCCTCGAGCTTGTCAATCTGGCCGGTCATCGCGGGCAGGATTCCCATGTTGTTGTTGGCCGTCGCTGTCTGCAATCGCCTTCGTGCAACCCCCAACTTTCGCTCATAATCTGCCCTGAGGGCCTTCAGTCGCCGCACAAACAGTGCGCCATTTTCGCGGACCTCAGCTTCTCGCAGCCGACGATTTCTGAGCCGCGCCTCCGACATCAATGCATCCCAGACCTGCATTGGCATTGCAGGCGCCGGAACAGTCGCATCCCATTCCTGTCCCTGTTCAATCGTTACATGCAGCAGGTGTTCAGCCTGCTCGGCATCCAGCAACTGCAGATCTTCGGCATTGCAGGCCACCACCTCCAACAGTTGCCGGCTTCGCAGACTGCTGATTTTGTGACTGAAAAGTAACAAAAAGTAGACACCCGGCCTGAGGGACGATTCCAAGATCAACCTGCTGTCCACAACCGCTTTTCCCATCCTTGCACTGGCCGACTGAAATCTCGGCGCTATTGCCTTCAAAGCAGCTTTAACAAGCGGGTGCGCGGCGTTGACGAGTTCCAGTTGTTTGTTTCGAAATGCTGTTTCTCCGGACGTTGTGAAGCAAAATCTGTCATCTGTTTGCCGCGCAAACCAGAGTGCTCCGCCTCGGGACGCATCTACAATGTCACGCCTCAGGTCTTGCGATAACCGAAATACAAAACACTGTTGCGCGTCATCCACCAGTAACCTGACCCGCGGGTGGTGTGACGCGAAAAATGTTTCCAGCAATGCCACATATGCATGCTCCGTGATATACCTGCCGTATGTGCCAACACGAGTCATTTCTTCCCGAATGAATTCTTCGTGCCCGAACAGTTCCGAAGCCTTACTCTCTAGTGATTCCAGATCTTTACCCCGTCGCTCCACGGCGTTTTCAGCTTCCTGCAGCCTTTTGGCAGCCTCGTCAGGTTTGAGCGCAGCCATCACATAATCTCGCTGAAGCTCTCGAACGGTTTCCCCGAGAATGGCCTCCAAATCACCAATGCTGCGTTCAAAGACTCCAATTCTCTCGTAGAGCCGCAAAAGAATTCTTTCCTCGACGGTCCCGCTGACGACGAGGTTGTGGATGGCCACATAATCCTGGATCTGTCCGAATCGGTCGATGCGACCGATTCGCTGCTCAACAACCATTGGGTTCCATGGCAGATCATAATTAACAAGGTGGTGACAGAATTGAAAGTCGAGACCTTCACTGCCCACCTCTGTGGACACCAGCACAGAAACAGCGGCATCCTTTTCAAATTTCTCAATACGCCTGCCGCGCTCATCGCGGTCCGGACGTCGTGGATCCGATTTCACATCACCATCAATCCGCAGTGTATTCCAGCCACGCGCTGTCAATTGTTTTTCGAGGTAACGAGCCGTAGCGCGAAAGAAGGTAAAAATCAAGATCTTGGCGTCAGGCTCCTCCCTTCGTATTTGCCCAAGGATTTCTATGAGTGCCTGAAATTTTGAATCCGTACCACGAAACTGCTGAGAAAGTCGTGAAGATGCTCGATCATCACGCAAGCCTTCAAGCTCGCTGGGCAAAATGTCCGTCAGCTCTGCAGCGTGGTCATCGTCGGACTCATAATCCGTCTCGCCGAGAGCCGCGGGCAGACAACTGGCTGCCTGGCGTGCTCGTTGTACTTGCCCCAGCGTAGCCTGGGTGTTGAACCAGCCATTACGATCACTGTTGCCTACCAGTCGCTGATAGGCTTCTTGCTCATCGGCAGTCAGCGTGCAAAGCTTCGTTTGCGGCCTCCGAACAGGAGCCTTGAACTGCACGTCGCGCTTGCGTGTGCGCGTGATGATTGATCCCAGTGGATGCAAGTCCTGAATCCGGCGTTCCAGTTCCACCCATTCCCGCCGTGTCACCGGGGGACATTCTTGAATGTCCTTCAGCACCTGCAGGGCCTTCGGGTCTTGTTCATCAGCGTCAGCCGACAGGAATACATGCTCCAGAATGTCGGAGATCTCCGGCAACTTCGCATGGCACTGTGAACGCGTCAGCCTGCTGGCAAGGTGGATCGGAGCATGATGATTAAGGGTGGCTTCAAATCCAGCCGGATCCACAAACTCAGACGGCCGCAATGCGTTAAGCAGGTTGAAAAGATCCGCATTGCACAATTGGATTGGCGTAGCCGTAAGCAAGAGTACACAATCTGACTGATCGCATAATTCTCGCATCAGCTTTGCGACTTCGGTCTGCCGGTTCCTCGCATGATGGGCCTCGTCCACAATCACCATATCCAACTGGCCGACATGTGCCTGAATACACTCGCGTACGTCCTTAATCCGCGCTGTGTTAAGCGATAGAATAGCCCGCAATGGATGACGGTGAGGTGCCTCATTGTGCCGCTCAACCATTGCAAGAAACGACTTTTTGTCGTAGATCTCAAACGACTCACCAAACTTTCGATTCAATTCATTCAGCCATTTCTCACGCAGGCGAGACGGACACAGCACCAGAACTTTCGAAAGCGAACCTCGAGCCTGCAACTCCGTCAGTACCAATCCCGCTTCGATGGTCTTCCCCAGCCCGACTTCATCCGCGATCAGGAGCCTTCGGTCCGGTGAATCCAGCACCTTGAGCAGTGGCTTGTACTGATACGGCTGAAACAGCACTCTTTGAGACTTGAACGAGTACAGATTGCTACGGCTGGACTTATCCTGAATACGTTCAACGGCCATAGCACATCGCACGGCCTGCAGTGATCCCCATTTGCCGTTGCAGGCGAGTGACTGAATGCTGTCCTCCAGATCCCGTTCGACGTCAAGAGCGGCTTCGACAACGTTGTCGAAAATACCACTGCTTTTCTTGATTCGATACCAGTATTCGCCTGCATCCATGCAGCCATTGCCAACGATCTTCACCAGTTCCAGCGTAGCCCGCAATTCAGCCGTCTGCCCGTCGCGGAATCTGGGACCGGCAATTGCCGCTGTAACGGTCCTCTCTGAGGATTCTGCCGCAGCAAATAATCTGGCCACCTCCGGAAACCCCAGCCCGGTCCAGATCTGCACTCGCAGTTCGCTTACCTGCGTCTGGCTCAACAGCTGCAGACCAGTCCGTATAGCCAACAATGCATCGTCCCACTGTTCGGCATCGACTGCTTCCTGAACCGCTTCTGCAGTGGCTGCCGACGCTGCTGACGGGGCGGCGTATATCTCGCCAGCCTTCCGCAGCGTCAGGAGATCCTGCTCCAGCCCCAGTATTCGATTTCGCAGTACAACCGGCAGCCGGAGCGGAAGCCCGTCCAGTTCTGCTGCAATCGACCGTTGTTTACCACTGCTGGCACCGCGAACTGCGTCATTGTGTCGCTCGAGCAGCTGCCGCACCAGATGCTGACAGACCACCTCAATCTGGGATCCAGTCATAGATTGTGTTCCGAGGGCGAATTCCGAGGAGACTGGTGCGCAGCCACGCCACGCCTGCACCCAAAGAGCATCAAGACATTTCAACAACCGATCAAGTCAGCGAGCGTTGATAATCGAGGTGCGCGCGGCGCCGGGAAAGAGTGGCCCGACTTTTCGGGCGCCTGCACGTAGGAACTGAAGCCTGCTGCATATATGGCCAGCGATGACGCGGCGCATGACTTCGGCTGAACTGAAGTGTTCATCGAGATCCCATCCCGTAAGAATCAGTAAAGTATCAGATCACTGTGGTGCGTAGTATTACGTGGAGCCTGGCCAGTGTGCGTCCAGGCGGCACGAGCCTTGGAAAAAACTGAAAACTTTTCCGTCTTCACGGTTTTCTGCCTGAGCAGCGTTCGCTGCAGCCAGCGAATACCGCTCACACGCTGCTTCAGAGACGAATTCGCAGCCATCGCCTGCAAAGCCGGTTCTTCCTGTCCGACTTAAGAACAATTCAGAGAAAACCCGGATTTTCTCGATCCGGAAGAGCGAATCCCCGCCGATTTTTGTTGACATCAGGGCGGGGGGGACTCGCAGGGCGAGTCTGTCAACGCCGCCAGCATTCCGAACCACCAGCCGGATCGTGGTGGGAACAATCGCCAAACCTGCAAATCTCGGACGGTCCCAAATGCCACCGAAGAACACACAAAGAGCTGACTCTGTCATTCTGGAAAGACTCACTCGGTACCTCCTGTGGCTCGAGAATAGCCGGACAGGCCTGACCGTCGACGATATACGCAGACGAGACGAAATCGGAGAAAAGACCGTCCGTCGCGTACTGAGTGAGATGGAAAAGTGTGGCTGGGTGCAATCTGCACCGCGTCCGTCAGAACACAACAAAAAGTACTGGACGATCAAGAAACCACCACAAATTGAGTTTGCACACGATGAGTTGCTTTCGCTGTATCTGGGCCAGCAGATGATGCAGCCACTCTCCGGCACGCCATTGTTCTCCGGCTACCGTAACCTGATGGCGAAAGTCAAAGCAAATCAGCCCAGGGCGGTGGAAGAACTGGCTGAAGTCTTTCTGAAGCACTTTCAGATCGTACCATTTGGCCAGTGTGACTACAGTGAGAAAACAGAACTGGTTTCCGCGTTGATCCACGCAGTCAACAACGACAGAGAAATAGCAATCACGTATCAAAGCCTAAAATCAGAAAAGCCAAAGACCTATCCGGTCCACCCATACGCATTTTTTTATCATCGAGGTGCCCTCTATATCGTGGCCTTTTCCCCGGACACAGGGAAGACAAAGCACTTGAAACTCAATCGTCTGTTCAGCGTGGCAGAAACCGGCAAGGCGTTCAAACGGCCGTCGACGTGGAATCTCGCGGATTCGCGGAACAGATCCTTCGGCGTCTTCACACCCTCTGATAAGCCACAAGTCGTTCGTATTCACTTCGAGGGCTGGGCTGCGAGCCACGTGAAGGAAGCCACGTGGCACAAAACGCAGGAAATCACCGTGTATGAGGATGGCTCCCTGACACTGAAAATGACCGTAGCAGACCTCACAGAAGTGCAAACCTGGGTGCTCGGGTTCGGTCCCCAGGCAAAAGTTCTGGAACCGAAAATTCTCATTGAGAATGTTCGCAAAGCAGCCGCCGACATCTGCAAATTATACGCTGAACAGCACGGATGACTCGCAGAACAAGTCCTGTTCACGCCCGGACATACGGACAACACACCAATGCTGTGAGCGACCTTGTGGTCATTCAGGGCAGATTCACCCCACTGTCGCCGAGTCCAGCAGCGGTGAAACACTCGCCGGTAATCGGGATGAAGGCTGCGAGTAAATCACGTACAGACGCAGCACGGCACGCGATGCTGCCGTGTAAAACAATTTCCGCATTTCTGATGTGAACTGCTCCTCAAAGCCCGTCAGGATCACAATATCCGACTCCAGACCTTTGTATCGCCAAATTGTCGCATACTGAATCGCCTGCGAATCTCCATCATGTTCCTCCTCACCAACAAACGGCACGCCGGCAAGGTTTGCGCAATTCGCAAACGCTGAATTCCTTAACTTCCTTAGCCCAACGACACAGATCTGAGACGGCTGGATTTTGTCCCCAAGCACCAGTCGCCGTACGATGTCAGCAGCCCGATCCACCACACCCTGATCATCCTGAGGCCGCCAGGTGAGCACCTGATCGCCGTCAGGAACTCCGTCCATCGAGACTTCCTCACGCCCCACAGTACGGCGGATAAACTCGGAAATGCTGCGAGTGCTCCGGCAGTTTTCCCGCAGCAGGAATGGGTTCGTAATCGGAAACTGAAAATCCCGACGAAAAATGTTCTGGTCAGGGTCATAAAAAATGTACAGAGGTGACACCCCGGGATTTGGCAGCAGATCTTCAATCAGCACCCACCACTCGCTCTGAAAATCCTGGCCCTCGTCGACGACAATCGCTTCGTACATGCCCTTGGCACCCCTGTCGATTGCCTGCTCAAGGTATTCAATGCACTTCACGTTGTAGTATTCAGACCGCAGACTTTCGTCATGCGGAACGTCAACTGACAGTCCGGTGGTTCTTGCCAGATGCTCGCACAGTTCAGCGAAAGCAAAAACATCGATTCCCGGCAAATTGTACCTGCTGACATGCTGCTGCAGCATCTGCTGAAGTCGCAGGTTGTAGCACAGCAACAGCACTCTTTTGCCCGATTTGGCAAACATTACCGCTCGCTCAATCGCCAGCAGCGTCTTACCGCAACCCGCACAACCCTGAATCAGCATGCGATCATGAGTTTCCGCGATTCTCAGAATACGCGACTGCTGTCCGGTCAGCCTGATCAGCTTTCGGCGTTCCGTCTCCAAATGACCACTGAACGACTGAACAAACTGGAGGGGCGGCATGAGTGCGTTAACTGCCTGTTCGATCATTTCGCGGCTGAGACACACCTCTCGCGACACCTGGACGCATTTAATCCTGTCGAGGGTCGCCGCGAGGTCCTCCAAATCACTTTCAAAAATCAACTGTTCCGGACGCAGCGAAATCGGCAAACGGCCTCGAAATTCCGAAGCCCGGCACAGATAGATGGCAAATGAGTGCGGGACCGTTTGATGAGACCAGCCCGGCACATGATTGCTAAGAAAATTCTGAACGTTGTGCATTCCCTGCTGCGCCTGCTGCACGGGATCTTTTGCGGATTTTCCACGAGAATCTTTCCAGCCATCGGAATCGTGGCTAATCGTTCCAGGCTTGGCCTCGATGGTTACCAGGCCCAGTTTTTGATGCAGGATGACGAAGTCACATTCACCTTGCTGCCATGTTTTCTCCATGCCTCGCCATGACAGGCTGTGCAGGACGTGATAGCTGTTGTCCAGCTGGACTTCTGCGGCTTCGAGCAGCGTCCTTTCGGCTTCGCTGTAAGCTTCGTCATAGGATCGTGGTGAATAGACTTTGGCCATACGAACAACTTTCAGGACGGGTTTCCCCTGAAGGCAATGGCAACGATCCAGAAACACGCTCTGTTCGATCCTACCCGACAATTCACCCAAATATCACGATTGTATTTCTGAACACGAGTGATTTTTGTGAGAATGCGGCAGTCGTACACGATCCCGGAGATTCTCCCATCTGGCGGTGCCTGTCAGCCCTTCACTGCGGCGCAAGTCTGGTAAGATACTAAGATTACCGGGTTTATTGCGGTCAAATTACATCGTCCGTCGTATGCACCCGGAACTCTCGGCCCGCAGAATCGTTACCTGCATACGGCACGAAAGAACTACCAGCCTGCAGCATCGAAATTGCCGAAGCACTGCTGACAGCCCCGCTGATTTCCCAGCGGAATGCTTCGACGACCATCAGGAATTCCCGCATATGCCTATCCGTTCACGCAATTTTTACACACCGGGATCTCCGGACCCATTCAAACTCAGCCGCAGCAAAGTCCAGATGTTTCTGGAATGTCCTCGGTGCTTTTACCTTGATCGACGACTGCGAGTCGACCGAGTGGACGGTCCGGCTTTCACCCTGAATTCCGCTACCGACGCTCTGCTGAAGAAAGAAATGGATGCCTTTCGCGAACGTCGCGAGGTTCCGCCGATTGCTGAACGGCATGGGCTCACAGCCGTTCCATTTCAACATCCGCAGATGGACGATTGGCGCGCCAATTTTCGGGGCGTCACGTACCTGCACCCGGAATCCAACCTGCAGCTGTCCGGGGCCATCGACGACCTGTGGCAGGACCTGCAAACCGGCGAACTGATTGTGGTGGACTACAAGTCAACCAGCAGCACGAAGCCAATTGACCTGAATGACGCCTGGAAGCAGAGCTACAAACGACAGATGGAATTCTACCAATGGCTGCTGCGCCGCAACGGGCTGACGATCAGCAACCGCGGCTATTTTCTGTACGTCAATGCCCGCACGGATCTTGATGCATTCCACGATCAGCTGCTGTTCACCAGTCAGCTGATTCCCTACGACGGCAATGACGACTGGGTCGACGAAGCCATTACCGCCGCAGGGCAGTGCCTTGCCGGCTCACAAGCCCCGGCAGCTACGGCGGACTGCAAATGGTGTGACTACCGCACCTGCGCGTCAGCCGTGCTGGCAGGACACTAACCCCGTCTTAAACCGAACGGCGGCTGTCAGGTGTTCCTGGTCAGATGACGAAACCTTTCAAAGAGTCCGACATTTTCACGTCGCTCAGGTTCCGCCTCTCGCAGGATCGCGACCGGGTTCAGCATGCACTTTCGTTGCTGAAGCAACTGGTCGATCTCAGCCTGCTGCACTAAACCCTGCGCCAGCGCAAATCGGGTAACTTCCTGACCACAAACCCAGACTGTCACGCCGTCGCAGGATTTGGCTTGCATGAATGCATCAGATAATTCCTGCAGGGATACGACGGCTTGCTGATAATCCTCCTCAATCTGCAGCAAACGTCCCATAGCCATTTGCACACACAACCCACTGAGACTCGGCCACATCTGTCGTGCAGCTGCCAGAGATTTGCTCAACTGAGTCCAGCCAGCTTTGGGGTTCCGTGAGGATTCTCGACATTTCAATTCGACAAACACTTCCGGGGTCTCGGGGGAACCCACGACCAGATCAATTTCCCGATACTGAAGTGACGCGTTAAGCATCCCGCCAAAGAATTTCTGTCTGAGTATCTGCGGGCGGCACGCCCCGGTCACTGCCGTAGCCACGAACTGCTGCAGTAACACCTCCCAACGTCGCAGAGTCCGGTTGTAGTCCTGCGCAAATGGGCATGTGGCACGGCTTGACTGATGTTTCAGTCTCTGCTTTCTATTCCATGCCAGCACCTCAGGATCGCGGGGATCCAGCAGTGTAATCGATACCTGGCGATCCCAACCTTTACTGCGACCTGTCATTACAGCGTCACTGGACGACACAGAGGCAGACATGACGTTGGCTCCCAGCCAGAAACGCAAACGCTGAAAACAATCGCCGCAATCCCGGTGATTGCGGCGATTTCCTGCTCAAGTACTCTGAAATCCCGAATTACGCTCCCTGATACGGAGGCCCAACGCGAAGACGGCCACCATCTGCGAACCACAGCGATTCCAGAGCGAACGCCCGTTGTGCCGGCAGTGTGTTGAGAGACATGGCCGGCCGTTCGGTCATCAGAATGAGTGGCACCTGCTGGCCGCTGGCCCGCAGTTTCTGACGGAACGAATTGACCAGTTCCGGTCGATCGTGTCCTTTCCAGCTTTGGCTGCCAATACCACGGGCATAGGGTGAACGCAGTTGTGGGTCAACAACAATCAGACCGGCCACCGGAGCGGTGAACTGAGACGACTGCGCCAGAGGCAACAATTGCTCAAGCCGAGTGAACCAGCAATTGCCATACAGCCAGGCCGTCTCACCCTCTGAGTCCGCGACGATCGAGGTGGTCGGAACATCGTGCACCTGCGAATACCATTGACGCAGCAGTGCTTTACTGTGCACAGCCACGACCCAGCGAGCCGGGTACGGCGCCGCAGCCAGTTTCAACAACTGCTGCAACATCTGCTTTGTCGGTCCGCAGTTACCGATCAGCAACCCGATTTCGTCCATGACCAGTTGAGCTGCAGTCTCGGCTGTAAGCTGAAAATCACCGATCTTCCGATTCGTTTCCCGCACGATTCGAGAAACACGGATTGCCGGATACGGGTAATTCCCCAACATCGATTGCTCGTCTGACACAGTGTCGGCACTCATGAAGAAACTCCGTGGAAATACCAGAAGAAATGTGTTGACCTCACCCAGCACGTTTCACACAGCCAGCTTTTCACCACAACCGCTGCAAAAGCGAGCTTTTTTCTCGACGACCGTGGTGCAGGCGGGGCAGGTTCGCTCCGGTGCAGACTCTGCCACCACCTCCGGCTGACACTCAGTAACAATTGCAGTCTGTTGCATTTCCGTGCGAATTTGTCTCAGTACCAGCAGCGCATCTGACTTGCTGGCTGTACACTGCCGATCACGATGGGCCACGCAGCGGAAACAGCCCTCGTCGGCAGTGCACTCGCAGCTTTGCACTCGTTCGATGGCCTTGTCAATCAGTGCTGCCATGTGATCAAATGCCGTGGCGGTCAGACCCACGCCATCATAGACTTCGTCGTACAGAAACAGTGCTTTTTCGCCTGTGGGCAGTTCATCCACACCAGCCGAAAAGTCCTGCGAGTCACACGGACCAACAACTGTTGGGAAGAGTCCGCTGAGGACGCGTTCGCAGGATTCAAGAGCCTGCCTCTCACTACCCTGCAGCAGGGGCTGTACGTTCGGCCAGAAGTCCTGTTTCAACAGCAGCATCGTGCCTTCCGTAGGAACCCGATGCGCCTCCATGCCCTGATTGCCCTGCCATGACTTTACTGGTGCTCCACTGCGATCCCGCTCAGTCACATTGGCAAGTGACTCTGTGACATCAAGCCTTGCGACCGAAACACGAATTGAGCCAAAATCAGCCTGCTTCGTGGGTGTAAACAGTCTGATTCTCTTGTGAATGAAAGCTGCAGTTTCGTGGCTGGAACGTTCTGGCCTCAATTCGACAATACGTTCACGGCTTCTGATATCCGCCACCCGATAGACTTTGCCACCGTGTCGGTAGATGGCATTGCGGTAGCATTCACGCAGCAGATGCCAGCCGTCAATTTCGCCGATTTCAACGCCACCCTGCAGTCGCAGCTTGTATGAACCACTGCCGCCACCACGCAGACTGATTTCCGTGTGCGGCTCAGCACGATAGAGTTCGTCTATTGTGATGTCACCTGAAATCTGCTGTTTGTGCAGTTTCTGGAGTTCCGCACCCAGTGCTTCACAGTCACTTTCCGGCCAGTCACCACCAGACTCACGAATGGCACAGGCATAATGCTGGCTCAGCAACCGCTGGTTGGACAGGGTGAGACATAACGGCTCAGTGGTCCGGGCAAACAGTTCCTCCGGGTGTTCGGCGAAATAGCTGTCGATTGGTGTTTCTGCGGGGATGAAGATGGCAGCCCCTTCCCGACCGCCACGAGCCGCTCGACCAACTCGCTGCCACAAACTCATCATGCTGTGCGGCAATCCCACACACACCACGACATCAATCTCACCGATGTCAATTCCCAGTTCGAGCGCACTGGTGGTGAAGACAACGCGGACGCTGCGATCCCGCAGTCCGTCCTCGATGCTTTCCCGTTCGGTGGCCGTCAATCCTGAACGATACACTCGCACATGGGGTGCCTCAGGTACCGACCGCATCATTTTCTCAGCAGACATGCGACTGGGGCAGAACACCAGCACAGACAGTCCTTTCTCTGCCAGACTGAGCGCCAGTTTGCGACCGCCGTCGTAGAAGTGTTCGGCAGTGCGAACCATCCACATTTTTCGAGCCCCCTGCAGACTGCCATCAGCGGTGGAGTCAATCGCGACAAACGGCTGCCCGGTCAGCGTTTGCATATGATCAGCCGGATCCTGAACGGTGGCCGACGTCGCTATGAACTTCGGATCTGAGCCGTGTCGTCGACAGATCTGCTGCAGACGCCGCAGAGTCAGGGCCACGTTGGTGCCGAAAACACCGCGATACTCGTGACACTCGTCGACGGCAATCAGCCTGAGATTACTGAAGAATCTGGCCCACAGTTTTTCGTGGTGCTGCATTATCCCGAGGTGCAGCATGTCAGGGTTGCTGAGCAGGATCTGAGTCTGCTGTCGAATCTCTGGGCGAACTGCAGCGGCGACAGCGCCGTCATACCGGGCAACGAAGTGCTGTTTGTTCCGACAGCGAGCGGCGATTGCAGGAATTTCCAGTGCCATCTGCCGCAGTTTGATCAGCTGATCGTTGGCCAGTGCCTTCTGCGGAAAGAGGAACAGAGATGTTGCATCCGGATCCAGACACAGATGGTGCAATGCCGGCAGGGAATAGATCTGGGACTTGCCGCTGGAGGTGCGGGTTGCGAGCACAGTGTTGTTACCGGACACAATGCTTTCGATAGCCTGATGCTGATGGGAAAACAGGCCTGCCGGGAACTGTTCTTTTACGTACTGCCGGACGGGCGCCGCCAGCGAGGAGTTGCTGTGAGCCTGAAACTGGCCGGATCGTCCGGGCTGCAGCGGCGGATCGTACAAAACTCGCAGGCCATCGAATGACTGGAGCATCGCAGCGGTGGTGGCAATGACATCGCGACCGCAACCATCGACAACAGAGACCGGCGACTGGCAAAGTTCACTATTCATAGAGATCCCATCCCGAAGAAGTGAAAAACAGAGGTTTCTTAAACAACGGCGTAGTTTGCGCGAACAGCCTGGTCAGCCCGCGTCCAGGCTGGCGAACACGATGGAAGTTTTTTCAACAAATCGCAAAAACCTGCTTTTTTTTCAAATTTTTCAGAATTCTGTTTTGCTGGTTTAGACGGGCAGCTGCGAGTTACCCTGGGGTCGACAGACGGTAACTCGCCGATCGACGGCTGCTGGTGCGGATTTCGTGTTGATGCCGGGCTGAGACAACTGGTTTTTGGCACTCACACATCGTGATCCGGAGTGTTGAATTACCTGGAATGAGTTGATTCGGCGAACTCGCCGGCAGGCAGACGCTCAGCAGCTGGGACGTCACGCCTGGCAGCACGACCGGGGGCATCGACGGAGTTCCGATCGGAACAAATGATAAAAAACACTGACAGCCAACGTTGTGAACAGGTTGTGACGAGGCAGCGACCAGGCTCGGCAAGTCGGAGAGTCAGTTCGCGGAACATGCCCGGCTCAGTGGTGGCCGTGGGGACCGCGGATTTATCCAGCGACTCGCTTACCAGTAATGCAGACCGTTTTGGTTCATCCGGGTTTGTTTCGGCCTGTGAGGGCATGGCCTCAGGCTGAGCTTATCAAAGTCGAACGGAATGCAACTCCGGTGATGTTGCAGGGCAGGAAAGCCACGCCACCGCGGGCGGCCGTGACTTGCTGCGGCCGCTGCGGGTTGAGGTGCGCACAAAAGGGGACAGGAGGGCAGGGTGGTAAAGGGCGTCAGGGGTCAGGTGGTAAAGTTCTCGCCAAACGAAAACCGATAACGTCGTCCCGGATCTCGGGAGTGAAGTAGTCGCGGTACCACGCAGAGCAGCTGCCTGAGTAGTTGAACCAGGAACCGCCACGCAACACGCGGCCTAGCCCCACGGGCCCGGATGGATCCTGCTGCGGCTTTTTCCCGTATTTCGCATACCAGTCCTGACACCACTCCCAAACATTGCCGTGCATATCGTGCAGGCCCCATTGGTTGGCCAGTTTTTCTCCTGCCGGCTGCGTGCTGAATCTGGAGTTCTCATAATACCAGGCATAATTCGCCAGCAGGGACGAGTCATCACCGAAGCAGTAATCGCCCTGACTGCCGGCAAGGCAGCAATACTCCCATTCCGCTTCAGTCGGCAGGCGACCGCCGGCCCATTCGCAATACGCCACAGCATCGTGCCAGTTGACTCCCACAACTGGCTGCTTTGGCTTATTCAACAGCCTGTTACCCATGTATTCCGGCGGCGGCACCTCGCCAGATTTCGCCTGCAGATACCTGCCGTACTGCTCGTTCGTCACAGGATACTTTCCGAGATAAAAACCCTGAGTTATCCGCACGGTGTGAACGGGTTTTGCACGCTCATGTTTCTCCGATCCCATCCGAAACTCGCCGGGCGGGATCCATACAAAGGTAATCCCCGTGCGGTCGTCGACAACGACGTCAAAGGGTTCCGGAGTACGGCCTTTCCTGGGCAGCCGGCCAAGGCTGGCCAGCAACTCTGTCGCAGTACCACGCAGGTCACGCAGGGCAGCGTCATTTGATGCCAGAAACTGTTCACACAGGTCGCCCAACCCCGGCACCTGCTTCTGTCGCCCCAGCAGCAGGCGCAGGACCGCCGCTTTCCGCTGCACCGACGCTTCGCTCGACTGCAGCACGTTCACAAATGGTTCCGGAACAAAGTACAGCGATTCCGTCAGACACCGCTGCGCCAGCTCCGGATGCTGCTCGGCCAGTCCGCTCGACAGCATGTCACCAAAGAACCGCCCGCAATAGGCTTTCGATCGCCGCAGGGACAGCAGCGCCACTTCCTGCCACCAGCTGTCGGATACTCGCGCCGCCAGTTGTCCGGACAGGCTCTCACGCACCGCATGGTCGGCTGCCAGGTACTCCTGAAAACTCAGATGCAAAAAGCCCAGTCGCCCGGTGCCTGCGCCGCTGAAGGCCAGAATCCCCGATTCTTCCCGCATCCGCTGCAAAAACTGCGCACCGTCCAGTCCCAGCCCGGACTGCTGCGACACCTGCTGCAGACCCTCGGCCGCTTCAGCTGCCAGTTCGCTCGGTTCGCCGGCCGTCCGCTGTTCCGTCTGATGCAGCCACCACGCCAGACGCGCCAGGACTGACTGAGCGGCCTCGGAGTCAAACGGCTGTAAAACTCCCTGCCCCACCGGGCCGCTGTACAGCTCCTTGCGCCACAGGCCCAGCAGCACTCTGACACAGTGCTGATACAGTTCGGCCCGCGCCGTCGGCAAATTACGCTCCTCGTGATACACAATACACAAAATCGTCAGCAGCAGCGGATTGGTCACCAGTTCACGCATGCTGCGAGTCTGATA
>VFQT010003049.1_pt1 | contig 15926 bp, 12 predicted proteins | sample 3512381 | NCBI WGS metagenome assembly VFQT01 (sample SAMN10412376, study PRJNA504923) | tailings metagenome | isolation source: Relicate 2 Philex TSF3 active mining site | place: Philippines: Tuba, Benguet | collected 2017-08-29 | reverse complement strand
GGCGGCAGCGTGCGCAAGGCCGGGCAGCTTGGTGAAGCCGCCTTCTTCGATCGGTGCAGGCTCCACCTGAAGGCCGCGCTGGCAGGCTACGTCGACTCGCCCGCGCTGCGTGATGAAGGACTGCGTTCGTTCGTGGTCCCGCCGATGCTGGGCGACGATGCCGGCCTGTGCGGAGCGATCGCCATGGCGCAGGATTCCTGAACACGGTTGTCCGAACGCGGATCCGGGCAACAATGTTGCATCGGGATCATCCCAGTCTGGCTGACCATGACCACCCGGAGCAGAACCATCGTCGCGAGCATCGCACTCGCCCTGACCAGCGCCGCCCACGCCCAACATGGGCCGTGGACCACGCCGCCGGTGACCGCGTCGGGGGTGCAGTACCGCACCTTCCAGAGCGCCAACGCTGGTGCCACCGTGAGCTTCCATGTCTGGCTGCCCCCGCAGTACCAGTCCATGCCCACCCAACGGTTCCCGGTGCTGTACTGGCTGCACGGATCGGGCAGCCCGATTGCCGGCATTCCTTGGGTGAGCGCATGGTTCGGCAACGCGATGGCGCAGGGCAAGATCCCGCCCATGCTCGTGGTCTTCCCCAATGGCATGGGTGCGAGCATGTGGTGCGACTCCAAGGATGGCGAGTACCTCATGGAGTCGGTCGTCATCGAGGATTTGATCCCGCATGTCGACGCGACCTTTCGCACGATCGCGGAGCGTCGTGGCCGCATCCTTGAAGGCTTCAGCATGGGCGGCGCGGGCACGGGCCGGCTGGGCCTGCGCCGGCCCGATCTCTTCGCGGGCATCTCGATGCTCGGTGCGGGACCCATGCAGCTTGACTTCATGACGGCGCCACTCGGGACCGATGTGCCGCCGCGCCAACGGGCAGCGCTCTATGAGGGTGTCTGGGGCAGCGACCCTGCCTACTACCTTGAGCAGCACCCCTGGACGATCGCCGAGCGCCGCGCCCAGGCGCACATCGTGCAGTGCACGGAGATCCGCCTCGGCACGGGCTCACTCGACGCGATGCTCGGGCCCATGAAGGAGTTCCATGATCATCTGCTTGCGCTCGGGATTCCGCATGAAAACGTGGTCGTTCCGGGGGTTGACCACAATCCTGCTCTCACCCTGCAGGGTCTGGGTGAGGAAGGTTGGGGCTTCTACAACCGTTCGCTCGCCACGCCATGTCCGCAACCGGCCGACGTGAACTGCAGCGGCATGGTCGACGGTGCCGACCTGGGCCTGGTGCTTGGTGCGTGGGGACCCGGACACGGGCCAGCCGACATCAACGGCGATGCCGTCGTCGATGGCGCTGACCTTGGCCTGCTGGTGGCTGCGTGGGGCAGCGCGACCTAGTTCTTGCGTGCCGTCACATCAAGGCTGACGACGAAGGTGCTCGGACGCGTGCCCGCAGGCAACGCCTGCATGATCCGCCGGTAGAGCGGGTCGTTCCAGTCGGTGAGCGCGTCGACGTACTCGGGCTTGGGGCGAAGCTCGATGGAACCCAAGCCCGCTGCTTCAGCCAGGCTTCGCATCTCACTCACCGAAACCGCACCCGCGACGCACCCGACCAGTGCCTCGAGGTCAGTGCGCAGCGCTTCAGGGAGCGGACGCAGCAGCGCCAGGTCCGAGACCGCCACGCGGCCACCGGGCTTGAGCACTCGCGCGATCTCGCGCCAGACGCGCGCCTTGTCCGGAGACAGATTCAGCACGCAGTTGGAGATCACGACGTCCACGCTCGAATCGGCAACGGGCAGGTTCTCGATTTCGCCCAGCCGGAACTCGACGTTGGAGAACCCGGTCTGCGCGGTGTAGGTCAACACGTTGCGGCGCGCCTTCATGATCATCTCGGGCGTCATGTCGACGCCGATCACCCGACCGCTCGAGCCGACCTTGGCTCCGGCGATGAAGCAGTCGAAGCCCCCGCCAGCGCCGAGATCGAGCACGACTTCACCGGGCTTGAGCGACGCGATCGCCGTGGGATGGCCGCAGGACAGTCCCATGTTCGCCCCTTCGGGCGCCACCGCAAGCTCGGCGGCGCTGTAGCCGATCGCATGGGCGAGTTGTTCGGGCGTGAACGACGTGGGTCCGCAGCAACCGCCGCCTGATGTCGGCGTGCAGCATGAGGAACCCGCAGCTGGCTGCTGCAGCGCCGACCACGATCCCGCGGCAGCGATGCGTGCGTAGCCCTCACGAACCTGCTCGCGCTGCTCATCATTGGCTGCAGTCGTCGGCGCCGGAGTGCCGCAGCATCCTGATCCCTCGCAGCACGGCTTGGCCTTGTTCGAATCGCTCATCCCGGCACACTACACCCTGTAGCATTCACGACTCGTCAAGGAGCGAAGTCATCGCGCTCAAGTAACCCATTCGAGGCCCGATCCACCGTTCAGTCCGCCAGGATCATGACGCCTTGGGCCTGAGCTTCGACTCATACAGCGCGATCCACTGCGCAGGCGTCATCCGGCGGCAGAGGTCCGCGATGAGATCAATCGGCACATCCTCAGGCCGCTTGAAGCGCACGCAGCTCTTGCCCATGTCGAGCTTCTTCGTGAGTCGTGCGGCGCACTCGGCCCGGAACCACTTCAGCAGCGCGGGATCCGCGTACAAGCCCATGTGGTAGAAGCTGATGTGTCCCTTCTGCGAGGCCAAGCCCAAGAACGGCAGCGGCGTGCCGGGCGCGCAGTGGTAGCCAGACGGATAGGCCTTCATTGGAACGACCCACCCCGGCATGCCGTAGCCGATCGTTTCCTCGAAACCCTTGGGGAGCGCTCTGGCGATCGCCTTGCGCAGGGCTTGCATGACCGGTTGGCGCTCCGCAGGCAGTGCGGCGTAGTACGCGTCAGGCGACGCTGCTCCGCGCTGCGCTTTGAGGGACGTCGACGCTGAAGCCGAAGCACGCGTCGCCGCCTTGCCGGCGTTTGATGCGGCACTGCGCGCGACGGCCTTGGTCTTCTTCGTGGCGGTTGGCTTGCCCATCACCCAATGGTAGATGCACGGCGGCCCTTGGTCCCTCGGCTACGCTGCCCTCGCACGATGTCCATGCACGCCTCACAGCCTCGCCAGGACAAGCCGCCCCTGCTGGCTGCCGTCGCGTGCCTTGCTGCGGCGATCTGGTCCCTCATCGGCGCGACCGACATTGGCGTGTGGGCGTTCGAGGTGCTGCCGCTCGGACTGGGCATCCTGCTCGTGGGGCTCTTCAGCGCCCGGCTCCCCTTGACCCGGCTCACCTACAGCATGCTCGCGATCGGCTTCATCATGCAGTGCGTTGGTGGCCGTTACACGTTTTCTGCGGTCCCCTTGCCCGATGGCCTCGTCGAAGGCCTCGGACTGACCCGCAACCCGATCGACCGTGTGGGGCACGTGCTGCAGGGCTTCATCTCGGCGATCTTCCTGCGCGAGGTCGCGCTGCGGCGAACGCCGTTGCGACCGGGTTGGTGGCTCGCCGCGCTGATCACCGGGACATGCCTTGGATTCTCGGCGTTCTACGAACTGGCCGAGGCGTGGATGGTGATCGCGTTCTATCCCGATGCGGGCCCCGAATGGCTGGGGACGCAGGGCGACCCATGGGATGCCCAATGGGACATGACGATGGCGCTCGCCGGCGCCATCGCAGCACAACTCATGCTCGGATGCGCGCAGGATCGGGCACTCGCCACGACGCGGTGACCCCACACCCGGGCGCCCGAGCGCCCTCGGGCTGCGCACAGGTCCTGGCATGCATGCCGAACGCGTTCATCAGGACGAACACCTTCCGAACGGCATGCCAGTCACGGTGAGGCCGTTGCCCCAAGGCCATCCTCGGCAGCGACTGGCGTGGCCAGCACGTTGCCGCCACCCAGTGCCTGGTAGGCATTCACGATGGCCGAGAGCTGCTCCCGCTTGGTCTCGATCATCATGAGCTTCGCCTCGATCAGGTCGCGCTGGGCGAAGAGCACCTCGCTGTACTCCGCCCGTGCATTCTGGAAGAGTCTCATCGCCGAGGCGACGGAACCCTCAAGCGACACCAGCTGACGAGCCTTGAAGCCGATGCTCTTGCCATAGTTGCTCACCATGCTCAGGCGCGTGACCACTTCGGTGAAGGCATTCAGCACCGTCTGCCGGTACTCGTACATGGCCATGAGCTGCTTGGCATTGGTGGCCAGGTACTCAGCCTGAAGTTCGCTGGTGTTCAGCAGCGGAGCCACCAGCCCGCCCGCGATGTTCGCTGCCACCGACTCGGGCGTCTGGAACATGAAGTCCGAGCTGTTGGCATCGAAGCCCACGCCACCGGTGAGCGTCAGGCTCGGGTAGAAGGCCGTGCGTGCCACGTTGATCTCGAGTCCAGCCGACTGGATCTCGAGTTCGGCGCGGCGGATGTCCGGACGGTTGCGAAGGAGCTCTGACGGCACGCCGGCACTCAGCGCATCGTTGTCGAGCGCCAGGAAGCCCTTGCTGTTGCGCTCGATCGTGCCCGGGAAGCGGCCGACCAGCGAACAGAGCTTGTTTTCCGCCTGCACGACCTCCTGCTGCACGATCAGCCGTTCGGCCTCATTGCGGCTGACCTCGGCCTCGAAGCGTTGCACCGCGAGCTCGGTCTCCCGTGCCGCCTGCTTCTTCGAGCGTGCGATCTCCAGACTCTGCTTCTGCAGCAGGATGGCCTGGTCGATGACCTCGAGCCTGGTGTCCAGCGAGAGCAACGTGTAGTACGTCTCGGCGATCTCGGCGACCAGCCGGGTGATCACGTAGTTGCGCCCCTCGCGCGTGCCCAGGAACTCGAGCCGCGCGGCATCCTTGGCATCACGCAGGCGGCCCCAGATGTCCAGTTCCCAGGCGAACTCCGTCGCGACGAGGAAGCCAGGCAGTGGGTCGGCGAACGGGACCCCGGGCGCGATCTCGAGCTGCTCCTCGACGGCGCCTTCCGGCGTCACGGTCGAGGGCTTGGCCAGCGATGCCCCGGCAACCGCATCAACCGTGGGCATCAGCGCTCCCGACTTCGCGAGCACCTTGCTGCCCGCGATCTCGATGCGCTCGGCCAGGATCTTCAGCTCGAGGTTGTTCTTCAGCGCTTCCGCGATCAGTCCGGTGAGCACCGGATCATGGAAGAAGTCCTCGATGCTCGTCATGGCCGAACTCGGTGCGGCGGCCGGGGCGCCGCCCGCCGCGGGGAACTCCTTCGGCACGATTGGCCCGGGATCTGCCTCCCGATGCGTGGGCACCGAACACGCTGAGAGTGCCAGAGCCACCGGAGCGAGCAGCAACGTGCAGCGGGACCCGCGGAGCGGCCCGACGAAGAAAGGCTGATTACGCGTCATGGTGCACCTCGGCAGGCTGGGCATGTTCGAACGTTTCCGTCAGCGGCTCTTCGACCTCGTCGCGCAGGAGCTTCTTCCCGTCGCTGATGCGGGCGAAGACGAAGTAGAGGCCCGGGATCAGGAACAGGCCGATCTGCGTGCCCACGAGCATGCCGCCCACGCCGGTCGCACCGATCGTGCGGTTGCCGATGGCCCCGGCGCCCGTGGCAAGGACCAGCGGCAGCAGGCCTGAGATGAACGCGAACGACGTCATCTGGATCGGTCGCAGTCGCGACCGGGCGCCCTCGACGGCAGCCTCGGCCAGCGAGGCTCCCGCTCGGCGGCGTTGCACCGCGAATTCCACGATGAGGATCGCATCCTTGCCCAGAAGACCAACCAGCATGATCAGGCCGATCTGGGAGTAAACGTCGTTGGCGAGTCCAAGTTGCTGGAGCAGGAAGAACGAGCCGCACAGTCCGACAGGGAGCGAAGCGATCACCGCCAACGGCAGGATGAAGCTCTCGTACTGCGCGACCAGCACTAGGTACACGAAGGCCACGACGATCAGGAACAGGTAGATGGCTTCGTTGCCCTTGCGGGCCTCGTCGTAGGAAAGCCCCTCCCAGCCGATGCCGAATCCCTTGGGCAGGACCTCGTCGGCCACCTCCTGGATCGCCTTGATCGCCTGCCCGCTGCTGTAGCCGGCCGACGGGGCGCCCTGGATCGTCGCCGATGGATAGAGGTTGTACCGCGTGATCTCGTTGAGACCCTGCTTGGGCTCCAGTCGCATGAACGACGAGTACGCGACCGGCTCGCCGGCTTCGTTGTTGACGAACATGTTCTCGAGGTCGGTCGGCATCCGGCGGAACTCCGGCGCGGCCTGCACATACACCTTGTAGAACTGGCCGAATCGCACGAACCCCTGCTCGTAGGTGCTGCCGATCATGATGTTCAGGTTGTCCAGGGCCTTGCCGATGGACACGCCCTTCTGCATCGCGACGTCATTGTCGATCACCAGCTCGTACTGCGGGTAGTTGCTGGTGAAGAACGTGAACAGTCCGGTGAGTTCCTTCCGCCGGGCCAGCGCATCCATGAAGGCGCCCGTGACGCGCCCCAGCTCCGCGTAGTCCTGGCGGTTGGTCTTGTCGAGCAGCCGCATCGAGAAGCCGCCCGCGGCGCCGAAACCCGGAACGGCGGGCGGCTCGAAGAACTCCACCTTGACGTCGGTCAGCTTCCGGCACTTCGCCTCGAGCTCGGCGATGACCTGCCGCGCCGTGAGCTCACGCTCGTCCCAGTCGGTGAGGTTGATGATGCAGGTGCCTGCGTTCGAGCCGCGCCCCTCGGTCAGCACTTCGTAGCCAGCCAGCGACGTCACCGACGAGACTTCCTTGAGCTCCTTCGCGATGGACTGGAGCTCGCCGGACTTCGCGTTGGTGTACTCAAGCGTGGACCCGGCCGGCGTCTGGATGATGCCGTAGATGACGCCTTGGTCCTCGTTGGGAATGAAGCCGCTTGGCAGCCTGCCGTTCAGCACCACGACGCCCAAGGCGAACGAACCGATGACGGCCAGCGTCAGCGTGCGGCGCGTGACGATCCTTCGCAGGACCCCGGCGTAGCCCACGACGACGGCCTCGACCAGTCGGTCGAAGGGCCGCTGCAGCAAGGGCACCGCTGCGATGAGGATGCCCAGCGGACCCCACAAGGTGTAGGCGATCCATGCGATGAGCGCGACGGCAGGCACGGCGACGAGCAGGTGCCTGGCTTTGCCCCTGATCCACGACGCCCCCGCATCCGTCGATGCATGGCCATGCGCATGCACATGGGGCTTCAGGATCATCGCGCACAGCACGGGCGTGAGCGTCAGCGCCACGACGCCGGAGAGGATGATGGCCGTGGCCATCGTGATGCCGAACTGGCCGTAGAAGGCACCGACCGGTCCCGGCACGAAGGTGACAGGAACGAACACCGCCGACATCACCAGCGTGATCGCGATGATGGCACCGCTGATCTCGTGAAGCACCTCCATCGATGCCGCATATGGCGAGAGGCCCTTGTCCCGCATCTTCGCGTGGACCGCCTCCACGACCACGATCGCATCATCGACAACCACGCCAATGGCCAGCACCATGGCAAAGAGCGTGATCAGGTTGATGGAGAGCCCGAACAGCTTCAGGACGAAGAAGGTGCCGATCAAGGAGACCGGCACGGCGAGCGTGGGAATCAGCGTGGATCGCAGGTCGCCCAGGAACATGTAGACCACCAGGCACACCAGCACGAAGGCCTCGAGGAGCGTGTGCAGCACCTTCTCGATCGATGCATCGAGGAACTTCGAGACGTCGTAGGCGACCTGGTAATCCATCCCGGGCGGGAACGACTCGGCCTTGATCGTCTCAAGGGCCTGCTTCACCTCCTCGATCACGGCGCTCGCGTTCGAGCCGGGTGCCTGCTTGAGCACGATCGACGTGGCCGGATGCCCATCGATGTTCGAGTAGATGTCAAAGAACTCCGACCCCAGCTCGATCTCGGCAACATCCTTGAGCCTCAGGATCTCGCCTTCGGGCGTGGCGCGCAGGATGATGTCGGCATACTGCTCGGGCTTGTCGTATCGGCCGACGTAGGTCAGCACGTACTCCTTGGATTGGGAGGTTCGGCCTGTGGCCTGGCCCAGGCGCCCAGGGGATCCGATCACGCTCTGCTCGGCGAGCGCCTCCATCACGTGCTGGGACGAGATCCCATAGGCCCGCATTCGCTCCGGGTTCAGCCAGACCCGCATCGCATACGCCCGGTTGCCGAGGTTTCTGGGCAATCCCATGCCCTGGATGCGCTTGAGGACCGGCATCACGTTCGCATTCGCGAAGTTGAAGAGAAACGCCTGATCCGCGCCCGGGTCCGTGCTGAAGACGTTCACGTACATCAGCAGGCTCGGCACCACCTGGCTCACGAGGATGCCCTCGCGCTGCACCAGTGGCGGCAGGCGGCTCATCACGATGTTCACGCGGTTCTGGACGTTGACGACGTTGATGTCGGGATCGGTGCCGGGTTCGAAGTAGATGCGGATCGTGGCCTCGCCGGCGCTCGTCGCATCCGAGGCGATGTACCGCATGTTCTGGACACCGTTGATTGACTGCTCAAGCGGGATCAGCACGGCATCGACGAGCACATCGGCACTTGCGCCGGGGTAGGCGATCGCGACCTCGACGGTCGGCGGTGCGATCGACGGGTACTGGGAAATGGGCAGCGTGCGAATCCCGAGCACCCCCAGAAAGAGGAGGATGATCGAAATCACGATCGCCAGCGCAGGACGGTGGAGGATCTTCGTGAACATGGTGAGTTCCGTTTGCTCGGGTCGTACCGTTGCGGATCACTCGGCGTAGCGCTTCTGGTTCGAGAGCGCCGCGTCGGCCGGGTGGAACTCGACGTGGTCGAGATGCTGCCCATCACGGATCTCGGCGATTCCCTCCAGCACGATCCGGTCACCCTCGGCCAGGCCCTTGCCGATGACGAAGATGTCCTCGAGCTCGTGCGCGACCTCGATCTCACGCTGGTGCGCGATGCCGTCCTCGCCAACTACGAAGACGAAGCGCTTGGCCAGGATCGAGAAGGTGGCGCGCTGCGGAATGACCAGCGCGCCGGCCAGCGACCGACGGATCATGACCTTTCCGGTCTGGCCGTTTCGAAGGATGAACTCCGGATTGGGGAAATCCGCGCGGAACGCAATGTTGCCCGTCTCGTTGTCGAAGTCGGCCTCGATGGCTCCGATCGCACCGCGCTGCGGGAAGACCTGGCCGTTCGCCAGAAGCAGCTCGATCTCTTGGCTCGAACCGACCTCGCCGTTGGCCGCCATGTACTCGAGGTACCTCGCCTCGGGCACGTTGAAGTAGGCCCACATGACGCTGTTGTCGGAGAGCGTCGTGAGTGCGTCGCCCTCGTCCACCAGGCTTCCATGCTGCTCCTCGAGGCGGTCGATGATGCCGTCGAACGGGGCGCGAACGGAGGTGAAGGCGAGTTCGACCTCAGCCAGCCGGACCTTGGCCTCCGCCTGGCCGAGCTTGGCCTCGGCGATGGCGAGTTCCTGCGCGGAGATCACGTTGTCCTCGACCAGCTTGCGCGTGTTGGTGCACTCGATCCGTGCAGCCTCGGCCTCGGCACGATCGGCCTCCAGACGGGCTTGGTAGACCGCAGGGACGATCTGGAAGAGCACGTCGCCTGCCTTCACCCGCTGACCTTCCTTGACGGTGATCGGCTGCAGGTAGCCGCTCGCCAGGGGGCGGATCGTGATGTGGCGGCACGACATGATCCTGCACACGTATTCCTGGGTGATCGTGGTGTCCTGGCGACGCGGGCTCGTCAGCCAGATGTCGTGGCCGCCATGGCCAGCATGGCCTGTGGATTCGCCATGCTCTGCACCATGCCCAGCCGGCTGGTCGGTGCTGTGGGCGCCCCGGTCGCATCCGGGCAGCGAGAGAACACCGAGCAGCAGGACGGACGACAGTTGAATCGTGAGGTTCATGGGGAAATCCGGCTCAGGCACCAGGGCGCGGCACGAGCCGGCGCCGACGGTGTTGCGTGAGGACATCGATGGCTCGCGGAGCGAGGCCTGTGTGCCAGCGCATGCAGCAGGACGCCGCAGCCAGTCAAACAGGGCTCAAGGCACGTTGGGATCAGGGGACGACGCGCAGAGAAGCACCACGGCGATGGGCCGGTGCTTCAGGTCGCAGACGGAGGCGCGCGACCGAAGGGGGCACTCGGTCGCCAGCCATGCGGGGCCGTCGAGGCCAGGAAGCACGGCACAGCACGAGGCCTTGCGGTGGGATCGGAATCGTTCGGGCAGATGGCTCCGGCATCCCCCTGATCGCCTGACTCCAGCGACTCCTCGGCGAGCACGACGCTCGATGGCGCAGCGCTGCAATTCAAGGGGATCGTCGGGCTGATGGGGTTCCCGGCGACGCATGCCTGGGAACCAGCGCCCGGGCACGCGGGCTTGGCATCCACGCACGCGACGGGACCACTCAACCATGCTGCCAAGGCGAGAGCAACGAGCGAAATTGCACGGATGGCAGGTGTCAAGGGAGCGCGCTCGATGCGCACGCTAACTCCCTGCCACCCGTGAGTCAACAATCACCCCCAGTCCGCGGGCACTACGCCCGAGGGGAACCATCGACTCAAGAGCGTCGTGATCGTGGTGCTGACGACCGCTTGCGGCTTCCATGCTTGCGGAAGACGGCCTTCGATTCGGCGCGGGCCTGCGGCGTGGCCCGCAGTGAAAAGAGCGCCTTCTGCGCCGCGCGATAGGCGGTGGCATGGTCGACGATCGGTTGCGGATACTCGTCGCCGATGCGGCAACCGACCATCTGCTGAAGCAAACCCGGCATCAACGCGGGTTCGGCCAGGAACTCGTTCGGCACTGGCTGCAGTTCGGGCACCCACCGACGGATGAAGACCCCGGTCGGGTCGTGGTCCTCGACCTGCTTGCGCGGCGAGTAGATCCTGAGCGTGTTGATGCCCGTGGTGCCGGATTGCATCTGCACCTGCGAGTAGTGGATGCCGGGCTCGTAGTCCAGGAACTGGCGCCCGAGCCACGGCGCGAACGATCGCCAGTCCAGCCACAGATGATGGCTGGCGAAACTCACCAGCATCGCTCGCATGCGGAAGTTGATCCACCCGGTCTGGACCAACGCGCGCATGCATGCGTCGACCATCGGGTAGCCGGTCTGCCCCTCTTGCCAGGCCGCGAGTCGCTGCGCCGCAATCGCGGGATCCATGCCAGATCGCAGCGACTCGGTGCACGGCATCATGCAACGATGCTCGAGCGCCGGCTCGTCCTCGAGCTTCTGCATGAAGTGGCAGTGCCACGCGAGGCGCGACATGAAGCTGCGCACGGAGCCACGCCAGGCACGGAGCTCACTGCTCGCTTCAGCTTCTTCGCCGAGCTGGCCGAGCCGCCTTGCGGCACCCTGCCATGCACGGCGCACGCTCATCGTGCCCCACGCCAGGTGCGGCGAGAGCCGCGAGCACGATGTCCAGGCCTCGACGGGAGATCCCATCGTGCGCTGGTAGTCGCGACCTCGCTCAAGCAGAAAGGAGTTGAGGCATGCCGCCGCGTTCGACGATCCGCCGCGCTGCCTGAGCGCAACGCGCGTGTCGGGACCAAGGCCAAGCGCGGAAGAGAGCCCCGGTTCGTGCGGGGCGATCGTTGCAGCACCGGGCGAACGAAGCATGGTCGGAATCGGGTGCCGTGCCCGCTTCATGAACTCCTGCCAACGACCCGACCAACCATCGCGACCCGGATTGGGACGCAGCACGCCGTTCTGAGCCCACTCACGAAAGGGAATGCCCTTCGCACGGCACCATCGCGCCACGGCACGATCGCGCGCAAAGGTGATCGCGTTGCCAGTTTCCTCGTGAGAGAGCAGGGATTCGATGGGCTCGGCGGCGTGCAGTCGCGCAAGCACATCGACCACTTCGCCCACCCGCCGCACAAGGCGACCGCCGATCGACTCAATGGCTCGCTCCAGTTCATCAAGCGACTCATCCACGAAGGCCAGGTGCGATGCATCGGCATCGGGTGCCGACCACACGCTCGGTTCATGGACATAGAGCGCGATCATCGATGCACCCGTCTCGCACAGGCGGCCAGCCTCGGCAAACGGCGCATGATCGTCGAGCCTTAGATCGCGCTTGAGCCAGACGACGTGCATGATCAGGCGTCGCGAGTTCGGCCGCGCGAGCTCGATGCCGCCGTACGCGAGTCAGGTGGCGTCGTTGGAGCGAACTCCTGGGGGCCACGCCGCCTGCACGCATCCGAGCAGTACCGCACGCTCTCCCAATCGCGCTCCCACTTCTTGCGCCAGGTGAACGGACGATGGCACGACACGCAGGTCTTAGGCGGCGGAACGGGGCGTCGCTGGATGGGCGGCATGGCGGCGTGGAAGCGGATCGGATCCGCACGGAAGCCTAGGCGGCTCGCCGTCAGGATCGGAGCGGCCCGAGCCATGGACGGCCGAACAGTCGTCGTACCTTTGATGCATGGTTGGCGGCGAACTAGCCTCCCGGCCATGCTCCTCCATCCCCGATCCCTGATTCTGAGCGCCCTCCTGCTCGCCGCCTGCGCCACCACGCCTGACGACGGGCTCTCACCCCGCCAGCGCGCACTGCGGGACATGTGGGAGGCCCACATGAAGGGCGAGTTCGCCGACAAGGACGTGAAGGAGACCATGTCGACGATGATCGAGCCCGCGCATGTGAACCATGTGCCCACGATGACCGGCGGCACCGGATTCCCCGCGATCAGTTCGTTCTATGCAGCGCACTTCATCCCGAAGATGCCTGCCGACACCAAAGTCACGCCGGTCTCGCGCACGATCGGCGAGACGCAGATCGTCGACGAGATGATCTTCTCGTTCACGCACACCATCGAGATGGACTGGATGCTGCCGGGCGTCGCGCCCACCGGCAAGGGCGTCGAGGTCCCGCTCGTCGCCATCATCGGCTTCAAGGACGGCAAGGTGCAGCATGAGCACATCTACTGGGACCAGGCCTCGGTCCTGGTGCAGCTGGGGCTGATTGACGCTGCGACCCTTCCGGTCGCGGGTGCCGAGACCGCCCGCAAGGTCTTGGACCCGAGCCTGCCTTCGAACGCGCTGATCGAGCGGCGCGCCGTGCGCTGACGCGCCTTTGGGGTACCGCCCGGCAACCCCAGAGACATATCATCACTTTTTGGGTTTTTATGGATATCAATACGGCTTCTCGTCTTTTTATGGCTATATTTGGATACTAATTTGGTCATGCTGCCTTCTCGCCCACCAGACTTCTCACCCCGCATGCTGCGCCTGCTGGCCCGCATTGAAGAGTTCCGTGGGGCGTGGAGAGCCACGAGCGCGCTGCCTCCGCATCGACTGAGCTCGCTCCAGCGGATCGCAACGATCGAGAGCGTCGGATCGTCCACTCGCATCGAAGGCAGCGCACTCTCGGATGCCGAGGTGGAGTCCCTGCTCAGAGGTGCCGCCGTTCGCCCATTCACGACGCGGGATGAGCAAGAGGTGGCGGGCTACGCGGCCGTCGTCGAACTCGTGACGCAAGCTCACCCGTCGATTCCCCTGAGCGAGAACCACATTCTCCAGTTGCACCGCGATCTGTTGCGTCACAGTACAAAGGATGAGCGCCACCGTGGGCTCTACAAGTCGGCATCGAACCATGTCGCAGCGATCGATCCATACGGCAGGCCCATCGGCGTCGTGTTCGAGACAGCGGCCCCACACGAGACACCCCGACTGATGGGTGAGTTGGTGGCATGGACCAATGCTGCATTGGCCGATCCGGACACGCACCCGCTCGTGGCGATCGGCGTGTTCACCGTGGTCTTCCTTGCGATCCACCCCTTTCAGGATGGCAATGGGCGATTGTCACGCATTCTGACCACACTGCTCCTCCTTCGTGCTGGATACTCATTTGTCCCCTTCAGCTCGCTTGAGGCCGTCATCGAACGGAGCAAGGCGGAGTACTACGTCGCGTTGCACCGGACGCAAGCGTCGCTGCGCTCCCCATCCCAAGACTGGCAGCCGTGGATGGAGTACTTCCTGGGTGCGATGACCGAACAGGTCGCACAGTTGGAGCGAAGGCTTGCGCGCGAAGCCGTCGTCCTCGGCTCGCTCCCCCCTCTTTCGGAGACCGTCCTTCGGCACGCCCGCGAGGCCGGCCGCATCACCATGGGCGAGGCCATCCGTCTGACCGGAGCAAAGCGCCCGACGCTGAAGGCGCACTTCGCCAAGCTCGTCGATCGTGGATCCCTCGTTCGGCATGGCATCGGCAAGGGCAGCTGGTACGCGCCGACGGTTGTGCTTCCCCACCAAGCCTGACGCCCCTTGCCATTGTCGCATCGTATGATACAAGTACTCCATGCTCACGATTTCGCTCGCCAGTCCGGTGCCCATCCACGACCAGCTCGTGGCCGGGCTGCGCGGGCTCATCGCCTCGGGCGCACTCGCCAAGGGCGATGAACTCCCGCCGGTGCGGCAACTGGCCGCCGACCTCGGCATCAACCTGAACACCGTCGCGCGCGCCTACCGCGACCTGACCGATGCGGGCCTGCTCGCCTCGGTGCGCGGCCGCGGCACGGTCGTCATCTCCACGATCGAGCGCGCCACCGGGCCGAAGGCCGAGGAGCGCAAGCGCATCGAACACGGCATCACCGCCGCGTTCCACGACGCCAAGATCGCAGGGCTCACCCGACAGGCCGTCGAAGCGATCGTGCGTCGGCAGATCGAGCACCTCTGGAAGACCACCTGACCCCGGACTGACTCATCACCAGGGGGCCGCTGCCCAAGGAGCACACCATGAACGATCCTTCCCACACCATCGCGCGCCTGATCATGATCGCGCTGGCGCCGATCATGATCCTGTTGCCTCTGGCCGTCGCGCTGCTCGTTCCCGGCCGTCTTGCCAGCGATGCCGAACGAACGCGGCTTCGCGCGCGCTTCGTGCCGCTGGTGATCGCCACGCTGACCGCGCTGGCGATCTGGGCTGGCTTCCTGCTCACCAGTCTTCGCTTTGAGTGGGCGCGTTGGGCTGCGGACTTCTGCTGGCTCCTCAACTTCCCGCTCTTTGCCGGCTTCGCTTGGCCGATCCTGCGGCTCAAGAACCCGTCATGGGACAACACGACCTTCGCGGCAGCCACGGCGACAGGCGCCACGCGCACTGCATCGCTCGTCAATCGCGAACGCCAGACCCCGGTCACGCGCGGCATGTGGATGCTGGCCATCGCAGCGTGCCTGGCTGGCCCCATCGCGATCGGTGCGCGCGGATTCTGGCTGTTCCCGATGCCGACCGGCGAGGCTGCAAGGCCATTCATGGAGAGCACCGACCACCTCGTGTGGTCACTGTTCCTCGTGCTCTCCGGGCTCGCACTCGTGGAGCTCCTCGTGCTGCCGCGGATCCTGCGCTCCATGCTGCTCGAGCCCGAGCCGATGGATGCTGCCGGCTCGGCCGAGCTTGCCGAGCTCTACGCACGGCAGCGACGGCGCCGCGTGCTCGGCATGTTCTGGCTCATGGGTGTGGCGGCGCCACTGTTCATGAGCTCGCTGTACGCCCTGATCACCTGGTTCCCCGCAGACGGCGCAACGCTCGGCATCATGGGTGGCTTGGGCGGATCGCTGCTGGGCATCGTCGGTGCCGTCTTCGGCATGACCATGTCGGCCGAGCGCATGAAGATCGCCGAGGTGCGGGCCAGACTTGACCGGATGGGGTCGCCCACCCAGAGCTGATCGGACGGTGGACGAACAGGGTCTTGCGTGTGCTCAGCCGCACGTGCCCCAGGCGCTGAGCAGGATCCCCACATCAGCACCGTTCACGGTCGAATCACCGTTGAGATCGGCGGGCCCCGACGTGCCCCACGAACTCAGCATCACGCCAAGGTCGGCTCCATCCACGGCGCGATCCGTGTTGACGTCGCCCACGCACGGCAACGGGCAGTCGTTGCACGTGGACATCATGCACGAGCCGCCCAGGTCATTGATGATGCCGCTCGGGCTCTGGCCGACCTGCGCATCATTGGGGGCGGTGTTGCCGCAGATGCGGGTCCGGGTGAGATTCACCACCGAGCCGTTGGGCACGTAGATCCCACCACCGCTGTAGCTGGCTGCATTCCCCGAGACCACAGAGTCGATG
>VFQT010003048.1_pt1 | contig 15934 bp, 14 predicted proteins | sample 3512381 | NCBI WGS metagenome assembly VFQT01 (sample SAMN10412376, study PRJNA504923) | tailings metagenome | isolation source: Relicate 2 Philex TSF3 active mining site | place: Philippines: Tuba, Benguet | collected 2017-08-29 | reverse complement strand
TGACGTTGGATTGCTCCCAGTACGGAGAAAGATCACTGAAATCATCTGTGATGACGAGCGGGCGCAGCCATACGCTGGCATCGCTACGGGCGCGTTCGGGTGGTGGTGGTTGACTCGCACGACTGCCGATGCGCATAATCCGATTAGCAAGGTCAGGTACACGCAGGGGGATGCTGGCCACTGCAATGGACTCGAGTGAGACCACGACAATCAGCAAAACAATCACACCACGCAGCAGGTTGCGCACAGAAAAAGCCATAGCTATCTACCTTGATGGGATGCGTTCTTCGAGCCAGAGTAAGCCGAGGATACAGAGTTCGATGATTTTGTCGGCAAATGCCAGCAATGAACGATCACCGATGACCAGCCAGAGTACGAGTGTAGACACCGTCCAAATACGGATTATAAGTACGGTGCGCTCGCGGGGGAATCGTTGTGTGGGTGCGGCATAGAGCCCAAGTAGGATGAAATATCCAATTGCATTGACATAAAATCCAATTAAATGAGCAGGGATGGCAAGGTACACATGAATGACTGCCGTAGCTACCAGCAACATCATCGTGCCAAGGCGAATCATTGAGTGCATGAGTGCGACTCCTTCCCACAGAGTAGGGCGAAGCAGTTGCCTACCTCGCCCTATAAACACAACCAACTGAGTGAACTACTCGGCGATTGCAAAGCCGATAATTCGCGCACAAAAGCGCAAATCGGCTTGAGCAACCCGGATGTCTTGACCTTCAGCAGCCAGAATCTTGTCAATCATGCCCTTGAGGATGGGGATGGCGACATGCATCTGCAAATCATCGTCGAGTGCGGCCATGAAGGCGGCTCGATCAGCGACAATCGAAAGCTCGCTGCCGTTGCCACTCGGGGCAGACAAGGCAGCAGCCAGTCGGCTGATTTCGTGTTCGGCGGCTTTGGCGTCAGCGCGAATGTAGTTGAAATCTTCGCGGTACGGGAATGACGCCAGATACCAGCGAATTGAATCTGCGCTTTGCTCTTGGACGGCGTCACGCACAAAGACCAAGTTGCCCAATGATTTGCTCATCTTGGCGCCATCGAGCCAGGTCAGCCCGCCGTGTACCCAAAAGCGTGTAAAGGGGCGCTTGTTGGTGTAGCCCTCGGTTTGCACGATTTCGGAAGGGTGATGTGGGAAGATGAGGTCTCGCCCACCACCATGAATGTCGATTTGTTCGCCCAAGTAGCGCGTCGACATGGTGGTGCACTCGATGTGCCAACCTGGGCGCCCTGGGCCCCATGGGCTTGGCCATTCGGGTTCACCCGGGTTGCTGGTTTGCCACAGCACGAAATCCAGTGGGTCGTGTTTGTTGGGGTCGTTGGGATTGTTGCCACGTTCGTTGGCCGTGGCCAACAGCTCTTCGTAGCCACCGAGGCGAGCCATTTCGCCGTAGGTCGGCTCACTGCTGACGTCGAAGAAGACATTGCCGTTGCTGACGTAGGCTTTGCCGTTGTTGATGAGCCCTGCGATGATGGGAATCATGCCTTTGATTTCTTCTGAAACTTTGGGGAAGAAGTCTGGGGCGATGAAGTTCATGTTGCGACAGTCTTTGACGAATTGGTCGACTTCACGCTGGGCTAGTGCATCCCAGGCAATGTTGTCACGCTTGGCACGCTCAAACAACGGATCATCGACGTCAGTGACATTTTGACAGTAGGTTACTTGCCCACCTAATGCACGAACATAGCGGATGAGGATGTCGAAAATGAGGAACGTGTGGGCGTGCCCAATATGCGTGGTATCGTATGGGGTGACGCCACACACATAAAGGGTCAAAGGACGGTCAGTGGGGATGTCCAACGTGGCCTTGTGCCCGCGTAGCGTATCAAATAACTGCATTGGTTTTCCTTGAGTTTGTCTATGCACATAGTGGCTGTTTGTATTATACACAATCTGTTTGAATGGCGGAGTTGTTGTAGGCGATGCGCTCCGGATAAAGCGTGCTATGATGAAGCGTCTATGTTGGGGTGGAGGAAGTATGTACATTGGTATCGATATTAGTCGTCTTGCAACCACGCAAAAAACCGGCACAGAACGTTACACATGGGAAGTGCTAGCCGAGATTGCTACACAGCAGTCAGAACACACCTACACGCTCTACTGTCGTGAAGTGCCCGCTGAATTACCCACACTCCCAGCCAATATGCAGATTTGTGCGCTCCCGATGCGCCGTTTGTGGACTCATGTGCGTTTGGCAGCAGAACTCTGGCGCAATCCACCAGATGCCCTGTTTGTGCCATCGCATGTGGTGCCGTGGAATGTGCCATTGCTCCGACACATGCGTGTAGTTACCACCGTGCACGATTTGGGATTCCTGCACTTCCCGGCAGCGCACACGTGGTTTCAAAACGTTTATTTGCGCGTGAGTACCTATTGGGCAACCAAGGCGGCTGATACCGTCATCGCGATTTCACAGGCGACTGCTGATGATTTGGTTGCCTATACGGGTATTGCACGTGAGCGGGTAGTCGTCATCCCACATGGTGTTTCACCGCGATTTGCCCCGGATACGGCTACTCCGCAACCGTGGCAACGCTACATGGTGTATGTGGGCACGCTCCAACCACGCAAAAACCTGATGCGTCTGATACAGGCGTTTGCCGTAGCGCAATGCCAGCCACACACACAATTGTTGATTGCAGGGCGGGCGGGCTGGTTGAGTGAACCGCTCCAAGCTGAAATTACCCGCCTTGGTCTGACAGAGCGTGTGCACCTGCTGGGGTTTGTCCCCGATGCACAGCTGCCAGCGTTGCTGGCTGGGGCACGTGCGTTCGTGTTCCCCTCGCTCTATGAAGGCTTCGGTATGCCGGTGCTCGAAGCGATGGCAGCGGGTACCCCGGTGATTTGTGCCAATACGTCAGCCTTGCCAGAGGTCGCCGGTGATGCGGCGTGTCTGGTCGACCCATTGTCGGTGCCCGATATTGCAGCTGCCATGACTCGCATGGATCACGATGATATGTGGCATGCGCAATTGCGACAGCGTGGACTCGAACGAGTCCAGTCGTTTACGTGGCAAACATGTGCGCGTCAGACACTGCGCGCAATCATTGGTCAGCTGTGATGCGCCGTTGGTATTATGGTTGGAATATTTTGACGGTGCTCGCAGTCACCGAGACGCTCGCATATGGCATGCTGGTGTATGCATTTAGTGTCTTTGTGGTGCCACTCGAAGCCGCATTTGGCTGGAGTCGTGCCACTATTAATACCGCAGTGTTGGCGTCGCAGATTGTCGCTGGGGTTTTGGCATGGCCCGTAGGAATCTGGCTCGACCGTCATGGTGCACGCTGGCTGATGACTGGTGGGGCATTGTGGGCGGCAGTGTGGTTTGGGGCATGGAGCTTTGTGCAACAGCCTTGGCAACACGTGTTGGTATGGGTCATGCTGGGGATTTCGATGGCCACGGTGCTCTATGAGCCCGCATTCGTCGTGGTAGCCCAGTGGTTTGCCCGTAAGCGAAGTACGGCGCTCACCGTGTTGACGTTTGTGGCGGGATTCGCCATTATTATCGCCACGCCTGCCACTGAGTGGTTGATTCGGCATTGGGGGTGGCGTTGGGCCAGTGTGAGTTTTGCAGTGGTGATGGCCTGCGTGGTCGCCCCCATGCTGGCGGTGTGGATCCGGCGTCATCCCAGTGATGTGGGGCAATTCGTTGATGGCGATACGGCTCCTGCTCCGCCTGTAGCTGGTGCATCGATTCCCGTGGCACAAGTCACACAGGTGCTGCGTGATCAAGGGTTTTGGGTGATGACGGTCGCGTTTTTGTGCTCTACGTGCGCACTGGTGGTTGTACTCCAGACGTTTGTGCCATTTTTGATTGATAGCGGGTATTCACCGGCTCAGGCAGCCCAATTTGCGTCGATTGCCGGATTGTTTGCGTTGCCGAGTCGTTTGATTTTTACACCACTTGGCAACATCGTGTCACGCCACCTGCTGGCTACGGTGTTGTGCGTCATGCAATCGTTGGCGTTGGTGGCGTTGGTGGTGTTCCCGGGGCCGGTCGGCGTGTGGATGTGTGTGGTCTTGTTTGGGCTGAGTTTTGGGGCCATCACGCCGGCACGGGCAGCGTTGTTTGCCGACCGCTACGGGGTGTTGGTGTATGGCGCAATTAGTGGCGTGTTGGCATTGGTGTTGACGTTGGCGCGGGCCCTGATGCCGTTTGTGGTCGAAGTGATACGACCAGGTCTTGGTGGGTATGCGCCCATTTACTTCTGGGTGGGGCTGTTGACGGCGATTGGATCGTTGCCGATTGCCATCATCCCACATCTGCGGCGCGATGTGGGATGATGGGTGTGTTATCAGGCTATACGCGTGGATTTAGCTGGCGAGGCGATTGAGAATGGCAATCATGCGATCGACTTCAGCACGCGTGTTGTAGTGAATCAGACCGATACGCACCATGCCGCCTTTGTCTTCGACACCCAGGCGTTCGGTGAGGTTGATGGCGTAATAGTTGCCGTCCCACACAAAAATCCCCGCTTCGGCCAGGGCCACAGCGATTTCATGAGGCGTATGATTGGCCATGCGGATGGCCACAGTGGGCGTGCGGCTGCCGAAGCGGTCACTGTCGCTGATGCCATAGAAGGTCAGCCCAGGGATGCGCAACAGTTGGTCAATCATGTACTCACCCAGTTCGCGTTCGTAGGCCTGGATGCTCTGCATGGCGTACGAAATCGCTTCGCGCCGCGTGGCAAAGTTGCTGCCAGCCGTGCGGTTGCCGAGCTCGACCAAGTAGTCGATGGCGCCTGATACGCCGGCCATGACTTCGTGGTTTTTGGTGCCGGTTTCCCAGCGTTCGGGTGATTCATTGCCGGCAGGTCGGACCTTGTAGGGGGCCAAGCCTTCGAGGTGGGCTCGTTTGCCGTAGATGGTGCCACTATGCGGCGCAAAAAACTTATAGGGTGAACACGCCAAAAAGTCGACATCGAGTGCTTTGACGTCGATGGGACCATGTGGTGCATAGTGCACTGCGTCTACAAAGACCATGGCACCGACCTGCTTGGCCATTTTGACTACAGCCGGGATGTCGTTGATGGTGCCGACGGCGTTGGAGGCATAGCCCACAGCGACAAGTTTGGTCTTGGGGCCGATTTTCTGGGCGAAATCTTCCATGTCGAGGGTGCAGTCTTCGATGTCGACTTCGACCTCTTTGATGACGATGCCCAGCTCTTTGAGGGCATGCCAAGGGGCCACGTTGGCGTCGTGGTCGAGCTTGGTGGTGACAATTTCGTCACCTGGCTGGAGCGATTGCCCGATGGCACGGCTGAGTGCGAATGTCAGCGTCGTCATGTTGGCGCCAAAGATGACTTCGTCGTTTTCACATCCCAAGAAATCTGCCATGTCCTGACGGGCTTTGGCGATGACATCGTCGGTACGTCGACTCGTCAAAAATGATCCATGGGTGTTGGAGTTCGCATGAATCAAATAATCGCGAATGGCATCGATGACGCGCGAAGGTACCTGAGTGCCGCCAGGTCCATCAAAAAACACCGCTGGTTCACCATTGACCTGCTCTTGTAAAGCAGGGAATTGACCTCGAATCCAATTCAGATCAAGTGACATACTCGTTGCGCTCCTTCTGGTAGTGAGTGAGTGCATTGTAGCATGGAAAAACCCCCAGCACGGTAGCGCCATGCTGGGGGAATTCGTGTGTGCATTAGTTGCGAGTCAAGATGAGGATTGCTGGGGTGCGGTCGAGCATCCAGAAGCTAACAGGCAACCCGATGATGCTGTTGCCACAAGCCCAGGCGATGACCAGCCATAGCGCACTCAGCCACCAGCCAACCAGCGCAAAATAGAGCGCACGCAACAGCAACGGGTATTGTGTGGTGGTGCGTACCTGCACGACCCCATTCGGGTCGATGAGTGCCTCGCTCCGGCGAGCCTGTAAGGTGCTGACCTGCGGTAGTGCGTTGAGCATGATGATGCCGATTGGCAGACCGATGATGGTGACGCTCACCAACCAAGCCACTACCGCCCATATCCCACTCAGCCACCAGCCAATGAAGATGAACCAGATTGCTCGAATGAACAGACTCGGCGTATTGTTGATTTCTACGGTTCGCATGGTCTTTCCTCCCTATTGTTACGCCTAACAAAACGCATATAACGGCAGTTTTGTTGCAGATGCAGTATAATAGGGGCACTCAGATACACTGTCTTCAGACAACACATGCATGCAAACAAGCCGTAGCAGCGAGCCGAAATGGGCAGTGGTTCATATGTTGTGCGATTGTAGAGGAGTCATCAATGGCGAAGATTTCAATTATTTTGAATCCATGGGCAGGTCGTGGTAAAGCGGGCCGCCGACAGGCAGCTTTGACCCAAGCGCTCGACCAGGCTGGGCTCGAGTATGAGCTGTTGTTGACCAATGCACGTGGTCATGCTGTCGAACTCGCCCGCATGGCGGTCGAACGCGGTAGCGAAACCGTGGTGGCAATTGGTGGTGATGGGACACTCAACGAGACGGTGAATGGCCTAATGCACGGCAATCAGGCTACGGGGCGTAACACGGCGTTTGCGGTGATTCCGCTGGGCACTGGTAGTGATTTCGTCAAGGTCCTTGAAGACGTCGAACCCGATGATATAGACGGTGGTATCGCACGCTTGGTGAATCAGCGCCGGCGACGTATTGACCTGGGGTTGGTCGAAATTGCAGGTCAGCAGTCACGCTACCTACTGAATGCTGTCGGCGTGGGATTTGATGCGCAAGCCGCAGCCGAAGCACTCAAAATTACATGGCTCAAGGGTGGCATGGTCTACTACTTGGCCATTGCGCGAGCCTTGATGAACTACAAAGCATTCCCCATGCAGATTTCATTTGGCGATGAATCATTCGAACGCCGTATGATGTTTGCCACGGTGGCCAATGGTCGTTGTCAGGGGTCAGGATTTTGGATGACGCCACATGCGCACATTGATGACGGCCAGTTGGATGTGTGTATGGTTGATATGTTGGGCATCCTCAAGGTGATGCAGTACATCCCCATCATCCAAAAAGGCCAGCATCTCGGATTGCCTGAAGTGCGTGTCGAACGCATACCAAACATTCATATTCGCTGTGATCATGATTTGCCCGTAGCCGTCGATGGTGAAGTGATGACGATTACAGCCCGTGATGTGACGGTTACGACCGTCCCTGGTGCTATTGATTTGTTGCACTAGGCTAGATTGAGGAAATAGACGATGCACATTGAGCGTATTCATGCCCACCTTGACGCACTGGCCCAGATACGCGATACGCAGTACCGCGGTGTAACTCGCCGAGCCTTTACTTCTGTGTATGATCAGGGGCGCGCTTGGTTGGCCACACAAATGCGTCAGGCTGGCTTGGCAGTGCACATCGATGCCGGCGGGAATCTCGTTGGGCGTCTTGCTGGGCGTGATGCGACATGTGCCCCCATTGTGCTGGGCTCACACACCGATACTGTCATGGAGGGCGGCAAGTACGACGGTGCACTCGGTGTGTTGACAGCCCTCGAAGTGGCCATGTCCATCCGTGAACGCCACGGTGCGTTGCGCCACCCCATTGAAGTCGTTGACTTCTTGGCGGAGGAATCAACGCCACTCGGTTCGCTGGTGGGGAGTACCGCCATGGTGCAAGGATTGCCTGCCACGTTGCTCGACCTCGAGGTGCCAATGTGGGGGACGTTGCGTCAGGCCATTACACAGGTGGGTGGAGTGCCTGAGATGTTGGTGCAGCCACTCCGGACGTCTGCTGACGTGGCAGCATACCTCGAAGTGCACATTGAACAGGGCCCCGTATTGGAAGCACAGAATGTGCCGATTGCGGCGGTATCGGGCATTGTAGGTATCCGACGTGCCGATATCGTGTTCGTAGGGCGAGCAGATCACGCTGGTACTGCCTCGATGGCATTACGGCATGATGCGCTGGCCGCTGCAGCGCAGTTGATTGTACAAGCCGAATTGATTGCGCAATCAATGCCGGGGTGTGTGGCTACAGTGGGCGCATTAGACATTGCTCCTAATCAATCAAATGTGATACCGAGTTTGGTGCGGCTCAGCGTCGAAATGCGGAGCATGGAGTGGTCTGAGGTTGAGTCAATGTGGGCACACCTCGAACAGGTGGTGCACAGCGCCTGTAACCAGCGTGGAGTTACCTTCCAGATTCAAACCATCCATGATTCATTGCCCGTGCGTTTCGCACCAGTGATGATTGACACCTTGGCTGATGCCTGTATGCAGGTCGCAGGGCAGCGGGTGATTATCCCCAGCGGTGCCGGCCACGATGGTAGCATGCTGGGGCTGATTGCACCAGCTGGGATGATTTTTGTGCGCACCAAAGACGGGCGTAGCCACTGCCCCGAAGAATATGCGCATCCCGATGATATTGCACAGGGGGCACAGGCGTTGTATGCCGCTGTCTGTGTACTCGATGAAACACTTCCATGAGGTAGATGAGGTATGGCAGGCAAGATAGTGCGTACAGCTGAAACAACGGCGCGTCGTGAACAACGTCTGCGTGACGAATCGCGTTTGGCTGCGTTACAGCACATTCACACGTTGCACGACTTGCCCACGCACGAATTGCGTTGGCTGGGTCGGCATGCGACGTTGCGAGTGTTTGCTGATCAGGCGACCATCGTGACCGAACGTATGCCCAATCAGCATTTGTACATCGTGTTGCGTGGCACGGTCACAGTGGATCTGCATGATCGGATTGGGCAGCAGGTGTCGCTGGGAGTGTTGCCGGTGGGGGCAATATTTGGCGAAAGTCCGTTGTGTGGTACCCACTTCAGTGGGGTGAATGTGGTGGCACGTTCGCCGAGCGAATTGTTGCAAATCCCAGTCGATGTATTGCACGAAAACCGCCAGCAGTTAACCGCATTGTTTGAGCGTCTGCATGATTTGTACCGCCATCGTTTGATCCGGGCTACACTCGCACGTGTGCCATTTTTGGCTGGTCTGGCCAGTCATGAGCGTGAGGCATTAATTCAGCAGTTGTTGGTGCGTGATGTACGGCGAGGCGAGTATATTGTGCGTGCCGGGAATCCTCCCAATGGGCTGCATCTCATCGAAGCTGGGCAATTTGTGGTGGAACGGAGTGGTCAGGTGGTAGCACATCTCGATGAGGGTGATTTCATCGGGGCCATGGCGATGATGACGAATAATGCCGCGCATGACGATGTGCGGGCGGTGACTCCGTCGCAGGTATTGACATTGCCAGGGATTGTGTTTCTGGAACTGCTGCGTACGCATCCTGAGATTTCTACGACGATTACCCGCGTGCTGCAAGAACGATCGACTTACATTGCTCGGCAACATGATGTGGTCGAAGCAATTGCGCAGCGTGGTGTGCGGCGTGGAGATCGCGTATTTGTGCGTGAGGTCGAACGCTGCCCACCAGATTGTCGATTGTGCGTGACCGCTTGTACGAGTCGACATGGTGCGCCTCGATTGCAGCATACCGGAGTGGCATACGGCAATATATTGTTGCTTGATAGCTGCCGTCAGTGTCGTGTGGGGGCTGAATGTGTCGAAGCATGCCCTGAAAACGCCATCCAATGGGATGGAAATCGGCTGGTGGTGAGTGATGCTTGTACCGGATGTGGTAAATGTGAGCAGGCGTGTAATTATGATGCAATCACGTTGCAACCACTCAATCGCAGCTGGTTGGGGGCGTTGCAGCGATCGTTGCAGAATATTCCGTTGTTGCCAATCCACCATTCAGTACAGTCTCATCGTGCACAGAAGTGTGATTTTTGTGCAGGCCATACCGATATGGCGTGTGTCACCGCTTGCCCGATTGGCGCCATCAAATTAGTGCCGGTCGAGTCGATTTTCCCATATTAAGCTCGCTAAAAGACAGCGACGTCGCTTTTGGTGGTGCTGACACGGTACACCTCTCACAATCATGTTTGTGGGAGGTGTGTGATGTGGGAACGTATCTGGCAACTTCTTTTCCCGGATCGGTGCTGGCAATGCGGGTGTTGGTACACCGCATGGTGTGCGCATTGCCGCCGCCAAGTGCCGGCCTACAGCGGAGTAATCCCCGATTTACCGGTCGAGAAGGTGATTATTTGTGCGGCCTATACGGGAAAGGTGCGCGAGCACATTTTGCGATATAAATATGTGTGCCAGCGTCATTTGGCGGTGGTATTGAGTCACTTGTTGGTGCCGCATATTGCCGCACAGGCCTATGTCGTACCGGTGCCTACGGCGGCTTCACGCATTCGGAGGCGTGGATTTGATCACATGCTGTTGTGTGCCACCACAGTGACGCGGCTCCAGCCAGCGCGACTTGCGGCGTATTTACAACGTACACGTGATACCCCCACCCAAGCCAAACTATCGCGGCGTGCACGATTCGAGAATGTGGCAAAGGCCTTTGTCTGGGTAGGGCCAGTCGATGCGACGCAGTGTTATGTGCTCATTGATGACGTATGTACGACTGGTGCAACGTTGGCTGCTGCAGTGGATGCCATGCGTCAAGCGGGTATTCAGCATATTGAGGTGGTAGTGATAGCCGGTGGGCACACGACCGCCCAAGCGTAGATATCGCTTGGGCGGTCGTATTCGGGGGGGATTAGTCTTCGTTTTCGGAGTCGTCGTTTGCACTCTGGTCGAGGCTTTCGAGGCCTTCGTGTTCCTCGTTATCATCACCAGCATAGGTATCACTATCGGTTTCTTCGGTGATTTCTTCTTCTTCGGCATCATCAGCAGCATCGTCGTCTTCAACATCGTCGACAATCATGCGGCGTTCGTTCTCTTCGACCAGTTTGCCGGGGAACGATACTTCGTTGCGATTGTCGGGGTGGGCGTAGACTTCACGGACGATGATTTCGATGTGTTGCTGATGATCGCTGAAGCGCCATACCGCAGCTTCGTAGATGTTGCGCTGTCGCATGAAGCGGATGATGCGCAGGGCTAGACTGGGGTCGAGCCGGCCGATGAGCAGGTCATTGGAATCGTATACATCGATGGCAGTGGCATCATCAGGGATTTTGATACCGGTGGTATCGGCTGTGGTTTCAGATTCTGGATTTACAGGTGGAGCAGAAGCAACATTGGCACCGTCTGCCTGTAACTCTGGGTCTTCACGTTTTGAGGTTACAGGCTGAGCAGAAGCAACATTGGCACCGTCTGCCTGTAACTCTGGGTCTTTAGGCTTAGCTTTGACAGCTTTTGCTGTTGCAGTGACAGCTTTCATTGACGACTCTGCTCCGACGACACGCAACTTGACGATTTCACCAGGCACGAGATCAAGTGTGCCCGCTGCATCGACGTGAATGCTGGTAATGGTCGAGGTGCCGGTCTCGATGACGAAATTGCGCATGTCCATGAAGGTGCGTTGTTTGGGGTTGTGCGCATTGGTACGTTCGATTAGGACCAGCATTTTGCGTGCAACCACATTCGATGAGCTAATGCTGAGTACATACTCGTAGATTTCACGGGCTACGAGCACGTTGTTACGATGTTGCGGCTCGGATTCACTGTCGATAGCCAATTCGGCATCAGGACGATAGTGGCTCGGGTACACGGCAACCGGCTGGTTAATCTCAAAACACGCTTTGGCCAAGCGATTGAGTGTCTCAATGTCGTTGGGGTGGGCCTTGAGGAGGACAATGTTGGCATCGATGGCTGCTTGCCACTCACCACGCAGGGCAAATGTGATGGCATCCGCCTGTTCAAGCCGACGATCTTCTGTAATACTCACAGTAACTCCTTTTCCTCATCTGCACTAGCGTGTGAGGGTACATCCCAGATCAGGATGGTTAATACAATAGGTCGTTGCTGCCACAGCAAGACCGTTATTGGCCATATGGGCAATCACGCTGGGCCAAATACTGCGACTTGCCAGGCGGAGCCACCCCAGGATGTAGCCCATGACGAACGTGCCAACAATAATGACAATGACTACGGTACTGGCAGCAAAAGAATGGGCTACAGCAAACAACAGAGCACTGACGACGATTGCCACGGGTGTTGCAAGCCATTGTTGCAAACGACCCAACAGATACCCACGGAACACGATTTCTTCACCGATTGGTGCAATAACCGCTGCCGCAAGGGCGAACCCGATTTGACCGTATGTGTCACCCGGCACCAATGGGAAGTTGGCAGATTGGTTGTGTTGGATACCCATTGCCAAGAAGACTGCAGATACCCCCACATTGCCGATGATGACCAACGGTACTCCCAGTGTGCTATACCAAAACCAGCGCCCCGTACGCATACCAATGGTGATTGGATGGTCTTGTGTATGGTGTATACGCCACCATACATACCCCATCCAGCAGAAATTTTGCAGGCAGACGACTGCAATAATCAGACCCAGCGGATACGCATGCGTTGTCACATCTGCGGGATTCTGGCTAACCCAGCTTACCCACCAGCGTGCTCCAAACGTAATACTGACCATGATGAGCGCAACGACGCCGATGTCTGCAATCGTCCGTGCAATCGGATTACTCAACCACGACTTCATCAATGACATTACCCTGCAACGACCACGGACTGGTGTGGTGTATCTTCACTTTGGCGACTCGGCCACGCCAATCATCGGGACTACTAAAGAACACCAGCAAATTGCCCGGTGTGCGACCACGCCATTTGCCTTTGCTCTCACCCTCGACGAGGACTTCGACCTCAGCATGCATGAAACGCGAGCTACGCTCTGTGGCGATTTCTTCTTGCAGGGTCTCGAGCTCAATGCGACGCAACTGCTTTTCGCCATCGGGCACGGCCATCTCGGGGTCAGTTTCCATGTCGCCAGCGCGGGTGCCCGGGCGTGCTGAATAGGCGGCAATGTGCACCTTGTCGAAATGAATATCGGCGAGTAGTGCTTTGGTGCCTTCGAATTCTTCACGTGATTCGCCCGGATGCCCCACAATGATGTCTGTGGTCAAGGCGATGTCAGGCATGGCAGTACGAATCTTGGCGATGAGGTCTTTGTAGCGTTGCACGGTGTAACCACGGCGCATGCGTTTGAGCATGGCATCATGACCGGCCTGTACTGGCAAGTTGATTTCACGTGGGCATTTGGGCAACTGTGCCATGGTTTCGATGAGTTTGTCGGTCATCCAGGCTGGATGCGACGTCAAAAAGCGCAAGCGCACGAGCCCAGGTACATCGTGGACTGCCCTCAGCAAATCGGCGAGATCTGGCCGACCGGGTAAGTCGTGCCCCCATGAATCGACGATTTGACCGAGTAGGGTGATTTCTTTGGCGCCGCGTGCCACAATGCGTGTGACTTCGGTGACAATTTCGTCTAATGGGCGACTGCGCTCTTTGCCACGTCTGAGTGGGATTACACAAAACGCACACGACATGTTGCACCCGTATTGAATGGGCACGTGTACCGATACGGGTGGGTGTGACCAATCCGATACGGGCAACGCGGGTTCGTCAATCGAGTACAACGAATGTGGTGCGAGTGCGACGACCTCGTCGACTGCCGATGGTGAAATGAAATGATCGACCATCGGCAAGCGTTGCTTGAAGATGGATTGATTGTTGGGCCCGACCATGCACCCCCATAGCACGACTTTGGTGTCTGGGTTGGCCTTTTTGATGCTCTGGATGTCACCGAGTTTGCCGAGGATACGTTCTTCGGCAGATGCGCGCACACTACATGAATTCAGCACGACAAAACTCGCCTGGCTGGGTGTGGCCGCGGGTGCATATCCGACGCTCTGCAGAGCGCTTTCGAGGCGCTCTGAATCAGAGATATTCATCTGGCAACCCACGGTCCACACGTAGTAGCGCCGTTCACGCGGAGTGTCGTCACGTGATGTGCTCGGCGAATCCTCGAGGATTAATGGGATGTCTTGCATTGCTGCTTGCTCCGGCTCGTAATTCACTAACACGTCATTATAGCACAGCTTGGCGTGTTATGACCTACCAAATGACGATGGGCAAATCGTTTTGGACGCTCATGGTTGCAGCCTCTTGGAGGGCCTGTAGACAACGTACCACAGGGTGTGTGGCTGGCACCTTGAGTTGGTTGAGCAGCTCACCAATCGTGTAGAGTTCGCGTTGGAGCGCCGAAGATGATCCAAATGAAATCAAATCTGGCTCGATATCGTCTTCATCTTCGTCTGCGATTTCGTCGTCTTCGAGCGCATCATCGTGTTCGATCCAGACCGGTGTGGCGAAGTCGACGGGCAGGTAATATCCACTTTCGCCCAAGTGCTTGATGAGATGTGGGAACTGGGTCGGGCGTTCATCGCCGAAGACCTCTGCCAATAACGGGTCAACGTCTTCTTCGGCGCTTGGGGCACGTTTGAGGAGCGGTGCCACGTCTTCACCGTTTTCGAGATAGACGGCAATCTGCCGTAGGCGATAGAGATCGCCCCAGCGACGGATTCCGCCTTCCCACAACACAAATCCCGGATTGCGCAACAAATCGACGACGACACCTTCGGCGCGCAAGACATCCTGCACCATCGAAATGGTCTCGCGCTCTTCTGCGAAGCTGGCTGGGTCTTCGTCAGGGGTAATGGCAATCACGGAACCGACCGTGAGGGTAATGTCAAAGTCTTGATCGTCGTGGGTATGATTGTGGCTACTCACAGTGAGCTCCTTAAAACGTGATAAGTCTATCCCTATAAGCATACACAATCACACGCTGGCTTGCAACGGATGTTTGCTGATGTGCCAATTATGTGTGCATTGGGCTATCGGAAAAATGCTCGAAGCGTGCTACAATTCTTGCATCAGGTACATGGTGTGAACATTTCGCTTGACGAGGTTAAAAACACACGGAACAAATTGAGAATCGCTACGTCATATTTCGTGTTTCCCTGATGTAGTGGGATGGCCCCCTCGTTTTTGAGAGGATTATAAGGTATGCCGTATCGTATTCTGGCATTTGTGTTGCTGAGTGTGTTGGCTTTGGGGGCAGTGACACAGGTCGGGGCTAGCCCTGACGATTCTGGGCCGGTGGCACCGCAAATTGTGGGTGGGGTGGTTGCTACCCCCAACGAATTCCCATGGCAGGCTCTGTTGTCTATTGGTGGTTACATGTGTGGTGGATCGCTGATTAGCGAACAATGGGTGCTCACAGCTTCGCACTGTGTCGAGGGTATGACGGCTAGCCAGGCCACTGTGCATCTTGGGTTACACTCTCGCACATTGACAACAACGGCGAACCCGTACCTCCAGACGCGTGGCGTCAGTCAAATCATCATGCATGCCTCGTACAATCCCAATAGCATGGACTACGACATTGCCTTGCTGAAACTGGCTTCACCCGTCACGTTTACGACCGGTGTACAGCCTATCCAGTTGGCAACAACAGCAAATAATGCGTCTCTCTACTCTGCCGGACAATTCTTGACGGTGTCGGGCTGGGGTACGACGAGTTCGGGTGGGTCAGTTTCAAATACGTTGCGTAAAGTGAATGTGCCAGTCGTGGCAAATGCCACGTGTAACACGCTCTATGGTGGTGGTATCACAGCACGCATGATGTGTGCCGGCGATACCCAGGTGGGCGGTATTGACTCGTGTCAGGGTGATAGCGGTGGCCCTTTGTTTACACAACAAAACGGCACCTACGTCCAAGCTGGTGTCGTCAGCTGGGGCGATGGTTGTGCCTTGGCGGCATCCCCGGGTGTCTATGCCAATGTGGCGAATTTGTATAGCTGGGTGGCTGCCCGCGTGCCGTTGGACGTCAATGTGACACCATCAGTCACTGCAGTACCCACAGACACACGTACGCCAACTAATTCGCGTACACCAACCAATTCGCGTACGCCGTCGATTACACGTACACCAACTAATTCGCGTACACCGTCGATTACACGTACACCGTCGATTACGCGCACGCCGTCGATTACGCGCACGCCGTCACATACTCGTACGCCCAAGCCACCGACAAATACGGCAACTCCTCTGCCTGAGTGGATGTCAGCTGTTGGCAACGGGAGTTTTGAGCTGGGTAGCGACGGTCAGTGG
>VFQT010003047.1_pt1 | contig 15939 bp, 21 predicted proteins | sample 3512381 | NCBI WGS metagenome assembly VFQT01 (sample SAMN10412376, study PRJNA504923) | tailings metagenome | isolation source: Relicate 2 Philex TSF3 active mining site | place: Philippines: Tuba, Benguet | collected 2017-08-29 | reverse complement strand
GCGTGATCCTGCGCAACCCCGATGGCACGCTGGAGGGCGAGGACATCCGCCTGCGCTAAAGGGGGACAGTCCCACCCCGGGGACGGTCTCCCGGGGTGGGACCGCCGCCTTGGCGGGCGCTAGGGTCCGCCCTCATGCGCATTGACGGCAGGTCCCCACACCAGCTCCGGCCCATCTCCATCGAGCCGGGGTTCATCACCAGCGCCACGGGCAGCGTGCTCATCGCCGCGGGCGACACCCGCGTCATCTGCACCGCCATGGTGGAGGAGCAGGTGCCCGGCTGGCGCCGGGGCAGCGGCAAGGGGTGGGTCACCGCCGAGTACGGGATGCTCCCGGGCAGCACCGACACCCGCAAGCAGCGCGACGCCTCGCGCGGCAAGGTGGACGGCCGCAGCACCGAGATCCAGCGCCTCATCGGCAGGTCGCTCCGCAGCGTGATGGACCTGGAGAAGCTGGGCGAGCGCTCCGTGTGGGTGGACTGCGACGTGATCCAGGCCGACGGCGGCACCCGTTGCGCCAGCATCACCGGTGGCTACGTGGCCCTGGAGATCGCGCTCCGCAGCCTGCTGGACAAGGGCCTCATCCCCGAGCTGCCGCTTCGCGACAGCATCGCGGCCGTGAGCGTGGGCGTGGTGGACGGCGAGTCGCTGCTGGACCTCCCCTATGCCGAGGACTCCCGCGCCGACGTGGACATGAACGTGGTGGCCACCGGGTCGGGCCTGCTGGTGGAGGTGCAGGCCACCGCCGAGGGGCCGCCCGTGGAGCGCGCGGTGGTGGATGGCCTGCTGGACATGGCGCTCGCGGGAATCGGCGAGCTCACGGCCATCCAGCGCGCGGCCATCCAGGTGTAGCCCATGCGCGTGATGCTGGCCACAGGCAACAAGGACAAGGTGCGCGAACTGGAGGCGCTGCTGGCCGGCACCCAGGTGACCGCCGCACCCGATGGCTTCGACCCGGACGAGACCGGCACCACGCTGGTGCAGAACGCCCGCATCAAGGCCGAGGCCCTGCTGCCCGATGCCCCCGACGACGCCTACGTGATGGCCGACGACTCCGGGCTGTTCGTGCACGCCCTGGATGGCCGCCCCGGGGTGTACTCATCGCGGTACGCGGGGCCCGATGCCACCTATGCCGACAACTGCAACCTGCTGCTGCAGGAGCTGGGAGACAGCGCCTCGCGCGGCGCGGCGTTCGGCTGCGTCCTGTACTGCATCGCGCCTGACGGCAGCATCCTGGTGAGCAGCGGCGTGCTGCCGGGGGAGATCACGCGCGAGGCCGCCGGGGCCGACGGCTTCGGCTACGACCCGGTGTTCCGGCCGCTGTCCGACCAGCGCACGCTGGCCCAGATGACCCGCGACGAGAAGGCGGCCATCAGCCACCGCGGCCGGGCGGCGCGCGGCATGGCCCGCATGCTGGGCATCGCCCCGGTGCCCGCCTCATGATCGACCCCGCCGGGAGGAAGGCCCTGGTCACCGGGGGCGCGCGCCGCGTGGGCGCGGCCATGGTGTCGGCACTCGCGGCCAGCGGTGTGGACGTGGCAATCCATTACGGCGGATCGGCCGACGACGCCCAGGCCCTTGCCGCCGCCTGCCGCGACCGCGGCGTGAACGCCGTGGCCCTGCAGGCCGACCTGGCCCGGCCCGGCGCCGCCGAGGCCCTGGCCACGGAGGCCGAGGACGCCCTGGGCGGCGTGGACATCCTCATCAACTCGGCCAGCACCTGGGAGAGCGCGCCGTTCGACCAGGTGGACCGCGCCATGTGGGACCGCACCATGGCGGTGAACCTGACCGCGCCCATGTTCCTCTCGCAGGCGCTGGGCGCGCGCATGGCCGAGCGCGGGTTCGGCCGCATCGTCAACATCTCCGACGTGGCGGGCCTGCGCCCGTGGCCCCACCGGGCCCCGCACTCGGTGAGCAAGGCGGGGCTGGTCATGCTCACCCGCATCCTGTCGCAGGCCTATGCCCCGCACGTGCTGGTGAACGCCATCGTGCCCGGGCCGGTGCTCATGCCCGATGACTCCGGCCCACAGGTGGAGGCCAACGTGGCGGCCGAGACGGTGCTGGGCCGGGTGGGCACCCCGGGCGACGTGGTGGATGCCATGCTCTACCTCGTGAGCGCCGAATACGTGACGGGCCAGAGCCTGGTGGTGGACGGCGGCCAGGCGGAGCGCACGTGAGCATGCCCGTGGGCCGCCTCGTGTCGTGGGGCCTCTCGGCCATCCTCATCGGGTGGGTGGTGGTGTACAACGCCATGCGCGTGGCGGGGGGCACCCCGGCCGGCGTGGCGCTCACCTCGTTCATCATCGGCGCGATCGCGGGCCTGGTGGTGCTGGGCATCGGCATGTGGATGCGCGGGCGCCTCATCGACAGCGGGCGCATCCACCCCGTGGACCCCGAGGTGGAGATCCCCGGCCCGGGGCAGATGAACGCCGGCCAGCTGCAGGTGATGCGCGTGGTGTGGCCGGCCACCGCCGTGGCCGCGGGCGTGCAGCTGCTGGCCGCCGTGCTGATGTTCCTCGACTGGCGTGGCACCCCGGAGTTCACCCGCGCCACCGCCGAGCTCATCATGGCCGCGTGGTTCATCTTCGCCGCCATCTGGATGGCCTGGGAGGCCAACAACCTGCGCGAGATGGACGCGGGCGGCGTGGACTCGGTGGCCCTGGGCGCGCTGCTCAGCACCGTGCTGGCGGGCGTGGCCGTGGCGCGCGAGTTCTCCACCACCATCGCGGTGGTCACGGTGATCGTGGCCGGCGTGGCATCGGTGCTGGCCTACCTTGCGGTGCACCGCCTCACGCGTGACCGGGGCATCCCGTGGATGGCGGGCACCGCCGGGGTCATCGCCCTTGCGTCGTTGCTCATCCCCCTGCTCACGCGGTGAGCGCCCGGCTGGTCTGCCCGCTGTGCGGCGCGGTCGTGGCGGACGGCGTGGATCACATCGCGCCCGGCACCTGCACGGGCTGCGGCGCCCGGTACGAGGGGGGAGAGCCCTCGGCCCCGGATGCGGTACGGGCGGCGCTCGTGGCGTTCACCGCCTCCGACCCGGTGACAGTCACCCCACTCGACCCGGGGACAGTCACCGATGCGGTGTTCCGCCTCACGCCCGCCGACAGCCAGGCCCGCGGCGTGGCCATCACGTCGGATGAGCGCGACGGCTTCTACTGCTGGTGGCTGTTCGTGCGGCCGGGGGAGGACGGGGATGCCCCCGCCGTTCTCGCGGCATTGCTGCGCGGCTGACCCGAAGGCAGGGCCTCGGCCGCATGGGGGCGGCATCATGGGGTCATGCCGCTCAGCCGAATCGTCGCCGCCGTCGACGGCACCCGCGCGGGCTTCGAGGCCGCACGCCAGGCGGGGCGCCTGGTGCAGCCCGGGGGCACCGTGCGCATCATCGCCGTCGCCGATCCCTACTTCGCCGCCATGAACACCTGGGCGGGCCAGCGCCTGGTGTCGCCCGAGGAGGTGGTCACCAGCAAGGGCGAATACCTGGCCAAGGAGCGCCTGCTCGAGCGCGCCGCGCAGGCCGTGGAGGACGGCCGCAAGCAGCTGCCCGATGGCGTGGTGGCGGAGGGCGAGGTGGTCGAGGGCGTCACGCACGACGTGCTCATCCAGGCCTCGCGCGATGCTCGCGTGTTGGCGCTGGGCAGCCATGGCGGCGGCCGCATGACCGGCCTGGTGCTGGCCAGCACCGCCACCGACATGCTGCGCCACGCGGCGTGCTCGGTGCTGGTGGCGCGCCCGCCCTTCGACGAGGACGACTTCCCGCGGTCCATCGCCGTGGCCGTGGATGGCTCGGAGCCCGCGCTCTACGCCCTGGAGGTGGCGCGGCAGATCGACGCCCAGTGCGCGCACCGGCCGGAGTTCCGGGTGGTGGCGGCGGGCCGGGTGGCCGCGGGTGCGGTGGCCCCGGGGCCCATGGGCGACGTGCCCATCGAGCCGCTGCGGGGCAGGGCCCATGAGGCCATCGCCAAGGTGGGCGAGGGCGTGGACCTGCTGGTGATGGGCGCGCGCGGGCTGAAGGGCGCCAAGGCGCTCGGCAGCGTGTCGGAGCGGGTGGCGCACAAGGCGGCGTCGTCCGTGCTGGTGGTGCGCCCACACACGTGATCCTCCACACCGAGCAGGGCCTCGCGGTGGGCGGGGTGGTGTGGATGCACCTCATGGACTTCCCCGGCGATGTCCATCCGTGCGGCGAGGCCGCGTTCCCCGTGGACGGCGACCCCTTCGCGCTCATCGCCGAGATCCACGAGAACGGCACGCAGGCGTTGCCCAGCCGCAACCCGGAGGCCGAGCGCACCTTCATCACCATCACGCCCGACGAGCGGGGGCTGGACACCCTGGCCATCAGCGCCACGGGGGTGGCGGCCGTGCTGCCACGCGTGGAGTTGGGGGCGTTGCCCGACGTGGACGCCGGCCGCGCGGTGGGGCACATGGCCGCGCCCGAGGACATCGCACGGGCGTGGGGCCGGTGGCTGAACCCGCGTGATGCCTGGCGACGGGCGTTCGCGCAGGCCAAGGCCGACCCCGGGGCCACGTGCTGGGAGATCATCGCCCCCGGGTGCGCCATCGCGGTGGTGCAGGCGCCGAAGGGCGGCACGGCGGTGCCCGACCTCGACCGGGGCCCGCTGGATGCGTCGGGCGCGGTGCGCGTGCACCCCTCGCGCGGCGGCTGGTGGCGCGAGTGGGACTATGCCGGCGATGTGATCGACCGCGTGTGCGCCATCATCGCCGTGGCGCCGGGGTTCTGGGAGCAGATCGCCGCCGCGGCGATCCCCGAAGACATGACCACCCTGGCCTGGGACCCGGCCCGCGAGGCCATCGCGGGGGTGGTGGGGGGCCTGCCGGTCACGGTGACGGCCGACGCCATCCTGGCCTTCTCCGCAGGCGAGGGCCTCACCCCGGCGGAGGCCGCCACGCTCATCGTGGCGGCGGAGTTGCAGAAGTTCGTGGCCTGACGCCGGTACGCTTTTCGCAACACGTCCCCTTTCCGCGAGGTACCTCCATGACTCCCCGCTCTCTCCGGCTCATCGCCGCGGGCTCCGCCGTTGCCCTCGGCGGCCTCGGCGTGGCCAGCGCCCATGGCCAGTCGTGGCGCGCGCCGGTGTACCCGGCCACCACGGGCTCCAACGCCATCTCGTTCATCAACCAGTCCATGGGGCTGGCGCAGTCGGGCAACGGCGCGGCCACGCTGCTGTACCGGGCATCCGACCAGTCCATCCGCGGGGTGCAGCGCGCCTCGGCCAGCGGTGCGTGGAGCAAGGCGGCCATCTGGCTGCCGGCGTCGAAGGCCAAGACGGGCCGCTCGCTGGAGGCCGTGGTGAGCGGGTCGAAGGTGTGGGCCATGTGGACCCAGCAGTCGGGCACCCGCTTGGCCACCACCACCGGCACGCGGACCGCCGGTAACCAGAAGCAGATCCGCACCACCTCGCTCGGCGGCACGGCGCCCACCCCGGCGCTCACGCTCACCGGCGCGGGATCGCGCGGCAACTGGGGCGCGTTCCTGCCCACCACCGCGTTCAACGGCGCGGGGCCCGCCCAGGGCGGCTCGGTGTCGGCCGGTCGCGCGCCGGGCGTCACCAACGCAGCCACCACCGTGCCCACCGTCGGCGGCTCCGCGGCCACGGGCGTGCAGTTCGCGTCCAACGCATCGGGCGCGCAGGTGGCGGTGACCAGTTCCCTCGCCGGCGTGGGGTACACCACGCTTCCGGCCGGGGCATCGTGGACGCCCGCCGTGGCGGTGACCCCGCGGGCCGTGGCCAGCAGCGATGGCGGCGGCACGGTGGCCGGCACCTTCACCTCGCCGTTCGACGTGGCCATGGACTCCGACGGCAACGCGGTCATGGCGTACGTGGCCTACGTCGACGCCAACGGCAACCTCACCGACACCTTCGCCACCACCAACAACGTGGCCGTGGTCACCTCCACGCGCATCGGCGCCACGGGGACCTTCAGCGCCCCCACGGTGCTGCAGGTGATCCCCCGACCGGCCAGTGCCCCGGTGGGCAACTTCCTCAACGTGCGGCAGGTGGCGGGGGTGACCGTGGCGATGGCCGGCGGCACCACCGTGGTGGGCTTCGTCACGTGGGTGAACTCGGTGGGCACCGGTCCGCCCACCCTGTGGGTGAGCCGCGGCGCCACCGGGCAGGCCCTCCCCGCGCCCACGCAGCTTGCCGATCCCAACGGCGACCAGAGCCAGGTGGCCACCTACGGACTGGACGGCCTGCAGTCGTCGGTCACCCCGTCGGGCAACGGCGCCACGGTGGCGTTCGGCGTGGAGCTGACGCAGGGCAACACCGATGGCCTGTGGGCCACCACCTCCAGCACGCCCACCACCGCGTGGCCGCAGCTGGTTGACGTGTCGCGCTGCGCCAGGCGGTCCACCGGCGCGTCGGGCGGGTTCGGCGACTGGCAGCTCGCCCCCTGGAACTCGGGCTTCACCATCGCGTTCCAGTGCACGCCGTCTGCCCCGGCGAGGAACGCGGTGCCCAACATGCTGGGCATCGCAACCTTCCGCTAGCCACCACGGGGGACGGTCCCACGGCGGGGGCCGTCCCCCGCGGTGGGACCGTCCCCGTGGGCTAGGCGGCCTTCTCCTTCAGGAACTGCAGGAAGGCCTCGCGGTCGGCCGCCTCCACTGGCGCGGCGCCGTCGCCGGCCCGCCACTCGGCGCGAAGCTCCACGGCCACAGGGTCGTCACCGGCCAGCAGGTCGTCCACGTTGCCCAGCCACCGGACATCGGCGTCCTGCTGCAGGAGGTGCTTCACGGCCGGCGCGGAGTAGGCGAAGGTCTCCTCGCCGGCACCGCCCCCGGCCACGATCCGCTGCCCCATGCCGGCCAGCTGCTGGGCCCGGTGGGTGTCGTCCTCGTTGGCGGGGTCCACGTTCCACAGCGGGATCTCCACCGCAAGCGCGCTCACCAGCGCGTTGGCGTCGGCGAACCACGCCAGCGCCTCCACGCCCTCGCACCGCGTGCCGGGCAGCCCCACGATCAGGGCCCCCCAGGGGTTGGACGCCGGGTCCGCCACCGCGGCCCGCCCGATCCCGGTGCTGAGGCCCCCCGGCACCGGCTTGCGCTCTGCTTCGCCCATGATCGCCCTTCCACGCGATTGCTGACGAACTGAGGCTACCGGCCCGTGGGCCCCCTGACGGACTTGGTCGGGGCACAGGTGAGCTCGCGTCCTGCAAGGCCGCAGGTGGCCTGCTGGCGTCCATCGATGTCGCGCAGGCGCATGGTCCAGCGCCCGGGCGCCGTCCCCGGCCGCGCGATGGCGTAGCCGAACTCCACCAGCGTCCACGCGCGCGAGGGCGCGGGGTAGCCGGCCGGCCCGGTGGTGGGCAGCTCGTAGCCGGTGGGCGGGTCGAGCTCGGTGCCGCCGTTGCCCAGCACCAGTTGGCCCGGCTGCCCCGGGATCTGCACGGCCTGCGCGAAGTGGAGGTGCCCCGACACGATCATGCGGTAGTTGCCCAGCGTGCCCGCGGTGGCCGCCACGATGTCGCCGGGCCACGGGGTGCCGCCAGGACCCACGAGCGTTGATGACACGTACCCGAAGGGCGGCCGGTGGGTGACCAGCCATGACTCCCTGCCCCGGGCCGGCGCCGCCAGCCGGGCGGCCTGCGCGAACCTGGGCGCCATCACGGCCGCCGCACTCGTGACCCGGGTGTCGCTGCCCGGCGCGGAGTCGGTGATCACCAGGCGCAGCGTGCGCCCCTTCGATACCGGCAGGTCGATGGCGTACGGCGCCGTGGCGATCTCGGGCGCCACCAGCGTGCCGCCGGGCCCCGGCACGGGTGCGCAGGCGTCCCAGGTGCCGGGCATGGGGTCCATGAACAGCATGTAGCCGTTGCCACCGCGCCAGCAGTCCTCATGGTTGCCGCGGCTCACGATGAGCGGGGCGGCGCGCAGCACCGGCTGCATGGGCAGCAGGGCATCGGCGATCCAGCCGTAGGCCTGGTCGGTGAACGGCATGCCGCCCACCGGCGGGGGGCTGCCCGCGCACAGCGCCTGCTGCGCGGCCGGGCAGCCGCTTTCGCGGTAGAAGAAGTCGCCGGGCATTAGCACCACGTCGGGCCGGGATGCCGCCACCCGCCGCGAGATCCGCGCCAGCGGCCATGCCCGGTCGTCGGCGCAGTCCTGGGTGACCGCGCCGGTGAGGATGCGGCACCCGCTGTCATCGAAGCTGCCGATGCGCTGCACCCGGCGCGGCATGGCCGCGGGGATGTCCAGCCCGCCCACCGACGCCGACTCCGTGCCCGGGGGGATGACCCGGTTGCACACCAACACGGGCGCGAACGCCGCGCCGGTGTTGGGCGCCGCGCGCCGCCACTGCATGGGCAGCGTGCGGCCATCGGCCACCAGCGACGGGCACGCCGACCCTGCCGGCACCACCGCGCGCGCCACCAGCCCGGATGGCGCCACCGAGGTGGGGGCCGCCAGCGAGTAGGCCGCGATGGGGGAGGGTCCCGTGGTACCGGTGGCCACGCCAGCCACCCCCAGCAGGCCCATGACCACTCCCGCCAGGATCGTTCGCCAGGTCATCACCATGGCGTCAGTCTGCCGGGTGGGCCACCGGATTGGTCCACGGCACCTCGGTGAACCGCGCGAAGTCGCCGTCGGCCGAGCAGATCCCCACCCCATGGCATATGGCGAGTGCGGCCAGGTGGGCGTCGTGCACCAGGCGGCCGTCCACCTGATGGCGCTGCACCAGATCGTGCAGCACGTGGGCGTGGTCGGGTGTCTCGGTGGGAACCCATGCCGCAGGGGCATGCAGCCACTCGTCCACCTGCGCCATGGCGTCGGCCGGCGTGAGGGGGTGCGGCGCGTTGGCGCGGGTGCTCACCCGCATGAATGCGATGAGGCTCTGCCACGGGAGCCCTACGCGCTGGTGGCCATTGAGGGCCTCCTCGAGCCATGGCCGGGCCCGCTCGTGGAACGGCGACAGCTCATCGCGGGCATACAGGAGGATGTTGGCGTCGACGATCACCCGGCCACCGGGAACCGGGTGTCGTCATCCATCCCCATGATCTCCCCGGTGCACACCGGACCCGTGATCCCGATGGGGGAGGTGCGCTGCACGAACGCGGCGCGCTCCCCCCGGGCCATGCTTCCCGCGCGCACCAGGTCGTTCAGCACCTCGCTGAGCCCCTGCCCGCGATCGCGCTGCAGTTGCTCGAGCAGCCGTGCCACGTCGGGGTCGAGTGTGACGGTGGTGCGCACGCGCCCCACCTTGGCGGATGGCTTGCGTCCCATGTGCATCAAGATGTCACAAAATGCGCATCAAAGTGCATCGCAGATGGACCGCCACCGGCCGACCCCACCCATCCGTCTGGTAGATACCTCCCCATGGTGCGAATCGTCCGCATCGTCGTCGCCCTGGTCATCGCGGCCGTGCCCGCTGCACTCGCAGGCCCCGCCTCGGCCGGCCTCACCGCCGCCATGCCCACCAGCAAGGCCTGCGACCCCGGCCCGGGCGCCCGTTGCGCCAAGGCCATCGCAACCCATGGCCAGTTCCGCGGCGCCGACCTACGGAGGATCGACCTGCGCGGTGCCCGGGCGCGCCACGCCGACTTCCGCGGAGCCGACCTGCGCGGCGCGCGCTTCCACGGCGCGGATCTTCGCCACGCCGACTTCCGCGGCGCCCGCCTGCACGGCGCGATCTTCCACGGAGCCAAGGCGCACCACGCCGACTTCCGCGGCGCATCGCTGAAGCGGGCCAGGTTCGGCCGCATGGTCATCCCACCACGCCCCGGCGCCGCGCGCGCGAACCATCCCACCTACTCGGGTGCGGTGCTGCGGGGCGCCGACCTGCAGGGCGTTGACCTAAGTGGCGCCACCTTCCAGTTCGCCGACCTCACCGGGGCCAACCTGGTCACCGCCGATCTCACCAACACCTGGGTGGAGGGCAGCAGCTTCAACCAGGTCGACGCCCGGGGATCCGCCTGGGGCGGCACGCAAATGACGGGAGGTTTGTTCCGGGGCGCCAACCTCGCACAGGCCAATTTCGCGCAGGCGCTGGTGAACCTGGTGGATTTCACGGGCACCAATGTGTCGCAAGTCACGCTGGACGAGACGTTCTTCACCAACTGCGCGTGCGCCACCCCCTTGCTTGGCGAGCAGTTCGGCCAGATCCCGGCCAACACTCTCTGCTGACACCCCGGGGGGCAACCCCCACACGCCCCGGGCGTGTGGCTGCTACCAATGACGTCAGCACCAATTTCGCATGACCCATACGCAAGGAGGCCATCCATGGCCGATGACGACAGCACATTCATCTTCCTCGCCGTCTACGGCGACGAGGCCGATGCCCAGGCCGACTACGACGTGGTGAAGGAGCTCCACGCCGCGAAGGCCATCGGCAGCTTCGACGCCGCGGTGATCCGCCGTGATGACGACGGCAAGATCCACGTGAACAAGGACGAGACCGCCACGCGCAAGGGCGCCTGGGGCGGCGCCGCGGTGGGTGCCGTGGTGGGCGTGCTGTTCCCGCCGTCCATCCTGGCCAGCGCCGGCGTGGGCGCGCTTGCCGGCGGCCTTGGCGGGCACTTCCTCAAGGGGATGTCGCGCAAGGACGTGAAGGAGCTGGGCGAGTACCTGGATCCCGGGGAGGTGGCCCTGCTCGTGGTGGGCGACTGGCAGCTGGACAAGGCCATTGACAAGGCCTTCTCGCGCGCCATCAAGAAGATGGACCGCGAGGTGAAGAGCCTGGAGCGCCAGCAGCTCGAGGCCGACTACGCCGCCATGATGTCGGGCGGGCACGAGTAGCAGCACCCTCCAGCTCGCCCCCGATGCATATCTGACACACTCCGCGATGCATACGCGCGGAGTGGGCCATTACGGTGGCCCGCATGGCATCGGGGGCGGCGGGTGGAGGACAAGCGGGTGAAGCGGATGACGTTCAACGCCGACGCCGATCTCCTGGCGCGGGCGCAGCAGGTGCTCGGCACCCAGACGGCGACCGACACCATCAACCGGGCCCTGGCCGAGGTGGTGCGCAGGAGCGATCTGGCCGGTCTTCGCGACCTGCCGATCGACGACCTCACGCCCGAGGTGCTCAAGGAGCTCCGCAAGCCGCGCCAGTTCTGAGGTACCTCGCCGACACCAGCGTGTGGGCGTGGTCGCGGCGGGTCCCGGACCTCTTCGAGGAGTTCCACCAGCAGGTGGACGCCGGTCTCATCGGCACGTGCCACCCGGTCATCCTCGAGCTGCTCTACTCAGCCCAGGGGCACCACGACTTCGCGCGTATCCGGCGCCAGATGGCACTGCTCGCACTGTGCCCCATCGGTCCGCGCCAGTGGGATCGGGCCCTTGACATCTACGACCTGCTGGCCGACCAGGGCCCCATGCACCAACGGCAGGTGGGCCATGCCGACCTGCTCATCGCCGCCGCAGCAGAGGCCGCAGGGGTGCCGGTTCTCCACTACGACGGTGACTTCGACCTCATCACCCAGGTGGCGGGCATCGACACCCGGTGGGTGCGGCCCAAGGGCAGCCTGGGGGCCTAGCCGGTCACCCTCGCCCGCACCGCGCGCGGGGTGATCACCATGGTTCTCGGCGCTGCCGCCACCCGTGCCACCCCCGTGGCCCGGGCGCTTCCCGCCACCACGCGGGCCACCCTCCGGGTGCTCGCCGCGCGCACGGTGGCCACCTTGGTCACCTGGGTGCCCGCGGCCACCTGCCCCACCCGGAAGCACACGGTGCGCCCCGACCGCACCGAGCCCGCGGCGCGCACCAGCGCCATGTTGGACGGCAGGCGCAGGCACGCGCTCACGTCCTGCGCCGCGCTCCCGCCGGTGTTGGCGGCGCGGATGCCGATGCGCACCTGCTGCCCGCTCACCACCCGTCGCCGCGAGGGCAGCACGGTTGCGGTGAGGGCGGGGCCCACCACCACCTCGGCAGGCGCCCGGCAGGCGGTGCGCGCACCGCTGGATTGCAGGAACGGGTAGCCGTCATTCACCTGCGGACAGATTCCCCAGGTGCTCGACCCGGCGGGCTCCCACCCGTTCACCATGCTCCAGCCGAGGTCGGTGTAGGTGCCGAGCTGCTTCATCTGGGCGGTGGTGCGGGCCACGCCGGTCACGCTCCCCGCGCCGGCGGCACCCGCGGTGTCCGAGTTCCAGAGGTTGCCCGTGTTGGAGGCCAGGGAGCCCACCATCACCAGGCACGACGTGGATCCGCCCAGCACCCCGCCGGAGGTCGCGCCGCCACCGGGCGTGAGCGTGCCCGTGAAGTAGGTGCGCACGAGGGCCACCGGCGATGCGGCGCATGTGGCCCCCAGCACTCCGCCGATGAACCGAGCCGAACCCGGCGAGGCGGTGACCGATCCCGTGGAATACGAGTCGGTGATCGTGGTGTTGGTGCCGCCGAACCCCTGGGCCTGGCCGGCCACCCCGCCGGCCGCGAATCCCCGCACCGCCGCGCTGCTGCTGGAGCGGATGACCGATACGGCCCCCAGCGATCCGGCCACGCCGCCCACCAGCCCGTTGTCGCCGGTCACCGATCCCTCGGTGCGGACGTTGGTGATGGCCACGTCGGCGGTGCCGTTGGAATCGGCGAAGCCCACGGCGCCACCCGCGGTGTTGCTCGCCGTCACCGTCACGACCGCGCTGGAGTCGCTCAGCGCCCCTCCGAGCATCGCCCCGACGATTCCGCCGCCACCGCCGTTGACGACCACGGTGCCGCTCACGTGCACGTTGCTGATGGTGGTGTTGGTGGCCGTGCCTACCACCAGCCCCGCGTTGTCCCTGGCGGGGTCGCTCACGGTTCCCTGCACGCGCAGGTTCCTGATGGTGGCACCCGTGCTGTGGCCGATCAGGCCGAAGCCGGCAGCGGGCGGTGCCGTCATCTGCAGGCCGGTTATCGAGTGCCCCTGGCCGTCCCAGGTGCCTCGGAATGGCAGGCCCTGGCTGCCGAACGGGGGGAAGTCGCCGGTGCCGCTGAGGTCGATGTCGGCGAGGATGCGGACGTCGTACGTGGCATTGCAGCCGAGTAGCGCCAGGCCGCGCAGGTGCGTTGCCGTGCTCACCAGGTAGGTGCCGTCCTGGTACGGCACGCCACAGCTGTTCGCCGACAGGGCCTGCGGGGGACCGACGGCGGCCACCACGGCCAGCGTGGCGAGCGCGGGGAGTGCGGCAAGGGGGAACCTGATCACGTCCCCACGCTACGGAACGGGGGCGTGATCAGCCCGGGGACCATCCCCCTACGTGGTGGGCAGCCCGGCGTCCTGCCAGGCGATGATGCCGCCCTCCACCGTGGAGGCGTCATATCCCTTGGCGGCCAGGATGGCGGCGCCCTCCTGCGAACGGTTGCCCGACCGGCAGAACACCAGCACCGGCTTGTCCGTGGGGATCTCGCCGGCGCGGGCCTCCAGCTGGCCCAGCGGGATGTCGATGGTGCCCGGCACCGCTGCCTCGGCCAGTTCCGCCGGCTCGCGCACGTCCACCATCACGGCCGTGCCCTTCTCCAGCTGGTCGTGGGCCTGCTGCACGCTCACGGCCCCGATGGTGCCCTGAGTGGTGGCCTCGATGGTGGCGCCGCCCCCAGCGGACGATGACGAGTCGCTGCTGCCGCAGGCCGCCACGGCGATGGGCGCCGCCGCGATCAGCGCGATGGCGGAGAGCGTGCGAAGGCGAGTGCGTGTGATGGTGATCCTCCTAGAACTGGTTGGTGCCGCGGATCTGCAGGCCCTGCCCGGCGCAGGCGATCTTGCTGCCGCTCCCCATGCCGCGCTCGGGGGAGTAGCCCGAGTACCAGTCGCCCGTGAAGCCGATGCAGGTGGACCCCTGGATCTTCACCTTGGTGGTCTGGCCAAGCACGCTCAGCACGAACGTGGCCTCCTTACCGCCCTTGGTGCCGAGCGGCACGGCCACGGGCGAGTCGTAGGCCAGCGCCACGCCGTTGATGTTGGCCGGGGACGCCCCGGGCTCCCAGTCGCCGCTGGAGTACTTGCTGGTCTTCAGCGTCACCTCGCGCTGGGACGCCATGGAGAAGTCGGCAGCGGCAGCCCTGCGCTCGGCGGCCGTGGTGGCGCCCGCGCCACCCGTGGAGTCCGACCCGCCGCAGCCGGCAAGGAGGCCGGCGCCAAGGGGTAGCGCGACCGCGATGGCGAGGACACGGGGAGAGGTCGTCATGGGCCAAGGATAGATGCAGGCCGATACGTGGTGCGGGTCAGGGCTGCGGCGGGATGACGCGTACCACGAAGCCCTCGCCCCGGCAGGAGATTCGCGCACCCGGCAGCGGCTGCGACGTGGCGTAGAGGTCGGGCCTGCTGCTGTTGCTGAAGCCGATGCACGTGGCGCCCTGCATCTTCATCGTCACCCGGTCACCCAGCAGCTTCAGCACGAAGGTGGCCTGGCGGTCCTCCTTTGACGCCACGGGCACGCTCACCGGCTGGCCAGGGCGGAGCACGATGCCGTTGGGGTTCTCGCGCGAGCCGTTGATGTTGCCGGGGGACGCCCCTGGCTGCCAGTCGCCGTTCACCCACTGGGTGGCGCCAACGGGCGTCTCGACCTCCGAGAGCATGGTGAAGCCCGCGTCCGCGGCCTGCCGCGCGGCAGGCGCGGACGTGGTGCCGCCATCGGCGGCGTCCGATCCGCCGCATGCGGCGAGCGCGCCGATGGCGAGGGGCAGGCACAGGGCCAGGGCTGCCGTGGCGGGGGGCATGCGCACAGGATACGGGCGCGCACCCCCGCGCCGCGGGCCCCTCGCGTCAGCGGCGCCTGCTCGGCCTCGCGATCCGGCCCGCCCGCACGCCGCCGGGGCCCCGCCCCTGCTCTCGTGCGAACGCCGTCACCTGGATCACCTCGCCGTCCATCTCCAGCGCCGAGCCCACCACATCCGCGGCCTCCAGCCGCACGTCCACGCCCAGGCCCGCGGCAGGGCCCTCGGCGCGCCGGGCCCGGCCCACCGCAGCCACCAATTCCGCTGCCGCGGCGTCATCCGCCGCCGGCCCGTCCACGTGCCGCAGGGCATCCAGCATGTAGCCATCCAGCAGCGCCCCGTGCAGTTGCGCGAACACATCCGGCCGCGACACCGCATCCATGCACACCGCCTGGCCGCCCGCGCACAGCACCATGCCGCACTGGCCCTCCTCAAGCGCGAACGCCCCGGCCAGCGCCCCAAGCCGCGGACGCTCGTGCTCTATCAGGTCGCCGTGCTTGCCCGTGCCCGACCGGAACCCGTGCTCCACCTGCTTCAGCTCCACGGCGTCCCACACCGCGTCCTGTGCTGCCCCGCGCTCAAGCGGCGCCTCGCGCAGCTGCTCGGCCTTGGCCCGCCGCACCTGCGGTGCGGGCGTGCGACCCGCCGGCCGGAAGGCATCGCTCTCCCACCGCCAGCGCCCCTGCTCCACGCACGACACCGGGATGGTCACCGAGCTGTGGGCCTCCACCAGCACCGACACGTTCAGGATGCGGTCCTGCTTGGCGCCGGCCACCTCCTCGCCGTCGTACAGCAGCACGCGATCGCCGGTGGGGTTGATCACCACCAGCTCGCCCACGTCGCCATGGGCGTCCACCTCGGTCACCTCCAGGCCGCCCTCCACCGCCTGCGCCAGCGACACGTACCTGCACGCGGGCTCCGCCACCGGGAACAGGGGAGTGACCGACACCCCCCGGTGCACCACCGCCTGGCCCACCCGCACCCGAAGCTCCGTCTGCTGCCCCTCCGTCACCTTCGCCATGCCGCCTCCTCATCGTTCCGACACATGGATGTCGGCCGAATGGGGGAGAAGCCTTACGCACTGTTGCGATGGCGGCGCACGGCGTTACCCGCCTGCGCGCATGCTGCGCCTAGTATCAGTTATGCAGGAAAGACGAACGATCTGTACTTATGTCGTACGACTCGTGGGGAGAACCCGATGAAGACCCGTACGGTGGCCGCAAATGACGTGCGCATCCCCGATCCCGCCCCCGACGAGGTGGTGGTGGTCATGCGCTACGGCAAGCCCTATGCCGC
>VFQT010003046.1_pt1 | contig 15940 bp, 10 predicted proteins | sample 3512381 | NCBI WGS metagenome assembly VFQT01 (sample SAMN10412376, study PRJNA504923) | tailings metagenome | isolation source: Relicate 2 Philex TSF3 active mining site | place: Philippines: Tuba, Benguet | collected 2017-08-29 | reverse complement strand
AAAGACACAGGCAGCCATCATGGCCATTGTGCCTACAAATAAGGTGAAGGCCGTGTACGATGCCAACCCTGAACCCGTTAGAAGCTCCAACGCAGTGCTAGAGGCTTCAGCAGAAAGTAATGTGTTAATCATATGATTGTTAATTGGTTTCAAGAAGGAACATCTCGAGTTCTGAATGGTTTAGTAGTTTCTGAAAAAAGTTTCCTTTTGTGTAAGAAAATTTCGTATCTTAGGAGCCTAAAACCTCAGTAAAAACAGGGGCCGCCGCAAATTCAAAAATTTTTTAGTTTGTTTAGTTTCGAGAGCCAAAACTTACACGAAATGCGGTTTTTTACCCTCCTTTTCCTCCCAACAATTTGATTATGAATCGCTTTTTCATCAAGCGCGTTTGTGCTGTATTGCTTTTTTTGGCCGCTATATCCAATTCCCTGCTGGCCCAAACCCAAACCGTGCGCGGAACAATTTTGGATCGTGAGACCCAGAGACCCATTGGCCAAGCCGATCTTTTGCTGAGCGCCGAAGGCAGTGAAGACATACAACGTGTCAGCTCGGGCAGCGATGGGAATTTCCGTTTTGCCGAAACAACAGTGGGGCGTTATTCGCTCCAAGTATCTGCTCCTGGTTATGACCCTTACTTGGCCCAAGGCCTAATTGTTACGGCCGGAAAAGAGATGATTCTACAACTGGAATTAAACTCTTCAGCCGAGGCCGTAGAAGCTGTTGAAATTACAGTAAAGCGCAACAGCGGTGACGCCCAAAACGAAATGGCCTTGATCAGCGCCCGGGCCTTTACCGTTGAAGAAACCGATCGATTTGCTGGTTCTCGAGGAGACCCAGCGCGCATGGCTAGCAATTTCGCGGGTGTTCAAGGAGCCGACGATTCACGTAATGATATTGTTGTGCGAGGCAATAGCCCTCAAGGTATTTTGTGGAGACTGGAAGGAATCGACATCCCCAACCCCAACCATTTTGCCATTCCGGGAACCACGGGAGGCCCTGTGAGCATCATCAACAACAAGATGTTGGCCAACTCTGACTTTTTCACCGGGGCCATGCCAGCTGAATACGGCAATTCCCTGGCTGGAGCCTTCGACCTTCGCATGCGAAATGGCAATAACGAAAAGGCCGAATTCAGTTCTCAGCTCGGTTTCTTGGGCTGGGATTTGAACGCCGAAGCTCCCTTGGGTAAAAAAGGAGCTTCTTTCATTGCCGGATATCGCTATTCGACGTTGAGTCTCTTTTCCAAATTGAACATTGCCGTGGGCACCGACGCGGTTCCCGCATACCAAGACGCCTTCTTCAAGGTTCATGTGCCCATGAAGGACAATGCCACCTTGGATTTCTTTGGAATCGGCGGCAAAAGCCAGATCAATATTCTCATCTCTGACCAACTCGAGAGTTCTCCCAACATTTACGGAGATAATGACCGCGATCAGTTGTGGGAGTCATTGGCGCTTCTTACATGAAGCCACTGAACAACAACAGCTACGCCAAGTTCATCGTATCGGCCACTTCCCAAAGCGTGCGCGCCGACCACCAATTGGTGTTTCGCCACATCACCGACACACTGGAGCGCGATGGAGAAACCTTGTTTCGCTACGCCATCGATTCGCTCGTGCCCAACCTGGATTACGACTTTGTAGTCAGCTCCCTTCAAGGACATTTCTTCATCAACAAGAAAATCAGCAACCGCTCGGTGCTGAAATACGGGGTTCAGCTGAATCAATACTTCTACCATTTCCACGACAGCGGCTTGAACTACAATCCCGCTCAGCCCGATACCTATTGGAAATGGTCGACCCGTTGGTCTTCAGACGCTCAAAGCCTGACGGCCATACCCTATATCAACTGGAAATACCGCTTGGATCGACGCTTGACCCTTACCGCCGGTGTTCAAGCCCAATTGACCACCTTGTACGACCCCCAAGGCGAAGCCGTTAGTGGTGTCGCTGGATGGAGCTACCTACCCGTTCGCTACACCCACATTGCGGGATTGAAACGCGATAAAGGTACTCCTACTCCTTTGTTGCCTCGCGCCAGTCTGCGCTACCAGTTCAGCAACAAGTCGGCCTTCAATTTGGGCTATGGATTGCACGCTCAGACTCAGTCACCCTATGTCTATTTCTACCGCATGCCCGGCAATATGGCTCCCCACAATTTGGGAATGGGATTGACCTATAGCCGTCATTTGGTCGGCGGATGGGACTACACCCTAAAGCCTGGAAGCCGCATCAAAATTGAAGCCTATCAGCAATCCCTGAACGGCATCCCCGTAGAAGTGCAATCCTCCTCGTTTAGCTTGGCCAACTCGGGTTCAGGTTTCAGCCGATTCTTCCCTGACACCCTTCAAAATACGGGGGTAGGACGCAACATGGGAGCTGAATTGACCATAGAACGCTTCTTCAATGCAGGCTATTACTACCTCTTGTCAGCCTCCGTATTCGATGCCAAATACCAAGGCAGTGATGGGGTTTGGAGAAACACCGATTTCAACACCGATTACGCGGCCAATGCTCTGTTCGCCAAAGAGTGGGTTTTCGGCAATGGCAACAGCTTGAACCTGGGTGGCAAATTGACCATGGCAGGCGCTCGTCGCTATTCGCCTATGGACACCCTCGCTTCACAAAACGCCCGCGAATTTATCGAAGTTGATGCCCTAAAGAATACAGGAAGATTTGGCAACCCATACCGTCGTTTTGATGTGCGAATTGCCTACCGAATCGAAGCCAAAAAGGTGTCTCACGAAATCGCCATCGACTTGGTCAACGCAACAAATCGCCAGAATATTTTGAAGTACTCGTACATCAACGAGGCCCCTTACATCAAAACCGATTATCAGTTGGGTCTCCTGCCCTTGTTCTATTACAAGGTCAACTGGTAATCGCATAGTGTCCACTTCGCGGCACATGTGAAGAGAAAGGCGGCGCGCCCTGCCGGGCGCGCTGTAGTTTCGTCATTGATGAAATGGCTTTGGATTGCAGCCGCAACAGCGCTGCTGAGCAGCTCCTGCGTGAGCAAAAAAGAACACCAACTGGTATTGGACCAAATGGCTGCTTTGGAAAAAGCCCAAGCCATGAAGCTCCAAGACTGCAACGACCAAAACCAAGCTCTCAGCGGGGTTCTGGAAGATTTACAGTTTCAACGCACGGCTTTGGAATTGCGCGTCTCTGCCTTGAATGACAGCATCCTAATTTGCGAAAACAAGTTGGAAGAGAACAACGCCTACATTCAAAATTTGGGCAGTAGCTTGGATCAACAGCGTCGAAACCTCGCCTCCGAATTGGAAGCCAAGAACAAAACCTTGCAGGCCAAAGAGCTCGAACTGAACGATGCGCTGGCCAAGGCTGAAGCCGAGCGCATGCGCTTGGAAAAACTGCGCAAAGAACTGGAAACCGTTAGCAACCGAGTCATAGAGCTCGAAGCCGAATTGCGCCGCAAAGAGGAAGCAGTGGCTCGTTTGAAAGAAGCCATTACCGCCGCCTTGGCGGGGTTCTCTGACCTAGGCATTGCCGTCGAATTCCGAAATGGAAAGGTATACGTCATCCTGCCCGAAAAACTCTTGTTCAAGAGCGGCAGCATCGACGTAGACCCCAAGGGACAAGAAGCCATTTTGCAAATCGCTCAAGCGCTCAAAACCCAAACCGATGTTCGCGTGGCGGTTGAAGGTCATACCGACAACATACCCATGAAGAGCGCCACTATCAAAGACAACTTAGACTTAAGTGTATTGCGCGCCACTTCCATTGCTCGCATCATGATCTCTGGCGGCATGAACCCGGCTCACATTGCCGCGGTGGGCCGCGGTGATACCCAACCCATTGCCGACAATACAACACCTGAGGGACGTGCCAAAAACCGACGCACGGAAATTGTGCTCACGCCACAGCTGGACAAGATCTTGGAAATCCTCAACGAGAACTAATTGGGACTGCTGGTCGTCGCCATCGAGAACCACCGCAATCGCGAAATCGAAGCGCTTTGCCAGACCTATTTGCAGCGCCTAACGGGCAAGTACAAATGCGAGTTGGAATTGCTTCCAGCGGCCAAAGTCACCGACCCTCAGGCCCAACAAGAAAAAGAGACGGCAGCCATTGAAAAACTCGCTAAGCCGGGCGACACCTTGTACTTATTGGACGAGCGAGGCACTCGTTGCGACAGCGTAGCCTTTTCCCAGCTACTCGAAGAAGAGTTGGATCAATCCCGGGGTCGAATCATTTTTGCCATTGGAGGCGCCTATGGATTTACTGAAGCCGCCCGCAAACGCCACAAACTTTTGAGAATGAGCGACTGGGTCTTTCCGCATCAATTGGCCCGCTTGGTTTTGATAGAACAACTCTACCGAGCCTCCCAGATTGCTAAAGGAACCGGATACCACCATGTTTAGTTGCATTTTGTGCAACTTTTTCAGGCGGATTCGGAGCCTAAGAACCCTTGAAAACCCTACCTGATTCTTACCTTTGCAAACCCATGAACATTGAGAGTGCATTAAGCCTGGAAATCCAATCTGTATTGAATTCTCTGTATGGATGGGAACAAGCGCCCAAACTGGACCAAACAAGACCTGAATTCGAAGGCGATTTTACCTTGGTTGTATTCCCGTTTGTGCGAGCCTCTCGAAAAAGCCCCGAAGCAACCGCCGAAGAAATTGGTGCAGCTTTGATGAACTCGGGTACTTTGATCTCCTCTTACAATGTGATCAAAGGCTTTCTAAACTTGGTACTCAAGACCGATAACTGGTCTTCTTTTCTGGACCGAGAATGGAACAACTTGCAGTTTGGTCACGGCAGTTCCAAAGACCAAAAGGTCATGGTGGAATACGCTTCCCCCAACACCAATAAACCCCTGCATTTGGGCCACATGCGCAACAACTTCTTAGGCTATAGCTTGTCGCAGTTGTTCAAAACCAGCGGGTACGAGGTTGTGATGGCCAACTTGATCAATGACCGAGGCATACACATTTGCAAAAGCATGTTGGCCTGGCAGCGATTTGGGAATGGCGAAACCCCCAGCAGTTCTGGAATGAAGGGCGACCACCTGGTGGGCAAATACTACGTGGTTTTTGAAAACGCCTTGCGCGAACAAACCCAAGAAACCATCGAACTCGCTCTACAAGGCCAATACAATGGCCATTCTTCCACCGTTCAAGAGCGCTACCAACAGGCTTGGGCCAAATTGGAAGCAGCCAAAGAAGACAAGCAAATCAGCAAGCTCAAAGACGACATCAAGGAATTGGTGCGCAATCAATCCGAATTGATGCTCGCTTGCCAAGACATGCTCAGGGCATGGGAAGCCGGCGACCAAGAGATTCTACACCTCTGGAAAACCATGAATGGATGGGTATACGAAGGCTTTGATGCGACATGGAAGCGCATGGGTGTTTCGTTTGACAAATTCTATTACGAGAGCGACACCTACACTTTGGGCAAAGACTTGGTTCAAGAAGGCCTTGAAAAGGGCGTCTTTTACACCAAAGAAGACGGCAGTGTTTGGATTGATTTGCGCGACGCTGGCTTGGATGAAAAATTGGTACAACGCGGTGATGGCACTTCGGTTTATATCACCCAAGACATTGGAACCGCACAACTGAAATACGAGGAGTTTGGCGTTGACCGCAGCATCTATGTGGTTGGCAACGAACAAGACTATCACTTCAAGGTATTGTTCCTGATCATGGAACGATTGGGCCGCACCTATGCTTCGGGCATGTACCACGCTTCATACGGCATGGTAGACCTTCCATCTGGCAAAATGAAGAGCCGTGAGGGTACGGTGGTCGATGCCGATGATTTGCTCCAAGAAATGGCCGACGCCGCTCGCGAAACCACTGAAGCTTTGGGCAAAACCGATGGCCTGCCTCAGGAAGAATTGAACACCCTATACGAGACACTGGCTTTGTCGGCCTTGAAGTTTTTCATCTTGAAGGTAGACCCCAAGAAACGCATGCTGTTCAACCCCGCTGAAAGCATCGATTTTCAAGGAGACACAGGCCCCTTTGTGCAATATAGCCACGCGCGCATTCGCAGCATATTGCGCTCAGCTCCATCCAGTTGGAACGACGCTACAGATACCCAACTCCCGCTTTCGGAAACGGAAACCGCCTTACTGAAGGTATTGGCTCAATTCCAAGGAGTAGTTTCTCAGGCCTGCGAACAGTACTCTCCAGCTTTGGTCGCCCAATTCTTATTGGATTTGGCCAAGGCCTTCAACCGCGTATACAACGAACATAGTTTCCTGAAGGAACCAGAAGCGGGTCTCATGAAGCGCCGACTCAAAATGGCTCAAATGACGGCTAACACCCTAAAGAATGGATTATCTGTTTTGGGTATTGACGCGGTAGAGCGCATGTAATTTCGGTTGAACCTGAGCTGATTAAACCTTGTCTATTTGAATACATCCTAATGATCATGAGAAGGTTGGTACCATTGATTCTTTTTTGCTTTAGCGTCTGCTCACAATCGCAGGCCCAAACCCTGTACTATCCTCCTCTTACCGGTAGCACTTGGGCAACCCTAAGTATCCAAAGTCAAGGATTCAATCAAAGCGCGATTGATAGCCTTTACGGCTTTTTGGAACGCAACAATAGCAAGGGCTTCATGCTTTTGCAAGACGGCAAAATTGTACTGGAAAAACACTTCGGCAGCTTCACCCAAGACAGCGTTTGGTACTGGGCTTCAGCGGGTAAAACACTAACCGGTTTTTTGGCGGGCATTGCCCACAGCCAAGGATTACTCGAATTGAACGCCTCTAGCAAAACCTTTCTTGGAAATGGCTGGAGCTCCATGACCCCCACCCAAGAAGACAGTGTCAAAGTATGGCACCACCTGACCATGACCACCGGTTTGGATTATACGGTATCGAACTTGGACTGCACCGATCCAAACTGCTTGCAATACAAGGCCGCACCAGGTACTCAATGGTACTATCACAATGCCCCCTACACGCTCATGGATGGCATCATCGAAGGAGCCACCGGCCAAAAACTCAATGCCTTTTTCTCCCAGCAAGTAGCCTACAAAACCGGAATCAGCGGCTTGTTTGTCCCCGTAGGTGACAACAATGTCTTCTTTTCCAAGATGCGTAGCATGGCTCGTTTTGGCCTGCTAATGCTCGGTGATGGACAATGGAACGGGCAAAACATCATAGGAGATACCGCCTATCTCAACAGAATGACCAAACCCAGTCAAACCCTGAATCCTAGCTATGGGTATTTGACCTGGCTAAACGGACAGAACGCCTATATGCTTCCCAGTAGCACCCTGCGCATACCCGGAAAATTGCTGCCTTCAGCGCCCAGTGATGCCTACGCGGCCATGGGGAAAAACGGCCAAATCATTTGTGTCATACCCTCTCAAAATCGCGTTTGGGTTCGAATTGGCGATGCCTGGAGCGGCACTGGAATCGACCTGGTTCCCACTGTGTTTTGCGATCGAATTTGGTCCTACATCAATCAACTGGGCACGGCCTCCATCCAAGAAATCCAGGGGGCTTCTGAGTCCCTGTATCCGCAGCCAGCCGAAGCCGGGCAAATGGTAAACCTTCCCTTGAATTGGGGAAATCACATTCGCCTATTCGCTGCTGACGGAAAGATGGTCGACGAGGTACAAACTTTTGACGGCCGTATAGCAGCACCTGCAAAACCCGGATTCTATTTCTGCCTGGATGAGCGAGGCCAACGCCTGCCCCTCTGGGTTCGTTAACCCAATTTATCGGGGTTGTCTTTGAGGAATTGAGCCCAAGACGAACCTTTTGACTTGCCTCGACCGCTTCCTGTAGCCTCACCGCTTTTATTCTCTCCAAACTTGCGAGGGCTGAATTGGTACAAATGGCAAAGCGCAGCCGCCAGGCCATCTGAGGCATCTAAGGTCTCGGGCCGCTGTTCAAATTTGAATTCAGCCGTCAGCATGGCCAATACCTGCTCTTTGGACGCATTTCCATTGCCAGCAATCGACTGCTTGATCTTGCGAGGCACGTATTCATATACTGGCAATTGCTTGGAAATGGCAGCCGCAATAGCCACTCCCTGAGCCCGACCCAACTTGAGCATACTCTGCACGTTCTTTCCGTAAAAAGGAGCCTCAATCGCCACTTCGGTGACTTCGAACCCTTCGACCAATTGCACGATGCGCTCAAAAATGTGAAAGAGCTTTTGACCGTGGTCCTCAATTTTTCCCAAGCGCAAAACACCCAAACTGAGCAACTCGGCCTTTTTACCGTCGGCCCGTATGATGCCGTAACCCAACAAGTTGGTACCCGGATCAATGCCCAATATGACGCGCCCTTCGCTCATGACACAAAGATGCAGAAAGGGCCACAGAATGCGGGGAAAAAACACGAAATTTGCCCCAGCATATTGGAAAAATAGAGACATGGCCTTTGATTTAGACTTAATCCAAAACGTATACGCCCGCATGCCGGAACGCGTTAAAGCCGCCCGTCAATTGTTGGGACGCCCCTTGACCTTAACGGAAAAAATCCTCTACAATCACTTGTGGGAGAATCCCGTAGGTACTGCTTACCAGCGCGGCAATGATTACGTTGATTTTGCTCCCGATCGAGTAGCCATGCAAGACGCCACCGCTCAGATGGCCTTGCTGCAATTCATGCAAGCCGGTCGCCCCAAAGTAGCGGTTCCTTCTACGGTGCATTGTGATCACTTGATCACGGCCCAAGTAGGCGCTGATAAGGATTTGGCCATTGCCAATGAGGAGAGCAAAGAGGTTTACAACTTCTTGGCCTCTGTATCCAACAAATACGGCATCGGTTTTTGGAAGCCTGGTGCGGGCATCATTCACCAGGTTGTATTGGAAAACTACGCCTTCCCAGGTGGTATGATGATCGGAACTGACAGCCACACGGTGAACGCCGGCGGTTTGGGCATGGTCGCCATCGGTGTCGGTGGTGCTGATGCTTGCGACGTAATGGCTGGATTGCCTTGGGAGCTCAAGTGGCCCAAGTTGATCGGTGTAAAATTGACGGGCAAGCTCAGCGGATGGGCCGCTCCCAAAGACATCATTTTGAAAGTAGCCGGCATCTTGACTGTAAAAGGTGGAACGGGCTGCATCGTGGAATACTTCGGCGAAGGCGCTAATGCGTTGAGCTGTACCGGTAAAGGCACCATTTGCAACATGGGTGCTGAAATCGGAGCCACCACCTCTACCTTCGGATACGACGAATCTATGGAGCGCTACTTACGCGCCACGGGTCGTGCCGAAGTGGCCGACTTGGCCAACGGCATTCGCGAGCATTTGAACGGCGACGCCGAGGTGTATGCGAACCCTGAGCAATACTTCGATCAGGTGATCGAAATCAATTTGGACGAATTGGAGCCCCATTTGAACGGCCCCTTCACTCCAGACTTGGCTACGCCTATTTCCAAAATGAAAGAGGTAGCTGCCGCCAATGGATGGCCCACCAAGGTAGAGGTAGGATTGATCGGATCTTGCACCAACTCTTCCTACGAAGACATCAGCCGCGCGGAAAGTTTGGCCCAACAGGTAGCCGCTAAAAATTTGAAAACCAAAGCTGAATTCACCATTACCCCGGGTTCTGAGGTGGTTCGCTATACCATCGAGCGCGACGGCTTCTTGGAAACATTCGACCAAATTGGAGCCAAGGTATTCGCCAACGCTTGTGGTCCTTGCATCGGTATGTGGAACCGCGCAGGTGCAGACAAACAAGAGAAGAATACCATCGTTCACTCCTTCAACCGCAACTTCGCCAAGCGCGCAGACGGAAACCCCAATACCTATGCTTTTGTAGGCTCTCCTGAATTGGTAACGGCTTTGGCCATTGCCGGTGATTTGACCTTCAATCCCTTGACCGATTCCTTGATCAATGAAAAGGGTGAATCTGTGATGTTGGACGCCCCAACTGGAGATGAATTGCCCAGCAAAGGCTTTGATGCCGAAGATCCCGGATACGTGGCTCCCGCCGCCGACGGATCAGGTGTTTCTGTTGACGTAGCACCCGACTCCAAGCGCTTGCAGTTGCTGGATCCTTTCCAACCCTGGGAAGGCAGCGATTTGCACGGTTTGAAGTTGTTGATCAAAGCCAAAGGCAAGTGCACGACTGACCACATCTCCATGGCTGGACCTTGGTTGAAATTCCGCGGTCACTTGGACAACATCAGCGACAACTTGCTGATTGGCGCCATCAACTTCTTCAACGAAAAGCCCAACGAAGTGAAAAACCAACTGACCGGCCAATACGGTCCCGTACCTCATACCCAACGCGCTTACAAAGCCGCCGGAATCGGTTCTTTGGTGGTGGGTGATGAGAACTACGGTGAGGGTTCAAGCCGCGAACACGCTGCCATGGAGCCTCGCCACTTGGGCGTTCGCGCTGTACTGGTGAAGAGTTTCGCCCGTATTCACGAAACAAACTTGAAAAAGCAGGGCATGTTGGCCTTGACCTTTGACAACAAGGCTGATTACGACAAGATTCAGGAGAATGACAACATTGACATCTTGGGCTTGACCGAATTTACCCCAGGAAAATCTTTGAGCTTGGTGTTGAACCACGAAGATGGCAGCTCTGACACCATCACTGTGAACCACAGCTACAACGAACAACAAATCGAGTGGTTCAAAGCCGGTGGTGCCTTGAACATCATTCGCAAAAGTGTAGCTTAAGGCCATGAGCCAGGGAATGAAAACCCTCATTTCCTCTACACGAGCCTCTATGAGCGCCCAGCCTTACGGCTGGGCGCTTGGTGTTTTTATTGCCTTTCGCGTTTTTGCCTTTGCCTACTTCAACGGCAATTACATCGATTCCGATCAATGTGTATTGGCTCAACAAGCCGAAGATTTTAGCCGGGGCCTGTTTTACTCGCCCTATTTCTACGGACAAGGCTACAACCTATCAATTGAAGCATTGCTTGCCTCCCCCTTGATCCAATTGGGTCTCAATCCCTTGTGGTCCTTGCCCTTGGTCACCGCCGCATTATCGGCCCTGCCCTGGGTGCTGTTTTCGCAAATTCCGACTAAACCTCAGCACCAAGCTTGGATACTGTTGAGCTCCTTTTTGTGGCCCATTTCCTATACCCAAATCAGCTTGATGCCTCGTGGCTTTGTTCAAGGCATCGCATTGGCCTCGATTGGGCTCTATGCGTTTGCTAAGGGTGTGAGAGGGAGATGGTCCATTCTGGCCTTTCTATCTTGTGCCGCCTTGTTGGCGAATCCCAACTCGGCTCTTTTGTTAGCCGCAGCCTTACCTTTTGTAGGCAAAGCCCTCAAGCCACGTGATTTATTGCCTATAGCTTTAGGCATACTCCCCGCTGCTGGCTTATTCGGGGCCTTGCATGCTTGGAGCTCCGAACTGGCGTCCCAATGGGTTCATGGCAATCCCAACCTCTCTTGGACCTGGACAGTGGCCATCGAAAACCTCAGTGCCTTGCCTCTGAGATTGCAGCACTTGATTTGGCTTCCAGGATGGGTCGGACTCGCCTTGAGTTTGGCCTTGATGACCTGGCTTTTGATTTACTTCAAGGCTCAAAGAATGGGTTTCATTTTGCTGCTGGTCTTGCTCGCTTCGATGGGCTCAGCCAAATTGACCGATGGAACGGCCAACATCTTTTATTCGTACGGTCGCTTCTTTTTGGCCATACCTCCGGCCTTGGCATTTGCCTTTGCCTTGGGACATGCAGAGACCAAATTCAAATTTCACCCGCTGTGGCTAGTCCTAAGCGCCGCTTACGCTTTTGGACTGTGGCACTACAGCAGCATTCGCCATTTTGGAAATGTATACTGCCCCGTGATGGTTTACCACCGAGCCACATTTCAGGACCATGCGCGAGAAGTATGGCAGGCCAGCGAGTCATCTGATTGCATCATCATTGGCCATCATTGGGTCATAGAAGCCGGCAGTCAGGGCTTTGACTTGGTAGAAGACCTTCCTCCTTCTTTTCGACCCATTTACGAACGACGCTTGTTTGAACTGCAACCCTTGTTAGACAAAAGTTGCGATGAAATCCTATTGCTAGACATCGAATTGGAAAAGCGCCCTGAAGTTCTCAAACATCCCGATTTGATTTGGACTGAAATCCCCAGCGGATTAGGCAGCTTGTACCAAATTCGCACAAATCGCGAAAAAACGCTGCGCGAATTATTGCAAATATTGCAACTCACAAGCCCTAATTGGGATCAGAAAACTCATCCCTGACGGCCGAAAAATCGGCGAAATTCGGCCATTGAAGGCCCCATTTGGGAGTCTTCGGCATCCCATTTTCGGCCGAAAAATCGGCGAAATTCGGCCGCTTAACAGAAATAATCGAAACTCTAGGGCACTCGATTAACGGCCAGCAAATCGTCGAATGGCCTCGCGGGTATAAAGCTGAGCGCAAGCGTGCATATTACCGGGATCGCGCTGGAATCCGTTGCCATTGCGTACCACAATCATATCTAGTTCAGGAATGCAAATGATGAACTGTCCTAAGTGACCTTGAAAGCAAGACAGCTTGTAGGTTTTGCCTCCTTCTTCCAAATCAAACAACCAAAACGAATGCCCGTATTTGTGGGTCATTTCTCCGCCTAAACCGGGCATCTTGATCTCATCTAAGGGAATCTGAGCCATGGCTAAAAAGGCAGAATCAACCACGCCTTCGCCATGGTGCAATACCAATCGTCCCAATTTGGCAAAATCGCGGGAACGAGCATCGAAGCAACAATAATTCAGCTCCTTGCCGTTTTCCCGGTCCAGTTGCCAAAGAGCCGGTGCCTCGGCTCCAATTTTCGACCACAACTCGCGTGAAGCAAAGGCCGAAAGTGACTCACCCACGGCTTGACTCAAAGCCAAACCCACCAACTGAGTGGCCCCACTTTGATATTCGTAATGGGTACCGGGTTGGCGAACCACCGCAATTTCTCGCATGGTCGCCTCGACATCTGAGCCGTAATAAGCACGAGCGGTTATGCCCATGGGGGCCGTGTAACTCTCGTCCCATTCCAAGCCTGCTGTCATGGTGATCAAATGGCGCAAAGTCAAGGCTTGGGCATATGCTTCATACTGAGGATTTTTTTGGCCAGCCAACTCGCCAACCCATGGCAGATAGGTTCGAACAGGCTCATCCCATGAGGGTATTTTTCCCTGCTGAATGGCTATCTGAACCAGCATAGCCGTAATGGTTTTGGCCATAGAAAAGGAATTCGCTTTCTCCTCTTCACCGTAGGGATCAAAATAGCGCTCCAACACCAAGGTATCGCGAAGAATGACCAAATAGGAGCCGCTGTTTGTACTTTCCAACATGGTTTGCAATTCCTCACTGATGGGCTGATCAAATCGATCTTCAGCCAAAGCAAAGGGCCGAATTGCTTTAGGGTCATTCGCAATTTCTCGGGTATCAAAATCTTTCCAATCCAAGTAATGCGAGGTGGTTTGACCGCGCAAATAGGTCAACTCTATTCCTTTAATCAGGTAACGGTAGGGAGATAACCACATCATAAAAACCAACAAGCCCAATGTGGCCGCGGTGTATAAAAGGATTCGAAGCAGCTTGTTCATGTTATCAATGTTAGGCAAAACCGCCTAAAATCGGGTAATTTTGTATGATGCCCTTCTTGAAAAAATCTGCCCCTTTCACTTTTCTCATCATTCTGCTTTTAGCTCCTGCATTGGGTTCCTTGTTATTTCCCACCGGTGTTAATTCTACTGATGGAGAACATCCTGGATACTATCAGCAGTGGTTGGAGGAGAAGCGAAGTGCCGATGGGGCTTGGCCTAGTTTCATGCGCAGTGCTTGGGCCACGGCCGACAAAGCCTTAAGCGTACGCAACCGAGCCGGTTTTTTTGATACAGTATTGGAACTTGGTCCGCGCGATATCGGAGGCAGAACCCGTTCCATGTGGGTTGACCCCTCCAATCCCAATGTTTATTTAGCCGCGGCTATTTCTGGGGGAATTTGGCGCAGTGAAGATGCAGGCAGCAATTGGGCTCCACTCAATGACCACGAAGTGAATCTGATGGCCAGTTGCCTCACCCACAATCCCAAAAATCCTAAGTTAGTCTACTACGGTACAGGCGAAAGCCGAGCCAATAGTGCCGATGTCGATGGAGATGGAGTATTCAAAAGTACCGACGGGGGCAAGTCCTTTACCCAACTCAGTAGCACCGTGGGCAAAGCCGGTTTCTCCGACATCTGGGACATCGCTCATTCCCACACCGACAGCCTCACCCTTTTCGTAGGTAGTCAAACCCAAGGATTGCTTCGCAGCACAGACGGCGGCGCCTCTTGGGAAAACGCTTTCAATGGGGGCAATAAACAAGTCAACAATGTCATTTGCCTGCCCAGCGGTCGAGTACTCCTGAGCATGCATTCCAACCAGGTTTATTACAGCGATGGGAACGGAGCCCCTGGTAGTTTTGTAAAAGCCGAGTTTGCCAACATGCCCGTAGCCGGAACCTACCGCCGCATCGAAATGGGATTTTGCGCTTCTTATCCCAATGTGCTTTATGCCGTTTTCGAAGGATTCGGTTTTTCCGACCCACCGGCGGCCTTTTTCAAGAGCAGCGATGGCGGTGCCAATTGGACGGCCCAGCGCACACCTACCGACATGGGAGCCGGATACCAAGCCTATTGCGTCATGCTCGGCGTTCACCCCACTGACAGCAACTCTGTCGTCGTAGGGGGCGTTGGCATCACCGAGACCCGCGACGGGGGTAAAACTTGGGTCAAAAAAGAAACTGGACATTCGGATCATCACTCCTTCGCCGCTCTAGAGGGAAACCAATATTTAGTAGGTACAGACGGCGGTGTATTTCGTTACCGCTGGGGAAATACCCAAATTCAAGCCAATTTGAACTCGGGGTATCAAGTGACTCAATTTTATGCAGGTGGTATAGGATACGAAGGTTATACCGCTATTGCTGGAGCTCAAGATAACGGCACCCATGTGTCAACAGGCCGTTTGGTTTCTCGTAAATTCTACGGCGCTGATGGAGCGTATTGCCACATTGGCCAACAAGATGGCTCTGTAGCCTATCTTTCTACGCAGAATGAAGGCATACGCCGAGTGCCCAACTTCAATCCGCTGAGCCCCCCTAGTTGGCAACAAACTGTGGGCATCAACGACAGTCGTTTTGCCAGCGATGGCGTTGATTTTATCAACCTATATGAGTTGAGCGATTTCGATCAAGGTCAATTGTACTACCGCACTAACCGTTACTTGTACCAAAGTACCGATATGGGAACATCTTGGATTCAATTGTCCAAGATTCGCACAGGAATCAAAGCGATAGCCATTTCCTATGCGCAAAACCCCACTGTTTATTTTGGAGGTACAGCCGCTCAATTGTACCGCATTGACAGTGCCTTGTCAACTACTCCTGGTACGGAAATTTCCTTGAACAATAGCATTCCCGCTGAAATTACCAATGATGTCATCAAAGGCATCTGTTTGTATGCTCATGACCCGAATACATGCTACATAGCCTTATCGAATTACAGCACACAACCGCGCATTTGGCGCGGGCGCAATTTGGACAAAAACCCCATTTGGGAAGAAGTTTCCTCAGGTCTGCCCGCTGGGCTTCCGGTCAACCATGTGGCTTGCGATCCCAACGATCCTGAAAACCGCATTTTTGCCGCTACTGATTATGGGTTCTATTACACCTTAGACGGAGGCAAAAACTGGGAAAAGCACTACGGCATTCCCTCTGTGGCCGTCCATCAAATCAAAATACGCCCCTCTGACAGAACCCTCTTTCTATTCACCCACGGCCGAGGAATGTGGGCCATCAAACTGAAGCCAGAGGTCAATATCGTTCGCCCCTCGAGTGAGAATCTGACCTTAAGCCTTTACCCCAATCCTGCCCAATCACATATCCAGATTCAGACGACTGAACCGCTCCAATACCGTGTGTTCAATACCCAAGGTCAACAGGTGTTGCGAGGTACATGGACAGCTGGAACCCAACGAATGAGCATTGAGATTTTGGCCTCGGGCAC
>VFQT010003044.1_pt1 | contig 15944 bp, 13 predicted proteins | sample 3512381 | NCBI WGS metagenome assembly VFQT01 (sample SAMN10412376, study PRJNA504923) | tailings metagenome | isolation source: Relicate 2 Philex TSF3 active mining site | place: Philippines: Tuba, Benguet | collected 2017-08-29 | reverse complement strand
CGCGGTATCCGGCCGGCATCACGCGCGGATCGCGGAAGCCCTTGCGCGAGAGCACGTCGGGGCCCCACATGGCAGCCGGGCTGAAGCAGTAGGTCGGGAACACGATGCCCACCGAGTCGATGTAGCTGAAGCTGTCGGGCGAGTTGATGTAGGGATCGGCGAGCTCAAGGTTGATCAGGTCCTTGGGCGCAAAGAACGCCTTGTCGTAGTAGCGGCCGTTCAGGTAGTTCGAGAACCCCTGTACGCCGGGCGCGCGCCATGCGCCGAAGAGGTTGCGGCTGGTCTCGAAGGTGCCGGGCTCAAGCAGGAAGAAGTTGTCGCAGCCCACGAGCCCCGGGCAATCGACCGGACCGGGACCGACCGAGATGGCCCACTGCGTGGCACCTTGCCAGCCCAGGATCACGGCGGGCAGGCATGCGGTCTGCAGGTAGTTCTGACAGCTTCCGAACGCACCCACATCATCGGGTGTGGCCTGGAACTGACGGTCGGCGTAGTCAGCGCCGTAGGTGGCGTTGGCGGCCGAGAGGTTGCGCAGGTTGCCCAGGCTTTGGGTGATCAGGGCGGCATCACGCGCACGCCCGAGCGCCGGCAGCAGGATGGCGATCAGCAGACTGATGATCGCGACGACCACCAGAAGTTCGACGATGGTGAAGGCCCGGGGAGCGGGCACGCTGCGTGCGGCGTGGTCCATCGAGAGGGGATCCTACTTGGCACCAAGGATGTCGCGACCGAGGATGCCGTCGGTCGTGAGCACATGGAAGCTCGTGTCGGCGAGCATGTCGAATGAGAGTTGCTGGTAGTAGCCATTCACGCCAAGCGGCGTCCCGGTGTGCCAAAGGCCCCGGCCCGTCACTGGAGGAGCGCCCGCGGCGCCATCCCAGCTCGCGCGCATGCGGCGATCGGCATCCATCACTTCGGAGACCGCGATCGAGGCCACGTGGCCATCGAAGAACATCGCGTTGGGCGTGCTGGCATAGCCCTGGTTGAAGAGCCAGGGCGATGCCCCGCCGGCGAAGCCAGGATTCACTGAACCACCATCCTGGTTCTGCAGCCACGAGTGTTCGATCATGCGAGTCTTGAGTTCCGGGTACTTGGCCTGGCCGGCCGATGGGCACTTCCACCCGGCTGGCAGCGACGAAGGTTGTTTGAATCCCTTGCGCGACAGCACATCGGGATTCCAGCATGCCGCCGGGCTCCACACATAGGTGCTGCGGATGCTCGTTCCGCCGACGGCCGATGGCGGAATGAACTCACCCGGATACTGGAAGCCGGGAGTCGCCTGGCCGATCCAGAGCAGATCCTTGGGAGCCCAGAAGACTGGGTCGTAGTAGCGGCCGTTGACGTAGGTATTGAAGGCCTTGTAGTTCGGCAGGCGCCAGTAGCCGAACATGCCGTTGGCGAAGCCCCACTCGTTGGGCCAGTAGATGATCCAGTTGCCGCAGTTGCCCGGATAGTTGGGCGGGCACATGCCGCCGCCGAGCCAGAAGCCCCACAGGCCGCCATTCATGTCCCAGCCTGCGATCTGCTGCGGCGGACACGTGACCGTGTTGATGTAGGTGTTGCAGTTGCCCTGGACGACGCCGAAGTCATCGCCGGCGGCGGTGAACTGGCGGTCGGCGTAATCGGCACCGTACGTGGCGTTGGCCGCCGCGAGATTGCGGAGGTTGGCCAGGCTCTGCGTGATCAGCGCGGCATCGCGCGCGCGGCCGAGCGCCGGGAGCAGGATGGCGATGAGCAGGCTGATGATGGCGACCACCACCAGGAGCTCGACGATCGTGAAGGCACGGTTGCGCGCAGCGGACATGTGGCAATCTCCCGTTGGGATCGGCAGAAGATAATCACCGAGCACCCCGGCACCGAGCCCACACCGCCGTGCTTCGCCTGAAATCGCCCGATTTCGGCGTGCCGAGCACAAAAACACAACGGGCCCCGCGAGGGGGCCCGTTGGAAGGTGCTTTCAGATGGCTCTGAACCCGGCGTCTGAGGTCATGCACTCAGGCAGCAGGGGCCGAGCGCCGGATCACTTCGCTCCGAGGATGTCGCGACCAAGGATGCCGTCGGTCGTCAGCATGTGGAACGACGTGTCAGCCAGCATGTCGAACGACAGCTGCTGGTAGAAGCCGTTCGCACCCAGCGGGGTGCCGGTGTGCCACAGGCCGCGACCCGTGATCGGCGGGGCGCCGGTCTGACCGTTCCAGCCCGCGCGGGCGCGACGGTCGGCATCCATCACTTCCGAGACGGCGATGCCAGCGACGTGACCGTCGTAGAACATCGCGTTCGGGGTGCTGGCGTTGCCCTGGTTGAAGTACCACGGGGTGTAACCACCCGAGAAGCCTGGGTTGGTCGGACCGCCGTCCTGATTCTGCAGCCAGTAGAACTCGATCATGCGGGTCTTGAGTTCCGAGTACTTGGCCTGGCCCTGCGACGGGCACTTCCACGCGCCGGGCAGCGTGTTGGGCTGCTTGAAGCCGTTGCGCGACATGACGTCGGGGCTCCAGAGCGCAGCGGGGCTCCACACGTAGGTCGAGAACACGACCTGGCCGGGCTGCTGCGGAAGGATGGTGAATTCACCGGGATCGCCCATGCCTTCTTCGGCGCGCTCCATGGTGAGCTTGTCCTTCGGGGCCACGAACGCGCGGTCGTAGAAACGGCCGTTCACGTAGGTGTTGAAGGGCTTGCAGTTCGGCAGGCGGTAGTAGCCGAAGAAGCCGTTGGTGAAGTTCCACTCGTTGGGCCAGTTGACGATCCAGTTGCCGCAGGTGCCGGGGTAGTTCGGCGGGCAGAGGCCGCCGCCGAGCCAGTAGCCCCAGAGGCCGCCCGTGTCATCCCAGCCGAGGATGGCTTGGCCGGGGCAGCCGATCGTCGCGAGGTAGGTGCCGCAGTTGCCGGCGGCGAGGCCGAAGTCGTCGGCAGCCAGCGTGAACTGACGGTCGCTGTAGTCAGCGCCGTAGGTGGCGTTGGCCGCAGCGAGGTTGCGGAGGTTGCCCAAGCTCTGGGTGACGAGCGCGGCATCGCGCGCGCGACCGAGCGCAGGCAGGAGGATGGCGATCAGCAGGCTGATGATCGCCACGACGACGAGCAGTTCGACGATGGTGAATGCGTTGCGTTGCTTCAAGGGAGGCTCCTTGCTGGACCGGCCGACGAGGCCGGCATTGCCGAGTGTCGGGACACCGCATGCGTGGACCGTGCATGACGCTCGGTTCACCCATGGTTGGATCGTGGGACGATCCGTCGGTGCTGCAGGTCGTGAGAAGTGGACGGCTGACCTGCGAACCCACCCGTCGTGGACCTTGGCAAGGACCATGACGGAGCCGCAAAGGGACTATACGGCAGATCGAGGGTGAATACGCCAAAATCCTCGTTTGTCCGGCAGGACCGGGCGACCCACGGACCGGGTGATGGCCGGCATCGATAACCTCCGTCGGGGTCTGAATCCCACCTCGGCTCGATCACGAAGGACGCCACCCATGAAGCTCTACACCAAGACCGGCGACGATGGCACGACAGGCCTCTTCAGTGGTGCCCGGGTCGCGAAGGACCACCCTCGGATCGAGGCCTATGGCACGATCGACGAGCTGAACGCCGTGGTCGGGCTTTGCGCTAGCGGGTGCGAGCCGGGCAGGGGCTTCGATGGGCGGCTCCTGGCCATGTTCGGCCAGATCCAGTCCCGGCTCTTCGACATCGGTGCCGATCTGGCGACGCCGGAAGGTGCAAAGCAGCAGTCCAGGATCGTTCGCATCGGCGACGCGCACATCCGCGAGGCCGAGGGTTGGATCGACGAGGTCGAATCGGGCAACGACCCGATCCGGAGTTTCGTGATGCCCGGTGGCAGCGAACTCGCCGCGCGCCTGCACCTGGCGCGCACGGTCTGCCGTCGCTCAGAGCGCCTGGTGGTGAGCCTGAATCACTCCGAGCCCGTGGGCGATGCGATCCTGGTCTACCTCAACAGGCTGAGCGATCTCTTCTTCGCGATGGCGCGACGCGCGAACAAGGAGCGCGGCGTCGCCGATACGCCGTGGATCCCCGGTTCGTGAGTCGACGGTGCGCCCGAGCGATCGGGGCAACCGGATCCGGTTTCGGGGTCAATGCGGCTTCGCGGCGCGCCGGGTGAACGCCAACAGCAGCGCGAACACCACCACCAGCGCCACCGGCAGCACGGCGACCTTGCCGAGCGCGTCGAGCCCTGCGCCTGCCTGGATCGACATCCACTGTGCTGCCTGCTCGCTGCCGGCTGCGGCCGACTTCAGCACCTCGGCGCTCACGCCCTCGGGCAGGCGGGCCGCGATGCCCTCGTCGTAGAAGCGCCCGATCACTGGCAGCACGAAGCCCGCGCTGAGCATCCCTGCGCCGCCCATGATCGCCAGGCCCAGCGCGCCGGTGGCGGGGAAGCGCTCGTTCACGAAGCCCAGCATCGTGGGCCAGAAGAAGCAGACGCCGAAGGCGAAGACCGTGGCCGACACGAACAGCATGCCGCCGGATGATCGGCTCATGAGGAAGAGCCCCGCCGCGCTCAGCACCGCACTCGCCAGCAGCATGCCCAGCGGCTGCAGCCGATGCACGAAGGGCCCCGCGAACTGGCGGCCGATCGCCATCAGGCCCGTGATCCAGACGAGCACCAGGATGCCGGACACGCCAGCGTTTTCGAGGATGCTCGGGATCCACTGGCCCGGCCCGAGCTCCGTCGCCGCCGTCATGAGCATGCACACGACCATGAGCAGGAAGACCGGGTTGAGGCACGCGCGCACCATCGCGCCACCCGAGAGGCCCATCGCCACGCGCTCGGTCTGCGGCATCGGTTGCCCCAGGAAGAGCGCGCCATAGGCGCCTAGCGGAACGAGCATCGAGGCGAATTGCGCCTTCCAGCCCAGGCCTGCCTTCGCCATCACGAAGGCGACGAGCCCCCCAATCACGATGCCGCCGGGGAACCACACATGGAAGTGGTTGAGCTTGGTGGTCTTGTTGTCGGGGTAGATCGCCGCGATCAATGGGTTGCAGGCTGCCTCGACCGAGCCATTGGCGATGCCGAAGAGGAGCGTGCCGGTGAACAGGCTCCAGGAGTCCCAGGCGAAGATCGTGAGCAGGATGCCCGCGAGGTGGCCCACGAACGCGATGCGAGCGATCGCAGCCATGCCGATCGCATCACAGAGCGGGCCGCCGAAGACCATTGCGAGCGTGAATCCCCAGAACGCGGTGCTGTTGATCCAGCCAGCCTGCTCGTTGCTGAGGCCGAACTCCGCCGTCCAGGCGCCCATCGCGCTGCCGCGAAGGGCGAAGCTCATGGCGGTCACGATGAGGGCGAGGCAGCTTGCAGTGAAGAGCCGTGATGCCTGCGGCGCGCGCGCGTTGGTCATGGTCGACATGTCGGGTTCCGGTGGAGGCGGTGCGGCCACCCACGAAGGACCCGGGCCGCGCCGGCGATGCTATCGGTGCGCGGGTACAACACCGCGCATGCAGGCGCACGCGCAGCACCCAAACCTGTGGCTCGTCGATCACCCGCTGATCCAGCACAAGCTCAGCGTGCTGCGCGAGCGCACCACATCGAGCAGCGATTTCCGCAGGTTGCTTGGGGAAATCGCGGGGCTCATGACGTATGAAGTGAGCCGTCGCTTCGAGACCGAGCCGGTCGAGATCCACACGCCGATGGAGCGCATGCTCGCGCGGCGGCTGCGGTGCGCACCCACGCTCGTGCCGGTGCTGCGCGCAGGGCTCGGCATGACCGATGGCATCCTTGCGCTCTTCACCGAGGCGCGCGTGGGGCACATCGGGATCCGTCGTGACGAGCGCACCGCGCGGCCCGAGGAGTACTACCTGCGGCTTCCGCCCGACGTGCAGGATGGTCCCGTGCTCGTGGTCGATCCCATGCTCGCCACTGGCGGCAGCGCGGCACGCGCCGTTGATGAGGTGAAGCGCACTGGCGCGCGCGACATCAGCGTCGTCTGCCTGGTGGTCGTGCCCGAGGGTCTTGCCGCGATGCAGGCCGCACACCCCGATGTGCGCGTGTACTCGGCGGCGCTCGACCGCTGCCTCAACGAGCGCTTCTTCATCTGCCCGGGCCTGGGCGATGCGGGCGACCGGTGCTTCGGCACGTGAACTCGGTGCGGCACGCACCATGCCAAGAAGGGTGCGTGCATGGCGCCTTGAGATGGCGCTCACATGCGCGACGGTGCGCTGATCCCCAGGAGCGAGAGCCCATCGGCGAGCGTGCGGCGCGTGAGGTGCGCCAGGCGCAGCCGGCTTGCGCGCACCTGTGCATCGTCGCACTTGAGCACCGGGCACGCCTGGTAGAAGGCGTTGAACGCATTGGCCAGCGCGTAGAGGTACGCGCAGATCGTGCTGGGCGCGCACTGGTCGGCGGCGCTGCGCACGGCGGCGGGGTAGCGAAGGATCGCGAAGCCCAGCGCCTTCTCCTCGGGCGCGGCGGGATCGATCGGCGCATGGGTCCATGCGGCGGCATCGCCGGCCTTGGTGAGCATGCTCGCGATGCGCGCGTGCGCGTACTGAAGGTACGGGCCGGTGTCGCCCTCGAAGGCGACCATGCGGTCGAGGTCGAACACGTAGTCGCGCGAGACCTCGCCGCCGAGGTCGGCGTACTTCACCGCTGCGATGCCGACCGCCTGGCCGATCGCGTGGAGTTCGTCGGCGCTCATGCCGTGCGTGGGGCTGGCCGGGTCGGCTGCGCGGGCGGTCACTTCACGCACGCCGCGGTCGATCGCCTCGTCGAGCAGCGCCTTGAGCGTGAAGTTCTCGCCGCTGCGGGTCTTCAGGGGCTTCTTGTCCGCGCCGAGCACCGTGCCGAAGGGGACATGCACGAGCTGGCACTCGACCTCGACGTCGCGGCCGTCGCGGCGGCGCGTGAGCTTGGTCCAGCCGATCATGCGCACGGCATCGAAGACATCCTTGAAGTGGTCGCGCTGGCGCGCATCGACGCAGTAGATGACGCGCTCGGCGCCCAGGCCCTGGATGCGATAGCGCAGCGCCGCGAGGTCGGTGGTGGCGTAGAGGAAGGCGCCGTCGGATTTGCGGATGAGCATCGGGCGCTCGCGGTCGGGATAGCGCACGACCAGCGCACCCTGGTCGATGGTCGCCAGGCCCGCGCGCTCGAACGACTCGACGACCGGTGCGAGCTCGTCGCGGAAGCTGCTCTCGCCCTTCTCGCTCGCGGGATCGAGCCGAACGTTGAGGAGGTCCGCTGCGGCGTAGACCTCGCGCATGGTGACCTCGATGATGCGCTCCCAGTCGCGCACGAGCGCAGCATCGCCCGATTGCAGGCGCACGAGCGTGGACTTCGCATCGGCGATGGCGGCCGAGGCGCCCTCGTGCTGGGCCTCGAGCTCGGCCAGGCGGTGCGGCCCGCAGCCGCAGGCGTGCACCGCAGCAAGGCCGGCTTCGTCGTCGCGGCCCTCGGCCTGCGCCGAGCGATAGGCCGCGTTGAGGTCATCGAGCGTGAGCGTGGCCAGGTCCGTGCCGCGCCGACGCAGGCTGGCGAGCGTCATCGCGATCGGCAGTCCCCAGTCGCCCAGATGGTTCTGGCGGAACACGCGCCAGCCCAGTCTTTCATAGGTGCGCGCGATCGTGTCGCCGATGATCGTGGCGCGCAGGTGGCCGACGTGCATCTGCTTGGCCACGTTCACGCCGCACAGGTCGACCGCGCAGGTGTGGGTGTCGGCAGGGGGCTCGATGCCCAGGGTCGGTGCATCGAAGGTCTGGAGCGCGGCGCCGAGCGCAGCGGGCCGCAGCGTGATGTTGATGAAGCCCGGACCGGCGACCTGCAGTGGCTCGCATCGGTCGGACAGGCCATCGCCAAGTCGCGCGATCACGGCCTGCGCCAGGTCGCGCGGGTTGCGGCCGCACTGCTTCGCGAGGGCCATCGCGAAGTTCGCCTGCAGGTCACCGAAGGCCGGGTTGGCGGCAGGCTGCACGCGCGGGTCCGCGTTCGCTGGATCGATGCCGCACTCGGCGGCGATCGCCGCGCGCAGGGCGCGAGCGACGGGTTCGGCTGGGTCGCAGGTCATGGGGCGCGGATCGTAGACCAAGGCCGCGGGGGCCGGTCGCCGTCGCCCGAGCCGGGTGTCGCTCGCGCACCGCAGTGCGGTGTGTCGCGGTCATGAGTCGGCCAATCCCCGCTCGGCGTGCAGCTCGGCGGGTGGACCGCCGTGGATCACGGACAGTCGCACTCAAGGACGAGCGATGCAGGATCGAAGCGAAGCACGCATGGCACTGGCGCGCTGCTGCACGTGCCCTCGCACATCACCATCAGAAGGCTGGGATCCTTCTCTTCGGGGACCACCACCACGGCGCACATGTTCGTCGCGGGCTCTTGGTGACTGACGATCGTGCCACGCTGGTCGAGTTGGATTCGCCCCGCGCGGAGTCCTGCCGGCGGGATCTCGATTGCCGATCCGAGGCGGCGCTCAATGATGATCCCGCGGAGCGACCCATCAGGGTCGCCCTGGCCACCGCGCATCACTTGGCGCGCGGCGAGCCAGTTCATGAACTCCATCGTGCTCGGTGCGACCCGGACGGTTTGTCCACCGACGAGGAACTCGTACTCATCGACCGCGTCTGATGATCGCGGAACGAAGAGCAGCAGCGCCGCAAGCGCGGCTCCAACGGCGATGAGTGCCACGACGAGGGTGGCGGACGGCCTGCCCTTGCGGCTCATGGGCATCCACACACCCAGCGCAGCGTTCCGAGATCGAAGTACAGGGGACATGCTTGGCCATTGGAGCACGTTCCGACGCAGTACATCACCTGGCGTCGCGGATCCGTGGGGTGCGGGCCAAACAGGACGGCGCACGACGGTGGCGCGGAAGACGCCGAGGCGGGGATCGCCGCGACCAATCGCCCCAGTTCGTCGAGCTGGACCGACTCGCACAGCATGGACTGTTCGGGCAGGAAGGCCCCGGGTGCGGGTTCAAGTGCCAGCTCGATCGTCAGCCGGTTCGTGGATGGGTCCAGTCCAAAGCCAGCGAGAATGCCTAGTTCGCTTGCGGATTGAAGGGTCATGAAGTCCCGTTCGGACATCTGAACTTCCTCGTCTCCCACGACGACAACGGTCGCCTGCTGATCGTTGATGGAAAAGGCCGCAAGGCCAGCGAGGGCGACGACCGAAAGGGCTGCCCAGAGTCGAGTCTGAAGACGCATGGTGATGGCTCCGGAAGGTAGGTGAATCAAGCAGGACCGCCAGGCGAAGACCTGGCCGCTGAAGTTCCGTGCTCTGCCATGAACTGATCCCTGGCCGCAGGGCGTGACAGGCAATCGCAAGTTTCTGCGTCTCTGGCCTTGCGCACCCTGGCGCGGTCGGCGGTCGGCATCACCCGCCTGCGGCAAGGCGCTGCATGGCGCGGAAGTAGCGCCGATGCGCCGCCGAGGCCGTCATCCCGAGTTGCTCGGCGATCACGCTCCACGTCGCTCCGCGCAGGCGCAGCTGCACCACATCGACGTCAATCCCGCTCAAGACGAGGAAAGGATCCGCCGGAGCGTCGAGTTCGCAAGGCTGCTGCGATGCAGTCGTCGTCAAACCATGTTGTGCCGCGCCATCCTGACGCTCCCGATCCCGTCGTTCCCGTCGGCTCTCCTCACGCACGGCGTTGCGGCTGATCGCCGTGGCCAAGGCAAGCAGATGCTGGTCATCGATCTCCGCCACCAACCTCCCGGCCGCGGCGGCAGCATCGGCCCGGCGCAGGGTGGTGGAGAAGATGTCCTCGGCCTGCGTCGAGCTGAGCCCGGCTTGCGCGAGGCGTTGTCGGATGCGCGCGAGCATCAGCGCGCGCGCCGCCATCAGTCGATCGGCCAGCGCGCGGCGAGCCGCATCGGCTGCCGGATCATCCTGCTGCTGCGGCTGGCTCATGGGCACGCGCACTCGAAGCGCAGCGATTCCGGATCGAACCGCAGCACGCATCGACCCGATGCACTGGTGCACGGACCCTCGCAGAGCACCATCAGCAGGTTGGGATCGCGCTCGTCGGGGACGAGCACCACCGAGCAGGCATCCGCGGTGGAGGCCTCGTGATGCATGATGGTGCCGTCCTGGTCGAGCTGGAACCAGCGAGCGCGGAGCCCAGTTGCAGGAACGACGATCGAAGGCGCAAGCCGGCGGTCGATCAGGATCGCGTGGATCGAGCCGTCATCCGAGCCCCGGCCGCCGCGCAGCATTTCGCGCGTGGCGAGCCAGTCCATGAACTCGATCGTGCTCGGCGCCGCGCGGAAGGATTGGCTGCCGACGAGCAGCTGCGGTGCATCGGCCGTCACGGTCGCGCGTGGCACGAGCAGCGCGATGGCGGCGAGCGCGGCCGCCCCGAGCACGGCGGCCGTCGTGAGGGAGCGAAGGGATCGACGTGGTCGTTCGTGCTTCATGGAGGCGCCGCGGGGCTTTGAGAGAGTGACTCGGGCCACGTCGCTGGTGACAGGCTTCCTGGAGATTTGCGTGAAATCACCTCCAGCCCATCCTTCAGGTCGATCCAGAAGACCAGTCGTTCGCGTGCCGGAACGGCCGGATCGAACCGCGGCCACGCCAGCCACGCCCCCGCGGGGGCGCCGTCGGGCCCTTGCACGACTTCGATCAGGTTGCCCCGGGAACGGAGGCGTTCGATCGCCGCCTCCGCGGGCGTGCGGCTCCATGGACCGATCGTCCAGGCCAGCAGGGCAGCCATCAGGATCACCGCGACTGCAGCAACCATCGGTCGCAGCAGTCGTCGTGCGTGACGCCGAGGTGCGCAGGCAGCGAGCCAGTTCGCCGCCAGGCCGAGTTGGTGTTGCGCGCAGAGCCACGCCGCCGGCTCGATGACCCACCATGCAGCGCCGGTGGATCCACCGATCGTTCGCACGATGCGCGCCAGTCGATCGGCATCCAGCGCCTTGCCCGCATGATCCGCAGGACCCGCGCTCCCCCAGTCGATCAGGAAGCACGAGCCGTCGCTGCGCAGCCGCAGGTGATCGGGCTTGAGATCACCATGCGCGATGCCGCGCGCGTGGATGCGGTCCATGGTCCAGAGCGCTTCGGGAAGTGCGCCAAGGTGGATCGGCGGCGTCGATGGTTCCCATGCCGTGACCAGGACCGCACTGCCGGCCCGATCGGCGTGGAAGCCGATGACCTTGGGCCCGCAACCTTCAGGAAGTGACAGCAGGGTGGACAGTTCATGCCGGGCATGGCGCAAGGCAAGGCCGGTGGCATCGGACTCGAACCGCTTGAGCGCGACGTGACGAGGCTGCTCGGGCGAGCCCAGCAACGCGTCGACGGCCAGCGCCACGGTGCCGGTCAGGCCACGACCGACGACCCGGTCGATGCGCCATCGTCCCAGCACGATCGCGCCCGGGACGAGATCGCCCGGCAGGTCGCCTTCCGGCATCCCGAAGCCGAGCGCGGCGGCCATGAAGTCATCGGCGAGCATGGGGTGCGCTGCTGCAAGATGCTGCGCCGCCTCCAGCGGCTCGCCGCCATCACGAATTGCGCTGGCAATGCAGGCTTCGGCAGCCGCCAGCGCCGCCATCGGTCGGTCGCGAGCCGAGCCGACGACGGCCGCCCAGCGCTGCAGCATCCGCGCCGGTGCCATCCCGTCAAGACCACGAGCATCGAGCTCGATGGCGAGCGCGAGTTCCTCGTCGGTCGATGCGCTACCGGGCTGGAACGGCGTGGGCATGGTTGGCCATCATTGTCGGAGGGCGTGAGCGGAATGGCAAACCGAAAGAAATCTCGACCGTGCTGTCACGATGTGTCCGTCCGGATCAGTTCATGGGTGAAGCCCAGTCTCACTCCCTGTCCGGAGTGAGGCGCGCTGCACCCAGCCGGCCCATCCCCACGGATGGAGCGAGGTCCGGAATCGAGTGTGTTCCGAAAAGAACTGATTTCGTCTTGTCGATGTTCACTGATCGGATTAAGGTTCTGCAGTTCGCTCACCACGCGGTGCGGGTGCGTGCCCGGCGGCCATGGCCGCCACGCAGCACCTCACTTCTTCACCGCTGATGCGAACGATCGGGGCTCCGGGCCCCGGAAAGGTCTGGCTCATGCGTCATGATCGCGTTGACGTCGTCTTGTGGTTCTGCACTTTGAGCGTCATTGGCTCGACGTCGGCTGCGGACATCCTGCCGTACCGAGTGGTGCTCTTTGCAGGTGACCTGGGTCCGGATCGCCTTGCCACGGCGACGGTCCCGTCGGTTTGGGTAGCGACAGCCGACCGAGCATGGTCCCGCTGGCCAGCGCTCGGCCCCAGTGGTGATGGGCTTCGTTTCCGGATTGCGGATCGACTGACGATCGTCGGCACGGCATGTGAGGCTCAAGGTGGCGTCGCCGGAGAACTCACGAGTTGTCGTGGGATGGTTTGGCGGATTGGGCAGCCCGGCGGGCCTGATGTGCTTCCCATTCTTGGGACGACCGGTGGGTCGATGGCGAGTGCGGTCAATCCGCAGGGGCTTGCAGTTGGCGCTGTGATCGACGCATCCGTTCAGACTGCGAGCGCGATCAGGGCTGCTGTCTGGCAGGTCCCGCTGACTGGAGACGGGTCCGACGTATCAATCAGAGTGATAGAGCCTGACCCCGCGTGGACCGTCTGTAACGAGGACGGAACGAGCACGTGGTTCACGGCGATTTCTCCCAACGGTCTTGCCGGCGGCGAAGCAGCAGCAGTCATCTCGGTCGGATCGCTCGGCGGCGGATCGGGCTGCGCGTCGGGTGTCAGCGTCGTTCCGCCGATGGGTCCCATTGGACCAGCGGCCCGACTGCACTCCGAGGTGCCTAGCCAGGCTTGGTGTGCCTCGCTTTCTGACAGCGCTTTCACGGAGTTTGCGGCATGTATTGGACTTCAGCCAAGCCCAGCGCTATCGCGTTCCGAAAGCTGGGCGGTCATGGGCTCTCAGCGCCAATTCAATTCACTCTCTGCCATGTGTGTTCACGGGCAGGAATGGGATGGAGTTGCGTGGCGGGCGTCCAGCCGGTCCGTGATAGCGAGACACTGTGATTGCGCTGATGGCGGAGCGCTCCCACCGTGCATCGACCAAGACTCTTCGAGTTCGTTGTCGTATCGGCTGGCGGACGTCCGACTCGGCGTGTTCATGCCATCGGACCAAACGCGCGGTCGACCAGCGCTTGCAGGAGGATGCATGGGCATCGACATCAGGACCACTGGTCAAGAGTGCACGACTGATGACTGTCCAGCCGTTCACGCATTTGTACAAATCGACCCCCTCGGACCCGGTGATTCGCGGGCGCTCTTGGACTTGCACTCCGTTATTCCTACCGATGATGTGGGCGGACTCGATCAGTCGGCAGTTGCTGCGGTGATTGAACGACCGCAGGATGACTCCTCGGCTTTGGACCTTGGCGGCTGGATGGCACTTGGTGTGATTTCAAGTGGTGTCTGGTACGACGAAGATGTTTCTGGCGCTCGAGGCGCCTTCTGGCTCAGTCGGATCGATCAAGGAGACCTTCAGTGGTGCTTCCAAGATGCCAACGACGTATCGCTGCGTGCGCCGGGGTGGACGATTCAGGCGCTGCATGATGCGACCTCCGACGGCATCCTTGTTGGTGTTGCGAGGCGAGCAGGTGAGCGGCGGCTGTGCTACCTCACATCGTGCGCAGACCTCAATGGCGACCTGTTCGTTGATGGTGCGGATCTAGGCTCGGTTTTGACTCACTGGGGTCAACGTGGAGCAGCGATGGGTGACGATCCGGCAATCGACTTGAACGGCGATGACATAGTGGATGGCGCCGATCTGGGCGTAACCCTCACGGCCTGGACGGGTCCATCCCCCGGTGCGCAACTGCGGGTCGCTCTCGACTGCAACGCAACGCAGTGGCGTCAGGCCATCGAGCGGCTTCCATACATCGAAAGCGCGGCGGTGGCGCTTGGGTTTGACGACCTAGACGGGTTGGCGGGCGTGCTCCTTCCCGCATCGCGCATCGAGCGGGAGTCACTCTGTAACTGTCTGAGTGTCTTGGCGATCGCATTGGAGGACGCGCACCATGACTGACGCAAATCGTCGAGCAGTCCGCACAGCGTCAGTGATCCCCTTGATCGTCGCGGTGCTCGTGTGTCCGGCACTATCGCATGCTGGAGACCTCCGCGGCTGGGGAGTGGAACACCCACTCGTCGAGGTCCCAGCAGGTATGACGGACGCTCGCCAGATTGCGGCAGGGAAGTCGTGCACGCTCGCGGTTCGAGCGGATGGCGTGCTGTTCGCTTGGGGCACGCTGTACGGGAACCCGATCGCTATCCCCGGCGGGCTGGGGTCTGTGAAGCATGTTTCGGTGACCAGAAATCATGTTGCCACCGTGAGGACGGATGGCAGTGTGGTGTGCTGGGGTGACAACACATATGGGCAGTGCCTCGTTCCGAGCCAACTGCCAACCATGAAGCAGGTTGGTGCAGGCTGGTACTTCACGGCCGCACTCGGAGACGACGGTGCGCTTCGGGTTTGGACCACAATCCCGAACAACTATGCCATTCCATCGGGGAACAACTTTGTGAAGCTGGCCGTGGCGGAACGGGGATTTCTCGCCTTGAGATCCGATGGAACGGTTGCAAAATGGGGGGGGATGGTCCCGCCTCCACCGACGAATCTCACCGAAGTGGTTGATCTGGCGTGCACCGACGACTTCGGGGTTGCAGTCCACGAAGACGGCAGCATCACTCAGTGGGCATCCAGCGGCGTGTTTCTCCAGCCGCCGCCTGATGAGGTGAAGGGGCTGACTCGTGTGACATGCGCGACGCGCGATCCAGACCTGAACTCCGTCGCTTGTGCAGGAGTCCGCGCGGATGGCTCGATCGTGTGTTGGACAAGCAGCGGAGGATGGTGGACAGCGTTGAATCGTCCCGTCGGGTTGGCCGCCGAGATTGCGCTCGCACCCGAGCACTTTTGCATCCTTCGACAAGATCGATCGGTGGAGTGCTTGGCTCTGAACCCCGTTCCACGGGTTCCCGTGACCACGCCCCCGAAGGGGTTGCAACTCGATTTCGCTCAAGTTGCAGCCGGCAAAGACCACAGCGTCGCCGTCTTGCGCGACGGTTCAATCGTGGAGTGGGGAAACCTCAACTTCGGCCAAGGGCCGAGCAGCCCCGAGCCGCCGCGAGGTCCTGGGGCAGCCGTCCTCATAGACACCTTTTTCAATTGGCGGACGCTTGCCACGCGGGAGGACGGCTCGCTGTTTGCATTCCACAGCGCATCCAACGCTTGGTGCGAAGCGGTCAACGCGGATGAGAGCGCTGTCGATGTCGTGCAGATTGACTGCAAGGCGTTCCACGCGCTCGCGCTCCTTGCCGACGGCACGGTGAAAGCCTGGGGGACGCCGGGGAGCTACTACGCAGCGGCACAGGTTCCTGCGGGGCTCACTGATGTTCGACAGGTAGCAGCAAGCATGCCGAGTTCGCTCGCGTTGCGCGCAGATGGTTCGCTCGTGTGGTGGGGAAGTACCTACGAAAACACCCAGTTCATCCCGTCAGACCTAGGGTCAGTGTCGTCGATTGGTGCCGGGTTGATCCACTTCATTGCGGTGCGCAGCGACGGGACAGTTCGTTGCTGGGGCTCGAACGCTGGCGGTCAGTGCAATGTGCCAGCGGGGCTTACGAATGTCGTTGCTGTTTCCGGCGGCGCTTTTCACTCGGTAGCGCTTCGAGCCAATGGCACAGTGATGGCATGGGGTTACTCGCCCGATGGGGAAACCAATGTTCCCGCTGACTTGCGACATGTGCGCAGCGTGCACGCGGGCTACACGCATTCGCTGGCGATCGTCGACGATTCGTGCGTGGGTGACCTTGATCGAGATGGTGCCGTGATGGGTGCCGATCTCGGCGTGCTGCTGACGCAGTGGGGGCAGGTCGGCGCTCCACGGGGCGACATCAACGCCGATGGCGTGGTCGACAGCATCGACTTGGGATTCCTGATCGGCCAGTGGGGGCCCTGTCCGGAGTGAGGCGCGCTGCACCCAGCCGGCCCATCCCCACGGATGGAGC
>VFQT010003042.1_pt1 | contig 15945 bp, 24 predicted proteins | sample 3512381 | NCBI WGS metagenome assembly VFQT01 (sample SAMN10412376, study PRJNA504923) | tailings metagenome | isolation source: Relicate 2 Philex TSF3 active mining site | place: Philippines: Tuba, Benguet | collected 2017-08-29 | reverse complement strand
TCGTCCTCTATCCCCCCGAGGATTGTCCTAGAACGGAAAGGGAAAGGTCATGACCTGCCAAGAATCGAAACGATCATCACGGATGCAGCCGGCTCATACGGCCCGGAAGTTGCAGATTGGGCTCAGCGTATTCTCGGAGTGGAGCTCATGCCCTGGCAGAGGCATGTTCTCAACGGTCAGCTTGCCGTGGATGCGCAAGGGCAGTTCCTCAACCACGTTTCTCTCGTCAGCGTCGCACGACAGAACGGTAAGACCGTAGCGCTCAAAGCATTGCTGGGCTGGTGGCTGACGCAGCACGCTACGCAGGTCGGCCCTCAGACGATTCTGACTACTGCGCACCGGCTGGATCTAGCGACTGCCTTATTCCAAGACCTAGCGCCAATCATTGAAGCCAAGTTTGGTGTCAAAGCTGTGTGGGCTTACGGTCGTAACAGCATCAAGGTCGGTGACTCCAAGTGGCACGTCAAAGCAGCTCGGCCCTCGAGCGGTCACGGTATGTCCGTAGATCTCATCATTGCGGACGAAGTGTTCGGCATTGATTCTGAGACGCTCGACATCGGCCTGCTACCAACCCAGCGCGCGCGACCGAATCCGTTGTGCTCGATGTGGAGCACAGCCGGTACCGAGGACAGCATTGCAATGTTGCGTTGGCGTGAGCAAGGCATCCGTGCCATTGACTCGGGCGAGGTCACGAATTCCGTGTACCTGGCTGAATACAGCCCACCGCCCGAGCTTGACCCGATGAGTGAAGCTGCGTGGGAATACGCCAACCCAGCGCTCGGACACACACTTGACATACGTACCGTCCAGGCTGAATCCAAAGGCCCGAACCGTGCCGGCTTCCTCCGATCTAGCGTAAACCTATGGGTGCAATCAGAGCTGTCGTGGTTAGCGCCCGGCAAGTGGGAATCGTTGCGTACCGATTTGCCACCGTTGCCTGGTGGCGTGCTCGCCGTGGAAGTGTCGCTCGACGATGGCAGGTATGTGGCTGTGCGTGTGAACGCCAACACTGCTGGGATCCTGACTGCGACTGTCGCGTTCATGTGCGAAACAGTGACACAAGTGTGGGATAACATTCGCGCTCAGTTGCTTTCCAACTCAGGCCTGCAAGTTGCTATCACGCCAACACTGGACACCAACTGCCCCTCCGATCTGCAACGTCGCAGGGTGCTGGTCGGCTATCAAGAGATAGGCCGCTACACGTCAATGGTCAAGAACCTCATCAATGAGGGTCGCGTTGCGCACACTGGTGAGACGATGCTGGCTGAGCATGTCGGTAGAGCTGTCGCTGTCAAGACTCCAGGCGCTATTGCGTTGTCATCACAAAAATCGTCAGGGCCGATTGAGCTCGCACGTTGCTTGGTGTGGGCTGTCGGGATGATGAGCAAGCCACGCCCGATAATCAACCGTCCTGTGATTGCATCGAGTGCCTAGACTGATGCCACGATGGCATTTTCACTAAAGCGCGCAGTCGCTAACAACACAAACGCCCAGATTGGTGCAGCTGGTGCTGCCGGCAATCCGCTCGTCGGCAACTTCATGACCTACACCACCGACTTCAATCGGTCGGCAGCCATCCAGATTCCCACCATCAGCCGCGCACGTGATTTGATTTGCTCGATGGTCGGCTGCCTAGAAATTCATCAGTACGCAAAGCAATGGGTGGATGACGAGTACGAGGATTTGGAATTGCCAGACGATACGTGGTTCCATCAGCCCGACCCCAATGTGACACGCAACTTCATCATGTCGTGGACAACCGATGACCTGCTGTTCTACGGTCGCGCGTTTTGGATTGTCACCAGCCGATTTGGCAACGGCTTCCCGGCAACGTTTACGTGGATACCGGCAGCCGATGTGCAGACACGCGACCAGGCTGGCCCACAATGGTTCGGCCCCAGCAAAGAGGTGTACTTCAACGGCTACAAACTTGACCCCAACGACGTGGTGCAGTTCCTCAGCCCAATCCAAGGCTTGCTCACGATGGGTGCTCGATCAATTCGCACCAATATCAACCTTGACACCAGCGCCGAGCGTTTCGCCAAGAATCAAACTCCAGCCGGTGTGCTGAAGCAGACCGAAGGCGAGCCATTGAGCGCCGAGGAATTGAGCGATTTGGCTGCTGGCTTTGCAGCCGCACGAAACAACAACGCCATTGCTGCATTGAACCAGTACGTGGATTGGAAAGAGTCGTACATGGATCCGAGCAAGCTTCAACTGACTGAGGCACGCACGTATCAGGCGCTCGAGATGGCACGCATTGCCAACATTCCTCCGTACCTGGTCGGTGCACCGTCAGGCTCCGGCATGACGTACCAAAACGCACAGCAAGCACGCCAAGACCTGTACCTATTCGGCGCTAAGCCATTCATCGACTGCATTGAGCAAACGCTTAGCATGAATAACATCACGCCACGCGGTCGCTACATTTATTTGGACGTAGATAGTTATCTGGAGGAAGCAGAAATGTCCTCCGGGTCGGACAACGCTGCACCGACTCGGAGGCAACCAGCCGAAACAGAAAACGAGGACTCATGATTCGCCTAACTGCACAAAACACATTCGTCCTGGCTGAGGATGGCGAATCGCCACGCTCGATCAGCGGTGTTGCCGTACCTTGGAATACCGAAGCCACCGTCAGCGACGGTACGCGCGTTCTGTTTGAGCGCGGATCGCTGCCGGTATCAGGCAAGAAGCCCAAACTGCTCAAGTACCACGACTCCGAGCAGCCGGTCGGCGTAGTCACTGGGCGCTTGGACTCAGAGGAAGGCATGCTATTTACGGCCCGAATCAGCGCCACATCCGAGGGCAACGACATGCTCGAGCTCATCAAAGACGAAGCCGTGGACTCGGTCTCGGTAGGCGTTGATGTAATTGACGCTTCCTACGATGACAACGGCACCATGATCATCAAAAAGGCAAACTGGGTAGAGCTGTCACTCGTGACTGCGCCTGCTTTCAAGGGTGCTATGATTACAGAGGTTGCAGCGACCGAACCACAAGAGGAGACAACCACAATGTCCGAAGTCAAGGTCGAAGCATCCGTAGAAGCACCAGCACCAGCACCACAAATGCTGTTCGCTGCACCCAAGAAGGACTTCAAGCTTCCTTCAGCTGCTGAGTACATCAGCAAGATCATTCGCGGTGGCGCAGAGGCGCAACAGTTCCTCGCCAACATCCGCGCTGCTGCACCCGATGTGGTCACGACCGACACGCCTGGCATCTTGCCAGAGCCGTTGGTCGGCCCGGTGTACAACAATTTCCGTGGCTTGCGCCCGGTCGTTGATGCAATCGGCGTGAAGGCAATGCCAGGTGGCGGCAAAGTGTTCCGTCGCCCAGAAGTCACGACCCACACCACCATCGGCGCGAGCAACGGAGAAAACGTTGCGCTTGATGCTGGCACGTTCGTTGTGTCAAACAACAACGTGACCAAAGGCGTGTACGGCGGATACGTTCGCCTGTCAGAGGAAGACATGGACTGGACTGAGCCAGAAGTGCTCGGCCTCATGGTTGATGACATGGCGCGCATCTACGCCAACGAAACCGACAACGTGGCAGCCGACGACCTGTACTCCGGTGCATCGGTCACGCAAGTGTTCAACGTCGCAAGCATCACCGACCCGGCTTACTGGGCTGGCTGGATGTACGACGCTGCATCGACCATCCTTTCGGGCTCAAACGGCAATCTGCCGACCCACTTGTTCGTGGCTCCAGGCCAGTGGGCAGCACTCGGCAAACTGTCCGACTCGGCTGATCGCCCACTGTTTCCACAAGTCGGCCCAATGAACGCCTTCGGCAGCCTCCAGCCCGGTGGCGCAGCTGGCAGCGCGTTCGGCCTCACGGTCGTTGTTGATCGCAACCTCCCAGTCGGCGCGCTTATCGTCGGAGAGCCCTCGGGCTTTGAGATCTTCGAGCAGCAGAAGGGCGCAATCCAAGTGGAAGCCGCTGACGGCTCGCTGTCGCGTTACATCAAGTTCCGTGGCTACTTCGCCACCTTGATGATTGACGCAACCAAGTTCGTCAAAGCCGTCTAAGTTCACTCCCTCCAGGTGACATTGAACGGTGGCAACTTACTCGCTCACCCATAAGCAGGTGGTCAGTAACGTTGCCATCGTTCAACTGCTTGAGCCTCACAACTTTGAGGTCGGCCAGTCGATAACGCTGTCGGGCATCGGCGCGCCATGGAATGGCACGCACAAAATTCTTGCCCTGCCGGAGTACTACTTCGTTGGCGTATCGCAGCAAGGCGATTACCAATACGACACTGACACCATCATTCCAAATCAGGTGCAGTTCGCACTGACCACGGATGACGTTGATCGAGCAGCTGCCACCGGCACATGCACCTACTCGGTGACCTGCTCATGGATTGTCCTCGGCGATCTTGAGGATTACCTCGGATTCACGTTCACGAGCCCAAGCGCTGACCTTGACGTAGCGAACATGGCCCTGAGCGCAGCCAACCAATTTGCGTACCGTAAGCGTGAAGAATCTGGCTATTTTGACTCGCCCAGCACCGTGCCGGATGGCGCTGTCAAGCTCGGCACCGTCCAATACGCGGCGATTTTGTACCGTGAGCGTGGCAGCACCGAAGCTTTCGCATCGTTTGACCCACTTGCTACAGGTGGCCCGGTGACCGGCAACTACGGTCAGATTTTGCGCCTGCTCGGAGTCAATAAGCCACAGGTGGCCTGACATGTCCAACATGTTCAAGGATGGCTACGACCAGCTGGTAGCCAAGCTCCAAACCATTACCGGGCTAAAGGTGTTTGACGATCCACGCAACCTGAACCCACCATGCGCGCTAGTCGAGGCACCGACCATCATGATGGCAACCAACGTGGTTGCGGACATGGAATTCCGTGTTGTCGTGATTGCCCTGGGTACCGGCGATAACAGGACGCTTGACAGCCTGCTTGATCACATTGACCTAGTACGCGCAGCACAGATTGGGCTTACCGATGCACGACCCACCACAGTGTCGTACGGTGGCGCTGACTACCCTGCCTACGAGCTCACGATTAACACCAAAGTAAGCCCATAGCGCTACTAGACTGCCCATCGGGTAAGCAGCGACCCTCGACGTAGAGGAGATTCGCTACATGGCTAACGCAACCACCTACCTTGCTTCCCCAACATTTGGCATCGGTGTGAACCTTGCCGGCATCAAAGACCTGACCGACCAGTGCAAGTCGGTAGTGATCACCAAGTCGCGTGAAGCGCTTGATTCAACGTCGTTCGGCAACACAGGCCGCCAGTTTGTCGGTGGACTCACCAACGTGACCGTCACGGCAACGCTGTTGATGGAATACTCGGCAACGCCCGGCACCTACGTTGATCTGACCAGCCTGGTCGGCACCAACGTGTACGTCGCAGTAAAGCCAACCTCGGGTGCCATCTCGGCAACCAATCCCGAGTTCCAAATCACTGGCGGCTATCTTGAGTCGCTTGACTTGATCAACGGCTCGGTCGGTGAACTGTCCGAAGTGGAAATCACCATTACTGGCGGCGTGCTGGTTGAGGATGTGACGGCGTGAAACTGACCATCAAGGTGTCGTTTAAGACACCAGCAGCGGAATTGGTTACAGAGCAAGTCACAACGACAATTGCAACGGCTGCTGCGTGGGAACGCAAGTTCAAGCGCCGCGCCAGCGATCTGCAGGCCGGTATTGGTATCGATGACATCATGTACATGGCGTGGCATCAGCTGAACGTCAATAAGCGTGAAGGTCGTGACTACGACACGTGGTTGCAGTCCGTTGAGGACTTTGAGGTGGTAGAGACCGCCCACGCAAACCCTACGGAAGCCACAGCGTCCGCCGCCAGTTAGCGGAGCTGCTGTTGGCTACCGGGTGGTGGCCTCCGGACGTTGAGTTTGATTCTGAGGATTTGGCTACCGTGTTACTGCTGGCGAGAAAGCAACAACAACGTGACCGTTAGTGCAGATATTCAAGTCGTGGGCATCAAGGATGCTTTGCGCGAACTCAACAACATTGACAAAAGTGCTCGCCGCGATTTGACCAAGCGCTACCGCGAAGTAGTGCAACCAGTTATTGATGAGATATCACAAAAGTTCCCTAAAGGGCCGCCATTGTCAGGATTTAAGCGTGGTTGGGATCCGTCGCAAGGTCGAGGCCCAAACCAGCGATTGGCTCGCCGCGATGCTTTCGCAAGCGTTATGGCTGAGGAAAAACGACGCTCGGGCGCTAATGCAATCCTGCCGTGGGATTACACCAGCAAAGCCGTGAAGGCTGGTGTATCAGGTAAGCGACCACGCAAAGGTGCTGGCAGGCACACTGCGTTTATGTCGAACCTTGCCACGTTCTACATTCGTTGGACTGGCCCGGGCGCTCGACTGTTTGACATCTCAGGTCGTGGCTCATTCGGCTCAGGTTCTGGCAAAGTAATGATCAATGCACTTGATGCGCGATTCGGCAAGGCTTCGCGTTTGATGTGGCCTTCATATGAGCGAAAGCGTGCGGATGTCGAGGATGCGATTCGGGCTATCGTTAATGATTTAATGGAACAAGTGAACCGCGACGTGAGGATCTGACATGGCTGTTTCAATACCCATAGTCTCAGAGTTTGACGGCACTGGTATTAAAAAAGCGGTAGCGGAATTTAAGCAATTAGAAGGCGCTGGCGCTAAAGCCCAGTTTGCTCTCAAGAAGGCTGCCGTACCGGCAGCTGCTGCGATTGGTGGCCTGGCTGTCGTTATTGGTGATGCAACCAAGGCAGCCATTGAGGATGCCAAAGCACAGGCATTGCTGGCTCAGGCAATTACCAATAACACGCTCGCTGGGGAAGCCAACGTCAAGGTCGCTGAGGCGTTTATTGAAAAGACGATGATGCAGGCTGCGGTGGCTGACGATGAGCTGCGCCCGGCGCTGGCATCGCTAGTTCAGGTGACTGGGGAGATGACCTCAGCCCAAGACGGCCTTACGTTGGCGCTCGATATCGCAGCCGCTACAGGCGTTGATTTAGGGACAGCCACAGATGCCATTGCCAAGGCTTACGGAGGCAATACAAAGGCCTTAGGCACGTTGCTGCCGTCAGTACGCAGCCTCATCAAAGAAGGGGCATCATTGGACGAAGTGTTTATGGCTGTGGCTGGCACGGTCGGCGGATCGGCAGCCGTAGCAGCCAACAGCGCTGAAGGTCAAATGAAGCGCCTATCGCTGACCATTGGCGAAACCAAGGAATCCATCGGCGCAGCGTTCCTGCCCATCCTTGAGCGCCTACTGCCGGTACTGCAGAAGTTTGCTGTGTATGTACAGAACAACACTGACAAAGTGCTGGCGGTTATGGCGGTCATTGGCTCGCTGGCAGGCGCAATCCTTGCCTTAAACGCGGTGATGAAGGTCATCACGGTCACGCAGCTGGCGTTAAACCTTGCGATGGCTGCCAATCCGATTGGTTTGGTTGTGACAGCTGTAGCGCTATTGGTTGCAGGCTTTGGCGTGCTGGTCGTTAAGACCGGCAGCGTCACCAATGCGTTTAAGACGATGGGCAACTTTATCATCGGCGTATTTGAAAGCATTGCCAACAGTTACGTCAGCATGATCAACCTAGTTATCCGTGGACTTAATTTGTTGCCCGGTGTCAATATTGGGGAACTGAGTGATATTAATTTGCCGCGCTTCAGCATGGGTGGCGGAGGCGGTAGCACTGCCAGTGGCAACGCTCCGGTGACGGCTGGCCCTGATCGAGTGGAGCGCATGATTCAGATACCGAACCTGCCGGTGCCCACGCCATTGTCGTTGCCAGCGCCTACAGGCGGTGGCGGCGGTGGTGGAGGTGGCGGTGGTGGTGCAGGTGGCGCGTTGGGTATGGGTGGCGGCGGTATGGCTGTCGCTGTAGAGAGCACACAAGGCCTATTCGGCCTCAACGCAGGCATCACTAACGAAAGCCTTGCTGGATTCCTAGGCAACGCAGCCAACCGACCAATAAATATCACGGTCAATGCAGCTGTAGCTGAGGCAACGCTCGGTGACAAGATTGTGGAGGCTTTGACCGATTACAACCGACGCTCCGGGCCACTTGACCTACAGATTGCGATCTAATGGCTACGTCAGTTGTTCAATCAGGTGACTACCTGCTCGAGCTGGACACTGGCTTTGACTTTGAGTCGTTTCGGCTTGACGATGCAACTAAAGGCGTGTTGGGCAATACTGAGTACACATTGGGCCCAAGTACCACATTTGCGGATATCACCGAGTTTGCAACGGTGATTAGTTACAACCGTGGCAGGCGCAAATCGGATTACCAGTTCGGTGCAGGAACGATGCAATTCGTTATGCGTGACGAAACAGGCATCCTCGGGCCCTACGACACCAGCAGCCCTTATTACGATCCAGCCAACAGCCAACCGGGCTTAGCGCCACTACGCAAAGTGCGTTTATCGCGTGACGGCGAGTATCTGTTCGTTGGGCATGTGCTTAGCTATTCGTATGAGTTCGCCCAGGCTGGGCCGAATACTGTGGCGGTCGAGTGCGCCGATGACTTCTACTTGCTGGCACAAACCCAGTTAGATGCGTTCAACCCGAGTGCGGAAACCTCGGGCGAACGCATTGCCACCGTACTGGCATTGTCCGAAGTGGACTATCAGGGCACTACCTCACTGGACAATGGCACCGTTGATTTGGGCCATGACAGCTCATACAACGTTGCAGCCGGTACGAACACGCTTGCTTATTTGCAGCAGATTAATCAGGCTGAGCAGGGCAGGCTGTTTATGAGCCGGGCAGGCGTTTTGACGTTTGAGCCACGTATTGGAGCGACGCTAAGTGCGCCAATTATTAGTTTCAAGGATGATGGCACTGGTGCCAAATATCAAAACCTTGAAGTTGAGTTTGATGCGGACAATGTAATTAATCGCGCTTATGTTCAGGCCCTTGACGGTAAGACTGCGACCGATAGCGACCCGGCAAGCATTGCTACGTTTTTTACGCAAAGCAAATCAATCACCAACAGCCTGCTGCACATTCAAGGTCAGATTGATGACCTGGCTGCCTATCTGCTCGAGCCCGACCCTGAGCCCCGGTACACCAGCGTCACCACATGGTTTGGATCACTAACCAGCACGCAACGCGACGATATTGCCACTATCGACATTGGTGACACGATCAGCATTGAAAAGACCATTCCAGGCTTAGGTACACAGCTTGCTACGGAACTAGCGATTGAAGGCATCAATGGCGTGATTGACGTAAATCGAGGCCATACAGTCACGTTGTACACCAGCCCGACCACCATTGTGTATGAGCTGATTTTGGATGATGCGGTGTACGGACTACTTGACGGCACGAACGTATTAGGATGAGGTAACCATGGGCGCTAACGCACAGACAGCTGTACCAACATTTACGACCGGGCAGGTATTAACTGCCGATCAGATGAATCAGTCGGCGCGTACTGGCGTGCCAGTGTTTGCGGATACGACTGCTCGAGATGCCGCGTTTGGTGGCAGCGGTGAAAAGACTTTGGCAGAAGGGCAGTTGTGTTATTTGGAAAGTACCAATGTTGTGCAGTATTACGATGGCGCAGTTTGGGCAACGGTCGGCCCACAAACATTGACAAGCGGTCTTAATTACATAACAGGCGCAACATTCACAGGTGTTAGCAGCGTTAGTTTGCCAAACAGCACTTTCAGCAGCACTTACCGCAATTACCGCGTCATTTATCAACTAACTGCCGCCAGCACGACAACTGCAGTCACCATGCGAGTTCGCGCTTCTGGTACAGACAAAACCGATGGTAGTTATTTCCAAGGGTCTCCCGGTAGTACGACTGCTGCAGCTGATAGCAACCAAGGAGACAATGCCGCTACGGCATGGTCAATGGGTGGCGTTGCTTCTACCTATCCTGTGTACGCATTAACTTTGGACGTAATCGGCCCTCAAGTCACAACTTTAGACAAGTATGTACTGGGCAACCTATTTTTCTTCGACGGAAGCGTTATTGTTGGACGTTCAATCAATACAAGACGGTATGAAACACCAGCCGTAGCAATCGACAGTCTGTCCCTAATCAAAGCGTCAGGGACATTTGACGGAATTTATCGTGTGTACGGTTATTCAGATTCGTGAGGTAAACCATGTCTAAACCGTTAATCCAAATTGGTGATGAAGTACGCGAAATGACTGATGTTGAATATGCGCAGTGGGAAGCAGATGCTGCGACACATGCCGCTAAAGTTGTTGCAGCGGAGGCCGAAGCAAAAGCTCGTAGCTCGGCATTGGCTAAATTGGCTGACCTTGGATTGACCAAGGCCGAAATTTCAGCATTGGTGGGCTAATGAAGTGGGCACCAATACTCGAAGATTGGTTGAAAGCTTTCGTCGCTGGAAGCGCCGCCGTATTTATGACCGGAAACTACGATCTAGAAAACGCGCTAAAGACCGGGCTCGCAGCAGTGCTGCCAATGATCTACGCCTGGGCAAACACTAAAGACACGCGGTACGGTCGCAAGTGAAATACCCGGTCAAGCCAGTAGTCCTACCGGCTGACCTACGTGGCGTACAGCCAGGCAAACTACCTGCATACCTGCTCAAGCCGATTCGGCCCTATGGGCAACTGCACCCATTGGCAGCGCAAGCGTGGGAGGCAATGCGCAAAGCGGCGCACGCTGACGGCATCAGGCCGTTCAAGCCAACCAGCACAGCCGACACGTATCGCAGCCTCGAGCTGCAAGAGCGTGGCTTTCTTGCTCGCTACACGACAGCACCGATTGCAACGACATCGGTACGCACGTACAAAGGCGTGAAGTACTACCTAAAGCCTGGTATGGCACCGATGGCAACGCCTGGCTCATCCACGCACAACCTTGGCCTTGCGGTCGATGTATCAGAAGCCAGCGGTGATCGGCTGAAGTGGATGCTGGCTAATTGCGATTGGTACGGATTTTGTTGGGAATTGCAAAGCGAGGCATGGCACATTCGGTATTACGTAGGGGACAAAGTACCCTTGAAAGTGCAGCAGTTTGTGAGCCTGCATGCCAACCGAAATTTACGTAGCGCTGATTAGCGGTATTGCCATCATCTGCGCAGCCGTCCTACCGGCTGTATTGATTGAGCGTGCACGCAAAGAAAACGCTGACGATCACCAGTACGTGCGTCGAATCTTGGCTAGGGTAGAACGCAAGATTGACAATCACTTGGAGGATCACGACAATGGCGTTACGCGACGAAATAAGAATCAAACAAAATAGGTTGGCTGACCTAACTGTTTGGCTCGATGCTCAGCCCAACGGCGAGGAATGGTACGACATCATTTACGACCAGCAGTACAGCTGTCAGGCCGTAGCTGGGCTACTCACCAAGCATGGCTTTAAGGCTGACGCAAATCTGATTGCACGCTTCAGGAACAAGCATGTCGCTAAGTAACGAAATTGCCCAGGAGCAGACGCTCGAGCAGCTGCGTGAGGCACTCAAGCGCTCACAGCAGCAGTACGCCAAACTCAAGGTCAAAAACGATGAGCTAGTGCAGGCCGTTTATCAGGCCGCTAAAGATGCCAGCCTGGGCACGCCACCGGTCAAGGTCAGCCCACCTAAAAAAGACACACGCAAAGGCAAGCCCGAGGTTGCGGTCATTCATTGCACCGATTGGCAGCTTGGCAAAAAGAGCGTGTCTTACGGCTCAGAGACGTGCGCTCAGCGCATTGATCGCTTTATTGACAAAGTGCTGCACATCACGGAAATTCAGCGCAAGCACCACCCGGTACGCGAGGCCGTGCTCATGCTGGGCGGTGACATGGTTGAGGGCATGGGCATATTCCCAGGGCAGTCTTACGAAGTAGATAGTTACCTCTATGAGCAACTATTTGAGGTGTCAAGGCTGATTAGCAAAACTGTTAGCACTTTGGCTAACAGCTTCGAGTCGGTGCGTGTGGTGTGCGAATACGGCAACCACGGTCGCATCGGGCGGTATGGCGAAATGCCCAAAGGTGACAACATCGACCGAATCAGCTATGAAATCGCACGCAGCAAGGTTGGGCATTTAGTCAAGGATTGGCAGAGCTCTGACGCTTGGTATCAGATCGTCAAGATTGGCAACTACACAGCCCTGCTGGTGCACGGTGACGAAATCAAGAGCTTTGGTGGCAACACGCCAGCCTTTGGCATCCTGCGCAAGGTCAATGCATGGGCCGGTGGCGTGATCGAGCACTTTGACGATTGCTACATGGGCCACTGGCACACCCCCATGAGCTTGACCATGAGCAATGGCGGACGCATATTCGTGACCGGGTCGCCAGAATCGCACAACGAATACGCACGCGAGTTCGTAGCAGCTACCGGCATACCAAGCCAGCGTTTGCACTTCGTTGATCCAGACAAGGGCCGCGTGGCGGCGGAGTACGTGGTATGGCTCGACTAGACCGGCAGCTAGTCCGGGTGACGTGGCATGATGCGCACAGCCTGGACAATAACGAATGGCACCAGCTGTCAGACATTGATGACTCGCCGTGTGTGTGCGTATCCATAGGCACGCTCATTAGGCACAAGCGTCATTGCGTGCTCATCCAGACAAGCACGACCGACCAGGGCGCTGACAACGTGCTACTCATACCGTGGGGAATGGTGCAAAAAGTAGAAAGATTGCAAATCCCCCACAAGCGACGCAAAAGGCGCTAAGGTCAAAACAGGCTTCTGGAGGGGCCTACACATGACACACAACCTGATTACCTACGAAGTCCTTACCGGGCTTTGTCCAGATACAGCGCAACAATTCCACTTGGTAGTGTTCAGGAACGCTGAAGGCGAGGTCGTAAAGGCCCAGCTGCGTTACCGATTCAACGCTGACGAGGATTGGAGCGAACCATCAAAGCTGACCCATCAGCCACGCATCGACCCGGAACATCCGAGCGTCGCATGAACCTCATCGGTGTAATTGCCCTGGCATTGTCCGGGCTATTTGGTGTGACCCTGCTGGCAACCACAGATCCTGCGACAGACACCATGGGTCTGGTGTCCGAGTCCACCGTGTACACGGCTCCCCTTACGGACACGGTGGGCTTGGACAGCCCAGCAGACGCGTCAGGAAGCGATATGAGCGTGGTTACGACCATGCCCCCATACACAGGCCCAGGCTGCCAAGAATGGGCTGATACAGCCCTACGTGCAGGTTTCGTGCTTGATGACCTATGGGTAGCGCTACAGGTCGCAGAGCTCGAGTCCGGCTGCTTACCTAATGCCATTGGGGACAATGGGCAAAGCTTCGGCCTAATGCAGATTCATACGCCATCGTGGTGCCAACCCAACAAATACTGGCCCGAGGGCTATTTGCAGGCAAAAGGCATGATCGATGATTGCGCTGAGCTGTTTGACCCATTGACAAACATGTGGGTGGCTTGGCATATCGCAACGAACTACGGCTGGCAAAACTGGAGCACCTATGGCGCTGTCATTGGGTGATCACTTAGTCGCAGTTATTATCACTACTTACCTTGTGGGATGCGTTTGGTATCTTGCACGAACAATGGAGGACAAATGAGCAGCAACATTGACCCGGGCGATGCCGCGTATCGAGCATGGCAACTCACCAAAGGCGATCGCATGGCCCAATACGGTCATCCGTTCAGCGACTACACGCGCGTACGCAGGCTCTTTGGCAGTCTCACAAACTTCAAGCACAACCTGACCGTGCAAGAAGCCATCATGTTTATGGTGTGCGTCAAACTGGCCCGGCTCATGAAGTCGCTTGACGAGGAAAAGATGCACGAGGATTCGCTAGTTGATGCCATCGGCTACCTGAACTGTCTGCACATGGCTGATGCACGTGATCAGCTGCTCGATGCCCCATTGCACGTGGTAGGAGACATGGGTATTTACCGTGACCAGTCCCCAGAAGCGTAAAGGTCATGCAGCCGAATTGGCTGTCGTGAAGTGGTTGCGTGAGCGTGGCATCAATGCCGACCGTATCCAAGCAGGTACACACAAAGACCGTGGGGACGTTGCCGGCTGGCCTGGCATCGTCATTGAGGTCAAAGACCGCAAAGCGCACTCATGGCATGGCTACTTTGAGCAGCTGCGCGCACAAATCACCAATGCCAATGCGTGGACAGGTGTCATCGTTGCCAAGCGGCCCGGTATTACGGACGTGGGCGAGTGGATGGCAGTCATGCCAGTAGCCGAATGGTACGAACTGATGTGCTTGCTCGAGGAGCAGGCATCAGGTTTCAACAAGAAGGGCAGCAAATGAGTTTTAATCTGGACAATTACGTTGATGTGCCAACACGCCTACGCATGGCGCTAGAGAAATTCCCCGACCTACGCATCCAAGAATCACAACCAACATTCCGTGAAGTGAACGACAAGCTTTACATTGAGATTCGCTGCACCGTATGGCGTGACAAAGACGATCAACTACCGACGATTGCGTTTTGCTGGGAACCTTTCCCGGGCACGACTCCGTTTACTCGCGATTCCGAACAAATGTGCGCCAGCACATCGGCCCTAGGTCGAGCATTGGGCATGATGGGCTTCGGCATTGATCACAAAATGGCTAGCAAGCAAGAAGTGTTAGCAAGGCAAAAGCCTGAAGTTGAGATTGCGCGCTACCCGGATGGCGAACCCATCCCAGACCCATTCACAGGCGAACCACAAACCAATGTCGTGCCGATGAAGGCAGGCCCAGGCAAAGCGTCCGAAAAGCAGATCGGCATGATTCGAGTGCTTGCCAAAACCCGAGGCTTCACGCCCGGTAGCCAAACCATGCGCGAGATCGGCAATGTATTGAATCGTGAGGTCGTTAAGTTTGACGAACTATCAAAGCAGGAGGCCAGCGCTGTAATCACAGCTTGGAAAAACTAATGAGCAAATTGACTCCAGAACGGAAAGCACAAATGCGTGCGTACTCAAACAAACGTTACTACGAAACTCGCAAATTAAAAGGTCGGTCACGTCGAGGCGTGGAATGTACTGAGTATTACAAAGCATGGCGTGTCAAGGCCGGAGCATGCATGGATTGTGGTTTTGTCATTACGGAGGACAATTTCTACCTAATTGACGCAGACCACAGACCGGGTGAAATTAAACGATTCAACTTGTCAAAAGCGCACAAATATGGCCTGCAATCAACGATTGAGGAATTAGCAAAATGTGATCCAGTGTGTTGCAGATGCCATCGCATACGCACTTATGAGCGTTCTAACGAATTTGGAAAAAAAGGTTGGCACAATCGACGTGCTACAAACAAACAACTGCAAATGCAGATTTAGTACGCCAATCTCATTGGTGCGTTCAGGCCGCGTGACCTGATGCAGGTGCAAATCCTCGAGGACTCATCATCCCTAGTTCGCCCATCAGAAGGGCAGGGCAGCCCATGCAAACAGATCCATTGCGTGGCGAGTGTGAACCGTGCTTCAACAACGGTCGGGTTGGTGCCCGGGGGCACTGTGCTTAACTAGCCTGACAGCATGACAATCAAATGCAGCTACACACCAGTAAACGACATCGGAACCTGCCGCGAGTGCGGTGAAACAAACCTCTCAACCAAATACGGTGATCAACTCACGGAAGCAGGGCCAGTGTGCTACCTCTGCCATGTGCGACTGATAGCAACCGAGCAACGCGAGGGCGCTAGGACAAGCGAAGCGCGTCAGCAAAACCACGATGCCTAGCAAACAACGCCGACCACGTAACACAGCCGCCTACAAAAAAAACCGGGCGGAACTACTCCGGGATAATCCCCTGTGCCATTGGTGCAAAAAACGCCCAGGCGTAGAGGCAGATCACCTCATCGAATTGGACAGAGGTGGAAGCAATGAGCCTGAAAATTTAGTGCCAAGCTGCAAGCCATGCAATGCCAGGCGTGGAGCCAACTACAAAGCAGCTAAAGGTCGAGCACGTCAAGCCGCCCGACCAGGCAACCAAATCAAAACGCACACCCGAAAACGCAAACCAACAAAAACAGCGAAGAATTTTTTGGGTGAACATCAGCAAACGAC
>VFQT010003041.1_pt1 | contig 15949 bp, 14 predicted proteins | sample 3512381 | NCBI WGS metagenome assembly VFQT01 (sample SAMN10412376, study PRJNA504923) | tailings metagenome | isolation source: Relicate 2 Philex TSF3 active mining site | place: Philippines: Tuba, Benguet | collected 2017-08-29 | reverse complement strand
GCATCAATGTGGGCCATGATGCCGAAGTTACGATAGTCCTCGATGGGGTATTGACGGGCCATTGGACTGCCTCGATCGTCTCTCTGTTCGCGCCCACCCACTCCTTCGAAGAGGGGTCGCGCGTCCGGTTACCAGCGGTAGTGCGAGAACGCGCGATTGGCCTCAGCCATCTTGTGCGTGTCTTCGCGCTTCTTAACGGCCGTGCCGCGGTTGTTCGCCGCGTCGAGGAGTTCACCCGAAAGGCGCTCCTCCATGGTGTTCTCGTTGCGGGCGCGGGCCGCGGAAATGATCCAGCGGATCGCGAGCGCCTGGCGACGCTCGCTGCGCACCTCGACCGGCACCTGATACGTCGCACCACCAACGCGGCGCGAGCGAACCTCTACGGCCGGCATCACGTTCTCAAGCGCCTGGTGGAACAGCGGAAGCGGATCCGCCTTGGCGCGAGACTGGATCCGATCGAACGCACCATAAACAATGCCTTCGGCAGTCGACTTCTTGCCCTCTTTCATGATGGAGTTCATGAACTTGGACACGATGAGATCGCCGAACTTCGGATCGGGATTGATTTCCCGCTTCTCAGCGCTATGCCGACGCGACATGGCGAAATTCCTTCTCGGTCGCTTTCAGTCTCGGTTGCTTGACCGCTATCTGCTGGGCGAACCCGCAAAAAGCGTCGGCCCCACCGCCGCACCTCCCGGACACTCCCGGAACCATGCGAGCGGGGCCGCCTGGATTACTTCGGCCTCTTGGCGCCGTACTTGGAGCGACGCTGCTTACGCGCAGCCACGCCCTGCGTGTCGAGGACGCCGCGGATGATGTGGTAACGTACGCCGGGAAGATCCTTGACGCGGCCGCCGCGGATCATGACGACCGAGTGTTCCTGAAGATTGTGACCCTCGCCCGGGATGTAGCCGATCACCTCGTAGCCGTTGGTGAGGCGAATCTTGGCCACCTTGCGGAGGGCCGAGTTCGGCTTCTTCGGCGTCGTCGTGTAGACGCGCGTGCAGACGCCACGCTTCTGGGGGCAAGCCTCCATGTGACGCGACTTCTCGCGATAAACGCGCTTCTCGCGCGGCTTCCGGATCAGCTGCTGTATCGTCGGCATTCGCCTCGTCCAACCGTTCGCCCACCCGAAAGCGGAGCGCGCCAAACCAAACGAGCCGAGCAGCCATGATTGCGGCGCTCAGCCCGAAGCACCAGAGGATCGACAACCCGCCTGCGCGAGCCGCTCGATCGTGGTCCGTCGATGTCCTCTGCTTATGAAACGATAGTGTTTAGGGGCGTACATCGGCAAAAACTGATGCCGACAGGCCTACGACCTATCGTGAGAGTGGGCGCAAACTATCCGCGTCATTCGCAGACGTCAACAGCCAGTTGCACGTCGGATCGAAAAAAATCCAAACCGGGCGCGGACAGCTCCGCCCCGGAGGTTCGATCCGGGTGCCTCGATGCACACGCGATCGAAAAAGAATGCGCCGTTGACCGATCCGCCGAATCGTTTGCTGCGCAGCGCGCCGCACAGGGCTAACGTGGTCACGGGACGCTGTCAAAGGAGCCGGAAATGCAGACGTTGCTACCGCTTGCCAACGAGATCGCGGAGAAACTGAAGTCGCGAGGCGAAACCCTTGCAATCGCCGAGTCTTCCGGCGGCGGTCTGATTTCCGCGGCTTTGTTGGCCGTACCCGGGGCGTCAGCCTATTTCCTGGGCGGGGCCGTCGTCTACACCCGGCAGGCGCGCGGCGCGCTCCTGGGGATCACGGACGCCGAAATGAAAGGCTTGCGCTCGTCGAGCGAGCCTTACGCGACACTCTTGGCGCGGACGGCCCGGCATCGACTGGGTGCGACATGGGGTCTTGCGGAGACGGGGGCCGCGGGCCCCTCCGGAAACCGCTACGGCGATGCGGCGGGACACACCTGCATCGCCGTCGCCGGACCAGTGGAGCGCGTCCTCACTCTGGAGACGGCAAGTGGCGACCGCCTCGCCAACATGCGCGCTTTCGGCACCAAAGCGCTCGAAGAGCTTCTCGCCGCCCTTGCGGCAGCGTGAGCGCGTGGCGGTAGCACCGTGCGCCCGGTGGAGACGTCGCGCACGGCGTGCTATCGGACGCCAGCCGCCAACGACGAGACGACGAGGAGCTGCCCGATGCGCTTGGAACGCCCAGAGCTGAAGAAGTGTCCGGCCAACTACGTACCGCTCACGCCGGTGAGTTTTCTCGCACGGGCCGCGAGCTTCTTCGGCGAGCGTACGGCGGTAGTGCACGGCACACGGCGGCTGACCTATCGCGATCTCTACGCGCGCTCACGGCAACTCGCCCACGCCCTGACCAAGGCGGGTGTCCGGCGCGGCGACACGGTCGCAATCGTGGCGCCGAACGTCCCTGCGATGCTCGAAGCCCACTACGGCGTGCCGATGCTCGGCGCCGTCCTCAATCCCATAAATACACGCCTCGACGCCGGCGCCATTGCCTTCTGCCTGCAGCACGGAGAGGCCAAAGTTCTCCTGGCCGACCGGGAGTTGCACGCCACGGTGGCGCCGGCCCTCGAGAAGCTCGGCGACAAGCGGCCGATCGTGATCGACATCGCGGATGCGGAAACGGAAGGCGCACCGGCCTATGGCGGGGTAGAATACGAAGATTTCATCAAAGACGCCGATCCCACGTTCGCTTATCCGGGCCCCGAGGACGAGTGGGACTCGATCTGCCTACTCTACACGTCCGGCACCACGGGCAATCCGAAAGGTGCGGTCTACAGCCATCGCGGTGCGCATCTGGGCGCACTCGCCAACGCGCTGTCGTTCAAGCTCGATCACGAGAGTCGGTACCTGTGGACGTTGCCGATGTTCCATTGCTCGGGATGGACCTACACGTGGGCGGTGACGGCCGCAGGCGGCACGCATGTCTGCCTCAGGCGCGTCGAGCCGAAGCGCATTTTCGACCTGATCGCGACGGAGAAGGTGACGCACATGTGCGGCGCGCCGATCGTGCTCAACATGCTCGTGCATGCGCCGGCCTCAGACAAGAAACCGCTGCCGACGCGGCCCAAGGTCGCGACCGGAGGCGCGGCGCCGCCTGCCATCGTGATCGAGCGCATGGAAGCGATGGGCTTCGAGGTTCTGCACCTCTACGGAACCACGGAGAGCTACGGCCCTTCCACGTACTGCGCGCACAAGAGCGATTGGGATGCGGGCGACCTGACGCAGCGCTACGCCATGATGGCGCGGCAAGGCATACCGAATGCACTCATCGAGGACATGATGGTGGCCAATCCCGATACGATGGAGCCGCTGCCACGCGACGGCGCGTCCATCGGCGAGATGATGCTGCGCGGCAATACGCTGATGAAGGGCTATCTCAAGAACGAGACGGCCACCGCCGAGGCCTTCGCGGGCGGCTACTACCGCTCGGGCGATCTCGCGGTGTGGCACGACGACGGCTACATGGAGGTGAAGGATCGCTCGAAGGACATCATCATCTCCGGCGGCGAAAACATCTCCTCGCTCGAGGTGGAAGAGGTGCTCTACCGGCATCCCGAGATCATGGAAGCAGCGGTGGTCGCGCGGCCCGACGACAAGTGGGGCGAGAGCCCGTGCGCGTTCGTCACTCTGAAGCCCGACGCGAACGCCGTGACGGCAGAGGAGATCATCGCCTACTGCCGGGCAAACATGGCCCACTACAAGATCCCGCGCACAGTGGTGTTCGGTCCGTTGCCGAAGACTTCGACCGGAAAGATCCAGAAATTCGTCCTGCGCGACAAGGCGAAGGAGATTTGAGGCGATGCGGGCGGATCAGACGCAGTCCAGCGCCACCATCGCCGTGGACGGCGAGGATCTTCCGATCCGCCCCAGTCTGGCGCATGCCTTGGAGGACGCCTGGACGCGGCTCGCGCGGGCCGGGACGTGGTGGAGCGGCGCGGAGCGGATCGCTATCGTAGCGGAAACACGGGCGGCGCCGCTGTGTCAGTTCTGCGGGGATCGCCAAGGGGCACTCTCGCCCTACGCCGTGCCAGGGAGGCACGAGGCAGCCACAGGCCTACCCGCGGCAGCGGTCGAAGCCATCCATCGCGTGCGCACAGATGCCTCTCGCATCACGGAACGCTGGGTGCGCGAGATCGCGGACGGGCCGCTCGGCGAGGAGCGATATGTCGAGATCGTCTCGGTCGTGGCGATCGCGACGGCGCTCGATACGTTCGACCGCGTTCTTGGCCGTCCGCTTAGACCGCTGCCTGCGCCGCAACCGGGAGAGCCCGGCCGTGACCGTCCACCCGGCGCGCGGCGCGATCTCGCCTGGGTGGCGACACTCGCGCCGGACCTGGTCGCTGCCGGCGATCCGAACCCCTATCCGCTTCACGGCGACAAGAACATCCACCGGGCCGTGAGCCTCGTCCCGCAGGAGGTGTTCAACTTCTTCGATCTCGACGTGGAGCTTTATCTCAAGGACCATGAGATCCGCGATTTTGCGACGGAGTACCGGGCCATCACGCATCCGCAGATCGAGTTGATCGCGGGGCGCGCCTCGGCCCTCAACCGATGTTTCTATTGAACCACCAGTCATGCATCACTGCTCCGTGAGAGCGGCCGAGAGACTGGAAGCGGATACGATCTCACCGGCATCACCGAGGGCGGTGCAGCGACCGCAAGCGTGCCTGCGGGACTGGAATTGACCAGGCTGGTGGAAGCCGCGCTCGCCGAGGACGAGACGGCTTTAAGCCGAGCGCGGCGCGCCGCCCGGCATGCGGTGGGCGGTGCCGGGCTGGTAGACGCGGCGGCGGCGATCGCGTCATTCAATGCCGTCGTGAAGATCGCGGACGGCACGGGCATTCCCATCGAAGACTGGAAGGCGGAACGCACCAGTGACCTGAGGGCGGCGCTCGGCATCGACGACTACAGGGCGTGATCAGTCGATGATGCGTGGTGCCACCTATTCGCATGGCTGGCCTGATACAAGGCGATGCGCGGCTTGACCCTGGTCATGAGATCGCGAACGCTAGCGAGATAGCGTTGTTCTCGATTCCCCCGGCTTTCAAATGCTTCGACGGCAGGGCACCGGGGCACGCAAGGAGAGAACCATGCTCAAGATCGCCGCCCTCGTCTGGATGATGCTGGGGACCACGTTGGCTGGCGTTGCCGTGACGGTCATCGTGGTGACACCGTCGCTGTTCGACCAGGGAATGAAGCTCATTCCCATCGCGGCAGGAGCTGGGTTCCTGCTTGCCATGCCGCTCTCCTATCTGGTCGCCAAGAAGATCGCAGCCGGCACGATGCCAGCTCGTTGAGGTCGGGTTCTGCATGTCCGGCTCGGCACGGCCGACAACGGCAAAATGAACTCGCGATGGCCAACGGGGGGGCAGCGTCGGCCCCTAAGCTGACGCTCGCGGCTGCTCATCGCGCAACGGCCCGGCACCGGAAGGTGTCGGGCCGTTTTGGGGACGATCAGCCGGCACTCCGGCGTCCGCGACGAGATCAGCCGATGCGGCTGACCTCCGTCTCCTTTGACGTGATGAACTCGAGGAGGGCTGGCTGCCCCTTCTTCGTCGCCTCGATACCCCGCTTGATCGCCGGAACGATGTCGGCCGTGCGTTCGATGCGCTCGCCGTAGCCGCCGAAGGCCCGCGCCATGGCCGCGTAATCGCCGGAGATGTCGGTCGAGCGATACTTCTCTGTCGAGACGGGCATCACCTTCAATTCGATCGCCATGGAGAAGTTGTTGAGCAGGATCGAGAGGACCGGAATGCGTTCACGCACCGCCGTCTCGAAGTCCATGCCCGTGAATCCGATGGCCGCATCGCCCCAGACGTTAATGCAGAGCTTGTCGGGCTTGGCAAGCTTGGCGCCCATGGCGAAGCCGAGGCCGGCGCCGAGCTGTGTGGTCTTGCCCCAGCCGATGTAGGAGAGCGGCGTCGTCGACTTCCAGAACGGCGAGAGCTGGTCGCGCGGGCTGCCGGCGTCGTGCGTGATGATGGTGTTGTCCATATCGACGGTCCGCTGCAAATCCCACAGCACGCGATAGGGGTTGAGCGGCTCCGCATCGGAGGTCAGCTTCGGCAGCCACTTGGCGAGCCAGGGCTCGTTGACGGACTTGATCTCGGCAGCCACGTGGGCCGGGTCGCGCGGTGAATGACCGTGGATCTTGCGCACTTCCTCGAGCAGCGCCTGCAAGACGATCCTGGCGTCCCCGACGACGCCCAACGCAACGGGCACGTCCTTGTTGATATCGGAGGGGTCGAGCGTCGCCTGGATGATGCGCGCGCCGGCCGGCATCTTCACGCCGAAGTTCGTCTCGGTGAGCGAACAGCCGATACCCAGGATCAGGTCCGACTTGTCCAGGAAAGTGCGCACGGCCTGGGGAATAGCGAGGCCGCCCGAGCCCAAAGAGAGCGGATGCGTCTCGGGAAAGGCGCTCTTGCCTTCGAGACTGGTCGTCACGGGGATCGCGAGCAACTCGGCCAGTTCCTTGAGCTCCGCCCAGGCCTCGGCCCAATGGATGCCTTGCCCCACGTAGAGCACCGGACGCTTTGCCGCGACCAGCATCTGGGCTGCCTCGCGCACGGCGGCCATGTCGGTTCCGGTGCGGATCGGCTGCGGGCAGACGTAGCCGGAGACGTCGCATTCCTCCGCGTAGACATCGGTCGGAATCTCGACGAGTACGGGGCCGCCGCGGCCCGACTTCAAACGCTGGAACGCACGCCGCATGATATGCGGGATTTCCTTGGCCGAGGTGATCGGCTCGGCCGATTTGGTGATCGAGCGCATGGAAACGGACGCATTGTAGTTGCGATCGACCCAGGCGAGGCGGCGTGCATACCCCTGCGCCAGTACCAGTAGCGGGATGCTTTCACTCCACGCCTGCGCCACGCCGCCATAGGCGTTCTCGGTGCCGGGACCGTGTTGCATGGCGAAGGCGCCGATCTTCTTGCCCGAGGTCACCCGACTGATGGCGTCGGCCATATGTAGGCCGATGCGCTCCTGTCGCACGATGATAGGCCGGATATCGACCATCGCAGCGTGCTCGAGGATATGATTGACCGGATATCCGATCAGCCACTCGACGCCTTCCTTTTTCAGAATGGCCGAAATCGCGTCCGCGGTTTTCATCTGTGCGCTCCTCCAGGGTGTTTGGCGGCATGCAAGCACGGCCCGTAAGACCCGCCAAGCCCTCATGCGCGCCCCATGCACGCCATGAAGGCATGCGAACGTCACACGCGGAAGGAATTCGTTCGTTTGCGTCCCGACCCCAGAGAGCGCCTAGCCAACGAATGGACGCTAGAGTAGTTTGCCGCGCCTGCGATCGGGAGAATCACTATGCTCCGCACCTTGCGTTCGACCACGACCATGTTCGCCCTGTTGGCGGCAGGTGGCTATCCCGCTGTCGCGCAAAACGTTGCGCCTCTCGGGGCAAGCGAAACGGCCCCACGCATCCAGGCCGAGGTCGCCACATCCGCAGCGCCTGCCGCTCCGGGTGCTCCCGAAGTTCCTGTCATTAAGAACGCCGAACCGGTCACGGCTATTCCGACCTCTCCGGCCGTGCCGTCCGAGACCGCCAGCGCGTCCGACACGAAGCCGGCCGTCGCCGCGCCGGCCATGCCGCCAGCACCCGTCGCCATCGCGGATCCCCGGCTTTCGCTCGATGTAGCAGCGGCTCTCGCGCGTATGACCTCGGTCGAAAAGGCCGACGCCGATGCCCTCGTCGCCTTCTATGGCGAACGTCAGGGTGCTGCGCTGTGGGTGGATGGCAAGGGACGGACGCCGGCAGCGACGTCGGCGATCGCGTTCATGGAGAAAGCCGCCCTGTGGGGGCTCGATCCCAAAGACTACACGCTGCCGGCCGCGCCTGTCGGCGACGGCGTGGCGCTGGATCAACTCGCTGCTGACGAGGTCGCGATATCACTGGCGATGCTCAAGTACGCCCGCAACGCCAAGGGCGGGCGCACCGAGCCGTTGGCCATCACCAAGTTCCTGGATCGCAAGCCGCAGACCATCGACGCCAAGGCGCTGCTCGCGAGCCTTGCGACCGCGAACGATCCAGTCGAGGTGTTGAAAGGCCAGCATCCGCAGCACGCCGGCTTTCGGGCGCTGAGGGAGAAGCTCGCGCAGATGCTGGGTGGCGAAAGCGAGACGGCCCAGGTCACGATTCCCAACGGACCGATTCTGCGCCCCGGCGACAAGCATGCTCAGATCGCCCTCGTGACGCGACCGTTTACGCCAACGGCCTCGTAGCCGCGGTCCGCCAATTGCAGACGGACAAAGGGCTCGACGCCGACGGCATCATCGGGCCCGGCACACGCAGCGCGATGAATGGCGGGCCGAAGCCAAATATGCGCAAACTGCTCGCCAATCTCGAGCAGTGGCGCTGGATGCCCGAGAGCCTCGGCAGCATGTACGTCTGGGTCAACGTCCCGGAGTTCACGCTGCGCGTCGTCAACAACGGTGAGGTGATCCACACCGAGCGTGTGATCGTCGGCAAGCCCAACACGCAAACCCCCGTGTTCTCCGATCAGATGGAGACCGTCGTCTTCCATCCGAACTGGGGCGTGCCGGATTCGATCAAGGTCAACGAGATCCTGCCCAGCCTGCAGCGTACCGGCGGTCTGTTATCCAAGCATGGGCTGCGCATCCAGGCGGGCGGCCGCGACATAGATCCGCGCTCGATCGATTGGACCAAGACCGATATCCGCCGATATCGCGTGTACCAGCCGCCCGGCTCGAGCAACGTGCTGGGGGTGGTGAAGTTCATGTTCCCCAACCACCATGCCGTCTATATGCACGACACACCGAGCAAGGGCCTGTTCCAGTCGACCGTCCGGACATACAGCCACGGCTGCATGCGCGTGCGCGATCCGCTTCGGCTGGCCGAGATCATACTCGCCGCCGACAAGGGTATGGCGCCCGACCAGGTGCAGGCACTGGCAAAGCCCGGCGCGACGCCCGACAACCAGATCGAGTTGACCCAGAAGCTTCCAGTCCACATCACCTACTTCACGGCGGGCGTCGGTCCGGACGGTCAACTGCAGAGTTTCAACGACATCTACGGGCATGACGAGCGCATCGCTTTGGCACTCGAAGGCAAGATGCACCTCATCCAACCAGTCCCTGAGCCGAAGGGACCGGAGCGCGCGGAACCGATCGCGTCGTTGTCGGAGAATTCCGGCTTCTTCTCCATCTTCGGCGGCGGAGGCGGAGGTGGCGGAGGTGGCGGAGGTGGCGGCGGCCGTCCAGCCTGGGCGCCCAGCGCCTTCGGTGGCAATTGAAGTGCATCTGTGTCTCGACTCGTGACAGGCGTTAACCGCCTGTTCACCGCGTTCGCGTAATGGTGCTTCTGCCCAGATAAAGCCGCATGTCGGCCCCGATGCTCCCGCAATCGATCCTTACGCTTTTTTAAGGATCCGCGGTTAACCATGTCTTCTCGGTAACTGCAGATCCCTGCCATCGACGCCGCGCGCCCATGGAGACGCGAGGCCGGGGACTTGATCGATGGCCGATCGGCTAGCGTTCGGACGGGGGTTCACACCGTGTTCTGGGGAAAGCGCGCTCTCTTGGGCGGCTTGGCGCTGAGCGCCCTGCTGTCAATTGCCAGTTCCTCGCAGGAAGCCGGCGCCCAGATCGGCGAGCGCAGCATCACGCTCTACAATATCCACAGCAAGGAGACGAAGACGTTCGTCTTCAAGCGCGGCGGCAAGTATGTCGAGGAGGGTCTGAAGCAGGCGAACTGGATGCTGCGGGACTGGCGTCGCAACGAGACGACGCAAATGGACCCGGCACTCGTCGACCTGCTGTGGGAGATCCATCGCGAACTTGGTTCCAAGGCGCCCATCCACATCATTTCCGGCTATCGCTCGCGCGCCACGAACGAAATGTTGCGCAAGACCGTGGGCGGACAGGCGAGCCAAAGCCGCCATATTCTCGGCAAGGCGGCCGACGTCCATTTTCCAGACGTCCCGCTCAAGAACCTGCGCTATTCCGCGCTGATCCACGAGCGCGGCGGCGTCGGCTACTATCCGACCTCGTCCATTCCCTTCGTTCACCTCGACACGGATCGGGTGCGAAGCTGGCCCCGTCTTCCCCGGCACGAACTGGCACTGCTTTTCCCGTCCGGCACGACGAAGCACATGCCTGCCGACGGCGGTCACATCACGAAGGCCGACGTCAAGATCGCGCAGGCAAAACATCACGGTCTGGCCACGCAGATCGCCGCGTTTCATCAGGAACGACACGGCAGCCAGAAGGCGTCCGTGGCCGTGGCAAGCCTGGACATGCCCGACAAGCCAGCGGCAGCCCCATCCGGCCGGGGCACAGGGCGGCAGCAGGTGGCATCGCTCGCTCCGGATTCGGGTGTCGAGAGTGGCTCGCAGAGGATCGCGACCGGCCCCATCGCGCGCGTCCAGCTTTCACCCTCGGGTGACGAGCGCGCCAAGCTTGCCCAACTCGCTACCCTGGCAAGCGCGGCGCCTCAGCTTGTCGTAGGGCCGCGGCCGGCTCGCCGTCCCGAGAAGCGGCAAGCGATGCCGAGCCTGACGCAGAGTGCGGTTCCGATCCCTGGGGTCGTACAGGCGGGCTATACGCCAGGACCGCGCGTAGCTTCGCTGGCGCCGACCGAATTGCCGCGTGATCGCGACACCAGCGTGGATGTGCCGGCAATCCCGGCTGTCTGGTCGACGGCCCCCGCCTATGACGAGGAGCACCCGGACGAGCTGTCTTATCGTCCTTTCCCGATCGCGCCCTACATGACGGCATCGTCGACAGAGGCCATCCTGAGCGAACTGGTTCGCCACGACGTGGCGCGTACCATCGAGCTCATAGACCAACCCGGGACGGCTCCACCGCTCCGCTTCCAGCCGGCTGCCACAGGCCAGAAGCCCATCTCAGTGCATCGCTTCTCAGGGGGCGCCATTCGTCTGGACCGAATGGAACAAGCGCGCCGACCATCGGATGCAGGTTATTCCGGCTGGCAGATCAAGACGAGCAGCAATTGAACGAGAGCCGCGTGTCGTAGGGCTTGGCAGTACGCCGCTTTGCGTCGTCCATGACGTAGAGCCCGGCGGGCGGGTGCCAGCCGGGCTCTCGGATTCTCGACGGAATCGTATCGCCGGAGGTTACTCGGCGGCGTCCATCATCCCGATGTCGCCGTCGTTGCCGAGAAACGGCTCCCCCATTCCCAGTGCGTGCATGTAGGTGGCCAGAATGGCCTCCTCTTCCGTACGTTCGGTCTGGCTCTTCTTACGGAGACTGATGATCTTGCGCAGGATCTTGGGATCGAAGCCGACTGCTTTCGCCTCCGCGTATTTGTCGCGAATGTCAGCCGCAGTGGCCTTCTTTTCCTCCTCCAGCCGCTCGATCTGCTCGACGAACTGGCGAAGTTGGTTCTGTGCCGAGGCCTGGAGCGTGGTCATGTTCGAATCTCTGCTACCGATGCTGTTGCATGCGACACTATCGAGCCGGGTTGGGCATCAGCAAGGCGGCGTGGAGATTGTCCCCACCCTGTCCATAGAATTCTCTAAGGGCCGACACGATGCTTGACCGCGGCATCGTCACCCGTCGCGAATCAGCGCTCACGGAAGGTTCGGCGGAAACTGTCCGTCAGCGGCTTGGTGAAGTAGCTCAGGGCCGTTCGCTCCTCGGTCTCGATGAAGGCCTCCACCGGCATGCCCGGCACGATGTGGTTCGCCTTTTCGGAGAGGGTGGCAAGCGCTTCTTCGGTGAAGCGGACGCGCACGAGAAAGTAGGTCTGGCCGGTCTGGGCATCCTTCGACAGATCCGCCGACACGTGACCGACCGCACCGTCGACCTCGGGTGTGGTACGCTGATTGAAGGCCGTGAAGCGCAACCGCGCCTTCCGTCCGACCGCAACCTGATCGATCTCGATCGGTGAAATTCTTGCCTCTATCGCCAGCGGCTCGCCGGACGGCACGATGAGCATCAGCGTTTCGCCTTGCCCCACGACGCCGCCGACCGTGTGGACGTTCATCTCATGCACGACGCCGTTGATCGGCGCGCGGATCTCCACGCGGCGCAGCTGATCCATCGCTGCAATCTTGCGTTCGTTCAGCTCACCGAGCTTGGCCTCGACCTCGCGCAACTCCTTCTGCGAGTCCGTACGCTGCTCCTGCTCGATCTGGAGGATCTGCATCTCGGTCTGGCTGATCTGGGCCTTCGCACGGGCGATCTGGGAGACGAGCGAGCCGAGATCGCCCTCGAGACGCACCCTGTCGCGCTTCATCTGCGACATGCGCGTCTCATTGACGAGTTGCTTCGCGTGCAGGCTTTCGAGGCGGGTCATCTCCTGCCACTGCAGGTCGACCTCTGCCTCTTTGGCCGCGAGTTGAACGGTCAGCCCCTCGATCTCTTTTTCGAGCTGAGAGATGCGTTCGCGATATTGATCCTTCTGGCCGTCGATGAACGACCGCCGCGCCTGGAACAGCCGGCGTTCGCCGCGTGCGGCCTCGGCGGCCTCGGCGCTCTCATTCTCGAAACCGGCCGGAAAGTCGATCTCCATGATGCCGCCGCGCTCGGCCTCCAGGCGCGCCTTGCGGGCAATGGACTGCACGAGCTGCGATTGTATGATGCCCAGCGTTGCGCGCACTTGCGTCTCGTCCAGGCGGACGAGAAGGTCACCTTCCTTGACGCGATCGCCGAGTTTGACCTTGATCTCCCCCACGATGCCGCCGGTGGGGTGCTGGACTTTCTTGGAGTTCCCATCGACGACGACGAAGCCCGGCGCAATCACCGCCCCCGCGATCTTCGCCGTCGCGGACCAGCCGCCGAGGCCCCCCACGAGAAGCAGGCAAAGCACCAGCCCCAAGCGGGCCTGCCGCTTCATGTCGCGGGTCAGATGATCGACCTGGGCTACGCGCGAGGAGACGGGCTTTCCGGGGGATGTCGGTACCTCACTCATGTCTGGCTCCCGTCCTGATTGCGCAGGAACAACGTGACGGGGCCCGCCCCCCCCGACGCGGTGGCGGAACTAGGCTGCGGCGGCGTCGGGCCGGGTGGATGTGCACGACCCGGGGCGCCGCCGGAGGCTCCCCGCAGAACCTTGCGCAGAACCTCGTCGCGCGGACCGAAGGCCGTCAGGCGACCACCATTGACGATGGCGACTTGATCGACGGCTGCCAGGGCATTGGAGCGATGCGCGATCATGATCACGACGCCGCCTCGGGCGCGGACCGCCTGGATGGCCTCGATGAGGGCGGCCTCGCCTTCGGCGTCGAGGTTGGAATTGGGCTCGTCGAGAACGACGAGGAACGGGTCGCGATAGAGCGCCCGGGCAAGGGCCACGCGCTGGCGCTGGCCCGCCGAGAGGACCGAACCATCGCTGCCGATGCGCGTATCGTACCCCTGCGGCAGGCGGAGGATGAGCTGATGCACGTTGGCAGCTGTCGCCGCCTTGATGATGGCATCGGCGTCCGGCTCACTTTCGAAGCGACAGATGTTCTCGGCAACTGTGCCGTCGAAGAGCTGCACGTCCTGGGGGACGTAACCGATATGACGCCCGAGTGCTTCGCGGCCCCACTGGTCGAGTGTCGCGCCGTCGATCCGGACGGAGCCCCCCGCCGCGGGCCAAGCGCCGATGATGGCGCGAGCGAGTGTCGACTTGCCGGCACCACTCGGACCGATGATTCCGAGTCCTTGTCCCGCGAGCAGTTCGAAGCTGATACCTTCGAGCACACGAGACCGAGATCCAGGCGCGAGGACCGTCAGATTTTCGAGGCGCAGCGTCGCCTTCGGCGCTGGCAGCTCGGTCAAGTCGGTGTCGCGCAGCACGCGGTCGAAGAGTTCAGCGAGGCGGGATCGCGCTCGGCGCGCTTCGGAGAAACCGCGCCAGTTGCTGATCGCGAGTTCGACCGGAGCGAGCGCTCGGGAACTCACGATGGAGCCGGCGATGATCGCGCCCCCCGTGACCTCGCCCTTGATGGTGAGATAAGCGCCCATGCCCAACATGGCCGACTGCAGCATCATCCGGAAGACGCGCGAAAGGCTGGCCAGCGCGTTGCCCGCGTCACTCGCCTTGGCAGAGACCTGGAGCATCTCGTCGCTCTGGCGCAGAAACCGGTCGCGTGCGCGGTCGGCAAAGCCCATGACCTGAGCCGCTTCGGCGTTGCGTGCGTTCTCGTCGGCCATCGCCTGACGGCGCAAGCTCATCTGCAGAACCTTGGCGCTGCGATCGCGCATGACGCGCTCACTGATCAAGGTCAGGGCGATGAGGATGACCACGCCGCCCAGCGTCATGAGGCCCAGGATGGGGTGCAGCGCGGCCGCGAAAATCAGGTAGATGGGGATCCAGGGCAGATCGAAGAATGCAATCGGGCCCTGGCCGGAGAGGTAACCGCGAATGGTGTCCACGTCGCGGACCGGTTGGAGTGCGTTCACGCCGCTGACCCCGCCGAGGGGTAGGCGCATCGCCGTCTGCTGGGCAAGCGGCATGAGGCGGGCGTCCATGCGATCTCCGACCCGGCGCATCACACGAGCGCGGATCACCTCCAGCAACATCTGAAACACGTACAACGAAGCCGCAAGCACGGACAGCGCCACCAGAGTGGTCATGCTATGGCTGCTCAAGACGCGGTCGTAGACCTGCATCATGTAGATGGAGCCCGTCAGCGCCAGTATGTTCACGACGAACGACATGGCGACCAAGGCGATCAGAACCCCGCGATAGGCCGAATGGAACGTCGTCTCGGTGGAAAGGCCCCGGATGCTCATAAAGTATTCACCAGCAAGATAATAAGAAAGGTTTGCAGCAGGAACCAGAGGAACCGGCAGCATGGTCCCGACCAGCGGTGCTAGTCGTCCTTGGTGTCTGCAATCCCGCGTCTGCAGATGCGCGTCGAGACCATCGGACACCGGCGTGCGCGGCCTTACCAACCACGCTCGAGAATCTACGTGATCTGACTAAGACCACCATTTAGAGCCACAGTCCGATTTCAGCAGTCAACGAAAAAACGTGGGCAAATTTGATTTTGGGGTGCGATCTTAAGTAGGAGCCGGACCTTGCACGCCCTTTGCGGACCGACTAGTCGGTGCAACGCGCTATCAGGAGCATGCGATGTCAATAATTAACGTAATTTCTTCCATCCTCAATCCCGTGCCAGGAACGGACGTTACCTACGGTACCGCCGGCAATGACACCATCAAGGGACGGAAGCTGAAAGTTGACTTGATATTCGGCTTGGACGGCGATGATGTCATCGAAGCTCAAGTTGGCGATACAGTTTTTGGTGGCGCGGGTGACGATGTCATTATCGGTGCCAGTCTGGCCAAGGGTGGAGATGGCGCAGACACGATTCGGGGAAGCATGCTCGCCGACGATCTTGATGGTGGCGTCGGAGACGACGAACTGGTTGGGGGTAGCGGGAGCGACCGTCTGCAGGGCGGCGAGGGGAACGACTTCCTCAGCGGCGGCGAGGGTGATGACACATTGCTCGGCGGGGCGGGTGATGACGTGCTGGCGGGAGGCTCCGGAGCGGATCAGCTTGACGGCGGCACTGGGTTCGATTGGGCCTCTTACGACGATAGCGACCACGGTATCACGATAGATCTCGCCGCACCGGAACGAAACACCGGCGCAGCTATGGGGGACGACCTGATCTCCATAGAGGGGATCCGCGGCACGGACTACGCCGACACCCTTTTCGGCGATGAGAATGGAAACGCGTTGGACGGAGCGAACGGAGACGATTTGCTTGAAGGCCGTGGTGGAGCGGACCGTCTCTATGGTTCAGGTGGCTCAGACACGATAAACGGCGGTCGCGGCAACGATACGATCTACGGTCACAACGATACCGGGGAAGGTGATGACGACGGCGTAGATCATTTGTCTGGTGCGGAAGGAGACGACACGATATTCGGCGGCGGGGGCGATGATGAACTGAATGGAGATTCCGGGTCCGATCGTCTTTACGGCGAAACCGGCAATGACGTCATTGACGCCGGCATTGGCGATGACTTCGTGTGGGGCGG
>VFQT010003040.1_pt1 | contig 15950 bp, 19 predicted proteins | sample 3512381 | NCBI WGS metagenome assembly VFQT01 (sample SAMN10412376, study PRJNA504923) | tailings metagenome | isolation source: Relicate 2 Philex TSF3 active mining site | place: Philippines: Tuba, Benguet | collected 2017-08-29 | reverse complement strand
CTCACAGGGCAAATGACAATATCAAGTACTTTGCGTCATATAGTCTTCTTCAAAGAAGATTTTATATGTTCACTTTCGGACAAGAGAGAGAAGGTGTATTATGCTAATTCCATTAATTTGCAACCAATGCGGCGGAAAACTTGAAGTTGAACAAAAATGGGTTCTTGAATCTGGCGATCCTGTAATAGTATTGTCCGAGCAGACATTTACATGCCCGCACTGCAACACAAAACATCTCCCGGGTGAAACCCTTAAACGCCTGCCTGAGAAAACAGCAATTACGATCGCTGGAAATGTTAGCGGATCAAATATCGTCATCGGAAATGGAAATGTTATTCTCAAGGGACGCAAAAAGCCGCGGCATTTGTGAAAGATTTTGAATAATGTAAAAACCCACTAGATAAAGAGGTGGTTATATTACACATTCTAAAAACCTTTTCCAGGCTCATTAGAGAATATGAACAGCCAAAATATAACAATAACGCTAAAGCGATTTTTACTCATCCAACAATGTCCTCCATCATGGAGAGATTTTGATCTGTATCTAATTCGAGATGAAGACGTCGTATTTTATGTAGGTCAATCGCAGCTTGCTTTCACACGGGTTTGGGATCACTTAATGAGCGGGTTTCATGGGCATTCGATCATCGGGCGGTTTATCTGGTGCAATTGGCCTGCATCCATGAATTTCACCATTGAGTTATTAAGTTCAAGAGCCGGGCAATTTCACGCTGTTGGCAACGACATAAACGCATCGGAGCGAATGCTTATCCAAAGCTCATCCCCTTGTTTCAATATTTCACTGAACGGGAAACCAACACCTTTACCAGAATCGTACTTACCACCCAATTCTCCGTTCAGAAAAAGACGAAGCCTAAACATGTTAATTCATGAGGCAGAACGGGCAGTGAAAGCAGAAGATACGAAACTCTGGCTAGAGACCCTAGAGTAGGCAATACCCGTTTCTTTTTATCTCGCATTAAACTTCCATAACTAGTAACTGGGTATAATCCAGCCCATGATTCAACGCATTCTACGCGGGTTCGAGATCACGATCCTGCTCATTATCCTTGCCGCACTTACTGGTTACAGCAATCCCTCCCTAACCAACCCCATTGAAAAGGTCCGTGCATACACTCGCAGCCTCGAGTTCGATTATGTCGAATGGATGGCGAAGGCTGCCATCGTCAAAATGCGAGCCGCAACGGTGAACCTGCCGCAAACGCTCGACCGAGAAGAGCAGAAGCAGATCGTGATGGAGTATTTCCAAACCACACAGTTCATCCTTGAAAAAGAATATCTGCTCTCTCAGCTTTACGCAGACCCGACCATTCAAGATAAAGATGCCGCCACCGCAACTGTCCGTGCTGATCTAACCAAACTCTATTTGCGGCAGGAGCAGATCGCCCCATTGGCAGAAGCCATTTTGCAAGAACAAGTGACCCAGGTTCTGGTAGAGCAAGGACTCACCGCAGCGGGTCAGCCGCTTCCCAATGTTTGGTATCACTCTACTCCATTGCCAATGGCTCTCATCGTCTCGCCCCGCGATCGCATCGAACAAACTGCGAACATTTCGGTGAACACAGATCTCACAGTTGATGAACAGGTCAAACTCGAAGATGATGTTTCCAAAGGGTTAAATGTATCTTCCCTTGTCGTACAGATCGGCGGTGTCGGTGTGTATCCCACCATGGTGGCACGCACCACCAATGTAAACTGGCTGCTCAGCACGATCGCTCACGAATGGATCCACAACTATCTCACTCTCCGTCCGCTTGGCTTGCTTTATAGTGAAACACCTGAACTACGTACGATGAACGAAACGACCGCGTCCATTGCCGGGGATGAGATCGGAGCGATCGTTATTGAAAAGTTCTACCCGGAATTAAAACCAGCCGCATCCTTCCCGAACTTGAGCTTGGTCTCGCTTTCCTTTGACCGCCCCGACCCTGAGACTTTAGTGCGCCCCCCCTTCGACTTCCGCGCACAAATGCATGAGACGCGTATCAATGCCGACGCATTGCTTGCCGCAGGCAAGATCGAAGAAGCCGAAGCATATATGGAAGCGCGCCGTCAGATCTTTTTGCAGAACGGATATCTTCTCCGCAAGATCAACCAAGCTTACTTTGCCTTCCATGGCGCTTATGCGGATGTGCCCGGTGGCGCGGCAGGTGAAGACCCGGTCGGACCCGCCGTCCGTGCATTGCGTGCACAGAGCGCTTCACTCAAAGATTTCATCAACACCATGGCTTGGATGTGGTCTTTCGAACAACTACAGGAAACGATCAAATAATAATGAAACGAATCTTTTTTGGGCTGCTTTTTTTCGGCATTGCCCTATTTCTCACTGCATGCCGCACCGACCAGAATTCAACGGTCACACCGTATGTTGTTCTTGACCCTGTCATCCCGCCAACTTCGCCCCCACAATACACATGCACGGTGATCAACGCCATCCCGACCTTGTCACCGAACGAACAGACTCTCGTGCCTCCCATCACCGATGCAGACTATGCCATTGGTCCCGCTGATGCACCTGTGACGATCCTGGAATATTGCGATTTCCAATCTGAAGGGTGTTTGGTGATGGCTCAAACGGTTGCAGAATTGATGCGCAGTTACGAAGGAAAGATCCGCTTTGTATTCCGTCCGTTGCCACTGAGCACTGTGCTCGATAAATCGGACGCATCTGTCCTTGCGGCATTTGCGGCAGATGAACAAGGCAAATTCTGGGAAATGTACGATCTGCTTTTCGTCAAACATGGCGAATGGGTGAACCTAAGCCCCGGAGAATTCAAAAGCTGGCTATCAAGAGAAACAGCCACTATCGGCATAGATGCGAATCAACTCACGGAGGCGATGAATGCCGAGGGAGCCTTAACCAAGCTCAAGTCGGCACAAGAGGCGATGTCTCAGTTGTATATCACTGCAGTCCCCGTTGTCCTCATCAATGGTGCGCTGCAACAATCCTACGTCCTGGATTTTCGCAACATGAATGACACAGTTGGGTTGATCCTGCTGGGACAAAAGCAATTTACCGATTGCCCGCCATTCGCGGTGGATGCATCGAAACAATATATTGCGACCATCGAAACGGCAAAAGGCAATATTGTTATTCAACTTTTTCCAGATAAAGCGCCGCTTGCAGTTAATTCGTTCTTATTCCTTGCACGACAAGGTTGGTACGACGGCGTGACTTTCCATCGAGTGATCCCCGGTTTTGCTGCACAGGCAGGTGACCCCAGCGGAACTGGCAGGGGTAACCCGGGCTATTTCTTTAAGAACGAACCCAGCGACCTAGTGTTCGACAAGCCCGGTTTAGTGGGTATGGCAAATTCGGGTCCAGATACAAATGGGAGTCAGTTCTTTATTACGTTTGCGCCTGCTGAGCACTTGAATGGGTATTACACCATTTTTGGTCAGGTCATCAGCGGATTGGATGTGGCTGAACAATTGACTCCGCGAGACCCATCGGAAACCGGCTTTTTACCTGCGGGAGATCTGATCGTACGCGTTACGATAGAAGAGAAATAATGCAAACCAAACAAACTCACTGGGCATCGTTACTCACATTGATCCTTATCGGCACAAGTGTATTCTTCTTATTAATTCTTGTTGCCGCCTTGGGCGTTGTCTCTCTCATGGACTTATTTGCTGCCACAGGAGAAGCCGCTTCTGAGATGATCAGCGCAGTGGCATTTGGTTTCATTCTGCTCCTGCTGCTTTTATGCGGATGGTTCATCCTTCAAAAGACAAGAGGCTTGGAGCAAGCAGACCTGCCATTCAAATTTCCGTTCGCGCCGTGGATGTGGGGTGTGCTGCCAGCGATCGTGATCTTCAGCATCGCATTGGGCGGGCTGGCTACTTTGGCAGAGTTGCAATGGCTGAATTGGCTCGTACTTCCTGCTCTGACCGTGCTGGTCATTGTGCCGCCGATATGGCTTTTGTTCGGCATCGCCTCGAACGGACTTGACCTGGGTCCGCGTTGGCGGTTTTTCAGCATCTTCAGCCTTGGTTTGACAATTGGACCGCTCGTCATGATCGTGATCGAATTGGTGGTCTTATTTACCATCATCATTTCGGGTGCGATCTATGTGGCAACCACACAGCCTGCACTCATGAGTGAGTTGGAAATGCTGACGAATATGATGACTCAGGGTGCGAGCGAAGAAGCTTTGCTTGCAATGCTGACACCGTATCTCACCAACACTACTCTGATCGCGATCGGCATCAGCTACATTGCCTTGCTCGTGCCATTGATCGAGGAACTGCTAAAGCCGCTGGCGGTTTGGCTTTTCGCCCGTCAGATCGAGTCGCCTGCGCAAGGGTTTGCCTTGGGTGTATTGAGCGGTGCGGCATTCGCACTGGTCGAAAGTTTGAATGCTGGCGCAGATGGCTCCACAAGCTGGGCGATCGTGGTCTCGGTCCGCACAGGGACGAGCGTATTGCACATGATGACCTCTGGACTGGTCGGCTGGGGAATTGCATCGGCTTTCAAAGAAAAACGCGTTGGTCGGCTGATCGCGGCATATATTTCTGCTGTGTTAATTCACGGCATTTGGAACGCTGCGGCTGCCGGCACCGGGCTGACCGCTTTGGGTGAATCGCTTGGCAAACCGGAGTGGCTGTTTAATTTCGCCCCTGCCCTCGTCTGTGGGCTGCTCGTTTTGGGAATTGGAGTGACCGCCATGTTGGTCGCATCCAATCGCAAACTGCGCAAGCAACTGGAAATGCCCCTGCAATCTGCTGAAATGCAGATCGAAACTGCAGAGAAACCTTCTGAATAAATCGAAAAAGTAAAGGTAAAATCTCAGGCATGAAATATTCACTTAACGCGCGCGAGGGTGATCTTGCGCAACTGGTTGGGCTCACCCACAAACACTTTATCTTCATCCTGCAGCCCGGCGGCGACTTTCAGAGTCATCGCGGAGTCATCAAGCACGACGACCTGATCGGCAAACCGTGGGGCTCGCAGGTTTTCAGTCACACTGGGGCGCCGTTCTTTTTGCTTCAGCCTTCCATGTCCGACATTCTCAATGAATTGCCGCGCAATACACAGATCCTTTACCCAAAAGATATCGGCTACATTCTCATCCAAATGGGGATCTCTGAGGGGCAAACCGTACTTGAGGCTGGAACCGGCTCCGGCTCGATGACCATTGCCATGGCGACCGCTGTTGGACCCAATGGACGGATCGTCTCTTATGAGAAAACGCCGGATACGCAAAACCTGGCAAAAAAGAACCTCCAACGTATCGGTCTCGCCTCGCGGGTGGATTTCAAACTGCGCGACATTCAAGAGGGCTTCGACGAAACGGAAGCCGATGCCTTCTTCCTCGACGTGCAGAACCCGTATGACTATATTCAGCAGGTCCGCGCCACGCTCAAACCCGGCGGGTTTTTTGGAACCTTGGTTCCCACCTACAACCAGGTGGAAAAAGTTTTATATGCCTTGAAAAAATATGACTTCGCCTTTGTGGAAGTGTGTGAGTTGCTGCTGCGTTATTACAAGACCAACCCAGCCCGTTTACGTCCAACAGACCGCATGGTGGCACATACGGGGTATCTCATTTTTGGGCGCAAAATAGAGCTAAGCGAAGACCCACGCGGAGCAGCATTAGCCAAAGAGATCATCGGCATCGAAGAGGAATATTAGGATGTTCCGACGCGCCAGAAGACTTTTGAGAGGAGCACCTGTCCCTGCCGTGCCGCCTGCACTGCAGATTGCCCATCGTTTGATGGAAGCAGGCAGCTACGCAGAAGCCTCTCTCGCTTTTTATGATCTTGCCCGAAAGGCAGAAGACCGCTTTCCTGAGCGCGCGCCGATCCTTTATATTGAAGCGGGTCGTGCTGCTATTTTGAGCGGAGACAATAAAAAAGGTATTGTCCACTTTCGCAGTGCGTTGACCCTGCTTGGAACACAACAACGCTACCGACGTTTGCAAAATGTTGGCGAGCGCATCGTAGCGGAGCTGCGTGAACGCGGATTGAACGCCGAAGCCGAGGAAGTTGAATCTGTTATCCGAAACAATGCCCAAGCCCCGGCGGAGAAAGAAGCGTCTGTGTCGAAGAAGCAAGCCATCCTGCCAACCCATTGTCCGTCTTGTGGAGCGGCGCTTCGTCCGAACGAAGTCGAATGGCTGGACGATGTGACCGCCGAATGTGATTATTGCGGCAGCCCCGTGCGAGCTGAGTCTTAAGATGACAGAGATCACTGAAGAATATATCCGCAACAAGTTGAATGAAACCAATCGTTCACGGGTCGAAACGGACGGGTATGCGGAGATTCCGGTTCACCCAGATGTGCACTTGAAGTGCGCCGCGGTGCTTGTGCCACTGGTCCATTTTCAACATGAATGGCATGTCCTGTATACGCGCCGTACAGACCGGGTCGAATCTCACAAGGGACAGGTTTCCTTCCCGGGCGGCGCCTGCGATGAAGGCGAGACCACCCCTGAAGAAACCGCCCTGCGCGAAGCCGATGAAGAGATCGGAATCAACCCCAACGATGTGAGGGTGATCGGCAGATTGAGCCGCATGGTGACCATCAGCAAATTCAAAGTGACGCCCGTGGTCGGGGTTGTCCCTTTCCCTTATGCGTTCAAAACCTCGGGTGCAGAAGTAGCGCGGGTCTTTACCATGCCCCTGCTTTGGCTGGCGAACCGAAACAATTACTGGGAATTTTCCCTGCCAGATTCTGGTCGAACCTTGATCGCATATCACCCATATGACGGTGAACTATTATGGGGCGCCACCGCCAGAATGACCTTGAACTTTTTGTCGCTGATCGATCTTTTGTAAATCCCCAAATTTCCCCCTCTTACTAACCGCAATAAATAATTGTGGATATAATTTACCTTATAAATTGTGAAAAATATCACAATAATCACCTCTATTTGTGACAAATTTCACTAAGCAAATAACCACATCAAGCCTACAATACAAACGATCAAAAAAACAATTCAGGTGTGCAACCCCTCCCCTTACGGAGCCGGAAGCGACCAACGGATTGATAAACAAGGAGACATCACAATGAAAGTACATAATAAAGTTATCGTGGTAACAGGCGGCGGAAACGGAATGGGACGTGAGTTGGTTTTGAACCTTTTATCCAAAGGCGCATTCGTGGCTGCAGTGGATATTAATGAAAAAGCGCTGGAGGAAACAGCTCAACTGGCAGGCGAACTGAAAAAGGATTTGATGACCCTCCCACTGAACATCACCAATAAAGAAGCCGTGGAAGCTTTGCCCGGCAAGGTTATCGCCAGATTTGGCATGGTGGATGGCATCATCAACAACGCCGGCATCATTCAACCGTTCGTGCGTCTGATCGACCTTGATTACGCGGCGATCCAACATGTATTGGATGTGAACCTGTATGGCACCCTTTTTATGGTGAAAGCATTCCTGCCTCACCTTCGCCAGCGACCTGTGGCACATATTGCAAATATCTCAAGTATGGGCGGTTTTCTGCCAGTGCCTGGTCAAACCGTGTATGGCGCAAGCAAGGCAGCGGTAAAGCTGCTCACTGAAGGACTGTATGCGGAATTGCTGAACACCAATGTGAAAGTTACCCTGGTGTACCCGGGAGCCATTGGCACGAACATTGCCGCGAATTCAGGGATCACCGTGCCGAACATGCCGGAAGCAAATAGCAAAGAAGCCAGCAATATCAAACCGTTGCCCGCTGATGAAGCCGCAGAGATCATCATAGACGCCATCGAACGGGACCGCTATAGTGTGCACGTCGGCTCAGACTCCAAGTTCATGGATTTTATTTACAGGCTCAACCCAAAGGGAGCTGCCGGGTTCATTTACAACCAGATGAAATCGCTCCTGCCTTCGTAGCAGAGCAAACAGTAACCATTTCTCCCTCCAGTTTATTGGTAAGCAGACGAACGCTGGTCGCTGCAGTACTGCAGCGACCAGCGTTCGTTTTAGTACACAGTGACTTAAAAAACAACACACCCCGAAACTCGGGGTGTGTCATATTTGTACTCAAAGAAGAAATTATTCTTCTTCCTTCTTGCCGCGTTCCACGCTGAGTTCGGGAGCTGCAGCTTCGGCAGCACCTTCGGCACCAGCAGCACCTGGAGTGGACTCATCCTTGGTGATGGTGACGACCGCAATGGTCTCTTCTTCGTCAGCCAGGATGCGGACCTTGTCGGAGATCACCAGATCCTTCACGCGGAAGATATCGCCGATCTGCTTGAGCAGGGAGATATCCACATTGATGCGTTCGGGAAGGTCACCCGGCAAACATTCAACTTCGAGGCGTTCCAAGTTGTGAACGAGGATACCGTTGTAATCCTTTACCGCAGGCGAGACACCCACGAAGGCGAGTCCCACACTGGTGCGGAGCTTTTCATTCATATCCACCGCGAGGAAATCGATATGGGTCAAAACGCCCTTGATGTAATCGCGCTGGCGTTCGCGTACGAGAGCAGGATATTCCTTGCCTTCGACGTCGATCGTGACCAAACTGGAAGCACTCACCTTTGCCAATGCCAAGCTAGCGACATGTGCATCTAATGAGATCGAGATCGGTTCAAGGTGACGACCATAGATCACCGCAGGGAGCTTCCCTTCGCGGCGCATGGCTTTGACCTGCTTGCCGATCACATCACGTTTGGTTGCCTTCAAAACTACTTTTTCCATCTTACCTAACTCCTTGGGCGCCTCTCACGCGGCAACTCCGCCGCATTACCTTCGCCCGATCATAGAATTTCTGTAAAGCGGGTCTTTCCCGCTGAACATCCGAATTTATTTTTTGCCGAACAACATCCGTCCGAGCAATAGCATGATGCCTGCAAATAGCCCGCCCACCAACCCAGCGATGATCGCGCCGCGGGTATCGATCACGGTGGAAACGTTCCCCTGTACATTGCGAGACAAGAGGATCATCGACTCAATACGTTCGCCGCGAACTTCACGTGCAGCAACAAGACCCGCGTAGGCGTTGCCGAACTCGACGCTTCCCGCCACGACCGCGCCTGCTGCGCCATTAATGGAAAGGGTGCCCGCCTGAGCCACTGCCACTGCCCCACTCTGGACAGTGACCTCATCTGCCTGAACGACCGCAACGAGAGCTTCATGCACTTTGACATTGCCGGCATTGACCTGCCCTGCCGCGCTGGTGTTCAACTCGACATCTTCCGATCGAACGACACCTGCCGAACTTTGGTGCATACGCACCATTTCCGCGTTGACCGTTTCCACATCCACCTGGGAGAGGTTGATCACTTGCGGTTTTTGTTCAGCAGAAGGGTTAGTTTGGGTCATGGTCTTGGCAGAAAATGCGCCTCCTCACGGAGGCGCAGGGTTGACGACGGCTTGGATTTTATCCGTTAGAGGGGGGTTCGTCAAGGAAAAGGCAAGCTACGAGGCTCAACCCTCGATATTCCAACGGGAATCGAGGGTCTACTTTCGTCTTTCCTTCATCTCGTGCGCGATCTCGGCGGAGGTATCGTCGCCGCGGGCTTCGAGATGGCTGATAATGCTTGCGTAGGATTCATCGTCGCGGTTTTGGCTCAGTTTCGAGGCGGCGTCGAGGCGGGTCACTTCCAAAGCAAAACCTGCCACGCCGCGCATCTCTTTTTCCACAAAGTCGGCGGGCAACCCCTCCATGCTATAGCCGGTGCCGGTTTCGTGTTTGGCGATCAGTTCACTGAGCAGAGAACGCAATTCCTCTCCTTCCAACATGCGGACCTTTCCATATACATGGACGTTGATGTAGTTCCATGTCGGCACGTTGACATGGTTGTACCAACGCGGCGAAATGTAAGTGTGAGCGCCTTGAAAAATGAGCAGAACTTCCTGGTCGCCGAAGGACTTCCACTGCGGGTTGGCGCGGGACATATGCCCAAGGATGGTAAGAGAACCATCTGCGTTCTCCACGACCTCCACTGGTAAATGAGTTGCCAGCAGGTTTTCGCCATCATGTGAAACAAGAGCCGGAAAACCGTTCGATCTGAGAAACTCCACGATCTTTTTTCGATCTTCTTCACGATAATATTTTGGAATGTGCATTTTGGATACCTCTCAAGATTTCCTGAAGTATAACAAGGAACAAAATGCGGAGGCAACCCGTCAGGGAAGGCAGGTGAAATCTTTGGAATAAGAAAGGATCATTGAATAAAACAATGAGTAAAAAATACAAGAAACAACGTCCTGTAACACCAGGCTGGGTGGATTCGCTGATCGCCGGGTTGGAAGTCATTGGCGCGATCGCGACTCTATTGGCTGGTATTTATGGCTTGGTTACGTGGGTGTTTTGATGAACCTTGGTTATAATTTGAAGGGTCGGAAGCAAGACATTAGAGGTAGGAGCCCCATATGCAGCAAAGCACGGATAAAAAAAGCGTTAACCGAATCGGTTTGGTCTTTTACCTTCTCGGAGGATTGTTCACCTTTCTAAGTTGCAGTGCGCTGGTTGGCGGCATTGCGCTTGACCTTTTTGGCGCAGAAACAACAGGGGAAATGACCAATATATCTTATGATGAAAAACGGTCAGATAACCCATTCACTGCCCAGGTAACATTTACGACCGAGAATGGCGAAGAACGATCGTTCATCTCGTGGGAAGACCGTTTCTTTTTTGAGCTTGATGAGCAATTAAAAAGAAGCGAAGACAACCCATCGAATGCCGGGTTGGAAGTCCGATATTTTGAGTTCATTCCGTTCATTGCAAAAGTGACGCTTGTGTATCATACTGAATACGTCAACCAGATCATCTGGCTCTTCTGGTCGAGTGTGGCATTGATGATCGGTGTCATTTCCCGCCGGAACAAACCTATTACAATTGATCTTAGTCAAAGGAAAAATTAAGCATGCTCAAGAAATTACGTGAACCCGTCAACAGCCTCACCCATTGGGGCGGCGCGATCCTGGCCCTGATCGGCTTGATCGTTCTGCTCATCATCGGGTGGGATACCCCTGCCAAGATCATCTCCCTTGCCGTTTACGGCGTGAGCCTGATCTTTCTATTCTCTGCCAGTGCCACGTATCACATGGTACAGGTCAAAGACAAGGCGCTGGAGATCTTTCGCAAAGTGGACCATGCCGCCATTTATGTTCTGATCGCAGGGACGTACACTCCGTTCTGCATCAACGCTTTCGATGGCTTCTGGAAGTGGGGCATGCTTACCATTATCTGGTCGCTTGCGATCATCGGCATTGTGGTTAAGATCTTTTACATCCGCGCGCCGCGCTGGTTGAATGCCGGCATCTACATTCTCATGGGTTGGCTCAGTGTGACCGCCGCCGGTGAGATGCTCTCGGCACTGCCCGCCTGGGTGCTGACCTGGATGATCATTGGTGGAGTCATCTATACCCTCGGCGCCATCGTTTATATGACAAAGATCTTCAACTTCAAACCGGGTGTGTTTGGCTTCCATGAAGTCTGGCATATCTTTGTGTTACTCGCAGCGGCGGCGCATTTTGTGGCTGTGCTGGGCGTAGCCATTTATTAAGCGCCAGACCGTGGAATAAAACTTTATAAGGAACCTTTAAATACATGTTTTTCGGTTTTGACTTGAAAGAACTGTTCTATTTTCCGTTCAAAGATGCAGAAGCGCGCAAACACCTGCTGATAGGCACTGTGGTTTCGCTTTCGGCGTTCATCATTCCGATCCTTCCTTATTTCGTTCTAACTGGCTATGCCATTCAACTCGTACGGCAAGTCTTTCGGGGTGAAGCCCCGCGCATGGTGGCATGGGATAACTGGGGCGACCTGCTTAAGGATAGCTTGAAAGTCTTCGGCATTCGTCTCATTTACACGTCACCGATCATCCTGCTGGTGCTGCCGTTGATGGTCACTTCCATTCTATTGCCAGTGATTACAGGAAATTCAAGCAGCCCCGAAGCGGACCCGTTCTTTGCCGTGTTCATGGGCATCTTTGCAATTACCATGTGCCTCGTTTTTCCTGTTTCCATCGTTTCGGCGTTCGTCATTCCGGCGGCTGAGATGCATGTGGTGGAGACCGGCGAATTCAGCGCGGGCTTTCGCATCCGTGAATGGTGGGCGATCTTCCGCGCCAACCTGGGCGGGTTCATTGCGGCCTTCGCTATTTATTATCTGGCTGCCATGGCGATCGCCATCGTCACACAGATCCTGATGATCACAGTCATTTTGTCTTGTTTAATTCCGATCGTTCTGCCCGCCAGCACTATTTACATCATGCTGATCATGTACGTCACCATTGCGCAGGCATACCGTGACGGCAAAGCCAAACTGGCACAGCAAAGTGAAGCCCAATCCACCATGGCATAATCCGGTTTTCCAACATCCATAAGGGACGCTGATGAACGCAGAATGACGCGGAAAGGATTAAAAGTCCGCACATCTGGCATTCCTCAGCGTTTTTTAATTCGAAGGGAATATTTTAGGTTCTAACATCATCATGATGCTAATCTCGCTATAAAGGATACCCATGCGTCCGTTTGAAATTTTGATCCCTGTCTTGCTTGTTCTGTATCTGGTCTGGCGGCATCCGCGACCGTTGGCGGTTCGGTTGGCGCCGGTGGTTGCGCTGGTGGTGACGCTGCTGCATTTCATTGTGGAAGGTTATCGCTGGCAAATGGTGCCTCTGTATGGATTGACACCCTTGCTTGCCATCAGCAGTTTGATGAAACTATTTGGGGCGAACGACTGGAAGCCCCTCGCCTCTTATTTAACTGTGGGCTTGGTTGCGCTCGCGACAGCTTTGCCCATTCTGTTTCCGATCCCGCGTATTCCGGCGCCGAGCGGTCCTTTTCAGGTGGGGACGCGCAGTTATGAATTTATAGATGAAGCGCGCAAGGAGCTTTACTCGGGAAAGGATGAGGCGCGGCGGTTCATGATCCAGGTTTGGTATCCGGCGGAGGTGAAGGATTCGGATGTGCGGGCTCCGTGGATGGAGAATGCTGAGGTGTTTGCGCCGGCGATCGCCGGATTCTTTGAGTTGCCGCCGTTCTTCTTTGACCATCTGACGCTGACGAACATCCCTGCTTACAACAATGCAGATGTGGCGGCGGCAGATGAGGATTTTCCGGTGATCGTTTTTTCGCATGGGTGGAACGGATTCAATGCTCAGAATGCGGGGCAGGCTTTGGAACTTGCCAGCCGTGGTTATGTGGTGGTGGGAATCCAACATACGTATGGGGCGATGACGACGGTGTTCCCGGATGGGACGATCGCGCCGAATAACCCGAAGGCATTGCCCGAAGATGGCACCGACCCGAACTATGAGATGGTTGCGCAGGTTCTGGTAAAGCAATGGGCGGAGGATATTTCTTTTTCGCTGGACCAGCTCGAGGCTTGGAATGAGGCGGGGTCTCATCCATTTGAAGGTAAGTTGGATCTGAGTCGAGTTGGGGTGTATGGTCATTCAACGGGCGGCGGGGCGGCGATCCAATTTTGCGGTACGGATGTGCGCTGTGTTGCGGTGCTAGGGTTAGACCCGTTCATGCGTCCGGTTTCGGCGGAGGTGCTTGAGAGCGGGGTGCGTCAGCCTTCGTTCTTTATGTTCTCACAGAGTTGGGCTGATGATGTGAACAGCCCAAGCAGCCGTTTGTTTGCACAGTTCATTCCGAATGTGAGCGATAATTATGGGGTTGTAAAGATCGAAGGGACGAGGCATTATGATTTTAGTGATCTGCCGTTGTTCTCGCCGATCGCGCCGCAGCTTGGGTTGAAGGGTCCGTTGAACGGGAAGCGGGTGACGGAGATCGTGAATGCGTATTTGGTCGATTTCTTTGAGATGACGTTGAGGGGTAAGCCTTCGGAGTTGTTCGATGGGGAAAGCCCGTTCTCTGAAGTTATTTCGATGCGCTGAAAGTGAGTGGAGATGAATTTCAATAAACGCAGGGTTTCAGGGTATTTGCTTATTTTGGGGATGGCGTTTCTGGTGATCGGGATCGCCACGGATAATACTGTTTTTTCGTGGGTGTCGGTGGCGTTCTTGTTGATCTCGTTGTTGTTGGGCGGACGTTGGTTGCGACCCAGGAAGTTGGGGGGAGATAAACGCAAGGACGAATCGCCTCGGAAATAGGTTTTGTTTTAAAGACCAATGGGACGCGGATAAACGCAGAGTACTCGGATCCTTAAGTGTTTTGTATTCCATGTTCGTCTGCGTCCCAAATTATATTCGGGGGTAATTGTGTTATCCGTCGAGGGGAGATTTGACAGCAAGCCCGCCGCGTTGGAGGACGTGGGTGTAGATCATGGTGGTTTTGACGTCTTTATGCCCGAGGAGTTCTTGAACGGTTCTTATATCGTATCCGCTTTGGAGGAGGTGAGTTGCGAAGGAGTGGCGGAAAGTGTGGGGTGTGACACGTTTTTGGATATTTGTAAGGGTCGCGGCTTGTTTGATGGCTCTTTGCAATGCGGTTTCGTGAATGTGATGACGGCGCAGAATACCATCTTCTTTATCTGTGAAGAAGTTCGAGGCGGGGAAGACGTATTGCCATATCCAGGATTTATCGGCATTGGGTAATTTTTTGGCGAGGGCAAATGGCATGTGGACTGAACCATATCCGCGAGTTAGGTCTTTTTCATGCTGGGAGCGAGTTATGGCAAGGTGTTCACGCAAAGAAGGAATCATACTATCAGGCAGGGGTGTTTGGCGGTCGTCGCCGCCTTTACCGTCGTAGACAATGATGCGCCGATTTTCAAAGTCGATGTCTTTGACGCGCAGGCGCAAACATTCCATAAGGCGCAGCCCGGAACCATACATGATCTGCACCATGAGTTTGTAGGGGGTGGTCATGTTTTGAATGATGGCTTTGGCTTCGTCTTTAGAGAGGACAGTGGGGACACGTTTGCCTCGTTTTGGGCGGATGAAGCCGAGATCGGTTTGGTCGAGTTCGAGGTGCAGGACATTGCGATAGAGGAACAATATGGCACTGATGACTTGATTTTGGGTGGATGCAGATGCTTTGCGATCTACGACGAGGTGGGTAATGAATTGTTTGATCTCAGGAGCGCCCATTTCCTTTGGATGGCGCTTGTTGTGAAAGAGGATGTATTGCCGCACCCATTCAATGTAGGTTTTTTCGGTACGGGGAGAATATTGCTTGAGGCGAATATGCTCGCGGTATTGGTCGAGAAGTTTTTTGGGTTTGGGTGGATTTTGCATATTCTTGCCCCTTTCTGGTGGTACTTGTATAATGCTGTTATGCAATCTATAAGGTATTATACAGCGAAAACGCTGTTATGCACCCCATTTTGGGGTGTTATACAGCGCGCTGTATAAACAGTAGTTCGACGGCTGTTTATCTGCCACTTTCACCACTCGGCAATGTTCTTGCACTTTGACATAGCAGACCGCCCTTTTCCTCTCAGGTGTTCAGAGGTCGCGGACAAATATGACCAAATGACAAGGGAGCACTGTCCGCGCCTGCGGCGCGTCCGTCCGTGCTGCTCACGTCCGCGCGGGGCGGACACTCGCATCGGCGCGGTATTGGTTCGGCAACGACCATGACCCGTGTTGATTGGCTATGACGCCGGAAACAACACCTGCCGCCACGCCGGACTTTTGGCAACGCCTTGACCACTTCCCGCGCGGTTCCCGAATGGCGCGATAACTCACGGGTCTGGATTGGTTCAGGTTCTCAGCGCGGACTTACGACATGGCGCAACGACGCCGGAGGCTGGCGGAGGGCAGACGCCACTTCCCCGCAGGGTCAGAGCGACGCTCAAGCCTTTTTGGAGGCTACCCGAACAGGACAGACGCCCAGACAAACGCGCTCCCGCGCCCGCGTGCCACACCCACGCGGTTGGATCTAGACCCCAACGCCGGAAACGGTTCGACCCCGCAAGCCTGGTCAGACGCCGAACACCGTCGAACAAAGCGTGGAGCTGACAGCGGGTGCAGGTTGGTCTTCCAAAGCACATGTCTAGACCCCGCCGCAGCTCACGCAAACCGTTAGGCGGCTTCGCCAAAAGCAATTTCAATAAGCATGGGAAAAAC